>Ga0105240_10008938_pt1 | contig 14245 bp, 8 predicted proteins | sample KBSC54metaG_FD_80426 | JGI IMG/M metagenome (GOLD analysis project Ga0105240, IMG submission 80426) | Corn rhizosphere microbial communities from Kellogg Biological Station, Michigan, USA - KBS C5-4 metaG | ecosystem: Host-associated > Plants > Roots > Rhizosphere > Soil | place: Michigan, USA... | reverse complement strand
GCGCGCCGACCCCGAGCCTGCGCTCCTCGTCGCCCCACAAATCGCCCCCAACGGATACCGCCTGCCGCGCTGAACCGGTGGTTTGTATTCGACCGCGAACAGCCAATGCCTCCACAAAGGCGGCGGCCTGCCCGCCCCCGCCTTTGCCGTGCCGACCTCTGCACCAGAACGCGGACAACGACCGTCCGCAACGGGCCGAAAGCTTCCCGCAGCTCGGCGGCGGACCGGGTGAAAATGCCGGGCCCGCCGGCTGCGCCGGCACCGAGCCATGGGAGATCGCCCGATGACGATGATGCTCTATGCCCATCCGTTCGCCTCGTACTGCCAGAAGGCGCTGATCGCGCTGTACGAAAAGCGATTGACGTTCGAGTACCGCCGGGTCGGCCAGCCGGGCGAGGACGGGGCCATGGCGGAATTGCGGCAGCTCTGGCCCTTCGGCAAGTTCCCGGTGCTGGTCGATGACGGGCGGCCCTTGATCGAGGCCAGCATCATCATCGAGCACCTCGATCTGCACTATCCCGGCCCGGTTCGGCTGATCCCGGAGCAGGGCGATGCCGCGCTCGAAGTGCGCTTCTGGGATCGCTTCTTCGACAACTACGTGCATGCGCCGATGCAGGCGATCGTCGGCGATGCCTTGCGGCCAGATGGCCAGCATGATCCGGTCGGCGTACGGCAGTCTCGCGAGACGCTGGAGATCGCCTACGCCTGGCTCGAGAAGCGCCTCGCCGGCCGCGAATGGGTGTGCGGCGACGGCTTCAGCCTGGCCGACTGTGCAGCCGCACCGGCGCTGTTCTATGCCGACTGGGTGCACCCGATCGCCGACGGCTTGCCCGAGGTGCGTGCCTATCGCGCGCGCCTGAATGCCAGGCCTTCGTTCGCCCGCGCGATCGACGAGGCAAGGCCGTATCGGTCCTTTTTTCCGCTCGGCGCGCCGGACAGGGATTGACGCTTCGGCGCCGAGCTTCAGCTGAGGTTCGCCGGCAGCTCGAGTTCACCCGGCGGGATCCAGCGCGACAGCGTCGCGAACATGTCCTTCACGCTGATCGGCTTGGCGATGTAGTCGTCCATGCCGGCCGCCAGCATGCGTTCCTTGTCGCCGGTCATCGCATTCGCCGTCATCGCGATGATCGGCAGCTCGCGCCAGCGGGGTTCGAGACGGATCAGGCGCGTGGCTTCATAGCCGTCCATCACCGGCATCTGGCAGTCCATCAGCACCAGGTCGAAGTCCCGGCTGGCCAGGATCTGCAGCGCCTCATGCCCGTCCTGCGCGATCGTCACCACCAGGCCGGCATCGCTCAACAGCTCGTGCGCCAGTTCCTGGTTGATGTCGTTGTCTTCGACCAGCAGGACACGTGTGCCGCGATGCGTCGCGAGTGACGGGACGGGCGGCGGCGGCACGACGGGCGCCCGGGCCGCGGCGGCCGGCAGCCCGAACCGCGCGCTGAAGTGGAAGCGGCTGCCGCGCCCGGGCTGGCTTTCCACGCCGATCTCGCCCTGCATCAGGCCCACCAGCTGGCGGCTGATCGCGAGGCCCAGGCCGGTGCCGCCGTAGCGCCGCGTGATCGAGCTGTCCGCCTGCATGAAGGGCTGGAACAGGCTTTGCCGCTGCGCCTCGGTCATGCCGACGCCGGTGTCCTGCACGCTGAAATCCAGGGTCACCGAGCGCGTGCCGTTGTCGGCCGATGCGATCGGTTCGACGCGCACCGTCACCGAGCCGCGCTCGGTGAACTTGACGGCGTTGTTGCCGAGGTTGACGAGCACCTGGCGCAGGCGCAGCGGGTCGCCGATCAGCGCTCGCGGCAGGCCGGGCTTCAGGTCGAAGCCAAGCGCCAGGCCCTTTTCGCGCGCCTTGGGTTCCACCAGATCGACCAGCTCGTCGAGCACGTCGGCGAGCGCGAATTCAACGTTTTCCATGTCGAGCTTGCCGGCCTCGATCTTCGAGAAGTCGAGGATGTCGTTGATCAGCCCGAGCAGCGAGTGCGCGGCGCGCTCGGTCTTCTGCACGTAGTTGTGCTGGCGCGGGTTCAGGCCGCTCTTCAACGCCAGGTGCGTCATGCCGAGGATCGCATTCATCGGCGTGCGGATCTCGTGACTCATGTTGGCCAGGAAGTCGCCCTTTGCGCGGGTCGCGGCTTCGGCGGCTTCGCGCGCCTGTTCGAGCTCGCGCGTGCGCAGCCGCACCTTGCTTTCGAGCTGGTCGTGCGAGTCGTGCAGGTCGCGCACCAGGCGGGCGTTGTCGAGCGCGCCGACGACGTGGCCGACCAGCAGGTCGAGCACGCGCAGGCGCTGGCGCGAGAAGGCATGCGCGGTGGCGCGGTTTTCGAGATAGACGAAGCCGAGCAGGCTGTCCTGCCTGCGCATCGGCAGGCACAGCAGCGACTGCGGCCGCAGCGCCTGCAGATGCGGGTCGGCCGCGAAGCGATCGTCGCGCTCCGGATCGTCGAGCAGCAGGATCTCGCCGGTCTGGCGCGCGTAGCGCAGCACGGACCAGGCGAGCTCGGTGCTGCCGTTCGAGGCCGCGGCGGGTGTCGTGTCGGCACGTGCGTCGGCGGCCACCTGCAGGCTCTCGCCGGCGGCGAGCAGCAGCACCGCGCGGTCGGCGCCGGCGTATTGCAGCAGGGTCTCGATCAGCGTTTGCAACAGCCGTTCGTAGTCGAGCTCGCGGGTGATGGTCTGCGCTGCCTTCAGCACCGCCTCGATGTCGAGGTTGCCGCCGCCGCTGCCGGTGGAGTGAGCCCGGCCGATGTCCAGGCCGGACGCCGGCGACGCCTCGAACGCATCGGGCACGGGGCCGAACTCGTCGTTCAGCGCGTCGAGCTTGGCTATGGCGCCCCAGGCGGCGTAGGCGCCGCGGGAACGGCCCAGCGCGCCATCGGCGACCGCCCGCCAGCCCAGCGCACGGGCCATCCGCGACAGCCGCTCTTCGGCCAGCGCGTGGCCTTGCAGGCAGCGCTCTTGCCGCGCCAGCCGGATCGCTGCTTCGTACTCGGCCATTGCATCGAGGGTCCGGCCCTCGACGCGGTGCAGCTCGGCGCGCACCAGCGCGGCCTTGGCGGCGAAGGTGCTGGGCGCGCTGCCGGCCCATTGCTCGAGCTGCCGCAGGTTCGACGCGATGGCGGCGCGATCCGGAGCATCCTGCATCGCTTCGGCCATGGCGCCGTAGTAGACCCACATGCCATACGGCAGCTGCCCCTCGATCTGCACCAGCAGCGGCAGGCCTGCGGCGATGGCGTGCAGCGCACGCGCCGGGCGATGGGACAGCACCGCGAGTTCGAGTTCGAAATGCCAGTACAGCATGTGCACCGCACCCTCGTAGGCCTGTGCGGCGAGCAGCGCGTCGATCGAAAAGCCGGCATCGTCGTTCCACGACCAGCGCGCCGCCGTCTGGCCTTGCAGCAGCCTCGACACCTGCCGGTGCAATTGCATCAGCCCGAATACGAACGGCACGCGGAAGCGCCCGGTGACGGCACAGGCGCGCTCGGCCTCGTCGTCGTAGCGCGGCAGCGGCTCGCCGCTTTCGAAGCGGGCCGGGCAGCTGGCCTGGTAGTAGGACCAGACGTTGCCGTGGCGCGCGCAGATGTCGCGCACCACGTGGCAGGCCTTCACCACCTCGTCGAGTCGCGCATTCCACGGCAGGACGTAGGTGGCGTGGGCAAGCAGCATCTGCGCCGCGTCCATTTCGGAGCCGTGGCGGGTGATGGCCTCGAGCCAGAACGGCCACTCGTCATGGGCGGCGCGGTAGTCCGCGCCCAAGCCGATGTGGAGCTGCCGCGAGCGGTCGTGCATCAGGCTCGACACCGTGGCCAGGCCTTGCTCCAGCAGCAGGCGCAACACCTGCAGCGCGAGCAGCAGCTTCATCGGCGGGTTCTCGTGAAAGAAGATCCCGGTGACGATCAGGGCGCTGATCGCGGCCGCCTGTTTCGGATCGGCGGCCGGGGGGGGCCCGGACGCGGCGTCCAGCAGGCGCCGGTAGGCGCCGGCGCGCCAGGCTTCGCAATACTCGGCATAGAGCGATTGCAGATGCGCCGGGCTGGTGTCGAGATCGAGCGCGACGCCGAGCGCGGCCACCAGGCCCAGCCCGTCGCGGGCGACCTTTTCGTAGTCGGGCGTGCCCACCTGCCGATACATGTGGCGCACATGGACCGGCACCATGTCGAGCACCGGCGCCGGCTCGGCGCACAGCGCCGCGTGGTGCCGGTCCATGGCCTCCCAGCGTTTCACGAGGTAGCACAGGCGATGGGCTTCGACCCTGAGCGCACGCCGCACCTCGCCGTCCGTGGGGGCCAGCGCCAGGCCGGCGTCGGCATAGTCGAGCGCCTGTGCCGGCGCGGCGCGGCCGGCGGCGTGCCGCGTCGCGCGCAGGTTCAGCGCCGCCAGCGCTTCGCGTGCCGCGCCCGGCTGCCGCTCATCGAAACCGAGGTTCAGATGGTTGACGGCGGCCAGCAGCGCATCGCCGTCGCCGCCTTCGGCCGCATCGGCCAGCAGCGCGTGGCCGATGCCATCGTGGATGCGGCGGCGTTCGGCTTCGTCGAGCAGGCCATGGGCCGTCTCCTGCATTCGGTCATGGACAAAGCGGTACACCAGGCCGCGCGAAGCGGCACTTGGCGCCGCCTCCGCCAGGCGCTGTACCAGCCACTGCGCCTCGCAGGCCGGCTGCAAGGCCTGCTGCACCGCGCTCGTGCCGGCCGGCAGCGCTGGCGCACCGGCCTCGCCGGGCCTCCATGCCAGCGCGGCGAGGCCGGTGATCTGCGCCAGGTCGAACTCCCGCCCGAGGCAGGCACCCAGCGCCAGCAGGCGCCGCGTCGCCTCGGGCAGCCGCGTCGGGTGGCGCAGCAGCCAGTCGATCAGCTGCTCGTTCGGCGGCAGTTCGCCCAGAGCGGCGGCGTCCCAGGTCCAGCGCAGGCGCAGCGGATCGAAGCGCAGCACTTCGGCCGCGCGCAGGTGAGCGAGCAGGGTGGCCAGCGCGAACGGATTGCCGCGCGCCTTGGCGTGCAGGGTCAGCGCGAGGGCCGTTTCGTCATCGGCCGGCGCGCGCAGGATCGCGCGCACCAGGCCGGCGGACGCGGTTTCTGCCAGGCCGGTCAAGCGCAGCGTGCACGTCGGAATGCATCCGTCGGCGGCGGCACGCTCCAGCGCCTGCGCCGCCGGCAGCCCAGCACGGGCCGGGTCAGCAGGGCGGTACGACACCAGCAGCAGCAGATGCGGCGTCAGGTCGGCCGCGAGCAGCGATTGCAGCAGCGCCAGCGAGGCCTCGTCGGCCCATTGCAGATCGTCGATCACCCAGGCGAGCGGCTGCTCGGCGCTGCAGATGGCGCCGAGCAGCGCCGCCACCCAGCGCCGCAGCTGCAGCGGATCGGCGGATTGCTGCGTGGCCATGACGCGCGGTTCGCCCAGCAGCGCGCCCAGGCGCGGCAGCAGGCCGAACAGCGGGCCGGCTCGGTCGTCGAACGCGGCGGCCAGCGTCTTGGCCCAGCGCGCCCGCACCGGGCCGGGCTCGGCCAGGCGCTGGTCGATCCAGCCGCCGAGCGCCACAGACAGCGCCGAGTACGGCACGTCATGCCGGGACGCATCGAACTTGCCGTAGAGGAACGAGCCGGCGCGTGCCAGCACCGCCGGCCGAAGCTCGCGCAGCAGCGCGGTCTTGCCGAGGCCCGCTTCGCCGGTGATGAACACCAGCTCGGCAGGCCCTCGTGCGCTGCGCTGCCAGGCGGCATTCAGGATGGCCTGCTCGGCGTCGCGGCCGTGCAGCGCCGGGGCCGTGTCGAGGCGATCGGACACGTCGCGCTGCCCGAGTGCGAACTCGTCCGCGGCAAGGCCGTTGGCGAGGGCCTCGCGGCAGCGCGCCAGGTCATGGGCCAGGCCCCAGGGCGTCTGGTAGCGCTCGTCGGGCGACTTGGCGATCAGCCGGTGCACGATCGCGCAGAAGGCCGGCGGCAGGTCCGGCCGCTGCCGGGCCAGCGGCTCCGGCCGGGCCGTCAGGTGCGCATGGGCCCAGCCCAGCGCATCGTTGGCGCTGAACGGCAGCGCGCCCGCGGCCAAGCGGTACAGCGTGATGCCGAGCGAATACAGGTCGGAGCGGTTGTCCACCGGCCGGTTCAGCAGGCCGGCCTGTTCGGGCGACATGAACGGCAGCGTGCCGTCCCTGTCCGCGCGCGACGCGGACGCCTCTTCGCCCTGCATCAGCATCGCCGAGCTGAAATCGATCAGCGCCAGTTGCCGCTCGGCGGCGTTCCACACCAGGTTGGCCGAGCTCAGGTCCAGGTGCAGGACGCCGGCGCGGTAGACGTCCTGCAGCGCCAGCGCGGCCTGCAGCGCGATGTCGAGGATCTCCGCCGGTGTCAGGCTCGTCGCGGGCAGTTCGGCCAGCGGCACGCCGCCGTGCCAGGGCAGCACCAGCGTCGGTTCGGGCGCGTCGGCCAGCAGCTCGATCGGGCGCGGCACGAAGCGGCTCTCGATGCCCAGCAGCAGGCCGTGTTCACGCCGCAGGCGAAAGCGCGCGCTGCCGGTGGCCTGCTCGGCGCGCAGTTGCTTGAGCACGACGCGCGTGCCGTCCGCCGCCTCGGCCACGCTGACACGATGGCGCGGCCCCTGGCGCACCAGGGGCAGCGGCCGGTACGCGGCGAGCGGATGAAGGTCGGGATTCAGGGTCGTCCTCCGGGTCAACTGTTCCCAGACGCCGGGAGGCAGAGCGAGAGCCCCGTTCTCACGCGAGCGGCTGAATCCTCGGGGATTCTCTCCGATCGTGCGCCGGTCGACGTTTCCAGCGAGCTCCCACTCGAGCGCCGGGACGTCTCGAACGCGCGGTACCGGGAAATGAGCCGTGCCATCGCGTCGGCCGGATAATCGTGCATGCCGAACGAGGACCTTGTCCAGATCCTGCGCCAGGGCGCCGACGCTTGGAATCGCTGGCGACGCGAACACCCGGCCGAGTCGGTCTGGCTCGAAGGCGTGTCGCTGCGCGGCCTGGACCTGTCGGGCTGCGATCTCCACGAGGCGAACCTCGATCGCGCCGATCTCTGCAAGACCACGCTGGTCAATGCCAATCTGCGCGATGCGCGCCTGTCGGGAGCGCAGATCTGCTGGGCGCGCGCTACCGGCGCTGATTTCTCGAAGGCCTGGGCGATCAATGCCGACCTGCGGTTCAGCAACTTCGAGCAGGCCACCTTCGACGAGACCTGGCTCAACGGCGCCAATCTGACGACCAGCTCGTTCCGGCGCGCCCGCATGCGCGGCGTACGCCTCGACGAGTGCCGCACCTCGGAGTTCCAGGACAGCGCGCCCGGCTACACCTATTTCGACGGCGCGGACCTGACCAAGGCGAACTTTCGCCAGGCCGATCTCAGCCAGGTGCAGATGGAAGGAGCCATGCTCGCCGCCGCGATGCTGAACGAGGCGGATCTGTCGCTGGCCCGGCTGAAGCGGGCGACACTGACGGACGCGAGCCTGATGCGCGCCACGCTCAGCTATGCGGACTTGTCGGACGCGAACCTGGAAGGCGCCAACCTCGAACAAGCGATCATGGTGCAAACCATCCTCGAACGCGCGAAGCTTTCGCGCTGCCTCGTCTACGGCATCGCGGCCTGGGACGTGCGGCTGGCCGCTTGCGAGCAGCTGGACTTGACGATCACGCCCAGCAACGTGCAGAGCTCGATCACGGTCGACGACATCGAGGTCGCGCAATTCATCTATCTGCTGATGTCGCAGCAGCGGCTGCAGTCGGTGATCGACACGATCACATCGAAGACCGTCCTCATCCTGGGCCGCTTCACCCCGTCGCGCAAGGCCGTGCTCGATGCGCTGCGCGATGCATTGCGGGGGCGCCAGCTCGTGCCGATCGTCTTCGATTTCGAGAAGCCCGGCAGCCGGGATCTGACCGAGACGGTACGGCTGCTGGCGCACATGGCGCGTTTCATCGTCGCTGACCTGAGCAGCCCGAAAAGCGTGCCCCACGAGCTGATGGCGCTGGTGCCTCTGCTGCCCTCGGTGCCATTCCAGCTGCTGATCCAAGGGGACGAGTCGGAGTACCCGATGGTCGAGCATCTGCTGCGCTTTCCGTGGGTGCTGCCGACGCAGCGCTACACCGATGCAAAGGGGCTGGTGGACGACGTCGACCGCCTGATCGTCGAGCCGGCCGAGACGCTTGCGGCCAAGCTGCGCCCGATACCGTCAAGGGCGGCGGCAGCGACGGGCGGCGCTGCCTCGTGATCGCGCCGCAGATGGGCGCCGGGTGCTCCAGCCGCTCAGTTCAACACCTCCACCGGCGCGTCGAACAAGTAGCCCGCGCCGCGCTCGGTGCGGATGAACTTCGGCGCCGACGCGTCGTCCTCGATCTTGCGCCGCAGCCGCAGGATCTGCACGTCGATGGAGCGGTCGTAGACCTCGGCACCGTGCAGGCGCGACAGCTCGAGCAGCTGATCGCGCGACAGCACGCGCTGCGGCGCCTCGCACAGCGCCAGCAGCAGATTGAACTCGCCGTTGCTCAACTCGACGCGCCGCCCGTCGGGCGCCGTCAAGCGCCGCACCAGCAGGTTCAGCTCCCAGCCGGCAAAACGATAGGCGCGGCGCTTCGCATCGCGGGCCGGCGCGGCGACATCGCGCCGTGCCTGGTAGCGGCGCAGCACCGCACGGATGCGCGCCAGCACCTCGCGGTTGCTGAAGGGCTTGGTCATGTAGTCGTCGGCGGCGATCTCCAGGCCCATCACGCGGTCGGCCTCGTCGCGCTTGCCGGTGAGGATGATGACCGGCACCTCGCTGGTCTCGCGCAGCTGGCGCGCCAGCTGCATGCCGTCTTCGCCGCCGAGCCGCAGGTCGAGCAGCACCAGGTCGATCACCAGGTTGCGCAGGGCCTCGGTCATCTCGCTGCCGTTGGCGGCCGTCGTGACGCGAAGTTCGTTCTCGGTGAGGTATTCGGCCAGCAGCTCGCGGATCGCCGGGTCATCGTCGACGACGAGGATGTGACGAGGGCTCGTGCTCATGGGACGGAAGCGTAGCGCAAGCTTGTATTGCATTTGAAATCCGCGAGCCCCGCGCGAAATCACGCCGGCATGAGCCGATGCGCCAATGCGGGTGGACGCGGCGGAACTCGACCGCCGCGAGGAACCGAAACCGGATGGGCAGCACTATGGGGACGATCGTCGTGATCGACGATGATGCGGCGATGCGGACGCTGATCTGTGAATGGCTGGCCGCCGAGGGCTACCGTGTCCGCGGACTGGCCGCGGCCGACGGCGGCGATGCGGACCTGGCCATCGTCGACCTGCTGAACCTGCGCGCGCGAGGGCCGCAAGCCCTGCGCGCAGTGCGGGCGAGCTATCCGCGCTCGGCGCTGATCGGCATGTCGACCCAGCTCGCGCGCAGCCTCGAAGGCGATTCGCCGCTGGCCCGCTCGCTCGGGGTGAGCCGCCTGGTGGCCAAGCCATTGGCGCGAGACGAGCTGCTGGCCGCGGTGGCCGCCACGATCGACGTGCCGGATTGAGGGCCGGCATGCCGAAGTCGACGCAGCGCCTGCGCCGCCTGATCATCGGCACCGGCGTGCTGCTGGTGGCGTCGTTCGTCGGTTCCGCGGCCTACGACGGATGGCGTTTGCGGCAGCAGGTGAGCGCGGCCACCGAGCGCGAACTGAGCAACCTCGCGCGCGCCCTGGCCGATGAAACCGCGCGCACGCTGCAGTCGGTCGACCTGTTGCTGCGCGAGACCGCGAGCTGGTACGCCAGCTCCGGCGCCAAGCTCGATGCCGAGGCCGTGACCGCGGCGCTGGCCATGCGTGCCGTCGGCGTGGCACAGGTCGGCGTGCTGACGATCGTCGATGCGAACGGCCTGCAGCGATACCGCTCGCGGCAGACCGGCGAGCCGCTGGCGAACGTCTCCGACCGGCCGTACTTCCAGGCGCAGCGCGATCGTGCGGACGCCGATCTCTACATCAACGCGCCGGTCGTCACGCGCACCGATCGTCAGCCGGCGCTGGTGGTCTCGCGCCGCCTGACGGCGCCGGACGGATCGTTCGGCGGCGTCGTGACGGCCATCGTCGGCCTGCAGCGGCTGCAGGGCATGTTCTCAGCGATCCAGCTGGGGGAGGGCAGTGCGCTGCTGCTGGCGCTGGACGACGGCACGCTGGTCGTGCGGCAGCCCTTCGTGCCCGGCGTGCAGGGCACGCTGAGGGTGCCGGAGCTGGCAGCGTTCAAGGGTGGCCCGTTGATCGACCGTGCCGTCAGCCCGGTGGACGGGCGCGCCAAGCTGATCGCGGCGATCGGCGTCGGCAAGCGGCCGTTGACTCTGGCGATCACGCGCGACGACGAGGTCGCGTCACGCCCCTGGCGCGATGCGATCCGGGGCGCCGTCGTCAGGACGCTGCTGATGGTGATGCTGATCGTGCTGACCGTCATCGGCCTGCTGCGCCAGCTGCGCCGCCAGGAGCTCGGCGAACAGGCCTTGCGCCAGAGCGAGGAGCGCTACGCGATGGCGATGGAGGCGGCCAACGAAGGCCATGCCGAGTGGAACCTGGCTCGAAACACCGTGTTCGCGTCCGACAAGTGGCGCGCGCTGCACGGCATGAGCTCGCCCGGCCGCCCGAAGAGCTCATACCGAAGTGCGCAGCACGAAGGTGCTCCTGTGAGCTCGCCCGGCCGCCCGAAGAGCTCATACCGAAGTGCGCAGCACGAAGGCACTGCAGTGACCGAGTACGCAGGGATCGACACGCCGGCGGACGTGCTGCGCGACATCGTGCTGCACCCCGACGACGCGGCGCCCGCGAAAGCCGCCCTCGACGATCACCTGGCGGGACGCACGCCGGCGATCGAGCTCGAGTACCGGGTGCGCCTGCCGGACGGCGCCTGGCGCTGGATCCATGTGCGCGGCCGCTGCCTGCGCGACGCCGGCGGGGCGCCGCTGCGCCTCTTCTGCTCGGCCGTCGACGTCAGCGAACGCAAGGCGGCGGAAGCCGAGAAGGCCGGTCTCGAAGCCCGGCTGCAGCAGACGCAGCGCCTCGAGGCGCTGGGCACGCTGGCGGGCGGCATCGCACATGATTTCAACAACATCCTCGGCGCGATCCTCGGCTTCGGCCAGATGGCGCAGCAGCATGCGGAACCCGACAGCGCGATGCGCCGCCACATCGATCGGGTGCTGCAAGCCGGCGGCCGGGCGCGGCTGCTGGTGCGGCGCATCCTCGACTTCAGCCGCAGCGGCGTCGCCGAACGGGTGCCGGTCCCTCTGCAGGCGGTCGTCGAGGAGGTGATCGCGATGCTGCGGCCGACGCTGCCTTCGGGCATCGCCGTGCACGCGCGGCTCGAGGCCGGCGATGCCGCCGTGGTCGGCGACGCGACGCAGCTGTACCAAGTGGTGATGAACCTGTGCACGAACGCGGTGCAGGCGATCGCTGAAGACGGCAGCGTGGAGCTGACGCTGCAGCGCGTGGATCTGCACGAGCCGCGCGCGCTGCTGCAAGGCGAGCTGCGGCCCGGGCCGCACCTCCATCTCGAAGTCGCGGACAGCGGCGCCGGCATCACGCCGGACGTGCTGGCGCGCATGTTCGATCCGTTCTTCACCACCAAGGAGGTGGGCGAGGGCACCGGCCTGGGCCTTTCCGTCGTGCACGGCATCGTCTCGGATCTCGGTGGCGCGATCGACGTCGCCGCGCGGGAAGGGCCCGGCACGCGGGTATCGATCTGGCTGCCGGTCAGCGGCGAAGCCGAGCCGCCGTCGGCCGCGCCCCCGTCGGCGTGCCCTCGCGGCAACGGCGAGGTCGTGATGGTCGTCGACGACGAATCGTCGCTGGTCGAACTCGCCGAGGAACTGCTCGCGGAGCTGGGCTACGAGCCGGTGGGCTTCGGCTCCGCCGATGCGGCACTGCATGCGTTCGAGGCCGATCCGCATCGTTTCGATGCGCTGCTGAGCGACGAGGCGATGCCCGGCCTCCGGGGCATCCAGCTGGCGCTGGCCGTGTCGGCGAGGCGTACCGATCTGCCGGTGATCCTGATGAGCGGCAACGTCGACGCCGGTCTGGAGCAGCGGGCGCGCGAGGCCGGGATCGTGGAAGTGCTGCACAAGCCGCTGGCACTGCAAGCGGTGGCCGAGTCCCTGGCCCGGGCGCTCCGCGAACGCCGCACGGGCGAGCGCGAACCGTCATGACGCATCGCGGATCGACGCGCGCCCGGCCGCCCGCCATGAGCCGCGCCTGAATTGTATGTTTCCATACAAATGACATATGATGTCTAACGCATTGTTGGGAGAGGCTCATGGCCTATGGCATCACGCAGGCGGACGTCTGGCAAGCCTGCGACGCACTGTTGCTCGAAGGCCAGCGCCCGACGATCGAGCGGGTGCGGCAACGGATCGGCAGAGGTTCGCCGAACACGGTGAGCCCGCACCTGGACGAATGGTTCAAGCACCTGGGCAGCCGCATCAAGGATCCGGGGGCGTTCGCCGCGCCGCCGGCACTGCCCGATCCGATCCAGCAAGCCGCGAAGCATTTCTGGGAGGCCGCGCTGGCCGAGACGCGGCGCGATTTCGATGCCCGTCTGCGCGACGCGATGGCCGCGGCAGTCGCCAACGTCGAGTCCGAGAAGGAGCGCGCCGGTCTGGCCGACGCAGCCGCTTTCGAAGCCATCGGCAAGGCGACACGCCTGCAGTCGGAGTTGGCGGAGCGCAGCGCGCTGCTGGATCGCGAGCGCCTGGCGAACGCAGCGCTGGCGGCCCACCAGGCCCAGGCCGAGCGCCAGATCGAAGAACTGCGCAACCGCCTGGCGGCAGCCGACACGGCGATGAACGAGCTGCGCAACACCTCGCGCCAGGACGTGGCGCTGGCGATCGAGCGCTCGGCCGCCGCCGAACGCCGTGCCGCGCTGGAGATCGATGCCGAACGAACGGCTCGCGCCAAGTCCGACAAGCGCGCCGAGGCGCTTGAACGCAAGCTCGAGGAGGTGCGAACGCAGGCACGCGCCGAGCAGGCTCGGCACGCCGAGGCCATGGGCCGCCTGCAGGCCGAGCGCGCTGCATCGCTGCAGGAACTCCAGCGCGCGCAAGCGCGCGAGGCGCAGCTGGCGGCCCGGAACGCAGAACTTGCCGAAGCGCAGGCGGATGTGCGACGTGAGCTGCACGCTGCCAAATCGCAGGCGGAACTGGCGGAGCGTGTCGTCAGCGCGCTCAAGGGGCCCGGGCGGACGACTGCTGCGAAGCGGCGATCGAGGGCGAAGCTTGCGCCGCCGAAGTAGCGGCGACGTTCGATGTTGTGAGCATCCTTGACTTGCGACAATGTATATTATGTAAAGTCATCCGCGTGTCCACGAATAGCTCGGTCGCGACCCCGCGACTTCAACAATGGATCTGAAACCGAACTCGGGCAGACTTGACGCCCCGACTCGGCATCTGATCGCACCGCCATGCTCAAGCACATCGACCCGCTGCTCACCCCGGACCTGCTGCGCGTCCTCGCCGCCATGGGCCATGGCGACGTGATCGCCGTGGCCGATGCCAACTTTCCGGCCTACTCGGTGGCCGGCGACAAGCCGCTGATCCACTTCGCCGGCGCCGACACGATGCAGGTGCTGACGGCCATCCTCAGCCTGTTCCCTGTCGACACCTTCGACGACGAACCGATCCAGACCATGCAGGTCGTCGGCGATGCCTCCGCCGTGCCCGAGGTCGTGCGCCGGGTCCAGGAGCAGCTGCTCTCCCGGATCGAACCGGTGCCCGCCATCAAGCCGATCGAACGCCATGCCTACTACGCCCTCGCCCGCCAGGCCGTGGCCGTGGTGCAGACCGGCGAGAAGCTGCCCTACGGCAACTTCCTGTTGCGCAAGGGAGTGATCTGACCATGTCATCTGCGGCAAGCATCGACAGCCATCAGCACTTCTGGCAGGTCGCCAACGAGGCCGACTACCCCTGGATGTCGCCGGCGCAGCACGTTCTCTACCGCGACTACGGCCCTCGGGACCTGGCCGCGGTGCTCGCGCGGCACGGCATCGAAGGCACGATCCTCGTCCAGGCCTCGCCGACCGATCGCGAGACCGATGCGCTGCTGGTGCTGGCCGAGAGCACCGACTTCGTGAAGGGCGTGGTCGGCTGGTGCGAGTTCACCGAGCCGGCTGCGCCGGCGCGCATCGCGGCGCTGGCGCAGTCGCCCTGGGTCTGCGGCCTGCGCCCGATGGTGCAGGACATCGCCGACGACGATTGGCTGCTGCGCGAGGACATCCAACCGGCTTTCGAGGCCCTGAGCGAGCACGGGCTGACATTCGACGCGCTGCTCCATCCG
>Ga0105240_10008935_pt1 | contig 14246 bp, 12 predicted proteins | sample KBSC54metaG_FD_80426 | JGI IMG/M metagenome (GOLD analysis project Ga0105240, IMG submission 80426) | Corn rhizosphere microbial communities from Kellogg Biological Station, Michigan, USA - KBS C5-4 metaG | ecosystem: Host-associated > Plants > Roots > Rhizosphere > Soil | place: Michigan, USA... | reverse complement strand
TCCGGCATGTGATCCGGACCCCAGAGCCCTTCGAGCTGCTGGATGAGGAGCTCGTCTCCCGCCGCGAGGTGCTGCGCCTCGACCCAGCCGCGATCCTTCACCCAGACCTTGTGGTCCGGCGTCACCTTGTGCGAGTAGCCTTCCTCGGTCTCGATGCGCACCATGGGGGCATTCGGGCGCGGAAGGAGCATCTCGGAGGCTTCGTAGACCCCGTCGAGGCCGACGACCTTGTTCTTGCCGCCCAGCGCGTACAGCTCGCCGATCGTGAGGAGTCCCCGGTCGGTCACGACGCGCTGGTCCGCCGCGATGCAGCAGAGATTCGAGCTGTGCACCACGCCCACGTGCTGCTGCGGGCTCCTCACGTTGGCCGCGTCCTTGAACGTGATCCACGGATGCCCCGTCTCGAAGAGCATCGTGAGCATCTTCCGCCAGAGCGTCTGCGCGGGCACCTTCTTGAAGAGCTTCAGCTCCCCGCGCGCGGCCTTGCGCTCGTACTCGGTGTACGCGTCCTCGAACGCGCGCCCGAACTTGTCGTGGAGGTCCGGCACATCGGACGGGGAAAAGAGCGTCCAGTCGCCCGCTTCCATCACCCGCTTCATGAAGAGGTCCGGGATCCAGTTGGCGGTGTTCATGTCGTGGGTGCGCCGCCGGTCGTCGCCCGTGTTCTTCCGCAGCTCGAGGAATTCCTCGATGTCCAGGTGCCAGGTCTCGAGGTAGCAGCAGACCGCGCCCTTGCGTTTTCCACCCTGATTCACTGCTACGGCGGTGTCTGACACGACCTTCAGGAACGGAACCACACCTTGCGATTTTCCATTGGTCCCCTTGATGTAGGAGCCCAGCGCCCGCACCGGCGTCCAGTCGTTGCCGAGGCCGCCCGCGAATTTGGAGAGGAGCGCGTTTTCCTTGATGGCTTCATAGATCCCGTCCAGGTCGTCGGCTACGGTGGTGAGGTAGCAGGAGGAAAGCTGCGAGCGCAGCGTCCCCGCGTTGAAGAGGGTGGGCGTGGACGACATGAAGTCGAACGTCGAGAGCACGTTGTAGAACTCGATCGCCCGCTCCTCGCGCTGGATCTCGTTCAAGGAGAGGCCCATCGCCACGCGCATGAAGAACGCCTGCGGGAGCTCGATCCGCTTCTCGCTCATGTGGAGGAAGTAGCGGTCGTAGAGCGTCTGCAGGCCCAGGTAGTTGAACTGGAGGTCGCGCTGCGGCTTCAACGCCGCGCCCAGGCGCGCGAGGTCGAAGGAGGCGAGCTTCTCGTCCAGGAGCTGGGCCTTCACGCCCTTGTGGATGAACTCCGGGAAGTACTCGGCGTAGCGCGTGGCCATCTGCGCCTGGGTCACTTCCTCGCCCAGCACCTCGTGGCGGATGGTGTGGAGCAGCAGGCGCGCGGTGACGTAGGTGTAGTCCGGGTCCTGCTCGATCAGCATGCGGGCGGCGAGGATCGCGCACTTGTGCACTTCCTCGAGCGGCACGCCCTCGTAGAGGTCGCGCAGCGTCGCGTCCAGGATCTTCCTGGGATCCACCTCGGCGCCCTCGTGGAGCTGCTGGCAGGCGCTCGTGATGAGCGCCTCCAGCCTCGCCACGTCGAGCGGCACCTTGAGGCCGCCCACGGTGACGTTCAGCCGCGGCTTGTCCGCCTCCACCGCTTCCTGCGCGCGCTTCGCCCGCTCGCGCGCCCGCTCGTCGCGGTAGAGCACGTAGCTTCGCGCGACCTGATGTTCGCCGGCGCGCATCATCGCGAGCTCCACCTGGTCCTGCACGTCCTCGATGTGGAACGTGCCGCCCGCGGGATGGCGGCGCATGAGGGCGGCCACGACCGAGTCGGTGAGCGCACGCACCTTCTCGCGCACGCCCGCGCTCGCCGCGGCGGTGTTCCCCGAGACGGCGAGGAACGCCTTCGTCATGGCGACCGAGATCTTGTCCGGCTCGAACGCCACCACGGCGCCGTTCCTCCGGATGATCTTGTAATCCGCATACCGCTCCTGCGGCGTGGCGCTTTCCTCCCCGAGGATCGGATTGGCGAGGGGTGCCGCGGGATGGATGTCGGATGACAAGCGCATGGTTCTTCTCCTGTCCTGGGTTCTGTTTTTTGGGGCCTTCAGCGGCGCCAACCAATCACTCGTTCTGCCACGGGCTTCTGGGGCCCGCTAACCGCCGGATTCGTCTTGGAAAACCCGGATTTCCTCCCCGGGTTTTGAACAGCTTGTCCACAGCCCGCTCCACAAGATGTAGTGCCGTGGGGAGGGTACGGCCACAAACTCTAGCGAGGGAAAAACGGCGGCGCAAGGGGGCGCACCGAACTATTTTTTCCGCAGGCGTTTCAGGGACTTGGACGCCCCGGCTGCTCAGGAAATGGGCGGTAACCGCTACACCCCGATCGCCCGCGCGCAAAGCCCGAAGCGAAACAGGGCCTTGCGCGCTCGCAAAACCAAAAAGGGGTCAGATACCTTTTCCGGGCGGATGGGAAAAGGTATCTGACCCCTTTTGGAGGCTGGCGTGGAGCCGCGGCCAGTCGAACCACGGCCCGGGATCGGTCTTGCGCCCCGGCGCGATGTCGCTGTGCCCGGCCACGTCGAGCGCGCCGTAGCGCTCGCGGAGCGCGTGCAAGAGCGCCGCCAGCGTCTCGTACTGTGGCTCGGCGTAGGGCACGTCGTCGGCCCCTTCCAATTCGATCCCGACCGAGAAGTCGTTGCAGCGGCTGCGCCCCTTCCAGCGCGAGGCGCCCGCGTGCCACGCCCGCTTCTCGCACGACACGTACTGCACGAGCGCGCCGCCCCTGGGGATGAGGAAGTGCGTGGAGACGCGCGCCGGCAGGATCTCGCGGAAATAAGGATGCGCGTCCGGGTCGAGCCGGCCCCGGAAGAGTTGATCGACGTACGGGCCGCCGAACTCGCCCGGCGGGAGCGAGATGCCGTGGATCACCACGAGCGAGATCCGCTCGCCCGGCGGGCGGTCGTCGAAATGGGGGGACGGACGGAAATCCGCGCCGGCGCAAACACCCCGCGCGTCAATCGATGCCAAGGCGATCCAGGCGGTAGCGCAGCGACCGGAACGTGATGCCCAGCAGCTTCGCGGCGGCCGTCTTGTTGAAGCGCGTGACCTCCAGCGCCTTCGTGATCGCCTCGCGCTCGAGCTGGTCCAGGAAATCGTGCAGCGGGAGCCCGCGCGTGCCGAGCGATCCGTCGAGGGTGGGCCCCTTGTCCCGGGAGCCCGCCTGCGTGAGGTAGAGGTCGCTTTCCGTGATGGTGTTGTCGGTGCAGAGCGCCATCGCCCGCTCGAGGATGTTCTCCAGCTCGCGGACGTTCCCGGGGAAGTCGTAGCGGCGCAGCGCCAGCATCGCCTCCTCGGAGATCGTGGGAGGCGGCGCCGCACCCTGCCGGGCGAGGCGCTCGACCACCTCGCGCACCATGAGCGGGATGTCGTCCGGGATCTCGCGCAGGCTCGGCATCTTCAGCTCGATCACGTTCAGGCGATAGAAGAGGTCCTGCCGGAACTCGCCCGCCTCCACCTGCTGGGAGAGGCTGCGGTGCGTGGCCGAGATGATCCGGACGTCGATCGGCTCCTCCTGCGTGTCGCCCACGCGGCGCACCTTCTTCTCCTGGATCACGCGCAGGAGCTTCACCTGCATCGCGAGCGGCAGGTCGCCCACCTCGTCCAGGAAGAGCGTGCCCTTCTCCGCCGCCTGGATGTAGCCGATCTTGTCCGTGTCCGCGCCGGTGAAGGCGCCCTTCTTGTAGCCGAAGAACTCGCTCTCCATGAGGTTCTCCGGGATGGCGCCGCAGTTCACGGCGACGAAGGGCGCGTCCGAGCGCGCCGAGCCCATGTGGATCAGGCGCGCGGCGACCTCCTTGCCGCTGCCGGATTCGCCGGTGATGTAGACCGGCGCCTGGGAGCGCGCGAGCTTCGCGATCATGTCGCGCGCGCGCTGGATCGGCGCGGACTCCCCCAGGAGCCGCGGCGTGCCCGGCGCGGTCTCGCCGATGGAAGCGCGGCGCGCCTGGATCGGGCGCGGCAGCTTCAGGGCGCTCATCACGAGCGGGCGCAACTGCTCGAGCTTGATGGGCTTCGTGAGGTAGTCGAACGCGCCGGCCTTGAGCGCGGCCACCGCGTTCTCCGTGGAGCCGAACGCCGTGATGACGGCGACCGGCGTGTTGCCGTAGCTCTCGGCGATATGGCGCAGCACCGCGATGCCGTCGCCGTCCGGGAGCCGCATGTCCGAGAGGCAGAGGTCGTAGGGGCGCGACTTCAACGCCGCCTGCGCTTCCTTCACGGTGGAGGCGGTGTCCGCGTCCACGCCCATGCGCGAGAGTGTCAGCACGAGGAGCTCGCGGATGTCCGCCTCGTCGTCCACGATGAGAACGGCCTTGCGGTTCATCAGGCGCCTTTCAGGGTGACGCGGAAGTGGCCTCCGCCGGAATCGTCCACGTATTCGAGCCGCGCGCCGTTGCCCTCGCAGAGCTCGCGCGCGATGTAGAGCCCGAGGCCCGTGCCCTGCGCCTCGGTGGTGAAGAAGGGCTCGAAGAGGTGCGGCTGCGCCTCGGGAGAGACCCCGGGGCCGTCGTCCAGCACTTCCAGCACCAGGCGGCCCGGCGCGGGCGACGGCGCCACGATCACGCGCACCGAGCCCGGCTGCTGCTTGCCGTGGCGCCAGGCGTTGCGGACCATGTTCCAGAGCACCTGGTCGAGGTGCTGGCGGTCGAAGAGCATCCGCCGGCGCGTGCGCACCTGCACGTCGATCGCCTGCGCGGGGATCTTCTCGACCAGCCCGAATTCCTGCGCGAACTGCGCGAGGTACGCGGCGGGGTCGATGGGCTCGGCCTGCGCGCGGTCGCGGCGGTTGAGGTAGAGCACTTCCTGCACGATGCGATCGAGCCGGAAGACGTTGCCGCGGATGATGTCCAGCAGGCGCTTCCCGCCCGGGCCCACGGCGCGATCCTCCTCGAGGAGCTCCGCGGCGTGGCCGATCGAGGAAAGGGGATTGCGGATCTCGTGGGCGATCGAGGCGGTGAGGCGCCCGAGGGCCACGAGCTTCATCTGCTGCGCCTGTGCCCGCATGCGGCCCACGTCCTCCACGAAGATCACCGCCGGCGGCGGTTCGCCCGTGCCGATCGGGACGAAGTGCACCTGCAGCTCCCCGGCGGAGCGCGGCGCGCGAAGCTGCATGAACGTGGTTTCCGAGCCCTTGCGCCAGCTCTCCAGGAGGCGCGCGATCTCCGGCGCGTACTCGGCGATCGCGGGCCAGCGGCCCGGCGAGAGCGGCCCCAGGAGCTGCATCGCCCGCGGGTTGCTCTGGCGGATGCGGCCCTGCCCGTCGACCACGAGGATCCCGTCCTGCATGTCGCGGATCACGAGCTCGTTGATCTGCGAGAGGTTCGCGAGGTCGATCTTGCGCTCCTCGGCGATCTGCTCGCTCGTGCGCGCGTACTGCGCGAGCGTGGAGGCGAGCCCCGCCGTCGCGAAGAACGCGGCGCTCGTGAGCCCCGCCTGGAGGAAATCCTGCGCCGCGCCGTCGAAGCGCCAGACCTGGAACGTCTGCTCGACGAGGAGCGCGATCGAAGCGAAGGCGGCGTGGAAGAAGGCGAGGCGCCCGCGGGTGATGAGGCCGGCGGCCGCGAGCGACACGAGGAGGATCACGCCCAGGCCGCTGCGCACGCCGCCGCTCGCGTACATCAGCATCACGATGGCGGCCACGTCCGTCACCACCCCCGCGGTCACCTGCAGCGTGAGGTTGGGCTCGCGCATGCGCGCGGGCACCAGGAGCGCGAGGGAGGCGATCCCGTACGAGAGCGCGGTGGGGACGACGACCTGCGGCTGGGTGACCCCCAGCATGAAGAAATGGTTGAAGAACGCGAAGGCGATGCCCACCAACGCCGCGAGGACCACGCGGTAGCCGCAGAAGACGAGGAGCGTGCTCCACGTGGCGTCGTCCGCCTCGACGATGAACGGCATCGTGCCGAAGCGCGCCGGGGCGCGGACGGCGGCGCTCTCGGGCGCGGAGCTCACGACGTGCCGCAACGGGGGTTGTCGCGGCAGACGAGCCGGCCGCCCTCCTCGCGCGACTCGCTTCGGGGCATGTGCACGCCGCAGCGGGCGCACGCGACCATGTCCTCGCCGCGGACGCCGTCCCGGGGCTCCGGCCGCGCGCCGACCCGCCGGCTCCCGCGCCACAGGAGCCAGATCATGACCCCGATCAGGATGTAGAAGAGGATGCGTCCCAAGGGCGCCCGCCGTTTGTTTTCTCCCCCGGAAAGTTTACGGCAAAAGCGCCCCGGCCCCCATGCCCGCGGCGGGGCTCAGCCCGCGCGCGGCACCGCCACCTCGAAGCGCACGCCTCCCTCGCGCCGGTTCGCGGCCCGCACGCCTCCGCCGTGGTGCTCGGCCACGAGGCGCACCACGTAGAGACCGAGGCCCAGGTGGGCGCCGTCCGCGCGCCCGTCGTGGCCGCGGAGCGACACCATCGAATCGAAGAGGCGGTGCCCCATCGCCTCGGGGAGCGGGGGACCCTCGTTCTCGACCGCGACGATCGCCTCGCCGGGCGGCGCCTCGAGCGCCACGCGCACGACCGTCCCGGGGGGCGCGAAATCGATCGCGTTCTCGATCAACTTGTCCAGGAGCTGCGCGAAGGCGTCGGGAACGCCGTCGACCGGGACGCTCTCCGCGCCGATCGCGAGCTCGAAGCGCCGCTCGGGATAGGCGGCGCGGTAGCCCTCGACGCAGCCGCGCACGACGGCCGCCAGGTCGAAGCGCTCGCGCTCCGCGCCCTGCAGCAGGCGCTCGAGGCGCGTCGCCTCCGAAAGGCGCGAGATGAGGCGGCCCAGGCGGCCCACGCCCTCCAGCGCCCGGTCCACGTAGACGCGCGCCTTTCCGGCGAGGGGCTCGGCGGCGAGGTTGTCGAGGGACGAGCGGACGACCGCGACCGGCGTGCGAAGCTCGTGGGAGAGGCGGCCCGCCATCGCCTCGAGGTACGCGTTGTAGTCGCGAAGGCGCGCGAGCATGGCGGCGGTGGTGCGGGAGAGATCCCCGATCTCGTCCCGCGCAGAGGTGGCCGTGATCGCCCCCCGCACCCGCCCCTGCGCGTCGATCGCCGCCTCCGCCTCGGCGTGCAGGCGCCGGATGCGGGTCGCGAGGCGCCCGGAGAAGGCGAGGAGGACCACGAGGGCCACGGCGACCACCGCGAGCGTCACCGCGAGGAGCTTCTCCAGCGCCGCCTCGCGCAGGATCTGGATGGCACCGGTCGTCTCCTCGACCACCACCGCGCCCACGATGTCGTCGGCGAGGAAGATGGGCTGCGCGGCCGAGAGGATCGCGACGTCGCGGTCGCGCGTGGCGCGCCACTGCGTGGAGCTGATCCCGATCAGCGCGCGGTCGATCTGGCCGCGGCTGGGGAGCGTCTCGTCGCCGACCGGATAGCGCGGCGCGGGGACCACCAGCGCGGCCACGGGCTTCAGCCACCGGGCGAGCCTGTGCGGCGGCACGGAATCGCGAAGGCTTCCCGAGAGGCCCCGCACCCGCGAGCGCGTGTCGACCACCCAGACGCGGGAGCCCGCGCGGCCCATGATCGCGAGGAAGCGCTCGATCTCCTCCGACGGGGCGTAGGCGTTGCCGAGGCTCGCGGCCGCGTCCGTGTCCGCCGCGGCGAAGAGCGCCACGATCCGCCGGCGCTCCTCGCCCTCGGTGTCGTTCGCGGGCAGGCGCTCGAAGAGCATCGGCCGGTCCGAGAGGGCCGCGGCGACCGCGCGGGCGGTGGCCCCGATCGCATGCTCCTGGGACTCGCGCAGGAACGCCTCCATGCTCGCGATGAAATGCGCGGCGAGGAGCGGCAGCACGAGGAGCGCCAAAGCGACCAGCGCCAGGCGGGAGCGGATGCCGTGGAGGAAGCCCGCGCGCAATGCCGTGCCTTCTAGAAGGGCACGAGGAGCGTCACGGAGCCGAAGGACTGGGGGCGGCGCTGGCCCGCGAATTCGCGCGTGTCCTGGGCGAGGGCGAAGGTGACCGTCGCGAGCTCGCCCGCCCAGGCGACGCCGCCCACGAATCGGGCGACCGTGGGCTTCCGGCGGACAGGTGCCACGTCCACGCCGGGCGCGAAATCGAGGAGATGGTTCACCGCCACCGCGCGGGCGCTCGCTCCCAGCCAAGCGCTCCACGAGCCGTCTCCCCTGGCGAGGGGCGGGGTGGCGGCGAAGCGCAGCGCCGGCGTGGAGAGCGCCAGCGCGGCGCCGCGCCCGAAGCGAAGCTCGAGGCCGGCGTGGGCGAAGGCGACCTGGTTGCCGGCCACGACGCCGTAATGCGCGTAGACGTGGCGAAGCGCGCCGGGATCGCCCTGGAAATCGTGGGAGCGCACCCAGGCGAATTGCGCGTCGACGCGGTTCGGGCGCTGGTGCGACCAATCCTCCTGCGGGGCGGGGACGAAGCGGTGGATGAATTCCTGCGCCTGGCGGCCCAGCGCCGCGGGGCCCGTCACGCCCAGCTCCAGCTCGCGCGTGGTCCAGTCCCGCTCGCGGCGGTCGTGGCTCGCGATCGTGGCGAGGAGGCGTGCGGCGGTCGGGCGGTCGATCGGATCGTGGAACTTGGCTTCCGGCGTGTAGATCTCCTGCAGGAGCCCGATCTCCAGCTCGCGATCGCCGCGCGGGACGACCCTCGCGATCCGCACGCCGCTCGTGTACCAGCGGTCGGTGTGGAAGAAGACGTCGTTGTCGACCTGGGTGTACCAGCCGGCGTCGCCGCCTTGCGCGTGTGCGGCGTGCGCGGGGAGGAGCCAGGCGGCGGCGAGGAGGGCGGCCGCAAGCGCCCTCACGCCCCTTCCTGCCATCGATACCCCATGCCGTAGACGGTGTCGATCGCGGCGAACTGCGGATCGGCCGCCAGGAACTTCTTCCGGATGCGCTTCACGTGCGAGGTGATCGTGCCGTCGTCCACGACCATCTCGGCGTCGCGCATGAGCTGGTCGCGGTCCTTCACGTGGCCGGGATGGCGCGCGAGCGAGTGCACCATCCAGAACTCCGTGACGGTGAGCGGGATGGGCTTTCCCTGCCAGGTGGCGGCCATGCGCTGCGCGTCCAGCGCGAGCGGCCCGCGATGGAGCACCTCGCCCGCGGCCGGCGCCTCGTCCGCGGCGTCCACCCGCCGGAAAAGCGCGGCGATCCGCGCGAGGAGGTGCGGGAGGCTCACGTCCTTGGTGAGGTAGTCGTCGGCCCCCAGCCGCAGGCCCGAGACGATGTCGAAGTCCGAGTCGCGCGCCGAGAGGAAGATGATCGGGAGCCGCGCGCTCGCGCTCCGGAGCTCGCGGCAGAGCGCGAAGCCCCCGTCGATGTCCGCGCCCAGGCCGATGTCGATGATGGCGAGCTCCGGGAGCCGCGTCGAGAGCGCCCGCGAAGCGCCCGCCCGGTCCCCGAACGCCGCCACCTCGTAACCCGCGCGCGTCAGCGCATCCACGTAGTTCTGGCGAATGGTGGAGTCGTCCTCGACCAGGGCGATGCGGCGAGCCATGCGCGGATTATAGGGGACAGAAAACCGGGGACAGACCACAATTTCCAAAGAGCGAAATCGAATCGGGCGAAGGTGGCCATTTCGTCCTTTGGAAATTGTGGTCTGTCCCCGGTTTCGCGGCCGCGGTTTTGCGGCCGCCATCTTTTCGCCAGAAAGCTTCGCCGCCGCGTCCCATTTGCGCCTGCGCGCTTGCCGCGCCGGGGCGCGCAATGCCATCACCCCACTCGAACAAGGAAAGGGACGGCGATGGCGGACAGGCATGCGGCAAGCGACTTCATCGTGCTGGGGGCGCGGGCCCTCGTAAGCGGCATCGCGGTGGCGGTGGCCCTGGGATTCGCGGCGATCGTGCTCGCGCAGAACGCCCAGGCCGCGGCGGTGAAGCCGGGCGACGCGCACACGGGCCAGCTCCTCCTCGAGACCGCCACGCCGGGCGAGTACACCGTGGCCCCGACCGTCGAGACCGAGGCCGCGATCCAGGTGACGGGGATGGTCGCCCGCACCCGCCTCACCCAATCCTTCCACAACCCGGGCACGGAGTCCGTCGAGGGCATCTACGTCTTCCCCCTCCCCGAGAATGCCGCGGTCGATCATCTCTCGATGAAGATCGGCGAGCGCGAGATCGAAGGCGTGATCCAGGAGAAGGAAGCGGCGCGCAAGGCCTACGAGCAGGCGAAGACCGAGGGGCGCAAGGCGGCGCTGGTCGAGCAGCAGCGCCCCAACCTCTTCACCAACTCGGTCGCCCACATCGGCCCCGGCGAGATGGTCCGCGTGACGATCGAGTACCAGCAGACGCTCGCCTACGACGACGGCAAGTATCGCCTGCGCTTCCCGCTCGCGGTGACGCCCCGCTACGTCCCGGCCACGGTCCCGGTCGAAGCGCTCCCGGACGAGCCCAAGACCGCCGACGCCGCTCCCTTCGGCGCGTCCTTCGACGCGGCGAGCGCCGAGGCGCTGCTCCAGCCCGCCTTCGCGACCGAATCCGGCGACGCCCTCGTGAACCCGGTCGACATCGCGGTGGCGATCGACGCCGGCGTGCCCCTGGGCGACGTCGTGAGCACCTACCACGACGCCCGCGTCGACAAGCGCGCCGACGGCCGCGTGGTCGTGACCCTCGCGAAGGACCAGGAGGAGGCGGACCACGACTTCGAGCTCACCTGGACCGTCGCCCCGGGCGCCGCACCCCAGGCCGCGCTCTTCACCCAGACGCTCGACGGAAAGGACTACGGCCTCCTCATGGTCGTGCCGCCCGCGATGGACCCGATCCAGAAGGCCGCGCTCGAGCACGTGCCGCGCGAGACGGTCCTCATCGTCGACACGTCGGGATCGATGCAGGGCGTGTCCCTCGACCAGGCGAAGGCGGCGCTGCGGGAAGCGCTGGGACGCCTCACCGAGCGCGACCGCTTCAACGTGCTCGAATTCAATTCCGTCACCCGCCCGCTGTGGCCCAAGGCGCTCCCCGCGACGCCCGCGAACCTCGCGACCGCGCTCGCGTGGGTGGACAAGCTCCAGGCCGACGGCGGCACCGAGATGGCCCCCGCCCTCAGCTTCGCGTTGGACGGCGCGGAGACGCCCGGGTACCTCCGCCAGGTGGTCTTCATGACGGACGGCGGCGTCTCGAACGAGGACGAGCTCCTCAAGCTCATCGCCGAGCGCCTCGGCCGCTCGCGCCTCTTCACGGTCGGCATCGGCTCCGCGCCCAACGCGCATTTCATGACGAAGGCCGCGCAGTTCGGGCGCGGGACCTTCACGTACATCGGCGATGTCCGCGAGGTGCACGAGAAGATGGCGAAGCTCCTCGAGAAGATCGAGGCGCCGGTGCTGCAGGACGTCTCGATCCGCTGGGCGGACGGGTCGCCCGTGGAAACCTATCCCGAGCGCGTGCCGGACCTCTATCTCGGCGAGCCGGTCGTGATCGCCGCCTCCGCCGCGCGCCTCGCGGGGACGGTGGTCGTCTCCGGCACGCGCGGGAACCAACCCTGGAGCGTGGCGCTCACGCCGATTCCGTCGCCCGATGCGAGCGGCGTGGGCGCCCTCTGGGCCAGGGCCAAGATCGCGGCCCTCATGGACGCGATGCGCCGCGGGGCAGGCGCGGACGCGTACCGCAAGCAGGTGGTCGACGTGGCGCTCGCGCACCACCTCGTGAGCGCCTACACGAGCTTGGTCGCCGTCGACGTGACGCCCACCGCGACCGGCGCCTCGAAGCGCGCGCTCGTGAAGACGGCGCTCCCGCGCGGCACCGGCGGCGCGGCCCGGATCCCGCAGACCGACACGCCGGCCACACTCGAGCTGCTGCTGGGGCTCCTCGCCCTGGGCGCGGCCGCGGTGATCGCCGCCATCGGGCATTCGGCCACGCGGCCCGGCAGCGCCCTGGCGCGCCTCGCATGAACCGCGCGATGCGGTTCGCCGCCGCGGCGCTCGCCCTCCTGGGCGCCGCCGAAGTGGGCGCCGCGGCCTGGATCCACGCGAAGGGCTTCGTGGCACAGCGGCTCATCGCCTCCGCATGGTCGCGCGCGGAGGCAGGAGGGGAAGCGCATCGTCCGTGGCCCTGGGCCGACATGCGTCCCGTGGCACGCCTCACCGTGCCCGCCCGGCGGGTCGAGCTCTTCGTGATGGATGGAGCCAGCCACCGCGCGCTCGCGTTCGGCCCGGGGCTCGCGGCGGGCACGCCGCTCGCGGCAGAAGGCGGAAACACCGTGATCGTGGCCCACCGCGACACGCATTTCGCGTTCCTGAAGCGCCTGGGACCCGGCGACGAGATCGATCTGCAGGCCGCGGGCGGCGAAATCGTTCGCTATCGCGTTCGCGAAACCGTCATCGTGGATCGGGACGATGCGGAAGTGATGGACGACGCGGGCGCGCCGCGCCTGACGCTCATCACCTGCTATCCGTTCGACGCGGTGCGGCCCGGAACGCGGCTTCGCTACGTCGTCGTCGCGGAGCGCGTCGCGTGAGGCGCTCCTCGTGCAACCTTTCCGGAGCATGGAGGTCGCATGACCGTGGGATTCACATCATCCGATTCGGGGGAGCGCGCCGATGGGCACGCCGGATCCGTCGCATAAGGCGTCGCGCGCATTCCCCGATCCACCGGCGGGCTTCGACGACCCGCTCGAGATGCTGTTCGGCTGCCACCGCCGCATCGAGAAGCAGCTGGAGACCCTGAAGCGGCTGCGCGCGCACTTGAAGGCGAAGGGCATCGACGCGGAGGCCAGCACCGCGGCCGAAGCGGTGCTGCGCTACTTCCGGAAAGCCGCTGCCGACCACCATGCGGACGAGGAAGAGGACGTCTTCCCGATGCTCGAGGTTCGCATCGCGGACGCGACCGAAGCCGCGCGCTTCCGGGACCTCCGCGAGCGCCTCGAGGCCGACCACAAGCGCGCCGACGAGACGTGGACCCGGATCCGCAAGCCCCTCGAAGGCATCGCGGAGGGCCTGATGCGGACGATCCCGGAGCCGGACGTGCTCGCGTTGACGGCGCTCTACTCCGCGCACATCCATACCGAGGAGACCGAGCTTCGCGCGTTGTTCGACCGCTGGCTGGGCCCGCGCGACCTGGAGACGCTGGGGCGAGCGATGGCCGCGCGGCGCGAGGTTCCGTTTCCGCCGCGTTGAAGGACGCCGAATCGATCTCTAGCGATACGCCGTCGATCGCGTGAACTGGCCCAGCCGGATCGCAGCCGCCTTGAAGAAGGAGAGCATCAAGGCGAGGCGCGGCCCGCTCCCCGCGTCCTCGCGGTCGAGATTCGACAAGAGATACGCGTACAGGTCGATATCGGAAACGGAGCTCATCCTCCAGGGCAGGCAACTCGAGGGAAGCGCAGCCAGCTCGTGGGGTCCCCATTGGCGAATGAAGTCGTTCGCCAGCGCCACCACCTCGACGCCCGACGTCGCCTCCCTCAGGGCGCAATACCAGGGACCGAGTGCCGCAAGGGTCGCGTCCTCGCCGCAACGCTCTTCGGAAGCCATGAGCCCTCCCGCTGTGCAGACCTAACGACTCGCGTCGGGGGGCGGAGCGCGCCGAAAGTGCGAATCAGAGGCTACGCCCAAAGACAGGATCGGGTAAAGAGAGCTCGGTCGAAAATCCCACCCCGCGGGGCGGGAAATGTAAGAACGATCCTACAAGGCGACATTCCCTAGTCCGAACGGATCGCGCGAGCGCTCGGCGCACGCCCGCCCGCGACGTGTAGGAGTGCTCTTACTGCGTCGGGTCGAGGCGAGGACTAGCCTGTTACGTGACGTGGCACGCGAAGACCGACTCCCGACACTGCGCCGGCGCTACGAGCTAGGAAAAACACCGTGCAAGTGCAAGTACGATTCAAGTGGCGCACGCATCTGAAGGCGGCCCGGAACGAGCAGGATGTTCTCGCGTTGATCCGCGGGTACATGGCCGAGTGGAAGGACGAGGAGGTCGCGCGGCTTCCGCCCGGGACCTGGCCGCGATCCCTCGCATCGCGCAAAGATGTCCTCGCCCTGGCCTTTCGCATCGGGCAGGCCCATGGCGATTTTGCGGGCAGCGCGACCGAGCTCGCGTCGATCCAGGAGCTCTTGCTCTTCATCACGCAGGCCTCGGTCCGGATCACGCAGATCGTGGCGGCCGGAAAGAACGTACCGGAGCTCGATGCGCAGGTCGCGACTGAGCCCGAGGAGCCTTTCGCCGAGCGGGTGCCGAGCGCTTCGAGCGTCGAGCCCCCGGAATCGCACCAGTGAGGGAACGAGGGTCGGGGTGATCGGGGCGCGGGGACGGGACCCGGAGGCGAGCATGA
>Ga0105240_10008932_pt1 | contig 14248 bp, 13 predicted proteins | sample KBSC54metaG_FD_80426 | JGI IMG/M metagenome (GOLD analysis project Ga0105240, IMG submission 80426) | Corn rhizosphere microbial communities from Kellogg Biological Station, Michigan, USA - KBS C5-4 metaG | ecosystem: Host-associated > Plants > Roots > Rhizosphere > Soil | place: Michigan, USA... | reverse complement strand
GAGGTGGATGGGCGTTCGCGAGGCACGGGGTCGTAGCCCCCTTCATGCCACGGGTGACACCGCAGAATACGTGATGTTGCGAGGCGCAGGCCGGTGATCGCTCCATGTCGCTCGATCGCCTCGCGAGCGTAGCAAGAGCAGCTAGGATAAAAACGGCACTGTGCTCCCAGCCAAGGGCTAAGCGCGTAGCGGTATATGGAAATGAGGGCGATCAGGACTTTGCGCATGTCGTGATCACCGTGCGCCAGTGGCGTGCGAGGCTTTGAGTCAACGTTGCATTGGGCGCTTCGCGCGCGCCATTGCGCGCACTCACAACCACATCAACTGCAGGGAGTTCGAACTGATGCAGTCTGAAGGACTCTCGCACGACTCGCTTCACCCGATTGCGATTGGTTGCGGCGCCGATCGAGCGCACCGAGACCGATAAACCCAGGCGAGGATGGCCGCAATCGTTGGGAAGACTCAAGACGAGAAAATGCGTGTCACTCGAACGACGGCCTCGTCGATACACGGCATCGAATTGTGATTGATGGTGCAGTCGCTTGAGCGTCGTGAACGAATGCACCCGCGCAGGAATAGACAGCTGAGTGAGCAGTGCGCGTGCGTCAGACCGTAAGGCGCTTGCGGCCTTTGGCGCGACGTCGGGCGAGCACTTGGCGTCCGCTGCGGGTCGCCATACGAGCACGAAAGCCATGCGTGCGTTTGCGATGCAGGTTACTCGGTTGATACGTGCGCTTCATGTTGGTTTCTGCCTAGGAGCGCGGCACAAAACAACAGGTTGAGCCGCCAAAAATGAGGGCGGAAGGGTACGCATCGAGCCTGCGAGTGTCAAGCGAATGCAGCGTCGGCACCGTAGCCCTCTGACCGATTTTTCCCTGTGGATAACTCGCGCGATGTCGGTATAGACTGCGCTCCCTTTCGCGTTGATCTCCCAACACCATTTCCTTACAAAGAGGACGAGCCGTGCAAGGGTCGCTGTGGAACCGTTGTCTCAGGCAACTTGAATCCGAAATGCCGGAGCAGCAGTTCAACACGTGGATTCGACCGCTGCAGGCTGTCGAAGACGGTACCGTGCTGAGGTTGCTCGCGCCCAATCGCTTTGTCGTCGATTGGGTAAACCAAAACGTGGTCAATCGCATTAGCGAGTTGGTGGACGCCGTGGGAAGCGAGCCCAGTCCTGCAGTAGTGCTCGAGGTGGGCACGAAGCGAGCCCCTGCAGCAAACGGCACCGTCGCCCGCGATGCACAGCCACGAGCTGTTCAAAGCACGACCCGCGACGTTGCAAGCATTCTTGCGCTCGGCAGCCGTTTGAACGGTGATTTCACCTTCGCTAACTTCGTCGAAGGTAAGAGCAACCAGCTTGCCAAAGCAGCCGCTGTACAAGTTGCAGAAAATCCGGGTCGCGCCTACAACCCGCTGCTCATCTACGGCGGGGTCGGTCTTGGTAAGACTCACTTAATGCATGCCGTCGGAAACGTCATGCGCACTCGGGATCCGAATTCCAAAGTTGCGTATGTGCATTCCGAGCGGTTCGTGGGCGACATGGTGAAAGCTTTGCAGCACAACTCGATCAACGAGTTCAAAACGGCTTATCGCTCGCTCGACGCGCTGTTGATCGATGACATTCAATTCTTCGCTGGCAAGGATCGATCGCAAGAAGAATTTTTTCATACCTTCAATGCGCTCTTCGAGGGACAGCAGCAAATCATTTTGACGTGCGATCGCTACCCCAAAGAAGTGGATGGTCTCGAAGAGCGTTTGAAGTCGCGGTTCGGTTGGGGACTCACCGTCGCCATCGAGCCCCCTGAACTCGAAACCTGCGTTGCGATTTTGATGAGCAAAGCGGCTGCGACCAAGGTGGAGCTGCCGGAAGAGGTGGCTTTCTTCGTAGCTAAGCGCATTCGTTCTAACGTGCGTGAGCTCGAGGGCGCGTTACGCCGCGTCGTAGCCAATTCGCAATTCACCGGTAGACCGATCACGTTGGATTTCACGAAAGAAGCCCTTCGCGATCTGTTAGCGTTGCAGGATCGCCTTGTTACGATAGACAACATTCAAAAAACCGTTGCGGAGTACTACAAGATTCGCGTCGCGGATTTGCTTTCGAAACGCCGCAGCCGTTCGATCACACGCCCGCGACAGATGGCGATGGCCTTGGCGAAAGAGCTCACCAATCACAGCCTGCCGGAAATCGGCGATGCGTTTGGGGGGCGAGACCACACGACAGTGTTGCATGCATGTCGAGTGATCAAGGATCTCCGCAATAGCGAGACCCGCAGCCGAGAGGACTACTCGAACTTGTTGAGAACTCTGACGGGATGACGTTGGAAAGCTGTGGATAAGTTCCGCATAACATTTAGCGAATCTTTATCCACAACTGCCCCACAGGATGACGACATGGTTTCAGGTACTTTGCTCGGGTAGTTATTTCGAAGATAAGTCTCTGAAATTGCAGCTAAATAGTAGGTTATCCACTGCAAAGTGCGGTACTAACAGTATCTACAGTAAATCTTAAATATCAATTCTTTTTAAATCGTAGACAGGTATTGAGATGAAGCTAAGCGCGGAACGAGAGGCTCTACTGGCCCCCTTGCAAGCCGTTGTCGGAGTGGTGGAACGCCGTCAAACCATGCCCGTTCTTGCGAACGTTCTATTGGCGAACAAGAACGGCCAGCTCACCGTGACTGCAACGGATCTTGAAGTGGAATTGGTCGCGAGCAGTTCGGTTACGTTGCAAGAGGCTGGAGAGATCACAGTACCGGCGCGAAAGCTGCTCGATATCTTGAGAGCGCTCCCTGAGAAATCGACGGTAACGTGGTCCACGGAAGGCGAACGAATGGTGGTGCGATCAGGTAAGAGTCGCTTCACGCTCGCGACGTTGGCCGCATCAGATTTCCCGACGCTGGAAGACATTCAAGCTCAGCGCCGAATTCACTTGCGGCAAGCGGATTTACGCGCGCTACTCGATAAGACGCACTTTTCCATGGCGCAGCAAGACGTGCGCTATTACCTCAATGGGATGTTGCTCGAAACTGAAGGTAACGTGCTGCGAACTGTCGCGACTGACGGCCATCGGCTCGCGTTAGCGCAACTTACGCTGGAAACCGGTGGAAGTGCGGCTCAGCAAGTCATTTTGCCGCGCAAGGGCGTCCTCGAATTGCAGAGAATTCTCGGCGGGGAAGGTGAAGTGGAAGTCGCGATCGGGGCTAATCACGTTCGTGCCCAAATCGGCGATATTCGATTCACATCCAAGCTAATTGATGGTCGTTTTCCGGAATACGGCCGCGTTATACCGCCGCAACCCCCCCGATTGGTCAAAGCGGACAAATCCACGCTCAAAGCTGCGCTTCAACGTGCGGCCATTTTGTCAAATGAGAAATATCGAGGCATTCGTCTCGTCGTCAAAGCCAACACGCTAATGCTGCAGGCCCACAATCCTGAGCAGGAAGAGGCGGAAGAAGAGCTTGGAGTGGCCTATGAGGGCGAGGAAATGGAAATAGGCTTCAACGTCAACTATCTCCTGGATGCGCTAGGTGCAGTCGATGAAAACGAGGTCGAACTCGGATTCACGGACGGCAATAGCAGTTGTTTGGTGAGAGGTGTGGGCGTGGACAGCACAAAATATGTTGTCATGCCGATGCGCCTCTGACCTTGGGTGACGAATGGCGCTCGAGCGCCTCGAAGTTCATGACTTTCGGTGCATAGGCGAGGCCCACCTCGAACCTGATTCCCGCGCAACTCTCATCTGCGGCGAGAATGGCTCGGGTAAAACTAGTCTGCTCGAAGCTATTTATGTGCTCGGTGCGGGACGGTCCTTTCGAGCTCCCCGACTAGATCAGCTCGTTCGCAACGGCACCGAATCGTTTACTTCGGTAGGTCACGTCACGGCGGACTTACAGCGGTTCGTGCTCGGCCTAAAAGCAGGCAAGAGCACTCACGAGGCGAGATTGAATGGCTCCGCGGTCAGAACGCTTTCCGAACTGGCGAGTGCTTTCCCCGTTCAGGTTATTGAGCCTGGCCTACACAAGTTGCTGGAGGAAGGCCCGTCGCGAAGACGTCGTCTGCTGGACTGGGGTGTGTTCCACGTGGAACACACGTTTAGAACGGCATGGGCGCGTTATCAGCGAGCACTGAAACAGCGAAGCGCAGCCTTAAAGCAGGGTCAATCGGAAAGTAGCACCCGGCTGTGGGATGCTGAGCTTTGTGCATCTGGAGAAGTCATTGCGCAATTCCGAGAAAAATATGTTGGAGAGCTGGGGACGTTCTTCCAGCAATTAAGCGATGAGCTTTTGGAGCTTCCGGCAGAAATCCAACATGCAAAAGGATGGCGTACCGGACTAAGCCTGGAGCAAGCGCTCGATGAAGCCTGGCCGCGCGATAGGGTGTTGAAGGTGACCTCGGTTGGACCGCACCGTGCCGACGTCGCGATCAAGTTGAATGGAGTGCTCGCAAAAGACCGAGTCTCACGCGGGCAGCAGAAGCTTTTAGCGGCTGCACTCATCCTTGCCCAACAAAGACATCGTGTTTCGATGGGAGCCGCTCCAGCGTGTCTTCTGGTTGATGATCCGGCTGCAGAACTCGATGTGGACAACTTGGGGAAACTCATGGGGGCCATCGCTAAAACGAGCCTGCAGCTCATTGCGACAGGGCTGAGTGATTCTGCACTAGGGCAGTTCGAACTCGGCCGAGTGTTCCACGTGAAACAGGGAGTGGTGACGCGAATGCTATAATTCGCGTCCTCTTTCGGACGGCATTACATGACAAATTCTGAAACCGGACTCGACGTCTACGATTCCAGCAAAATCAAGGTACTTAAAGGTCTGGAAGCCGTGCGCAAGCGGCCAGGCATGTATATCGGTGACACCGATGACGGTACCGGCTTGCACCACATGGTCTTTGAGGTAGTCGACAACTCAATCGACGAAGCTCTAGCGGGTTATTGCTCAGAAATTGTGGTCACTATCCACGCGGACCAGTCGGTGACCGTTTCGGATAACGGCCGTGGAATTCCTGTGGATATCCATCCGGAAGAGGGTCGGTCAGCCGCAGAAGTCATCATGACCATTCTCCACGCCGGCGGTAAGTTCGACGACTCGTCCTACAAAGTTTCCGGTGGACTTCACGGCGTAGGCGTCTCCGTAGTGAATGCACTTTCTGAAGAGCTTCTGCTCACCATCTATCGCGATGGACATGTTCACCAACAGGAATATCGACTCGGAGAACCTCAAGCACCGCTCGCAGTCACCGGCACGACCGACAAGCTCGGCACGGTTATCCGCTTCAAACCCAGCGCAACCATTTTCAGCAACATCGAATTTCATTACGACGTGCTGGCGAAACGCCTACGAGAATTGTCATTCCTGAATTCCGGGGTTCGCATCGAGCTCGTCGACGAACGCGACGAGAAACGCGAAGTCTTCCAGTATGAAGGCGGCATTCGGGAATTCGTGCGGTACTTGAATCGCGCGAAAACGCCTGTGCACGAGATGATTTTCTGGTTCCGAACTCAACAAGACGCCACGACTATCGAGCTCGCTCTGCAGTGGAATGACTCCTATCAGGAGTCGATGTACTGCTACACCAACAACATTCCGCAAAAGGACGGCGGTACACATTTGGCCGGCTTCCGCAGCGCGCTCACACGCACACTCAATAACTACATCGAACGCGAGTTTTCTGCGAAGGACAAATTGGCGACGACGGGCGATGACGCTCGCGAAGGGCTTACCGCCATCTTGTCCGTGAAGATGCACGATCCCAAGTTCTCGTCACAGACCAAGGACAAGCTGGTGTCGTCGGAGATCAAGGGAATTGTCGAATCAGCCGTGGCCGAGAAACTCGATGAGTTTCTGCTCGAGAATCCCCAGCAGGCAAAATCCATTGCCGCGAAAGTCGTCGACGCTGCACGGGCACGCGAAGCTGCTCGTAAGGCACGCGAGATGACGCGACGCAAAGGTGCACTCGATATCGCCGGCCTTCCCGGCAAGCTCGCCGATTGCCAAGAACGAGATCCGGCCCTCTCGGAAATGTTTTTGGTCGAGGGTGACTCGGCCGGTGGCTCGGCTAAGCAGGGCAGGGACCGACGCACGCAGGCCATCTTGCCGCTCAAGGGCAAGATCCTGAACGTGGAGAAAGCGCGCTTCGACAAGATGTTGTCGTCGCAAGAAGTCGGAACTCTCATCACCGCGTTGGGTTGCGGCATAGGTGCAGACGACTTCGATGTCGGCAAACTGCGCTATCACCGCATCATCATCATGACCGATGCTGATGTCGACGGATCCCACATTCGCACGCTGTTACTCACATTTTTCTATCGTCAAATGCCACAATTGGTGGAACGTGGTCACATTTATATAGCTCAACCACCACTCTATAAGGTCAAACGCGGTAAGGCCGAAACCTATGTCAAGGACGATGCGGAGCTGAACGCGTTGCTGCTGAAGGCCGCAGTGGACGGAGCAGAGTTCCGCTCAAGTCCCGAAGACGCGCCGCTGACGGCATCTGCGTTGGAGTCTTTGGCCAAATCATGGATGGAGGTGAGTGCCATCATCCGCCGGTCATCGCGTCGCTACGACCAACGTGTTTTGGAACAGCTCGTCTATGCGCCTGAAGTAACCCTCGCGAGCCACGATGACTTTGCGTGGTTGTCGAGTTGGGGCCAACAACTCGAAAGCCAGCTCAATGCGGACGATACGGTACGACGCTATCGCGTGCGCGTTGTTGCGGCGGTCGACGGGAGTCCGCCGAGACTACTGGTGGCACGCACGGAACATGCTTCGACGACAGAAAAGCACATTCATCGCGAGTTCTTTCAATCCGCCGAATATCGACGTATCGCCGAGTTGGGTAAGACGCTGACAGGGTTGATCAAGCCCGGCGCATACGTCGTCAAAGGCAACGACCGCCAAGACGTGCGCAGCTTCAAAGAAGTCATGAACTGGTTGCTCGACCAGGCTCGCAAAGGTCAATCGATCCAGCGATACAAAGGTCTCGGCGAGATGAATCCGGAACAGCTCTGGGACACCACCATCAATCCGCAAACCCGGCGGTTGATTCAAGTCAAGATCGAGGACGCCCAAGCAGCGAACGATATCTTTGCGACTCTCATGGGCGACCAAGTCGAACCGAGACGCGAATTCATCGAGAAGAACGCATTGGCGGTTGCGAACCTAGATATCTAACCGCCAATGCCGCGTGCAATACGCCGTAGGTGATTTGCGCCTACGGTCGTGGTGCTCGTGCCCTTATGAAGATGCCGTAGGCGCTAGGGGAGCGATTCGGTATCAAAGGCGCTAGCGTTTTCTCACTTTCTGCAAAGAAGTCGCGCATTGCTTGACCGACCAATGGATGATTTTCCATGTGGCGCCACCAGGCAGCGAGCTTAGGATTGTTGCTGAACGGTCGCTGCGGGTCGAAGGCTGTGACGCCGAGATTCTCCGTCGTTGCGACGTACAACATGTTCTGGAAGGGAAGAATGCTGAACGCGAGTACGCAATCAGCCAGCGAGAGCGCATTGCCGTAAGCCCAGGGTCCCGAACCCATCACTTCTGAAGAATGGCCAGGCGCTCCGCCATTCGAGGCATGGTTTCTTCCGCCGGCGGCGGTACGAGGGACAAGTCGATTCCCTTGATCTTCGCCACCAAAAGAACTCGGGCGACGAAGGGGGATACAGCCATTCCGTAGAGTTGCATCGTTATCGCCTCAACTATTGAAAACGGTATAAAGATTCCCCCACCGCCAGCGTAGCAAAGTAACCCACGCGAACAAAACGGCGCCAAATGTGAATGTAAATTGCCCGGAGCAATCACATGATACGGTTGAAGCGAGTTTACGAACCCACTGACAAGAGCGACGGTGTCCGCCTATTGGTCGAGCGGCTCTGGCCGCGCGGTATTTCCAAGCAGAGTGCACACGTCGATCTATGGCTCAAAGACATCGCACCTAGCGCAGCGCTACGCACCTGGTATGGCCACGAAGTGAACAAGTGGCCCGAGTTCAAGCGGCGCTATCGAGCCGAGCTTCAGAGCAATCCCGCTGTCGGTGAATTGCGGCAGTTACTTCGCGACAAGAAGTCCGTCACGTTCGTATACGCAGCAAAAGACGAAGAGCACAACAGTGCGCGGGTGCTCAAAAGTTTCATGGAGAAGAAGCCCAGGGCGTGATGCACACGTTGCTTGTGTTTACCGGCACCCGGCCTCGTGCTGATGCAGTTACCCGGAGGAATTCGCTTGTATCCGTAACACAGATTGGACTCGCTAAAGGACGTGTTTCCGTGGATGAATTGGACCGGATCATGAGACGCGCTATCTCATCGTGCTTCGAACCGACCCCCAGCGGTCATAAGAAGGCTTCCCGTAAGACCTATTCCACCCCCACCATCATCGTCGGCGACCGTGGACCGGTCATCGCGCCCGAACGCGATTACCCGGACACGTATCAATTCGACAGCATGAGCAGCGGGTTTTTCTAACTTCACTACAATGCAGCGGACACTGCGAGACGCTGCAATATGACACTGAAGCCTGGCCGATATCGCCATTTCAAGGGCAACGAGTACGAAGTACTTCACGTTGCCAAACATTCGGAAACGAACGAAGACATGGTGGTGTACCGCGCGCTGTATGGCGAACGCGGCGTGTGGGTTCGGCCCCTATCCATGTTCACTGCAGAAATCGAACTCGATGGACATCGAGTGCGTCGATTCGAATATATCGGCGGCGACTAGCCGAGAACGCTACTCGCCGAACAACGCATACATATCCATTTGCCGCTCATCGCCGATGACCTGCTCGAAACTCAATCCGAGCGTGGCAAGAATCGGCTCGGCAACGGGCTTCACTTGCTTGAGCACGTAGTGCTCGCGATCGAGCGGATGTTGGATGTTGTCGATGGGCTCTGCACCCGCCGTGGTCATCACATAGCTAATCAATCGACCCACTTCTTGTGTCGATTTGCGTGCAGCTGCAACGTGCGGCGGTGTCGTCGCCGTGTAGCCATCGGCGCCTTTGCGCAAATTCTTACGATAAACGAGTGCGTCATCCAGCTTACCGCTGCGCACTTGTTTCACGATGTCGGACAAATATGCATCGATGGGCTGTTCCGTGAACAAGCGCTGATAAAGTTCACGCTGCACCTGCTTTGCCAACGCAGTCCAATCGCGCCGCACGACTTCCATACCCGTAAATTCTGCAGTTTCCTTGCCGTAACGCAGCCCTGCATAGCGCTTGCTTGCGCCGCGCGTGCTGTGACGCGCCGGGGACAGAAATAGCTTCCTGTAAAGCTTTTCGAACTTGAGCTCGAGTTTGCTCGGCACGCACCAGCGTGACTGAATGAAGCTCGCGAGATCGGCGTTGAGTTTCGCAGCCAACTGCGCGCCACGCTCGTGAGCTGCATCGGCTTCGGTGCTGCCGGAAAGCACGAACAAGCTGTCTGTGTCACCGTACAAAACTTTGAATCCTGCTTCCTCGAACCAGCGCTTCGACCACAGCAACATCTCTCGACCCGTGCCGGTGATGGAATTGGCCAACGCCGGGTTATAGAACCGGCAAGCCGGCGTCCCCAATACGCCATAGAACGAGTTCATCAGGATCTTGATGGCGTTCGAAGCGACATCGTCGCCGGCGCGCTTCGCCGTTTCTCGCCGTGGAAAAAGGTCATCGAGCATGCGCGGCAGAATTGCCGGCTCGCGTCGAAATGCGCCGCCGGGCGTGCGAATCAAGTCGTCCGTCGCCGCAGGACTTGCGACATAGGACAACGGATCGATGTTGAACGTACGCATCACACTTGGATACAGACTCTTGAAATCGAATACCCAGACATTGCGATGCAGGCCGATGACAGGTTCGAGCACATGACCGCCTTGTTGTGCTGCATGCACCCTTGCATCGTCCGATCGCACGGTGGGCGCGACGATGCCTTTGCGTTCGAGCGCGCTGAGATAGAGAAAATCGAAAGACGCGATGCTGGCAGCCACGCGGTCAGGAGTCATACCTGCAAGCTGGCTGCGCGCGAAGGCCAGCTCGATGAGCTGCAGCTTTTCGACGATTTGATACGCCAGGCGCGCATCGGTACGGGCGTACAACGCAAATGCGGCTAAGTCGTGGCGATAGTTATGTGCGATTTCCCCAATGCGATCGTGCACATCGCCGGCAACTGCCTTGCCTTCCCCCAACACTTCGCGTGCCACGGCATCGAGTGAGTAGTCGTCCATGCGCACGAACGCACCTCGCAGAAGATCGATGCCGTCGAGTGCGAGCCGTCCTGGAATGGACGCTTGCCCGCTGCCGAAATAGCCTTCCGCCTTGCGGATGCGAATAGCGCCTTCATCGCGTCCGAGTTGAAACGGGTGTCCAAGCCGGCTCGCAATACGCTCCAGTACGGTGAAATCGAAATCGATCGTGTTCCACCCCGTGATGACATCGGGATCGTATTCGCGCACTCGCGTACAGAAAGCCTCGAGCGCATCGAATTCGGTCGCGCAGCACACGGCTTTCTCCGGCATTGCGCGGCCACTGCCATCCACGATCAACACTTCGTCGAGTCCAGGGGCAAACATCGAGATGGCCAGCAACCGCTCACTCTTCGCATCCGTTTCGATGTCGAACGACAGCACGCGAGGAGCGACAGTGACGGCTGCTGGAGTGAGGATGGGATTGGTGAAGAGTAATGAGGGCTGTTGGGGGTTGGGTTTTGGATGTTGGACAGAAAAATGAGATGTCACTTCCGGGCGCTGTCCAATACCCAAAGCCCAATACCCAATGCCCTCCCCCTCAATCTCACACCCGCCCTTGATCCCACGCTCAATGAGATAGCGCACAGCAAAGCGAACATCGGCTTCGAACGTGTCGATACCTGCGGCGTGTAGTCGATCGCGAATGGCAGGCACATCGCCTGGAACGACGGTTTCGATTTTGCAAACCGGTTCCCCCGCGAAACTACGCTTCGCGACACATTGAGGTACCGGCGCTCCGAGAGTGCGAGCTGCATCAGCGTCGCGTTCGCGGATATAGAAGTGAGGCCGTTGCCGATCGTCGCGCACGAGAAACGTGCGGCCGTCCTCCAGGCGTCCATAAATATGAACGACGGGTACGCGTCCCGCAGGCGTGATGTTGATGCGGTAACTCGCTTGCAGAATGAACCCGCGGACCTTGGTCACGATGTGAGAGTGCTCCCGCACTAAAAAGATTCCAGACGCACGATATTGTCACGCGCAAAGCGTAGATCAAGCGCAACTGCGTCGGCCGTAATAACCGCGATTTTCGATCCGGCCTCCCCCTTTCGAGAGAGGCCGCGATCTTCCCACTGATGGCGCGCAAGCGCCTCTCCCGACGAATTTCTCTCGTGCACTGCAGGATCCACAATGACGCCCATGTCGAAACTGTGGATCGGCTTGGGAGAGCTTCAAATGCAAAGAGTGTCATCGCTGGTCGTCGTCGCCGTTGCAGCCGTGCTGGCAGCTTGCAGCAAAGCCGAAACCGCCGCGAAACCCGCAGCGCCGGAAGTGAACGTGGCGCAGGTTATCTCGCGTCCCGTCAAGGACTATCAAGAATTCACGGGTCATGTCGAGGCCGTCGAGCGTGTCGAAATTCGTCCACGCGTTTCCGGATATATCTCGACGGTGCAATTCGTCGAAGGCAAGGAAGTGCGCAAAGGCGACGTGCTGTTCGTCATCGACCCGCGTCCCTATGACGCCGAGTTAAAGCGCGCGAAGGCCGAGCTAGCGCGAGCGCTGACCGCGCAGTCGCTTGCAAAAAGCGAACGTGAACGTGCGACGACGCTTCTCGACTTGCACGCCATTTCGCGCGAAGAGTTCGACGCTCGCGTCGCGGGTAGCGAACAAGCCGGCGCACAAGTTCAGGCCGCGCAAGCAGCAGTCGATGCTGCCGCGCTCAATGTAACGTTCACGGAAGTGCGCGCGCCGATTTCCGGACTCATCGGCAAAGCCGAAGTCACGCCCGGCAATCTCGTGACGAGCGGACAATCGCTGCTCACGACCTTGGTCTCGATCGATCCGGTGTACGTCAGTTTCGAAGGCGACGAACAACAAGTCTTGCGCCATGCCGGCATTCGGTCAGGAACCAAGAGTACGCAAGCCAACGTGCCCGTGTGGATCGGTCTCGCCGACGAAAGTGGCTATCCGCATCAGGGCAACCTGGTGTTTCTGAATAACGAGATCGATGCCGCCACCGGCACCATCCATGCGCGCGGCAAGTTCGACAATGCCGACCGGCGCTTCACGCCGGGCATGTTCGTACGCCTCAAGCTCGAAGACAGCAACCGCTACGATGCCGTGCTCATCAAAGATAGCGCCGTCGCCACCGATCAAAACCTTCGCTACGTATTGGTCGTCGACGGCGGCAATCGTGCGCAATATCGCACGGTGCAACTCGGTCCGAACATCGATGGCTTGCGCGTCGTGCGCAGCGGTCTGAGCCCCGGCGAACGCATTGTCATGAACGGATTACAACACGTGCGTCCGGGTTCGGAAGTGGTCGCTCACGACATCGCTATGCAAGGCGATTCAGCCACCGAAACGCGCGTTGCACAGAACAATGTCGGAGGGACGCCGTGAAGTTCTCCAACTTTTTCATCGAGCGGCCGGTTTTTGCGGCAGTGCTGTCCGCGTTCATCACGATCGCGGGTGCGATTGCCCTCTTCCGTCTACCCATCAGCGAATATCCCGACGTCGTGCCGCCGTCCGTCGTCGTGCGCGCAAACTATCCGGGCGCCAATCCGAAAGTGATCTCGGAAACGGTTGCCGCGCCACTCGAACAAGAAATCGTCGGCGTAGAGAACATGTTGTACATGTCCTCGCAGGCCACGATGGATGGCGCACTCAATATCACAGTGACTTTCGCGATCGGCACGGATGTCGATCGGGCGCAAGTGCAAGTGCAGAATCGAGTCGCGCAAGCTTTGCCGCGCTTGCCGGAGGAAGTGCGCTCGTTGGGTGTATCCACCGTTAAAAGCTCGCCCGACCTCATGATGGTCGTGCATCTCACATCGCCCGATAGCAGCCACGATTCTCTGTATCTACGCAATTACGCCACGCTCAATGTGCGCGACGAATTGGCGCGTTTGCCCGGAATGGGCGACGTGCGCGTATTCGGCGCCGGCGACTACTCGATGCGCGTGTGGCTCGATCCGCAAAAACTCGCGGCACGCAATCTCACGGCGACCGATGTAGTCAACGCAATTCGCGAACAGAACGTGCAAGTCGCCGCGGGACAAATCGGCGGCTCGCCAGCGCACGGTGTCGATTTCGAAATCGCACTGAACGCCGCAGGGCGACTCAATACCGAGCAACAATTCGGCGACATCGTCATCAAGACGGGCGAGCGCGGCGAACTAGTGAAATTGAGTGATGTCGCTCGTCTCGAACTCGGTGCAGCGACGTATGCGCTGCAAGCCGAACTCAACAATACCGACGCTGTTGCACTCCCGGTATTTCAGGCGCCCGGCTCGAACGCTCTCGAGCTGTCGTCACAAGTGCGCGCGACCATGGCGCGCCTCAAGCAAAAATTTCCGCAAGGCGTCGACTACACCATCGTGTACGACCCCACGATTTTCGTGCGGCAATCGATCCACGCCGTCGTGAAAACATTGCTCGAAGCGGTAGCGCTCGTCGTCATCGTCGTGATTTTGTTCTTGCAGACGTGGCGTGCGTCCATCATTCCGCTGGTCGCAGTGCCGGTATCGATCATCGGCACGTTCGCGGTACTGCTCGCGTTCGGCTTCTCGATCAACACGCTTTCGCTCTTCGGACTGGTGCTTGCGATCGGCATCGTGGTCGATGACGCCATCGTCGTAGTGGAGAACGTCGAGCGGCACATCGCAGACGGCCAAGCGCCGCGCGAAGCAACCAAGCTCGCGATGGCGGAGGTCAGTCGCCCCATCATCGCAATCACACTGGTGCTGTGCGCGGTATTCGTGCCCGTGGCATTCGTGAGCGGACTGAGCGGTCAGTTCTATCGCCAGTTCGCACTCACGATTGCCATTTCGACGGTGATCTCCGCATTCAACTCGCTGACGTTGTCGCCGGCCCTCGCAGCGGTGCTCTTGAAACCGCACGGTGCGAAACCGGACGGCGTATCGCGTTGGATGGAACGGTATCTCGGCAGATTCTTCGCGGCATTCAATCGCCGGTTCGTCGCGGGCGGAAATGCTTATCAGCGAGCGCTCGTCCGAACCGTGCGCCGCAGCGGCATTGCACTCGTGGTGTACGGCGGCCTCGTGTTGCTTACCGGATTCG
>Ga0105240_10008930_pt1 | contig 14249 bp, 14 predicted proteins | sample KBSC54metaG_FD_80426 | JGI IMG/M metagenome (GOLD analysis project Ga0105240, IMG submission 80426) | Corn rhizosphere microbial communities from Kellogg Biological Station, Michigan, USA - KBS C5-4 metaG | ecosystem: Host-associated > Plants > Roots > Rhizosphere > Soil | place: Michigan, USA... | reverse complement strand
GCAGGGCGGGGCACTGCCCGGCGGCGGACTGCACTGGAGTCTGTACGTGGCCATGGGCATCATCATCGCGGCGCTGATCTGGGTGATCTGGCGTCGCCGCCTGTTCGCGCGCCGTCAAGCCAAGCCCGCAGCCGGCGAAACCGTGCCCGTCGTCCGCCTCGACGAAGAGGGACTCACGGCCGATCGTCTGCCGGAAGCCGCATGGCTCGAGTTGGCCGAACAGAAACTCCGCGAGGAGAAGTTCCTGCTGGCGCTGCGCGCATTCTATCTGGCCAATCTGGCATGGCTCGGCCAGTCGGAGTTCCTCGCCATCCATCCCGGCAAGACCAATCACGAGTACGAGATCGAACTGCGCCGCCGCGGACGTCCGTACCCCGAGGCCCGCGATCTGTTCGCCGCCAACGTCGCCAGCTTCGAGCGCGCCTGGTATGGCCGCCACGAGGTATCGCGCGAGCAGGTCGAAGAGTTCCGCGACCGCGCCGTCGCCATGAAGCGCATCCTGGCGCCGCCCCGCGAGGTGGCCGCATGAGCCGCAAGGTCGCCACGCTGCTGTTCGTCATCGCGCTCGCCGGCAGCATCGTCTACACCGCCATCTATCTGTTCGGACTCGAATTCGCGTCGGGCTCCGTGTACCCGGAATTCTCCAGCCTACGCACCGATCCCATGGGCTCGCGACTCCTCTACGACAGCCTCGCGGCCCTCCCGGATATCACCGTGGAGCGCAATTATCGCGCCCTGGAGTTCCTGCCCGATAATGCCGGCACCGTATTGCTGCTGGCCATCCCCGCCGCCGATTTCGGCAACGACACCGAGCCCTACCTGCGCAGCCTGGAAGACGCCGCGCGCCGCGGCAACCGCATGGTCGCGGCCCTCACGATCACGCCCACCGACTCGCTGCCGAAATTCGCCGAGCTGAAGAAGAAGTGGAACGTCACCTTCGCGCTCGACGACAAGACGCGCCGCCACTCCCTCTACTTCGCCGACGCCAACGGCTGGTCCAACCTCTACCGTCAGGGATCCAAACTGCTGGTCATCGAGCGTGCGTTCGGCAAGGGTAGCATCGTGCTGTTCGCCGGCAGCAGCGACTTCACCAACCAGTCCACCGCCTCGGCCGATCGCCTGGGACTCGTCACGCTTGCGATCGGTCCCAACTCGCACGTCATCTTCGACGAGCAGCATCTGGGAATCGCCGATTCGGGCAGCGTCATGGCGCTCGCCCGCCGATTCCACCTGCTCGGATTTGGCGTGGGACTGGCGCTCTGCGCGGCGCTCCTACTGTGGCGCAACGGCGTGGATTTCCCGCCACCCGTGCGCGCCCGCGCTGCCGGCCGCCTCGCTGGTCGCACCTCGCACGCCGGACTCGTAACGCTGCTCCGCCGCCACATCCCCGCCAAGGCGCTGGCCGCCACCTGCTGGCAGGAATGGCTCAATGGCAATCGCGGCAAAGTCTCGCCCGCCAAACATCGCAAGGCCGAATCCGTTCTGACCGGCGCCGCCGACCCCGTGCTCGCGCTGCGCGAAATTCAAGCTGTACTGCATGCGAAAGGAGAGCTTTGAACCTCGACCAGTTTCAGTCCGCCATGGAGTCCGCCCTCGCCGGAATCCGCAAGGTGATCATCGGGCAGGATGACGCCATCCGCTATTCGCTGGTGGTGGTGCTCTGCAACCAGCACGCCCTCATCGAAGGCGTCCCGGGACTGGGCAAGACGCTGCTGGCGCGCACGCTCGCGGCCGTCCTCGGCTCCGAATTCAAGCGCATCCAGTTCACGCCCGACCTGATGCCCGCCGACATCACCGGCACCAACATCTTCAACCTGCAGCGCAACGAATTCGCGCTCGTCAAGGGGCCGCTCTTCACCACCTTCCTGCTGGCCGACGAAATCAATCGCGCTCCTGCTAAAACGCAATCGGCGCTGCTGGAGGCCATGCAGGAGCGCACCGTCACGATCGATCGCGAGAGCCATAAGCTGTCGCCGAATTTCACCGTCTTCGCCACGCAGAATCCCATCGAATCGGAAGGCACCTACCCCCTGCCCGAAGCGCAGAAGGATCGCTTCATGATGAAGATCTCGATGACGTGGCCCTCGCAGGAGGAGGAGCTTTCGCTCGCCGGACGCAGCCTCGGCGCCGAAGCGCCGGAGTCCGTGTTGCACCGCGGCGACGTACCCGCGTCCCTCTCGGAGATCGAGCTGACCGGCCTGCGCGCGGCGCTCGACGAGATGCAGGTGAGTCCCGAGTTGATCGAATACGCCGTGCAGGTGGTCCGCCGGACGCGCTCGGACGACAGCATCCTGGTCGGCGCCGGTCCTCGCGCCACCCAGTCGCTCCTTCGCGCCGCGCGTGCCTGGGCCGCACTCTCCGGCCGCGATTTCGTGAGTCCCGACGACATCCGCTCCATCGCCGTCCCCGTCCTGGAGCACCGCCTCCTGCTCCGCCCTGAATCCGAACTGGAAGGCGTTCGCGCCCTCGAAGTCCTCGACCGGATCCTCCACGAGGTCCCGGTGCCGCGATAGGCAATGTCATGATAGGGTCACATTCATCCGCGAGAATCGTGGGGCAGACCCCCTGGTCTGCGCGGCTCCCCCTGGACCCGCTTCCCGCTGCCAGGAATCAAGCGCTTACGAGCCGAAAAGCCGACCAGGGGGTCGGCTGCAGACGAGGGCGTCTGGCCTACACTTTCTGCATGCGTCCGTGTTTCTCCGCGTCTTCCTCCGCGCCTCCGCGCCTCCGCGGCGGCTTGGATCCATGCCCGCCATGCTAGTCCCCTCCCAGCGACTTCTCCGACTCTCGCTCGCGGTCATGCTCCCGCTGATCGCCGCCGCCGGGATCTCGCCTCGCCTCGCCGCGCCCTGCGGAGGCATGTTCGCCGTGTGCGTCTTCATCGCCGCGATCGACGCCTGGGCGGGATGGCATCGCGCCCAGCAAATCCACGCGCGCACTCCGGACACCCTGCGCCTTACCAAGGACCTCGCCGCCACTCTCCCTATCACCCTGAAGAACGCCACGGGCGCGTTGATTCACTTACGCATCGGCCTCCGCATGCCCGAGGGGATGGAATCCGAAAAGCCCGTGCTAGACCCGAAACTGCCTGCCGGATCCGCGCTCCTCAACTGGCGCTGCATCGGACGCGCGCGCGGCGATCACCGCCTCGAAGAGGTCTACGTCGAAGCGCCCTCGCCGTTCGGACTCTGGCAGGCGCGTGCCGCCAAGCCCGTGTCCTGCTCCTTCCGCGTTTATCCCAATATGCGCGACAAGGCCACCGCCGGACTCTTCCTGAAGAGCGCCAGCCTGGGCGTCCGCACTTATCGCCAGGTCGGCAAGGGCCGCGAGTTCGAGCAGTTGCGCCAGTACCTCTCCGGCGACAGCTTCGAGGACATCCACTGGAAGGCTACCGCCAAGCGCGGCTATCCCACCGTGAAGTTGTACCGCGTCGAGAACGCCCAGGAGATTTACGCCATCATTGATTCGTCGCGCCTCTCGGGCCGCGAGGCGATCCTGGAAAATTACGTGAACGCCGCCCTGCATCTCGCCCTCGTCGCCGAGCGGCAGGGCGACCGTTTCGGCCTCGTCACCTTCAGCGACCGCACTCACAAGTTCCTGCGCGCCCGCAACGGCATGGACCACTTCCGCCTCTGCCGCGAGACCATCTATAACCTGCGGGCCGAACGCGTCAGTCCCGATTTCCGCGACGTCATCACCAGCCTGCAGATGAATCTGCGCCGCCGCGCCCTGCTGCTCTTCTTCACCTCGCTTGACGACGCCCTGCTCGCCGAGACCTTCGAGAAAGATATCGGTCTGCTCTCGCGCCGCCATGTCGTGCTGGTCAACGTCACCCAGACCGCCGCCATGACGCCGCTCTTCACGCACGAGCCCGCCGACATCGAATCGGCCTATCAGGATCTCGCAGGACAGATGCTCTGCAATCGCATGCGGACCCTGCAGATCGCGCTGCAGAATCGCGGCGTGCGTCTCTCCGTGGTCGACCCCGAGCGCATCAAGATGCAGGTGACCACGCAATACCTCGACGTCAAACGGAGGCAGATCCTGTGATCATCGACCTGCCGCGCTTCGTCGCCGCCGAGCGCCCGTACTGGGATGAGTTGAACGGATTGCTGTCCACGATGGAGACGGAGCCCGAGCGTCGCATGGGCATGGCGGAGATCCAGCGGCTGCATTATTTAAACGAGCGCTGCTCGGCCGATCTGTCGCGGCTCGACACGTTCGCCAGGGACCCATCGCTGCGCGCCTTCCTCGAATCGCTCGTGTCCCGCGCGTATTCGGAGATCCACGAGACGCGCGCGCCTATAAAGTTCAGTTGGAAGAATGCCATCCTGGCATTCCCGCGCGCCTTCCGTCGCCACCTCGGCGCCTTCCAGTTGTCGTGCGCCGTGACCCTGCTGGGCTGCGCCTTCGGCTGGTTCGCCATCCATCAGGACCCGCACGCGAAGGCCGTCCTGATGCCGTTCTCGCACCTCTCCGGCTCGCCCGGCGAGCGCGTCGCGAAGGAGGAAGGCGCGAAGGAAGACCGCTTGAGCGGTGTGAAGTCCACGTTCGCTGCCGAGTTGATGACGCACAACATTCAGGTGACCATCCTGGTGTTCGCGATGGGCCTCACGTGGGGCTTCGGCACCATCGTCGAGCTGTTTTACAACGGCGTGATTCTGGGCGCGGTGTGCGCCGACTACATCGCCAGCGGGCAGGGGACGTTCCTCACCGGCTGGCTGCTGCCGCATGGTGCGGTTGAGATTCCGTCGGTGTTGCTCGGCGGACAGGCCGGCTTCGTGCTGGCCAGCGCGCTCATCGGCTGGGGAGGCCGCACCTCGCGCGCCGACCGTCTGCGCGCCGCAGCCCACGATCTGTTTGTGATCGTCGCGGGCGCGGCCTGTCTGCTGATTTGGGCCGGCATCATCGAGAGCTTCGTGTCGCAGTATCACCAGCCTGTGATGCCGTATGCCGCCAAAATCGCGTTCGGGGTTTGCGAGTTGATCGCGCTGACCGTGTTCCTCGGATGGGCGGGGCGCGAGCAATGAGCGCGTCCCGGCAGCGCTCGCTGCTGATCTAGACGCCCGAGGGCGTGGTCTTCAGTTACGAACTGGCCACTCCGGCACTGCGTGCGCTGGCGTGGGTCGTCGATGCCGCGGCCATCGGAACGGCCGCCTATGTCCTCAACAAAATCGCCGGTGTGTTGAGCGGCATCAATTCGGATTGGGCCGGCGCTCTCGGCGCGGTCTTCTTCTTCCTGGCATCCATCGGCTACGGCATCTTTTTCGAATGGCGATGGCGCGGTCAGACCATCGGCAAGCGCATCTTCCGCTTGCGTGTGGTGGACGCTCAGGGGCTCCGGCTGCAGTTCCCGCAGGTCGCGATCCGCAATCTGCTGCGCCTGGTGGACAGCCTGCCGGTGTTCTATTTGCTCGGAGGTTCGGCCAGCCTGCTGACGCGCCGCTGCCAGCGTCTCGGCGACCTCGCCGCGAATACCGTGGTCGCTCGCGAGCGCCTCATGGAAGAGCCGGACCTCGAACAGATCGCTCCCGCCAAGTACAATTCGCTGCTGCTGTATCCCCACCTCGCCGCGCGCCTCCGCAGCCTCGCCCGCCCGGAAGTCGTCGGATATGCGATCGAAGCGGTCACTCAGCGCGACACTTACTTACCCGCCGCCCGCGTCGAGTTATTCGGTGAGTTAGCGGACTACTTCCGCGGCCTGGTCCAATTTCCCCCGTCCGTCCTCGAAGGACTCACCGACGAGCAATACGTGCGCAGCGTCCTGCGGGTCGTGATGTCGTCGCGTGTATAATCGAACCACTGTGACTGAGGAAGTAATTCAAGTTCCCGCTGGGCTGACGACCACCGGACTACTCGGGCGACGCTATCTCGCCCGCTTTATCGACACGTTTGTGATTGGCTTACTTGTGGGCGCGTCTTATTCGCGGAAGGCGCTCTCATAGGCGGCGTACTGCACGGTGCGCCCGGTCTCCTGCTCAACATCGCCGGCGTGATCGTCGTAGTCGCCGTTTGGATTAGCTATGGTGCGAGCTTCGAGTCTTCGCCCTGGCAGGCCACGCTGGGCAAGCGGATCATGGGATTGCGTGTGTACGATGCCTCGGGCGCTCGGATGATGTTCTCCCAAGCCGCCATTCGCAATCTGACGAAAGATGGCCCGTTCATCATTCTCGGATTCGTCCCGGGCGGCCAGCTCTTTGGTCTGCTGTGGCTCGCCGTTCAAATCTTCGTGATGCATCGCAGTCCGGTCTACCAGGCCATCCACGATCGCGTCGTCCACAGTTGGGTGGCCGCCCCCGAAGAGACGATTCAACTCCGCATCGCGTAGAGACTGTCAGCGTATCTCCGCGGCCGATAGCGCCTTCTCCAGGTCGGCCGGATTGAACCCAAATGGCCCCGGAGTGCTCTTGTACACCACGCGGCCGTTGCGATCGATGAGCACGAGGCGATCGGGCCAGCCGGTGTACAGCCGCTCCACCGTGTTGCTCATCCCATCGATCAGGGCGGGAAAGCGGATGCCCAGTTTGCGCACGCAACTCTCGGCCACCTGGACCCTCTCGCCCTCGGCCGTGGGATTGCGGAAGATTACGCCGTCGCGGACATTGCTGCCCATTTGCCAGATGTCGCTGGGGTGCGCTTCTTCAATGTAGACGGCATAGAACGCCACCCTGTCCTTGTATGTGTCGTACAACTTGTTGAGCGCGGGAACCTCCCGGCGAAATGGCGGTCAAGTGTAGCTCCCGAAGACCAGCACCACGGGCTTCGATCCGCGGAATGACGATAGCTGCACGGTGGCCGTATGGTCGAGCGTCGGCAGTGTGAAATCCGGCGCCATGCTGCCCGCCTGCACCTGTCCGGCGCGCGCGCGATTCCACAGAGTCTCGAACGGCAGCACCAGCATCATGGGCATGGGAACGTGCTTCATGATCTGGCCGAATCGGTCGGGCGGCTGCAGCATCGCCCAGTACAGCCCGGCGCTGAGCGCGACCTGGACCGATAGCAGCACGGCCAAAACCAGCAGCAGCGTTCTCACCCTCGGGCGTCGCATTAGGGCATCATATAACAATCATGCGAAAAGCAACTCTGGCCCTGGCGATCGCCGCCGCCGCATTCGCGGCGCCCCGGCCCAAGGTCCGCGCCATCACGGCGTTCATCGACGTGGACGCGCAGAACTATACGCGCCAGATCGAAGACGCGACCAAGTTTCTGGGCGGGGTGCGCGAGCAGTATCGTGCCGCGGGATGGGAGGTCGAGACCATCCGCATCGCCACACAGCCCTTTCCGCAATACACCAAGGGACTGAGCCGCGACGCCGCGCTCGGCGTCCTCCGCGGTATCGATTCGCTGGGCGCCAAGCTGCAGTTCACGCCCTCGATCGGTCCCGCGATGTGGAATGACGGCGACAGCGCGGCGGCCGTCGACCTGCTGATCGAGTTTCTCGCCATGCCCGGCCGCACCAACGCGAGCCTCATCACCGCCGCCGAGGACGGCATCCACTGGAACGCCATCCGCCAGGCCGCGCGCCTCATCAAGATGGTCTCGCAGCGCAGCGCGCACGGCCAGGGCAATCTGAACTTCGCCGCCATCGCCATGCTCAAGCCGTACGGCCCGTTCTATCCCGGCGCGTATCACGCGGGCGGCAGTCGAGCTTTTTCGATCGGCGTGGAAGGCGCCAACATTGTGGCGGATGTCTTCGCGCAGGATCACGATCCGCGCACCGCCGAAAAGAAGCTGGCCGCGGCGCTCACGCAGCATCTGAGTGAGGTCGAGAAGATCGCCATGCGTGCGGCGTCGGGCGGCTGGACGTACGCGGGACTCGATCCCACTCCTGCGCCGCTCGGCGACGTGTCGATCGGACGCGCCATCGAGTCGTTCATTGGCGCACCGTTCGGGTCGAGCGGCACCATGACGGCGGCGGCGGTGATCACCCGCGCCGTCCAGTCCGTTCCCGTCAAGCGCGTCGGTTACAGCGGGCTGATGGTCCCGGTGCTGGAGGATTCGGTCCTGGCGAAGCGGTGGGCCGAGGGCGCGTACTCGACCGATGCGCTGCTGGCCTACTCGGCCGTCTGCGCGGGTGGACTCGACACGATCCCGCTCCCCGGCGATATCACCGAGAACCGCCTCACCCACATGCTCAGCGACGTCGCAACCCTCGCGTTCAAGTGGAACAAGCCCCTCGCCGCCCGCCTCCTTCCCGCCCCCGGCCGCAAGCCGGGAGAGCGCACCGAATTCGAAGACTCACGCATGGCGAATACAGTAATCCACCCGTGAACCAAAGTGGGGCAGGCGCTTTCGCCTGCCAACCGCCGTGCGTCAGGCCTTCGCCTGAAACGAATGGGCGCCTCGCTTCGAGTTGATGTATGCTGCGAATAGAGGTATCGCCAGTGGACATCAAAGCGGAGATAGTCGCACGAATCGACAACCTGCCGCCCGAATTGCAGGAGCAAGTTCTCCGTTTCATGGACTCTCTGGCCGCACCCGTGCCGAAGGGCAAAGCCGGAATTGAATTGCGCTCCTTCGCGGGCTCGATCGACTCAGTCTCGTCTAGCGAAATGGCCCGCGCCGTCGAAGAAGAGTGCGAGCAGGTGAATGCCAGCGAGTGGTAGAGTTTTGCGACACCAACATCGTGATCGCCCTGTTCGATGCCGATGAAGCGGTCCTGGCAAATCTCGATCTCGCCTTAGAGGTATTCGTCCCCGCGATCGTACTTGGGGAATTGTTTTTCGGAGCAGCGAAGTCGGCGCGTCGCGTTGAGAACGTAGCAAAGGTGGAACGGTTTGCTGCCGCCAGTTCGGTTCTTGCTTGCGATGTTCAAGTTGCCCGCGAGTACGGACGGTTGAAGCAAGACCTGCGTGCGAAGGGAAGGCCGCTGCCGGAAAACGATCTTTGGATTGCGGCAACCGCCAATCGCCACCAATTGACTGTGGTTACGCGCGATCAACATTTTGGCGAGATTGAAGGCTTGGCGACTGCGCGGTGGTAGGGTCAACCCGGTATCGGCCGTCTCGCTGCTAACGGTGATACGGCCAAGTTGCCCGGAACACTCGAACCTCTTCGTACGCACTACCGGGCATTATGCTAAGCGTCTTAGTAGTGGCCTTGAACGAGTTCTACTATCGACTCTTCGAGCAGGTGCGACCTCCAGTTTGCACCGGAGTATCATTACTGACTACACTCGCTGTCGAGGCTTTCATGCTGGAGTCTGCCGATGCCCTTCAGCAAGCAGATTTTGCGGCGTTAGGCATTGGTTTCTTTGCCGGCCTCGTTCTGGTGATAGGCACCCTCACCAATATCGTGGCGGGTTGCCTGGCTTACAAGCGTCACGAGTTTTTGGGCGGTCGAATTGCGGCTCTTGGCATCACCGTCTGGCTCTTGACAATAACTTCATCCTGCTCCCCATTCCCATACCTGCTCCGTTAGAAAAACAGCGGCCCGCATTACTTGCTACTTTCCCCCCGGCAGGATCACCTGGAACGTATCGCCGTTGGGGCGATTGATGATCTTGACGTCCTCGGGCCGCGTGGGCTTCGGGGCCGGCGGGAAGGCCTTCGCGATGGACGCCTTCTGCGCGGCCATGGCCTTCTTTAGTTCTTCTTCCGTAAGCATCAGCGACAGTTTGAACGTGCCGTTCGACGAGCTCAGGCTGAACTTGCCGCCGTTCGACGACGTCTGCTTCACGCTGAACATCTTCTCCAGCATGGCCAGCGACTCCGTCATCTTCTTCGAATCCTGCGTCGTGCGGACGTGCGCCTGCGCCTCGATGGTGAGTCCCTTGCGGAAGGCCGCGCCAAACTCGAAATGGTCCACTGCCTCGAGTCCGCCGGACGCGCCGTTCGCGGCGGCGAAGCCCTTGGGAACATCGCCGAGGCCCCACACATCGAACCGCGACGACATGGAATCGATCTTCGCCACGAGTGCCGCATCCGTCTTATGAGGTTTCCCGCGGCCGTCGATCGCGGCGCGCACGGTCGCCACATCCCCGGCCAGCAGAGTCGTCGGATCCAGCACGACGGTCATGTTCTTAGGGTCGTTGTTGGCCACCAGCGCCGGGCCGAGTTTCTCCGCGTCGAAATGGCCGCGGACGATCGCCAAGCCGGGCGGCGTCGGACCATCGCCGGTGATCACGACCAGGATCGAATCGACATCCTTCAGCGGATTCAGACCGCTCAACCCCTTCTGTGCCAGCAGCAGCGCCGAAACACTCTTCGGATCGGAGTCGAGGTTGGGCAGCACGGTCGAATCGATGATCGCCCGCACATTGATGCCGATCACCACCCGGTGTTCCGGCGGCAGCAGATCGGTGGGCCAGGACTGTGTCCATGCGGTCGCCGTCCAGAGTAGCAGGAGCGCGGCGGTCTTCATAAATAACCTACTTCCTAGCCGTGACCGTGATTTCGATATGCGCCGCGGGGGCGGCCAGTTTCGTGACTCCGACCGTCGTCCGTGCCGGACGCGGCGCCTTGAAGACGCCGGTGTACACGGCGTTCATGCGCGCGAACAGGTCCATGTCGGTGAGATAGATCTGCACGGACACAACGTCGTTGAACGTCATGCCGGCAGCCTTCAGGACCAGCCCGACGCGATCGAGGCAGAGCTTCACTTCCTGCTCGAACTCCGCCGGAATCTGCGAGGTCTTCAGATCCTGCCCGATCTGCCCGGAGATGTACAGCGTGCCGTCCGCCAGGATGCCGGGACTATACGGAGCGGTAGCGCCGGCGAACTCCGGTGGCACGATGGTCTTCTTCTCCGCTTGCAGGGAGGCGGCGCCGAGAGCGGCGGCCAGGATCAGGGTGCAGAGTGTCCTCATTGGGTCAACTGTACCATTTCAAACACGCCAGTTCACGCCCGCGTTTAGGCTCTTTTTGGCGTAATCGAGGCTCTGGATCAAGTCGATCCGCTGCTGCTCTTTGAGCGCTTCGGTCATGGTGGCCGGGACCTTGAGTCCGGTCACGTCTTCGATCACCATGGGTCCCATATAAGGATGGCCGCTCTTGGCCAGGGCCACGAAGCGGTAGAATTCCGCGGCCGGGGTCTTGGGGAAGGCCTTCCAGAAGTCGGGCTCCAGGTACGGCACGATGCGCGGTGGACGACCGGTGATCACTTCCAGTTGCATGGTGGACTTCGGGCACAGCTTGCGGAACTGCGCCACGAATTTTACAAAATCGACACTGCCCTGGCCCAGCACCACCCATTGGGCCGCGGCGCCGCGCGGGTGTTCGAAGATGGCCGAATCCCGAATGTGCGTCGTGACCACGTAAGGCGCCAGCACTTCCAGGCTGACCATGGGATCCTCCGCCACCCACATCGGGTTGCCGGTGTCCAGGCAGGAGGCCACGAAGTCCTTGCCGGATTCTTCGATGATGGTCCGCACCTCGCGGGCCTGCATATCGCCGTTGTGGTTCTCGAGCGCGATCTTCACGCCCAGGTCGAGCGCCTCGGTGCGCACGCTCTTGAAGACCTTGATGGTGTTCTCCATGTGCGCTTCGATGGGCAGCGGACCGGTGCGGTCGTCGCTCGAGCCCAGATAGCAGCGCATGCTGGTGGCGCCCACAGCCTTCGAAATACGCAGGCCTTCGAGGACGCGCTCCGATGCGGGCGGTCCGGCTTTGAACGACTTGCTGGACGGGCAGATGCAGCCCGTGCCGCCGTCGATACTGATGTTGGCGCGTGCCGCCTGGTCCTTGATCTTCTGCAGGTAAGCCGGTTCACGGCTGGCGAAATCGTCCAGGCTGGAGATCTGGACGGTGTCCAGTTTCTGTTGCGCGGCGAAGTCCAGGAGTTCGCCGGCTTTCCACTTGAACGCGCGCAGCGAGTAGGTGTCGAACCCCAGTTTGACGGGCAGCGGTTGCGATTGGGGAACGGCCAGCGCGGCGGCGGCCGGCAGCGTTCCCAGGAAGGTACGGCGGAGCATGCTGCTAATGTATCGCAATTGCCGAACGTGGCATCGGGCGTGCATCCATTTCCGCCGTGTTCCGATCCGTTTCCGTATCTGCTTATACGTCATCGCCGATCCACTCCGGTTCTCATCCGGATCGTGCCATTTCCTCACACAGGTGTGTCCGGAAGGCATCACCGGCGGGTCGCGAACTGCAGCGTATGTGCTGCTATAATCAAGACTTAAGACAAGCACCTAAAGACGTCATTCGATACTGCGCATGAAGTGTATTTCGGTATTTCTTCTCGGGGCGGTGGCTCTGTTCCCCGCCGATTTCACAACAGGACAAGCCGCCCGATTGGTAATCGGCCAGAAGTCGTTTACCGCGGCGGATCCGAATTCCAGCAATACCGTGCTCGGCGGCGCCAGCGGCATCGCGTATGCTGCCGATACGCTGTTTGTGGCCGACTCCAATCGCATTGGCGCCGACCCGAACAACCATCGAGTCCTCATCTTCCAGAACGTCTCCGGCCAATTGCCGCGCCCCACCGACGAGTTGCAGTACAACAGTCCGTGTCCCATTTGCGTGGGCACCGCCAGCGTCGTCCTGGGACAACCCGACTTCACCACGGCTGCGGAACATCTGCAGGCCAATGCAACCAGCTTGCGCCTGCCCACCGCGGTGGCTTCGGACGGCGTGCGCCTGGTCGTGGCAGACACGAACCACAACCGCGTGCTGATCTGGAATAAGATTCCGAAGACCAACAACACTCCCGCCGACGTAGTCGTCGGCCAGCCCGATATGGCCAGCTCGGGCGTGTCTACCAGTCATGTCCCCACGGCCGGCAGCATGAGCGGACCGCAGGGCGTCTGGATTCAGAACGGCAAGCTGTACATCGCCGATACCGGATATAATCGCGTCCTCATCTATAACCGGATCCCCACCACCAACGGGGTCGCGGCCGACGTGGTGTTGGGCCAGCCCAACTTCACCAGCTACGTCGAGGTGGATGTCACGCAGCAGAACCAGAGCGCGACCGCCACGAACATGCTGAATCCGGTTTCGGTGACCAGCGACGGCTCGCATGTGTTCGTGACCGATCTCGGTTTCAACCGGATCCTGATCTGGAACGCGATCCCGACCTCCAACGGGCAAGCCGCCGACGTGGTCATCGGCCAGCCCGATATGACCACCGGGTTTGCCAACTACGCCTTCAAGTACGACACCAACAGTACGGCGACTCCGCCCGCCGAGATTGCGGTGCTCTGCACGACCTCGAACGGCGTCGACGCCAATAACAGCGCGACGTACCCGAACTATTGCAACGCCACGCTGAACTTCCCGCGCTTTGCCCTAAGCGACGGCAAGCGGCTGTTCGTGGCCGATGGCGGCAATGACCGCGTACTCGAGTTCATGACGATTCCCACTTCGAACGGCGCCTCCGCGGATGCTGTGCTGGGACAAATCGGCGGTTCGGTCGATCAGGCGACGGACGCGGCCGATTCGGTCAACACGCCCGTGTCGCTGGCTTTCGACGGCACGAACCTCTATGTGAGCGATCCGTTCAACCGGCGCATCCTGGCCTATTCGGTGGCCCCCGTGGCGCTGCCCTACCAGGCGGTAGTGAACAGCGCCAACCAGAACGTGTATGCGACCGGGTTCGTGTCGATCGGCGGCACGATCAACAACGGCGATATCGTCACCATCACGATAGCCGGCAAGGATTACACGTACACGGTGAAAACCGCGGATACGATGTCGGCGGTCATCGTGGATTTGGTCAACCTCATCAATGCGGATGCGGGCGATGCGAACGTGACGGCGCTCGCGGACGTCATCGATCAGCGTGTGGCCCTGCAGGCCAAGGTGCCCGGACCGGCGGGTGACAACGTTACGTACTCCGCTACCGTGTCGAGCAGCGCCCAGATCGCCGCCTCGGCCGCCGGCGCCAGTTTGTCCGGCGGCGGCAACGCTGCGCAGGTGGCGCCCGGGACCATCGTCACGATCAATGGAACCAATCTCGCGGCGCAGACCGTCGCGGCCGATTTGAACGCGCCGCAACTGCCCACGCAACTGGGCGGGGTCGAGGTCTACTTCAACGGCATCCGGTCCCCGCTGATCTTTGTTTCGCCCACGCAGATCAACGCGCAGCTTCCCTGGGAGTTCACCGATACCACCAGCGTGAACGCCTACGTGCGCACCGTCATGAGCGACGGCAGCGTATCGGTGACATCGCCGGTTGCCGTGTCCATCGTCGCGGCCAATCCAGGCGTTTTCGCACAGGCGGGAACCTCGAATCCGGCGATCGGAATCGTGCTCCACGGGAACAGTCACGCCGTCGGAGTCGTGTCGGTGGACGGATCGATCGTGGCG
>Ga0105240_10008928_pt1 | contig 14252 bp, 11 predicted proteins | sample KBSC54metaG_FD_80426 | JGI IMG/M metagenome (GOLD analysis project Ga0105240, IMG submission 80426) | Corn rhizosphere microbial communities from Kellogg Biological Station, Michigan, USA - KBS C5-4 metaG | ecosystem: Host-associated > Plants > Roots > Rhizosphere > Soil | place: Michigan, USA... | reverse complement strand
GGCAGTTCCGTCACCACCAGCGCCTGCCGGTCCTTGCCCATGTCCTCGGTCGCCGCCTTCGCCCGAAGTTTCAGCGATCCACGGCCTGTGGTGAAGTAATCGAGAATTCCTTGACGCCCAAGAATGAAGCCGCCCGTCGGGAAATCCGGCCCCGGAACAATCGCCAGCAATTCAGCCAGCGTCATGTGCGGATTCTGCACCAGCGCAATCGTAGCGTCTACGATCTCACGGATATTATGCGGCGGGATGTTCGTCGCCATGCCAACCGCGATACCAGACGACCCATTGATCAACAGATTCGGAACGCGAGTGGGCAGAACCTCCGGCTCTTCCTCGCTATCGTCGAAGTTCGATTTGAATTCGACGGTTTCCTTATCGATATCTTCCAGCAGCGACGCCGCGATGCGCGAAAGCCGAGCTTCCGTGTACCGGTAGGCCGCGGGCCGGTCGCCGTCGACCGAACCGAAGTTGCCTTGCCCGTCCACCAGCATGTAGCGCATGGAGAAATCCTGCGCCATGCGAACCAACGCATCGTAGACAGCTGTATCGCCGTGTGGATGATACTTTCCGAGAACTTCTCCGATGATCTTGGCGCACTTGCGGGTGGGCCGGTTGAAGCTCAGGCCCATCTCGTTCATCGCGTACAAAATACGGCGATGAACCGGCTTCAAACCGTCCCGTACATCCGGAAGAGCACGCCCAATGATCACGCTCATCGAATAATCGAGATACGATTTGCGCATCTCGTCTTCGATGTTGACCGGAATCAAATTTCGGGCGCCGCCGCCTCCGCCAAGCGGAAGAGGGGGTTGTCCAGGGTTCTGCGAATCTGCCAAAAGAAGCTCCTAACTTTGTGAGGGGAAGTCTCTTCTATTTTAGCAGATTGGCCCGATTTTCACTCCTTCACAAATTTCGAAACCCGCCAGTTCTTGATCTCCGCCACATAGATCGCGCCTGTCGAGTCCACCGCCAGGTTGTGGGCGAAATCAAGCTGGCCGGGGGCTTTCCCATGTGATCCGAAAGTCCCCAGAATCTGCCCTTCCAGATTGAGTTTCACCACGCGATTGTTCAGCCCATCGCACATGTAGATCGCGTTCTCGCGTTCCACATAGTAAAGACCCCAGGGCTGACCAACGTTCGTCCACTTCGTGATGAAATTACCCTGCTGATCGAATACCTGTATCCGGCTGTTTGTCCGGTCGGCAACGTAAACGCGTCCGGATTTATCAATTTGCACATCATGGACAAGGTTGAATTCCCCATCGCCTGTACCCTTTTTACCCCACTGCCCCATCCATAAGCCGTCTTTATCGAAATGAACCACTCGCGAATTCATATAGCCGTCGGAGACGAAGAAGCTCCCGTCTTTCGCGAACGCGACGCCGGTCGGCTGATTGAAGCCGTCTTTCGTCTCGTTGGTTCCGGCACCGTTGCGTGGTTGCGTAATCACCATCAGCAGCCGTCCATTCGGCGTATACTTCAGCACCGCATGCCCCATCACATCGACCGTCCAGATATTGCCCGCCGGATCGACGCGAATCCCATGCGACGACTTGATCGCCGGCTCCTTCCACTCGCGGATAAAGTTGCCATCGCGATCCAACTCCACCACTGGATGTGCTCCGCGATTGAAGAGCCACACGTTGTCGTTCTTGTCGACATCCACGCCGCTGGTCTCGCCAAGATTCCAACCCTCGGGCAGTTTCACCCAATGCTTGACAACCTTGTAGCCAAGGTCCGCCGGAACCGCGGGCAGACAGAATAGAACGAAGAGGAAAAGTCGTTTCATCGCGACGAGCCTATAACAACGAAAACTCCAGGTCAATGGCTGCTAAGCCTTGACGTTCTCCGGGTGAACGACTTCGAGACCGGGATAGCGGGAAAAACCTGATTTGTCGAAGGTGAGAATGGCAGTCAGGCCATGCGCCTGCATTGCCGCTGCCAGGCGCGCGTCGTGCGCGGGCTTCCCGGTAACCTGGTGCTGGGTGACGAGCGCTTCCCAGACGGGATAGATCGCCGGCGTCTCTGGCAACAAGAGAAACATGCTTTTGAGTCGTGCCAGTTCGGGCGCAACGCTGGATGGGAGCATGCCCAGGCCATTCTGTTCCACGGGGCGAGTAGCCACAACCCAAAGTTCCACGAGGTTTTGAGGCACGATGTGGAGATCCCTGCCTTGTTCCGGCAATAGCTCGAGAGCGCGGGCCATCGTTTCGTACTGGGGACGACGAACTTGTAGGGTGCGCAGAAGCGCGTTGGTGTCAATCAGCACGCTTTCACGGGTAGATGCTCTCGCGGCTCATCGCTTCATCGGACAGGACGGGCGTATTGGGATCGTGACTATCGGACCAAGCGCGGAACTGCCGGTACCACTCCTTCGGGTTCGTTTTCTGAAGATGAGCGATGGAAACCGGCTCCGCATGCTGTACGGCAATTTGCTCCAGCCAACGTTCGATTGTCAACCCTTGGGCTTCAGCCTGGGTTTTCAGTAGCTCCACTTTTTCGTCGGGGATCTCAATAGTCAGGTTCATGCATAAAGTATCCAGGGTCCTTCGCGGGTTAGTTCATCGCGCGAAGCAGTTCGCGCGCCCGCTTTGAAGCGGGGTTGAATTTGAGCGCCTCATCCAGCGTCGCTCGTGCGTCGCTCGTCTTGCCCAGCCGGTAAAGCGCCACCGCCAGATTAAATCGAGCGGATTCCAATCCAGGGTTCCGCGCCACTGCATCCTTCCAGAGGCGGATGCTCTCCTCCACTTTGCCCTGCTTTGCCAAACATGTGCCCAGATTTACAGTGGCGCCTGTTGCTGTCGGGTCAGCATCGACCACGCGTTCATACATCGCGCAAGCTTCATTCTCTTTGCCCATGCGGTCGTAGAGCTGCGCCAGTTGATCGACAGCTTTCGAATCACTCGCCGGTTCCAACAATTTGACGGCCCGCATTCCCCAGGCCCGATTATTGCTTTCGAGCGCGAGCGTCGCGTACGCTAAGCCAAGATCACGATCCGATGCGGTCGAACCTGGAAACGGCGATAGAATCGCATCGGCTGGAAGAGTGGTCTGCGCCCGCGGCAGCCTAGGGATCGAGTGATCCGTGAATGCCGCATGCTGTACCGTAGCTGCCGGCGCGCTCGGCATGTGGCAGTTCACGCAGTTGTTCTGAATCTTCTTTGCGCATGCGTGACACCCGACGCACCGTTGCTCGACGTTGACCTTCGCGCCGTGCGGATCGTGGCATGTGGCACACCAGAGCTCGCCTTGGCTCGCGCGCCAGCAACGGCTTTGGACAAGCTGCTCGAAGTGGCTGTTGGCCGGAACCACGCGGCCGGGCTCAGTCCAGACGAAAACAGCCGTTGAATCGAACAGGATCTCCCCAGGATGGTAGGTGCGCCCGGCGGGCTTGGCGATGCGAATTGCGCCCGGCAGATGACATTGAGCGCAGATACTGGCGCGCTTCTCCACCGCAAGTTTACGCGGGTTCACGATGGCCAAGCCTCCTTCCACGTTGCCCGCCTTCACTCGCGCGATGTGCTCATCGCCGGAGCCATGACAACGCTCGCAGCTCACGCCGTTCTCACGAAAGGGCGGCTGCGCATAGCCGTTCTTCGTTCCGGCCTTCGCTTCCACCCCGCTCGCGTGGCAGTTCAGACATGCAAAATCGACGCCGCGAATCAGGTTCACTTCCTGAGCGTGCTCATATCCGGGTGACAGATCCCATCGCGCCGGAGCTGTGTAATATGCCACTGGCGCCTGGAACAGAAATCCACTGACCGACGAGAGATAGCTCCGCCCGATCACTCCGGAGCCGAGGTAGTAGTCCAACCGACGGCTGCCTTGAATTTCGCCCTGTTGGAAATCCACGAACAACCCGCCGGCGCGGCGCGTCACCTGATATCGCGCACCGCCATCGGGAGTTGTGAAGGCCGCGTGATCGAAAGTTTCCTTCGAAGTGCCCTGTCCCACAACACCGCTCGATTGCGCCATGGCCGACGTAAGATATTGCCTGTAGATTGCCGCGTGACACGAAGCGCAAGCTTTGTTGTCCGAGCCCAACGCGCCTCCGGCAGCCAATAAGAACGGCATTGCGGCGATCAACTTCACTTCTGGATTATCTCCCCAGCCTCCCGGAGATAAGAATTTTATATTTCAGTCCCTTGACTCCCAGCGTCAATACTGATATTTATTCGCAAGCGTTTCAAATTTTCAGAGGGTATCCTCCATGTCTCCATCCAAGTTAACCTCTTCGCTCTCGATTCTTGCGCTTCTAGTAATCGGCGCACCTGTTTCCCTTGCACAGGTTTTCACTGCCGGAGTCAGCGGACTCGTCACCGATGCGACCGGCTCCGGAATTCCCAGCGCCACTGTAAAAATTCGCAACATCGATACTAACGACGCCCGCCAGACCGAAACAAGTTCGGACGGGCGCTACACACTTTCTCAGTTAAAACCCGGAACCTACGAGGTTACTGTAGAAGCCAAAGGGTTCAAGCGGTACGTCGAACCTAAACTTGCGCTTGCAGCCAGCCAGTCCGCCGAGTTCAATGTTCCGCTGCAAGTCGGCGACGCGGCGCAGAGCGTGGAGGTATCCGCGGCCGCTCCGGTGCTTGATACGCAATCGGCAGACAAGGCAGTGACGCTTTCCCAGCAGGCCGTTCTTAGCCTCCCGACCAATCTGCGAAACCCACTTGTACTCGTGTGGCAGACCGCCGGAGTAGTGGCGGTGCGGACTGGGATTTCGCAGGCTCCCCAGGAACAGAACCAGAACCGCTTCGCCCTGAACGGAGGCCGCGATGAGTCCGCCGCCATCCTGATTGACGGCGTGCCGGTGACCGCGGGCGATTGGGGCGGCGCTCTGGCGACTCCCGCTATTGAAGCAGTGCAAGACGTCCAGGTAATGCGCAACACATTCGATTCGCAGTACGGAAGAACCGACGGCGGCGTCGTGAGTCTGGTCACCAAGGGTGGAAGCGACGTGTTTCACGGTTCGGCTTTTGATTACCTGCGCAACAGTAATCTCGACGCAAATTCATGGGACAACGACCGCGCCGGCGTAAAGAAGCCCAGCTTTCAACGCAACCAATTCGGCGGCACCATCGGAGGTCCGATTCTCAAGCGGAAGCGCCTCTACTTCTTCGGTAGCTATGAAGGCCTGCGGCAGGGATCGCCCTCGTCGGTTCTTGTCTCGCTGCCTACGCCTCTAGAACGCTCCGGCGATTTTTCCCAGACGTTCAATGCCAACGGATCGCTTTCCACCATCTACAATCCATTTACGACACGAACGGATGCCACTGGCGCCTTGGTCCGCGACCCGTTCCCCGGCAATGTGATCCCGAAGAACCTGATTGACCCTGTCGGCGCGAAAGTCGTCAGCCTGTGGCCCGATGCAAATCAGCCCGGCAATGCTCTGACCCATGCGTTGAATTACGCCAAGGGCGGCAAGGCTATCAGCACAGTGGACCGCATGGACACCCGCATCGATTGGGCGAAGAGCGAACATTTTTCCATGTTCGGCCGGCTCACAAAATCCTGGGAGCAGGATATTGCGCCCGTGCTCTACGGCAACGGCGCCGACAACAATTATGGCGGTTTCAACCCGCGGCACCAGATCGTGATCGGCGCAACGTTCGTCCCGAATGCGACCTGGGTCACCAACGTTCTGGTCGGAACCGGCCGCTGGCGTGAAGCGCAGATCGCGCCCACACAGGGGCAGAGCGCGACCGCAATCGGACTGCCCGCGGCCTTGGCAAGCCAGCTCGGAGCACCCACCATCCCGCAGTTCACCATCACCAACTATCCGCAGTTTTCCAACTCACGGTATCTGAACGATCCTAGAACTACGAGCAATTTGCAAATCAACAACTCGAAGCAGTTCCATAACCACGGCTTGAAGTTCGGATTCATCACGGAGATCGAACAGGTGAATTCGACAGACGTGCGCTCTATCGACTTCACCTTCACCCGCGGAATGACTTCCGGTCCGACAGCGGCAACCGACAGCACGACAACCGGCAACGCGGTTGCGTCTCTGCTGTTGGGCACAGGTTCCAGCGGCACGGCCGCGAACAACGCGCGGCTTGCACTCACCGAGAAGTATTGGGCGCTCTACGTTGGAGACACATGGCGCATCGGGCGGCGGCTGACTCTCGACTATGGCATCCGGTACGAGGCACAACTCGCGCCAACCGAACGTTACAACCGATTCAACGATTTCGCGTTTCAGGCGGCCAGCCCGTTGGCGGGTCCATCGGGCCTGACAAATCTGAAGGGCGGTCTGGCCTTTGTTACGTCGTCGCAACGCGGACTCTACGATGCCGAGAAGAATTGGGCTCCACGTATCGGGCTCTCGTACAAGATCATGGATCGCCTGGTGGTTCGCGCCGGTTATGGCATATTCTATCCGCCGTCATGGGCCGGCGCACTTGCCGCCGATGGCTTTTCGGCTCCAACGACATGGGTTTCCTCAGTGGGCGGCGCGGGCCTGGTGCCGTCGAGCGTGTTGAGCAATCCATTCCCGCAAGGGCTCATTCCCCCTCCGGGGAACACGCTCGGGCTTTCCACTCTCGTAGGACAGACCGTCAATGCGTTCCAGCGCTCGCATCCCTCTTCGTACGTGCAGACCTACAGCATCGACTTACAATACCAGCTCTCCAAAACGACCATGATCGAAGCGGGCTATTCCGGTACGCAGGGGCGCAAGCTTTTCTATGGCTACAGCCTCAATCAGAACCAGCTCGATCCGAAATATCTGTCGCTCGGAGCCGCGCTCAATACGCAGGTGGCGAATCCGTTCTACGGAATCATTCAGAACGGTAACCTGTCGGGCAAGACGGTTCCGCAGTATCAGTTGTTGCTACCATTCCCGCAGTTCACCGGCGTGACCCTCAGCGGACTGACGCCGGGCGCCTCGTCGAGTTACAACGCGCTGACCATGAAATTGAACCGCCGCTTCGACAACGGATTGTCCGTGCTGGTGACCTATCAGTTCTCCAAGGCGATCGACAATGCTTCGGAGACGCAGTCCTGGGAAATCGGCGATGTGCAACGCAATAATTACAACTATTCCATCGAGCGATCGATCAGTGCTCACGATGTCCCGCAGGCATTCACCACCAGTGTGCTGTATGAATTACCGGTGGGCCGCGGGCGCGCTCATTTCAACAATGCAAATCGCGTGGTCGACGCGGTAGTCGGCGGCTGGCAGGTTTCTACCGCCGTTCGCCTCGGCAGCGGTCTCCCGCTCGCGTTCAGTGCGCCAAATTCACTGAGCGCCTACGGCTATCCCGCGGCACGGCCTAACATCACGACGCTCACCGACCTCACCAGCGGAGCCCAGAGCCCCGATCACTGGTTCAATACGACGGCCGTCACCGCTCCTGCGCCGTTCACTATCGGGTCGGCTCCGCGCTGGATCTCGAACCTGCGTACTGGAGCGCTCGACGTCTCCGATATCAGCGTGGCCAAGAGCTTCCAGGTGTTCGAGCGCCTAAAAGCAACGTTCCGGATGGATGCCTTCAACGTCGCGAACACACCGCAATACGGCAAAGCAAATACTACCTTCGGCTCTCCGACGTTCGGAGTGATTACTGGAACGACAAACGTGACACCGCGTAATATTCAAGCAGCGATACGCCTGGATTTCTGATGGGTCACCGCTTATCGCCCAGGCTAAGTTCCCGGTAGCGGGCGAGCGCCGCTTTGGCCTCGGCTTCTCGCCCCAACCGCCGGTACGCCGTGCTCAGCGCAAACGAAATAGATCCATCATCCAGCGCTCGCGCCTTTTCCAGATACCGGACAGCCTTATCCGGCTGATCGAGAGCAAGGTAGACACGGCCGAGCACTTCGAACGTTGGAAGATGTCCAGGCAGCAGCCGTTCCGCGCCCACGAGATGAGAAAGAGCAGCATCGGCGCGGCGTTGTTCGAACAGCACGTTCCCCATCAGATACTGCCACTCGCCATTCTCTGGATGCGCCGCCACCAGCGGTTGTAAGATGCGCTCAGCTTCCTCGTATTTGCGGTCGCGCATCAGCGACTCCGCCAGACGTCCCTGAAGGCGCGAATCATTCGGTGCGAGTGCGACCGCCTTACGCCACTCCTCCACGGCATCAACACGCCGGCCCAATCGCTGATCCGACTCCGCAAGCAACTCGTGGATCTCGGGCGAGTCCGGCAGCGCCGCGACGCGCTCGAAGCACTGCTCGGCTCGCTTCAGATCTCCCAAAGCCACGTAAGCTAATCCCAAACCCTGCCAGGCCTTGGCCAGTTCCGGGCGTCTGTCCGCCACAATTTGAAACTGCTTGGCCGCCTCTTGGGATTCGCCCGACGCAAGCGCTGCATCAGCCAGTTCGAAATGCGCATCCAGATTTGTATCGTCGAACCCAACCGACTTGCGCAACGGGACGATCGCTTTTTTCGGCTGCCCGAGTTGCTGGTAAGCGAGACCCAGCAGGAACCAGGCGGGCGCGAAGTTTGGCTCGGCCTTTGTCACTCGCTCCAGTTCCGGAATCGCGGCCGCCGGTTGACCGGATTTCTCCAGCGTCAGTCCGAGATTCAGCCGGAGCCCCGGGTTTGCCGGAAGTGCAGCCACCAGTTCGCGATAGAGCTTCACCGCCGTCGTGTAGTCGCCTGCGAGAGTGGCCTGCTTGGCGCGCTGACTTTTCTCTGCTAACACGTCATCTTGCGCGGATACGATTGCGGCGAAGAGAATCAGGACGAGCGCGAGGTGCATTTTCATTTTCAAGTTTAATCGTTTGGGCCGGGAACCCGGCGCGAAGAAAAATGAGAACCTCCGGCGTCGCGATCACTGGTGTCCAAAGGGCGGGACGATAATTGCCGGCGAGTCTCCGAAATTGACGGCCGGCACGTTACTATTACCTACATGATGGTCGACATCCATAGCCATTTTTGGGAGTATCCGAAGCACTTCTCCGATGATTTCAAGAACCAGGCGATGCGTGCGCGGGGTAGCGACACAGAGGTCGATCTCACCGTCCGCTGGGACGATTATGCAGCCACTGCTGAGCGCTGCGCCAAAACCCTCGTATTTGGCGGCAAGGCCAAGCTATCCGGGATCTGGGTGCCGGACCGCGACGTGGCCGCTTACGTCGCGACCCATCCCGACCGCCTCGTCGGATTCCTCTCGATCGACCCGACGCAGCCGGGTTGGCAGGATGAAATGATCGAAGGCCATCAGGATCTGAACATGAAGGGAATCAAGCTGCTGTCTATGTACGCGGGCTTCATGCCGAACGACCGCCGCTTCGATTACATCTGGGAGTACGCGACCAGGCATGGCCTTCCGGTGCTGCTGCATACCGGCACCACTTTCATTGCGCAGGCGCCGCTCGAATGTACCATCCCTCGTCTTCTCGACGACGTGGCCACACGGTTCCGCGAGGTGAAAATCATCATGGCGCACTTGAGCCATCCGTATGAAGGCGAATGTGTGGTGACGATTCGTAAGCATCCGAATGTGTATGCCGATTGTTCGGCGCTGCACTACCGGCCGTTCCAGCTCTATCATTCGCTGATGCTGCTGCAGGAATACGGCGTATGGGACAAGCTGCTGTTCGGAACCGACTATCCGTTCACAACAGTGAAGGACTCCGTCAACGGGATGCGCGCTCTCAACAACATGCTGGAAGGCACGTGTCTTCCACGCTTAAACCTCGACAAAATGGAGCGAATGTTCGAGCGCGATACGCTGAACGTGCTTGGAATATGATGCTGTCGTCGAGCGGTAGAGAATTGATTAGCGAGCAACACGACGTTGCGCTCTGCGACTTCGCGGAGAAAAATCTCTACACGGTCGTTGTGTCCGATTCAATTCGCGACGCATCGCACGCACGTGGAACACGAGGGTCGATTGTCGACGGACTGGGCCCCGATGTCGAAAAGATTGAAGAACTCCCGTTTCCGGTTGTTGCTACAGAAATAAAGCCCGTCGACCCACTGGGCCGCGGCTGTATCACCGCCGATTTCGACGGAGTGGTTGTCGTGCCCAATGCGATCGTAAGGGACGTCACTGAATTGTCGCCGGAAAAAGTGCGCCGCGAGAACAGTTCGCGCGCTGAGTTGATGCAAGGCGCATACCTGGGCGACGTTTTCCAAAATTACGGAGTACTCTAGCCGAAAATGCGAATCAGGAATATCGAAACGATTCCAGTCAAAGTGCCGATCCGTCCGGAGTTTGTCATCCGCGGAAGCCTCGGCGTCCATTCCGAATCGCCGTTCGTAATACTGCGGGTTCACACTGACGAAGGGATTACCGGGCTCGGTGAAGTCTCCTGCACACCGGTTTGGAGCGGGGAAGACGCCGTTACCGCCGTCCACATCATCAAAGACTTCCTGGAACCGGCCATCACGGGGGAAGATCCGCGCGATATCGAGCGGCTCACCGTGAAGATGCGTCGCGTCGTGGCCGGCCATCCGTTCACGAAATCTGGAATCGAGATTGCCCTATGGGACATTCTGGGAAAAGCCGCCGGACTCCCGGTCTACCGCCTTCTCGGGGGTGCGGTCCGCGAAACAGTGCCGATCAAGATGTCGGTGTCGGGTGCTGAACCGGAGCGCGCCGCGGAAATCGCGCGGTGGGCCATCGGTCGCGGGCTGAAGGCTCTCAAGGTGAAGGTGGGCATCGAGCCCGAGGCGGACATCGCGCGAGTGAAAGCCGTGCGCGCCGAGATCGGGCCCTCGGTGCGTCTTGGCATTGACGCAAACGGTGGCTGGAGCACGCGCGTCGCCATCCAAACGATTCGCCGGATCGCAGCCGAATGCAATATCTTCTTCGCCGAGCAGCCCGTCGCGCCTCTGGACATCCAATGGCTGGTCGATGTGCGCCGCAACGTGCCAGTGCCGGTGATGGCCGACGAGAGTTGCTACACGTTGCAGGATGCGATGGCGTTAACCCGCGCCGGCGCAGCCGACATTCTTTCGGTCTATGTCGGCAAAGGAGGCGGCATTGGACCGGCGCGAAAAATGGCAGCGGTCGCGGAGGCCGCGGGTCTCACCTGTACTGTCGGCAGTAACTTGGAACTCGGCATCGCCTGCGCGGCGATGACGCACCTTGCGACTGCGTCCATCGGTATCGGCGCGGAGGAATTCCCGTGCGATATTTTAGGCACGCTCGCCTATGAGCACGATCTTCTCGCCGAAACCCTCGAGTTTCGCGATGGTGCAGTGAGAGCGCCGTCCGGCCCGGGTCTCGGCGTCGCATTGGATGAAACGATGCTCGCCCGCTACCGTGTTTGACTCGACCGGGGCGGTCGCGTCCAAATCCCCGTCGCTTTGGCTTGAGCCAGAGTGGACGTTCATTGCATTCCTCTGGTTCGCTTACATGCTGCGTCACGCGGACTGGCAGGTGGACTACATGTTGTTCGCCACCGGTCGCTCTGCGATGGCGTTCGGCTGCTGCTTCGCCGGATTCCTCTCCGCCAATCAAGCGCCTTCGCCTTTTGACATCATCTCCGCTTCGCGATGGGCTTCAACCGTAGGCGCTCTTAACCTGGCTGGCGCGTGGGCTACGTGGCGACGGGTGGGTCTCGTGCTCTATGCGATCCTCCATCACTTCCAAAAAAGATCACTATTTAGCGGAAGAGTCTTCCGCCCAGGAGTTTTATAGATGCGCACCCTAGCTTATGTCAGTGACGAAATGTACGTCGCGCTGCCGGATGTTCTGGCCGAATTTGAAGCTCTCGCAGACGGCGCCGTTACCATTCTGCGTTCCTCTCCACGCGGCGTCCTGCGCGGCGATCTTCGTGACGGCAAGTATCGGGTCACGTTGGCGAAGTCCGGCTACGGTTCGAAAGCATCTACGGTCGAAATTGGCCACCAAGCCGTTCAATTCCGCCTTCTTGCTGACGGTTTGCTCGGTTATATGTGGCCAAAGTGGGTCCGTGCCGGAGAGGTCGCGGAATATCGCATTCACGCGATCGAACAATATCAGCTCACTCTCTGGCGCTACGGTATTGAAAAAGAATTCGTGGCGATGATTAGCTGGATCGACGAGCACGGTCCACAAGCGAATCGCCAGATCCTCCCGGACGCGGACTTTACCCAGACAGGAGTGAAATGGAACAGCGACGGATATCCCGCGCGGCCCACGATCATCGCGCCCGACCGGAGTGGACTCTACTATCTCTGGGCGCGCACGCCATCCGGTCGTGCGTTTTCATTTCCATGGGTCGTGGCGCCGGCGGCGCCGAAAGCCATGATCGCCGTTCTCGCCTCCACCAATACGTGGAACGCATACAACAGCTTCGGCGGGCGCAGCAATTACATCAACGCGGATCACCTTCCCAATACACCGGTGGTTAACGCGCGCCAGGATCTGGACCGCTACAACAAGGCACTGCCGTTCGGTGTCTGGCGGCCCAACGACGATGAGTTTCGCCCACTCTCGTTCGACCGGCCCGAACCAAACAACCATCTCTTCGACGATCCGCAAGTATCGGCGCCCGTGCAAGGCCGGGTTCAGTGTGGCCAGGCGCCAGGCGAGTGGCGTCTCTATGGATGGCTGGAACGGGAGGGGTTCGAATACGACCTCTACGGCGAGGGTCACCTTCACGACGGTCTCCTCCCGCTCGACTCTTACAACGTGCTCATCATCGCAGTACATCCGGAATACTGGAGCCGCCAGATGTATCTGGCAGTGAAGAAATGGGTGTTCGAACGCGGTGGCAAGCTCATGTACCTTGGAGGGAACGGCCTCAATTGCGAAATCGTCTTTTCCAATGACGGATCTATGCGCTGCCTATCGCACCTCCACAGCCTGCACGGCGAAATGGGCGGTAAGGCTAGTGATGGCTCGATTGAATATGAGAGCCGGATGCATCGCACGCTTGAATCCGAAGCGAATCTGTTGGGTGTGGTTTGCACAGAGACCGGAATCATGACGGCCGCTCCCTATCGTGTCGTCGATGCGTCGCATTGGATCTTCACCGGCACCGGACTCAACAATGGCGATCTCTTCGGCAAGGAAACGCTTCACGAGCGGATTCCAGGCGGCGCATCCGGACACGAAACGGACAAACGAAGCGCCTCCTCCCCATCGAACACCGCACTGCTCGCCAAAGGAACGAATCCGGACAACGGTGGCTCCGAGATTGTGATGCATGAACGCGAACATGGAGGCGCGGTATTTTCGGTAGGTTCCATCACCTGGTGCGCAGCGCTTTTTGTTGACGAGAACGTCTCAAAGATCACGCGAAATGTTCTGAACCGATTCACCGGCTCGCAGAAGGTAAACGGCCATGCCAAATGATCCCAACGCCGCAGTCCCGCCCTTCGGCTCGGACGACCTCCGGCTGCCTGACGAATTGCGTGCTCCCATCCAGGCTCATCTCGCAACACTGAAGGAACGATATGTTGAGCGTGGTTGGGCCGGTCGCGTGGGTTTTGGTCAGCGCCCCGCGCTGATCGTAATCGACTTGGCTCTGTGGTGGACCGATCCACGCAATCGCTCTCAAGGTAGCGATGTGGACACTGTCGTCGAGGCAGCGTGCCGCCTCCTAAAAGCCGCCCGCTCCGCAAAGATCCCGATCTTCTTCACGACCTGGGACTACGATCCTTCGACGCCGCCATCGCCGCACGATATGAAAGTGAGAATGGACCTGAAGCCGGGCGATGAGGCACTGTTCAAACTGGATCCGCGTCTCGACCGTCAACCCGGCGAACGGATCATCGCAAAACGGTACGCGTCGAGTTTCAAAGGCACCAATCTCCACGAGAACCTCGCCGGGCTGGGCACGGACACCTTGATAGTCGCCGGGGTCAGCACAAGCCACTGTGTCTACGCAACGTGCCGTGACGCCACTGATAGCTTCCATGTGATCGTCCCGGCGGAGGCGGTGGGCGAGCGCTGCGAGATCATGCACGAAGTCAACCTGCTGGATATCGATCTGGACCTTGCGGACGTTTTGCCTTTGAGCGATGTTCTCGCCTACCTTGAGCGGTTCGTGTAGCCTCTCAGTTCCAATAAGTGCGGTCGAGGCTACGATACTGAACAGCTTCGGCCACATGCTTGGCCGCGACGGCTTCAGATGAACCGAGATCGGCGATTGTCCGGGCAACTTTCAGAATGCGGTCATGCGCCCGCGCCGACAGGCTCAATCGGCGCACAGCCATTTCGAGCGTCCGTTCGCCCGCATCATCGAGCTGGCACACCTGGCGCAGTTCGGCCGAAGGGAGTTGTGAGTTGTCGCAGCCTCGCGTACGTTGCACGGCGCGAGCCGCCAACACTCTTTGCCGCATTTCGCTCGACGAT
>Ga0105240_10008926_pt1 | contig 14253 bp, 15 predicted proteins | sample KBSC54metaG_FD_80426 | JGI IMG/M metagenome (GOLD analysis project Ga0105240, IMG submission 80426) | Corn rhizosphere microbial communities from Kellogg Biological Station, Michigan, USA - KBS C5-4 metaG | ecosystem: Host-associated > Plants > Roots > Rhizosphere > Soil | place: Michigan, USA... | reverse complement strand
GAGCACCGCTCCTTCATTCCCGACTTCGGCGTCTACATCAAGTACGAAGAGAACGGAAAGATCGAGTATCGTGCACTCTCGCGTCAGCTCGTCATGTTCTGCGTCGAACGCCGCAAGGCATGGCGCATGCTCCAGTCCAAAGCCGGCATCGTCAACAAGGAATACCTCGCACAAAAGGCCATCCTCGCCGACGTAGACGCAGGCAAGATCAAGACGGAAGAGTTCCTCGCAAACGCCCACGAAATGATGGCCGAAAAGCTCGGCCAGCCCTCACCAGCGCTGGCAAAGGCATAACAGCTTGGGTGCCCCATCCTTGCGAAGCAAGGGTGGGAACAATACCATCCGCAACAACAGAACGCGGACCGCAAGGTCCGCGTTCTGCTTTTTGACAATCCACTACCATCCCCTGCACTGACAGTGTTTCAGCCAAAACTCCGCGCCGTAGGCGCATCGTTCGTTAGCCCCGCGCTTCAGCGTGGGGTCAACGTACACCAAACACGACGAGTCCCGTAGGGACGCCGGAAATATCAACCAAATACAAACGCGGATCGTACTCCAACCCGCACTTCCGCAACATCTCCGTGAACTCCTCTTCGAAGCTCCGCTTTCGATGATGCTCCTCTTGGCCGGCGATATACCTCTTCACCGTCGCAACCTGTGACGGGCTCACGCTGAACGCGCCGTATCCCTCCTGCCACGCGAACCCTTTACCAAGCCAGCGCGACGAACTCCCCTTTAACATCTGCACCGCCGTCGAAATGCTCAAGGTCGCTGGCAGAACCAGCAATAGATGAACGTGATTCGCCGTTCCTCGAGCGGATATCAGCGTGAAGCCCTCGCTTCGTGCGATCCCGCAAAGGTACGCGAACAAATCTGCCATTCGATCGGCAGCAATGCACGGCTTGCGTTCTTTTGTGCTGAAAATGCAATGAATGTAAATGTTCGCGTATGTATGGCTCATCGATTCCAACGTATGTGACGACCGCGCGGTGACGCCAACGACGGCGCCTCGGCGCCGTATTGTCAACTCCCTCTAAATCCGCAGCATCTCCCGACAAATCGACATCACCGCCCCGGCGATCCACCAGCAGATCCCGCACCACGCCCAGCAAATGCCCGCCGAAAAACTCGGCCAAGCAAGCCCGGCACTCGCCAAGGCATAACAACTGTTCCACTCACCAACAGAAAGGTGGACCATCTGGTCCGCCTTCTGCATTCCCGGCGCTATCAGCGCCTTAAATAGCTTTCAAGAAAATCATCAATCACCACCCAGCTCACCCGCACGGCTTCGGGATTGAAGTTCTTTCCTCCATTGAATAGTGGCTGCGCATAGCCGTGATCGACCCCCGGATAAATAAACATCTCGCATTGCCGCTTCGCAGTCTTCATGTTCACCAGAAACCCGCTGGCTGCCTGTACCGCTCCCGTATCTTCAGCGCCGCTGATTACCAGCACAGGGCTCTTCAGCCTCTCCAGCCGGCTAGTCTCCAGCTTGTCGAAACCGAACCCGTATACGATCACCGTCGCGCTCACTGCATCTGGATCGTTCAGGTTTGCCAGCAGCGACGGCTGTCCGCCCATGCTGAATCCAAGAGTCGCAATCCTTCTTCCCGGCCTCTTCAACTGATCAAGTCCGGTCTGCAGCACTTTGTCTGTCAGCTTTGGGTCTAAGCCCTGCATCAGCGCGACCGCCTCTTCGTGTTTGCTTGCCGACTTGCCGCCGTACAGGTCAACTGCCATCGTGCGATATCCAAGTGCCCCGAGGCGTTCAACGGCTTCTTTCGTCGCATCTGAAATTCCAAAATAGTCGTGAACAACCATAACGCCGGCGTTGGAGTCCATCGGCCCGGCCACAAACGTCCGCACTGTAGTGCCATCGCTTTGCTTAAGCTGGACAAACTCGCCTGCCTGCGCAATGGCTTGATGGGAGAACACGACGATTCCCACCAACACCGTCGACCATAAGAACTCACGTGATATTTTCATTCCCGTATTCACCCCTCATCTCTCAATTGAATTCGACGTCGCATATCTTCCTGAGAATCCATGCGCTGCGCAGCTCGAGAGACACGGACTGAACGGAACTATCAATCATCGACCTGTATAAGTGTGGAGTCGAAGAGCGACTCGTTTGTCATGGCGCTGTCATGCAAAAGTCACCATCTGAGCGAGCGCGTTCATGCAACGAGCAGAGTCCGACACTGGTTCAGACAATGACCAGCCTTTGACAAAGCCGTGACGAGCAGAACGCATTGCGATGCTGTAATCAGGCAATCAGGTCACGGGCACAAGATGACCAGCTTTGATGTGTGGTCGTAGGCAACAACCTGCACTCACATCTTCAACGACCGCAAGACACCAAGAAACTGGAGAACCGAGAACGATGAATCGTAACTTCCCCCAACTGCAGAATTCGCGCAAAAAGGCCACTCGCCTGGCGACAACCGCCTTGGCCATTGCCTGTCTTCTTCCCGCTTCGCTTCTGCTTAGTCACTCTGCATCTGCACAAAGCACCGGCGGCAACAACGCATTTGGCTTCAACAGCACTAACATCTCTGGCTTTCCCACGGGAGCTGCGAGGTTGACCGGCGGCGGCGCCTTCAACCTTGCCACAGGATTCGTCAAGTCTGCGGGCGGCTTCCAATGCCTTGAAGACGTGAATCAAGGTCCACTCACAGGCTGCCAGGCCAGCCAGGGCGTCCGGTGGGATACAGCAACTTTGCTCACGTCCACTACATTCAAGTGCACAGGAGCAGCAAGCGAGCCACTCAAGACCGCGAACACTTCGCCCGGAAACACAACTCCGGATACGGTAGTGCTCCTGGCCGACTTCTATCGCGCCGGCGATGGAAATGATGAGTCGTTCACTGGGAAGATGATCGTATCCACTCACGACCTCGACCCCGAAACTCCCGGCGTGCAGAACGTCTGGATCGAAAAGATCGGCTGCGGTACCGCTGTCGTAAACTTCAACCGATAACAACAAGAACTTCTCTCGACAAATGCGACGCGCCCCAGGTCTCGATTCTGAGACCTGGGATTGCGCCGCCCTCAAATCCCCAACGTCTCCCTGCACATCGACAACCACCATCCCGGCCGCGCTCTCCACAAATAAATAGCCACATTCTGCCCTACGACCAGCAGCGGTAGCGCGTACAGATATACCTTATGCACGCGCCGATTCACCAGCAGATCCCGCGCCACGCCCAGCAGAATCACCCCATCGAGGCACCAGTACAGCAGGTTGTGATCGAAGACATATTGGAACCGCCCGAACCCCGCATCCAGCAGGCAACATGTCCCAACCACCATCAGCCGCCGATGCACCTCCGGCTTGCCTCGCCATAGAATCGCCAGCCCCACCGCCGTTCCGAACGCGATCATATCCCAATACGTGATGCTCAGAAATGACGGATCGGGCTGCTTCAGGACCAGCGCATCAAAGCGAAACATCACCACAGAGACCACGCACCCCAGCACCACCATCAGCGCGGCCAACGCAGCGCCGAACCACCCCAACACCCGGTGCCAACTCACGTTCCTGATCCGCACCAGCCCCGACTGCAGGATGAAGAACCCCACCCATGCTGAAAACGCCGCCCCATGAAGCCACAGCAGCACCGGCCTAGCAGGTGCCGCATGGATCAGCCCCGGACCAACCGTCTTGCTGAATCCCGCCACGATCACGACGGCAACGATCAGCGAAAGCAAGAAGTAAAAGTATCGGTCGATTAGCCCGTTTCTCTCCACAACACCCGGCATTGGACGCGCAACCACCTGCTGGCTGACAGAAGCCATTCGGCAAACCTCCAGAGCACTCGATTCAGTTCAAAGAAGAATTGCGGGGCCAGAAAGAAAGGTTGGAAAGTGGAGTTACTCTATCACGCCGAAATTCAGGCGTTCAATGCAATTCGCAGTCGGGTTGCCCTTGATCCCTCGCACTTGGGCACCGGGGATTACAGCCTACCGGTGCCCACCATCCACAATCCCCGGAAACCACCTCACCGCATTCTCGTGATAGAGCTTCCGCAGAACCGCATCTGGCAGTTTCAGCCCCTTCACCGGCTTCCCTTTGTACTCAAGCATGTCGTCCGTCGCAAAGAAGCGCCAGTCATTCGCATACACCGACTCGAGGTCACGAATGCTCTCCTCCGCTCCGCCCGAATACTCATTATCCGTCCCATAAATCAGCCGATCCTGATACTTCGTGATGAACGCAATCAATCTCTCTCTTGGCTCCATTTCGAAGTAAGGCATCCGTGCCGCAATATCGACAGCAAAATTCGGATACTTATCCAGCCGCTTCCCCAACTCCGCCAGATTCGACTCCATGCTTCCCAGATGCGCTCCTACAACTCTCAGCTTCGGATTCATTTCGAGCACATGATCCCGCGCGCGCAAAATCTCATCCTTTGAAGGCACGCCCTTCTTCCCGTACATATAAGCGCTCGGATGATCGCGGTAGTACTCATAGTCAGGCGAACTAGGATTCGGCGCCTGCCACCCCGAGTCAGGATCCGCCTGATGCGCCACCAGCGTTTTACCGTGTGCTTCGATGTCCTTGTAAATCGGTTCGAACACGGGATTGTCTGCAATCAGGTACTGCCCGTCCGGCTCCTTGATCTCCATCCCCACGTTCTTCCATAACTTCACCGCGATCGCACCGTTGGCGAAATCATCGTTCAACCCCCGAGCCACCTTCTCCGAATATCCCGGCTCATTCCAAGAGTACGGATCGAAGCTCGTGCACAGCACTGCATATCCATGGCTCGCATGAACCACGCTCAGCGCTGCGCTCCGCTGCGTATCCAGATCGCGATGCGTGGGCGACATTCTGTCCACCACAAGAATGTCCAGAATATGAAGATTCAGCTTCTGGAGCATCGCCACGAACGGCCCCGCAGCGAATACATGCGCGTGCGTATCGATCGGCCCCACCGCCCGAAAACGCTGTAGCTCCTCACTCGAGAAAGGCCCGCTAACTGCAGCTTGCTTCGCCGCCCCCTGTGCACCCGCAATCCCCGTCGCAATCCCCAACACCAGCAGAAGTACGAAACGCCTCATGTCCCTCGCCTCCAAAACCGCTCCATTCTTCCACAAAATTCGGGCACGAGATCTACCCAAACACCAACCGTCCACCACCAGCCACCGCCTCGTGCCCCACCACAGGCCCCTCAATCCCCTTTCCATTGAGCGAAACCCTCACCGGGTGCCCCAGGTCTCCCGGTTTTGGAGACCTGGGAGTCGAGACCGCCACCTCACCACTCGACCGATTCTCAATCCGCAGCATCTTCCCTTCCGCCACCCGCACCGTCATCGCCGGAAAGAACGCCCTCCCCAGCACATACTCCGCCTTCGCCGGACACACCGCATACATCCCCATCGCGCTCATCAGGTACCACGCCGCCATCGCGCCCGTATCCTCATCGCCCGCGAACGACTCCGGCGAATACAACTCCTCCATCACGCGCTTCACCCAGTACTGCGTCCGGTCCGGCCTTCCCGCCAGCACAAACAAATACAGCACATGATGCACCGGCTGATTCCCGTGATCGTACTGCCCGAAGTTCACCGCAGCCATCTCCGACATCTCGTGAATCTCCTGCCCATACACGCCCACATGGAACACCGGCTCCATCGTCAGCATCTTCTCCAGCTCCGCCGCAGCTTTCTCTTTCCCGCCCATCGCCGCGAACAGCCCTTCCACATCGTGCGGAGCATCCCAGCGATGTTGCCACGCCGAACCTTCCACGTAAGGATTCCCCCACTGCACCTCATCGAACGGCTCCAGCCACGATCCGTCCGCATGTTTGCCCCGGAAGAAGCCTGTCTTCGGGTCGAAGATGTTCTTCCAGTTCTGCGAGCGCTTCATAAACATCGCAGCGTCCTCTTCATGCCCCAGCGCCTTCGCCACCTGTGCAATGCAAAAGTCCCCATACGCCGCATCCACCGTCTCCGCCGCCGCCTGGTCCACATGATCGACCGAGCAGTACCCCAGCTTCAGATAGTCCTCAACACCGCGCCGTCCAAACCCCTTGTCCGGATCGCCCGGCTGCGTCGCATGTTTTTTTAGCCCCTCATATGCGGCAGCAAGATCGAATCCCTTGATCCCCTTCGCCGCCGCCTCGCCAAACAGCGAATCGATCAAGCTTCCCGTCATGCACGCGCGATATCCCGGCGCAGGAAACTGCGGGAGCCATCCGCCTTCCTTGTACGCATTCACCCACGCCTGCAAAATCTCCCCGAGCCGCTCCGGAAACACGATCGACATCCACGGATACCAAGCGCGATACACATCCCAGTAACCGTGATCCGCGTACATCACGCCCGGCTCAACCTTGCCGTTGTACGCGCTGTAGTGTTGCGGCTTTCCGGCGTCGTCCATCTCGTGAAACGTCCGCGGAAACAGCAGCGCCCGATATAGGCACGAGTAAAACGTACGCTGTTGCTTTTCCGTTCCGCCCTCAACCTGCATCCGCTCAAAATGCTTCGCCCAATCCGCCTTCGCCTCGGCGCTCACCTGCTCCAACGCTTTGGATCCCAACTCGCGTTCCAGATTCTTCTCCGCCTGTTCGAACGAGATAAATGACGTCGCAATCCGCGCCTCAACGCTCTTCACGTTCTCGAATCGCGCCACTATCGTCAGCCGCCCCGCCGCAGTCTTCACCTCCAGCCCCTGCCACGGCTCTGCAAACCGCACCACGTAGTACGTCGCAAAACCCGCCGGAACTCCGCCCTCATTGATCGTCGACTCGAACCGCACCGTATGCGTCGCCTCATCGCGATCCACCGGCTCCGCACCCTTCGGCACTTCAATCAAAAATCCCGACTCCAGTCCGCTCCGATTCGTCGCCGCAATCACCGCGCATCGCGTCGTCGGCACCAGTTCCGCATCCACCAGGTACCGTAGCAGCGACAGTTTGAACGAGTACGGCCGCAGCACCGCATCCTCCGGTCTCCATGACGAACTGCTCGCATTCGGCTCCAACTTCGGCTCGCCCGAGAACGGCAGAAACACCGCCTCTCCGTAATCCGAAAGCCACGGGCTCAACTGATGCGTACACCGAAATCCCTGCAGTCGTCACGCTCCCGGCTGAAACATCCACGGGCTCCGTGCCTCCGACTGCAGCGTCCAGTGCGCCATCCCAAACGGCACCGCCGCAATGGGCAGCGTGTTGCCGCGCGAAAACGCGTGCGTCGAATCCGTCCCCTGCAGCACGTTCGCGAGATCAACTGCGCGTTCTGTTTCCGCGCTTCCGCCGGTCTGCCTCTCGTCAGCATCCCGCCCCGCTGCTTCTGCAAGGTGAGCCGTCAATGCGAGGGATGGCCGGGCATCCACCACCGCCGCAACTGCGGTCAGCGCCGAGCCTTTCAGAAAATGCCGTCTGTTTGTTCCCCTTGAAAGTTCAGTCTGCTTCTCAGCCATCTCCGCTCCCAGCAAGAAAGTCTCTCCACGACTCTATCAACTCGGCGAGGGTGAGGGATCGAATCTACTCCACGGAGCATTGGATTCACTTTAGTGGCGCGGACGTCAGCCACTTATCTCGGGAGCGAGTCCTTACCTCGAATAGGCAAGAAAAAGGAGGCCGCATCAGGCCTCCTCTCTATCTACTCTGTGATTTTCTACGCCGCCTTGTACTGTGCCTCGACCCGCCGCTTCTCATTCTCAAACGCCGTCTCCGTCTTGTCCTGGTTCTCTATCACCCAGTTCGTCTCGCCCCCCACCAGGATCGCGAACCCTGTGATATACAGCCACAGCATGAGGATGATGACGGCTCCCAGCGATCCATACATCGCGCTGTACGAGTTGAAGAAGTGCAGATAAATCCTGAATCCAACTGATGCAACCAGCCAGAGCACCACGCCGACCGCCGACCCGGGCGTCACCCAGTACCACTTCCGCTGCTCGAGATCAGGGCCGTAGTAGTAAATAATCGAGAACGAAAGAAACATGGCAAAGAACGTCAGTGGCCACTGCACAATCGGCCACACAATCGAGAACACCTTGCTCATGCCTATTTGCGATGCGATCAATTGCCCGATACTCCCGCCGTACAGCACCAAAGCCGAAGCCACCAGGATCAGCAGCGCCAATGCCAGTGTCAGCCCTACTACCGTTAGCTTCTGCTTCCACAACGGCCGCGTCTCTTTAGTTTTGTAAATGACGTTCAGAGACGTAACCACCGCGCCCATACCCCCCGACGCCGCCCACAGCGCACCTAAAAGGCCGGCAGCCAGCTTCACGCCTCCGCTGTTCTTCAAGGTCTGGTGCACCACCTGCTGTACGAGCCCCGACGCCGAACCCGGTGCCAGGTGCCCCACAGCCGCCATAATGCTCTCCCGCATTTGGGATGCATGGCCCGCAATCAGCCCGATCAAGGAGACAATAAACAGAAACATCGGAAAGAGCGCAAGAATGAAGTAATACGATAGCGCCGCCGACCGATTCGACAGCTCATCGTGGTCGATCTTCTTGATCCCGAGTTGCGCCAATTTGAGCGGAGTCAGTCCGCCCAGTTTCCACAGCGAAGCCATGGGATCGTTAAACCGCTCCCACCGGTTGTTGATCTGTTCCTACAGGTTCTTGGTGTTCTGCTGGCGCCTGCTGCCGCGTATCTGCTTCCGAGTGCGGCCGGTGCACGTGACTCAGGTCCGTCAGCTCGCTCAGGCAGGTCATCAGAACCCCCTGAATGCGGAAGAAGTTCTTCTCTGGCTCATCTTCAAACGAAAAGAACGCCGGCATGGTCGCGACCATCGCTGCCAGCCCGACCTCAATGTTCCGGTGCTTCTCCAGCCCGAACACTCCGTTCACTCCGCCCGGATACTCCGTCAGCGCGCTTACCGCCGCAACCGCTGTCCCCGAAACAAGGGATGCAATTGCGGCCCGCTTGTTCCGCCGCCAGAAGAACCCCGCGCTCGCCAGAAAAACCCCGGCTGTCACGTAGTCCAGCATTGCGTGCGATTTCGGCGAGATCATTCGCGGAATCGGCTTCGTGATCGCTTTCGCGACCGAATTCATCATTGGCATCGTTGTTGCTCCTCGCTTACCGCCGCGTAAACATTCCGCCCGTTGCAAACCCCATCAGCAGCCCCACTGTGGCAACCACCGCCGCCGCAGGCGCAAACCTCTCCCGCGCATTCCGCTTGATGTCCAGCTTTTCTCGTGTGACCTGGATCTTGCCTTTCAACTCCTCCGCGCGCTCGTGAAGCTGATGCCGCTGCTCAATCGCCTTCAATGCAAGATCGTCCACTGGTTGCACACTCATACCCGGCTCCTCACCTCAGACTGCAGCCACATCTTGTCTTCCTTCAGTACCTGCATCGTCCTCTTCGGCATCAGCTCCTTCATCTGGAACTCGCGCATCGCCATGTATGCGCAGATGCCCCCCACAATGCCCCACAGCACCGCGATCGCAAAGAACCCAATGCACCACCGGTACGGATTCTCCGGTATAAACGCAACAATCACGCCCACCAGCCCCAGCGTAAACAGCATGTACGCCGTGACCAGGAATAAAATCCCCACTATCGCCAGCGGAGCCGCCGCCTTCAGCATGGCCATCTTTTCGCCAAGCTCAGTCCGCAGCATCGCGATCCGCGTCTCTAAGAACTCCTTAAGCTCATCCTTCGTGTCCGAAAGAATGCTTCCCACCGTCCTGCCATTATGCAGATGATTCGCTTCGGTATTCATGATGCGCGTGACCTCCAGACCCTTAGCCCAATTCCCACCACAAACGCCGTTGCCGCGATAGCCCCAAGCGCCTCCAGTGGATACCTTTCCCTCACATACGATGCGTTTTCCTGCGCGCGTCGTCCCAGATTTTTCGTCTCGTGCTCAACTTCTGAGTACTTGTCCTGTGTGTACCCGCGAACTCTGTCCCACATCTGCGCCGACGCTCTCGTCGCAATCCCAAGCGTCCGCCCCACAGCCTCTGCATAGCACTGCAATGCGTTCTCGATTGGAAGCCTTCCCAAAGGCGCTTCAGTCGTGTGGGCGGGAATCTGATGTGAAGGTGGAATCGGAACCTCCACCAATGTACTTTCAACCAAATTTGAATAGCCCGTTTCTGGGGGTGTAGTCGCCATAGTATTCAGCCTCTGGAACAAGTTCCGTTAAACCTACTTACCTTCTACTTCCACGCCATCTCATCGAGGTCACTTAGATCGATATCTGCCGCAATTACAACGGCTAACTGTGTGAATGCGATGCGCCGATGTATTTACCAGTTGTTCAGAGACGTACGTTATCCTCAACCGCTGAACCATTCACGGGGAAACAGCATTCCTGCCAGTTGCTCCAGCACGCCATTTCGGCGTTCGCAACCAAAGTACCTTTCGCCGCACCCCACTAGCTCTCAGTGCTGCCGGACTAACTTGCCGGTCTATCCCATGGAAGGTACTCTCGACTGATGCGACCTCTTCGCTATTCAATCAACGTCACATTGGACGGGTGCTGCGATCATCGTGCAATAGCCCCGGACGAAGACTTGCATCGCCACGCGGTCGAAAATCTCAACCAAGCCGATGCCCTCCTCTTTGGCCGGGTGACTTACGAAATGATGGAGGCGGCGTTTCGTCCGCCGGGGCCGCCGGGACCGAGGCCCGACTGGATGGAACCCTTCGCCCATGCGATCGATGGCGCAAAGAAGTACGTGGTCTCGCGCACTCTCACCCAGGTCGATTGGAACGCGGAGCTTGTGCGCGGAGATTTAGCGACCGCCATTCAGCAGCTCAAGCGCGAGCCCGGCAACGGGCTGCTCCTCGGAGGAGTCAGGCTCCCGCAGGCCTTGGCGGAGCTGGGATTGATCGATGAGTACGAGTTCGTGGTGCAGCCCCGGCTCGCCGGCCATGGGCCCACATTGTTCGCAGGACTATCCAGGCATATCGACCTGAGGCTCGTGAGCCGCCTGGAGTTCGCCTCGGGAGCGGTCGCAATGCGCTACGAGCCGATAAGGTAGCCATCAAGCTGCCCAGGAACCTGGAGCGGAAGACGAGGGTGCCACACGGCATCAGGTTCAATCTGTTCGCAAAACCCGCATCGGGTCGGTGCGCATCGCGCGAGATGCCGGAAGGTACATAGCAATCAGTGAGACCGCCGCGAGCAGCACAGCAGAGATTCCGAACACGGTCAGGTCAAAGGGGCGGAGCGGAAGTGGGGACCTTGCCAGCAATCGGTTGAACAGCAACATCGCCGGCTCAGCCAATGCGACCCCGCACATCAATCCAATCGCGATATTTCTCATTGCCCCGACGAGAACCGATCGGAAGACGACGGTACGACTCGCGCCGAGCACCATCTTGATCCCAAATTCCCGCCTCCGCTGATTCACCGCGAACGACAGCACACAGTAGACGCCGGTGACGGCCATCAACAATGCGATCGAGGCCATCGCCAGAACGATCCGCGCCACCGCGACCATACTTTCAGCCTGATCCTCGAGCGACTCCCAGATCGTCTGGGGCACGATCGTTTGCGTGGGATCCAGACTCTTCACGGCCTCTCGAACCGCAGTTTTTAAGGGCTTCGCGCTTCCAAGGAAACCCACGTAAAGGTTGCCCCCGAGATCGGACGGACCCCGGAGCGTGTAGAGGCGCGGTCCATCGAGAACACCGAAACGCTCTGAACGGGTATCGGGTACAACACCTACAACGGTCAGGTGGCGATCATCGGGCATAACGATCGCTTTGCCCAGCGGATCGCCTCCCGGCCAGAACTGCTTCGCGAACGCCTCTGAAACAACCACCACCTGGCTTGCTCCCACGGAACTTACATCGCTGGACAGAAAAGCCCTCCCTTTCAGCACGCGGATACCAAACAAGGAAAAGAAACGAGTCGACACATCATCGACGGTGGCCGGCTGACCAGTTCCTTTCGTCTGGCGCGGCAAACGAATCTCGGTGGGAGGATGCTGGTCGAATGGTTGAAGGCCGGCATACGCAACCGACTGCACCCCGGGAATTGCAAGTAGCTTCCCTTCGAGATCCCGATAGAAAACCTGGGCCTTGGCTCGATTCTTCCCGGATGTATTCACATCTATTGGCACATTCAAGGTCTGGTGAATCTCGAATCCGGGATTCATGCCCTTGATGAGACCGGGCATCCGTCCGAAGATGACCGCTGCGCACACCAGCACAAAGCCCAGCGCAATCTGCGTTACGATCAGGCCGCTGGTCGTGCGTGAGCGGACAGTTGCGGCGCCTTCACGTCCCTTGAGCGCCGTCAGCAGATCCAGCTTCCACGCCGCGCGAATCGGCATAAGCGACGACAATACCGTCGCGGCCGCCATGAGAATCGCCAGATAGCCCAAGACGCGCCAGTCGGGACGAAGAAGCACAACAAAATTGGCCTGATCCGCCGCCATAATGTTCATGATGATCAGCGGCACGCGATAGGCGAGCACCAGGCTGAGAGCACCACCGATGCAAACGGTAAGCAGGCTCTCCATCAGCAGCATGCCCGCGAGCCGCGATCGGCTCACACCCAGCGCGAGGCGGATCGCGATCTCGCCCCTGCGCGCTAACGTCCGCGACAGAAAAAGTGTAGCTACATTGCTGCAGGCTAGCAGAAGAATGAGCGCGAGCGGCCCCAGCATCAGCACCATCAGCCCCAGCGCGAGGTTATGAATCGCGGGGCTTTCAATTTCCGATCCATCCGTGACCACCAGAGAGGTCTTGCGGTCGAAAGCCGTAGTCTTTCGCTGCACGTAGACCCGATCCTGCTGATTCATAATCGCCGTCAACTCAGCCCGTGCATCGGCTCGGGTGAATCCGGGGCGCAATCGGCCGGTCAGGGAGAGCCATGGCGTATCAGGGCTGGTCAGTAAATCTTCCGCGTGATTCAGTTGAGGCTCTAGCGTGTAGGGAAGAAAGACTCCGCCGAGCAGATAATTTGCAGCGTCGGAAGGCGCAACGCCGATTACGGTCACGGGTACGCCGTTGATGTGAATCGTCTTGCCCACGATGCGCGGATCGGCGCCAAATTGGTTCTTCCAAACAGGCTCACTCAACACGGCCACATGCGCGCCGGTCCTGCCGGTACATTCACCGGATGCAAAGAATCGGCCAACCTCCGCGCGATCTATTCCGAGAACGTGAAAGTAGTTGCACGTCATCAGGAGCGTGGTGATGTACTTGTTTCCCTGTTCAAGCAGTGCGGAATACTGCCGCCATGCCGACACCTCATCGAGCGTGTGAGAACGGCTGCGAATCGCGTCAAAGTCTTCCGTCGTGAAAGAAGAATTCTGATCCGCCCCCGTGAACCACCCGGAGTATCGGGGACAAAGCTGAACAAAACTCGCAGGATCAACGAACGTGGGTGCCCTCAGAAACATCGCGTTCAACATCGTGAACACGCCCGTGTTCAGCCCGATGCCCAGGGCCAGGGCAAGCACAGCAACAGCAGAAAACAACGGCGCCCGCCGCGCCGACCGGAGGGCGCAACGAAAATCCTGCCGGAGACGCCCAATCGTCGCCCATGCCCAGGTTTCATGCGTCTGTTCGCGAACCGCGACAAAATTGCCAAAGCTCCTTAGCGCCGCGAGGCGCGCTTCTTCCTCGCCCATCCCACGGGATCGATTCTCCTCGGCCTGGCGTTCAATATGATCTCGCAGCTCTTCGTCGAGTTCCGCATCCCGTCGCTGCCGCAGGAGCAGCGAGCGAATACGCAGCGGAATGGTGTAGAGCCAATTCTCCAGCCGCATCTTCACACCTCCGTCAACCGCAATACGCCGGAGATGGCCGCGGAGATGCGTTCCCAGTTGGCTGCTTCCTGTTCGAGGTGCCGCCTTCCCAACCGTGTGAGCGAGTAGAACTTCGCCCTGCGGTTATTCTCAGTCGGCTTCCACTCTGCCTTGATCCAGCCCTGCTGTTCCAGCTTGTGGAGGGCCGGATAGAGCGATCCGTCGCTCACCTGCAGCACTTCACCGGAAACCTGCTTAAGCCTCTGGCTGAGAGCCCATCCGTGGAGCGGCTGCAGGGCGAGGATCTTGAGCACTAACACGTCCAGAGTGCCTTGCACGAGATCCGCAGGCTTGCTCATTGAGGCTCCTAACGGTTACCGAGAGAGCATAGCCCAACTTCCCTCGGTAAGCAAGAGGAGACTTCCCGTATAGATAACAAAGAGCGCATTGCGCCTGAAGCGGCGGTTACTTGTTGCTGGTTGGCGCCGCCGACATCATTCGTGCCGATCCATTGGTTCCGTCGCTCGCGAGAGCTGGCCCAAGAATGAGAATGCGGTGAAATCGGACTCCGATT
>Ga0105240_10008924_pt1 | contig 14256 bp, 5 predicted proteins | sample KBSC54metaG_FD_80426 | JGI IMG/M metagenome (GOLD analysis project Ga0105240, IMG submission 80426) | Corn rhizosphere microbial communities from Kellogg Biological Station, Michigan, USA - KBS C5-4 metaG | ecosystem: Host-associated > Plants > Roots > Rhizosphere > Soil | place: Michigan, USA... | reverse complement strand
GGTTTCCTGCAGGGCGTTCTTGCAGTCCATCATGCCAACGCCGGACTTTTCGCGCAGGTCCTTGACCAGCGCAGCGGTGATCTCCGCCATGGTCAGCTCCTTCAAAGCTATAGAGGTCGGGCGGAGCCCTGTCGGACTCCGTCCCTTGAAAGGGTTCTTCGGTCAGCAGGGCGCGTGGCGCCTCAGCTGGCCTTTTCTTCGCTCGGCTGCTCGGCCGCGGCCTCCGGCTCGGCTGCCGGAGCCTCCGCGGCGGTGGTATCGGCTTCGGCGACCGGTTCCTCGACCGCGGGCTCCGCCGCCGGTTCGGGAGCGGCTTCGGCCACAGGTTCCGGCGCCGCCTCGGCGGCAGGCTCGGCGGCCGCTTCCGCCACGGGCTCCGCGGCCGCCTTGGCGACCGGTTCCGGCGCGGGCTCGGCGGCCTTTTCGGCCTTGGCCTTCTTCGGCTTGGCCTCGGGCGCGGGCGCCGGCTCCGGCGTCAGCTGCTTGGCGAGCGCCGGCTCCATCGGGGCCTCCGCCGCGCCCAGGTCGACGCCGGACGCCGACTGGCCGGCGGCCAGGCCGTCCAGCACCGAGTCGGCCATCAGGTCGCAGTAGAGCTGGATCGCGCGGGCCGCGTCGTCGTTCCCCGGGATCGGGAAGGTGATGCCGTCCGGGTTGCAGTTGGTGTCGAGGATGGCGATCACCGGGATGTTGAGCTTGCGCGCCTCCTGGATGGCGATCGCTTCCTTGTTGGTGTCGATCACGAACATCAGGTCGGGGATGCCGCCCATGTCCTTGATCCCGCCCAGGGAGAGCTCGAGCTTGTCGTGCTCGCGCTTGAGCTGCAGCAGCTCCTTCTTGGTGCGGCCGGTTTCGGTCTCCAGCACGCCTTCGAGTTCGCGCAGGCGGGCGATCGAGCCGGACACGGTGCGCCAGTTGGTGAGCGTGCCGCCCAGCCAGCGGTGGTTCACATAGTACTGGGCGCAGCGGCGCGCGGCCGTCGCGATCGGCTCGGAGGCCTGGCGCTTGGTGCCGACGAACAGGATCCGGCCGCCGGACGCGGCGACTTCGCGCACCTTCACCAGGGCCTGGTGGAGCAGCGGGATCGACTGCGAAAGGTCGATGATGTGGATGTTGGAGCGGCTGCCGAAGATGTAGCGCTCCATCTTCGGGTTCCAGCGGTGGGTCTGGTGGCCGAAGTGGGCGCCGGCTTCGAGCAGTTGGCGCATAGAGAATTCGGGCAGTGCCATAGGTAGATACGTCCTTCTTCCGGTTGAACCGCCGCTGGCAAGCCTCTCGAAAGAGGACCGGAATGGAAGCGGGCGGGATGTCTCCCCGCCGCGTCGCCAAACACCAGCGTGTGGATTGGAGCCGCGCAGATAGGCGGTTGGCTGGGAAAAATCAACCGCTTGGGCTCGCCCGACGCAAGAACGGGCTTGAAGCTTCGCCGTGGATTTGTATGGTGGCGTGGAACAATAGGAGAACACAAGGATGCGTCTGGTCCTTTTCCTGGTCCTCAGCCTTGGCGTCGCGGGCGCGGCCCACGCCCAGTTCCAGCCGATCGCGCCGATCGCGCCGGTCCCGGGCATCCCCAATATCCAGGGCCCGAAGCCGACGCCGGCGTTCAAGCCCTATGAGCTGCCGAAGCCCAGCGCCGACCCGTTCTCGCCGGCCGGCCAGGCCGAGCGCGAGCGCCGCGCCGCCAGGGCCGAGCAGGCCCGGACCAATGGCGTCTTCTCGCCGGCCGGCGAGGCCAAGCGCGAGCGCGCGCAGGCCAGGCGCAACGCGGAGATCAATCCCTTCTAGGCGCGCCTAGAGGTCCTCCACGAAGACCACGCCGGGCGCGGTCTTGATCGCGCCGCGGACTGCGCCGTCCAGGGTGAAGCGGCCGGGGAGCTTCAGCTCCACCTCGCGGCCGGCCCCGACGCCGGCCACCAGCACGATCTCGCCGCCGCGCGGGTTGCCCACGCCTTCCAGCCGCTTCTTCAGCGCCTCGATCTCGGCGCTGCGGGGCGCCAGGTGGACGCGCAGGCCCGCCACGACATTCTCCACCGCCTTGGCCACCGGCTCGGCGGTGTCGCCGAAGAAGCGCACCTCGCCGTCCTTGGCGCGCGCCCTGACCGTGATCGCCACCGCCGCGCCCGGCTCCAGGATATCGCGGCATCGCCGCCAGCTTTCCGGCGGGAACAGCACCTCGTATTCGCCGGTGGGATCGGAGAGCGTCACGAAGGCGAACTTCTCGCCCGAGCCCTGGGCCGCGCGCTCCTGCCGGCGGCGGACCACGCCGGCCATGCGCAGCGCCTCGGCGCCGGCCTCGGCCTTGGCGATGGCGTCGGTCAGCAGGTCGGTGCGGCGCTTGCGCAGCGCGTCGACCATGTCGTCCAGCGGATGGCCGGAGAGGTAGAAGCCGACCGCCGCCAGTTCCTCGTCCAGCCGCTCCACCGGGGTCCAGGGATCGCATTTGGCGATCCGCGGGCGCGCGGCGTCGGCCTGGTCGCCGCCGAACAGGCTGACCTGGGCCGAGGCGCGGTCGGCCGCCACGCTCTGGGCGTAGCCGATCAGCACCTCGGCGGCCCGGAAGAGCATGGCCCGGTTCGCGTTGATGGAATCGAAGGCGCCGGCGCGGGCCAGGGTCTCGAAGGTCCGCCGGTTGACCTGCTTGGGATCGACGCGTTCGACGAAATCGAAGATGTCGCGGAACGGGCCGTGCTCGCGCCGCTCGGCGACCACATGCTCCATGGCCTGCAGGCCGACATTGCGGATCGCGCCCAGGGCGTAGAGCACCTCGCCGTCCTCGACCTCGAAGTCGGCGCCCGAAAGGTTGACGTCCGGGCTCCGGATCCGCACGCCGCAGCGCTTGGCGTCCTGGTAGAAGACCGAGAGCTTGTCGGTGTTGGCCAGGTCCAAGCTCATGGAGCCGGCGAAGAACTCCACCGGCGCATTGGCCTTCAGCCAGGCCGTCTGGTAGGCGATCAGGGCGTAGGGCGCGGCGTGGCTCTTGTTGAAGCCGTAGCCGGAGAACTTCTCCATCAGGCCGAACAGCAGGTCCGCGAGGTCCGGGCTCACCCCGCGTTCGGCGGCGCCGGACATGAAGCGCGCCCGCTGCTTGTCCATCTCCTCCTTCTTCTTCTTGCCCATGGCGCGACGCAGCAGGTCGGCCTCGCCGAAGGAGTAGCCCGCCAGGATCTGGGCGATCTGCATCACCTGTTCCTGGTAGACGATCACGCCGTAGGTGGGGGTCAGCACCGGCGCGAGCAGCGGATGCAGCACGTCCAGCGGTTTGCGGGACATTTTGCAGTCGACGTAGGCCGGAATGGAATCCATTGGCCCCGGCCGGTAGAGCGAAATCAGCGCGGTGACTTCTTCGAGGGACTGCGGGCGCAACTGGCGAAGCGTGTCGCGCATCCCCTGCCCTTCCATCTGGAACACGCCCACCGTCGCGCCGGAGGCCATGACCTCGTAGGCGGGCGCGTCGTCCAGCGGCAGGGTCTCCAGGGCGAAGCCCGCGCCGCGGCGCTCCAGATGCTTCATGGCCCGGTCGATGACCGTCAGGGTCTTCAGGCCCAGGAAGTCGAACTTCACCAGGCCGGCGCTTTCCACCCACTTCATGTTGAACTGGCTGGCCGGCAGGTCCGAGCGCGGATCGCGGTAGAGCGGGACGAGCTGGGTCAGCGGCCGGTCGGAGATGACGATGCCGGCGGCGTGGGTGGAGGCGTTGCGGTAGAGGCCCTCGAGCTGCAGGGCGATGTCCAGCAGGCGGGCCACGCCCTCGTCGTCGTCGCGGGCCTGGCGCAGGCGAGGCTCGATCTCGATGGCCTTGGCCAGCGTCACCGGGTTGGCGGGGTTGGCCGGCACCATCTTGGCCAGCCGGTCGACCTGGCCCAGCGGCAGCTGCAGGACGCGGCCCACGTCGCGCAGGACGGCGCGGGCCTGCAGGGTGCCGAAGGTGATGATCTGGGCGACGCGGTCGCGGCCGTAGCGCGCTTGCACGTAGGCGATCACCTCGTCGCGACGCTCCTGGCAGAAGTCGATGTCGAAGTCGGGCATCGACACCCGCTCGGGGTTCAGGAACCGCTCGAAGATCAGGCCGTACTTCAGGGGATCGAGGCCGGTGATCATCAGCGACCAGGCCACCAGGGAGCCGGCGCCCGAGCCGCGCCCCGGCCCCACCGGCACGCCGTGCGCCACCGCCCACTTCATGAAGTCCGAGACGATCAGGAAGTAGCCGGCGAACCCCATCGAGGTGATGACGCCGATCTCCTTCTCCAGCCGCTCTTCGTAGACCTCCAGCGGCTGCGAGGGCGCGTTGATCCTCAGGCGCGCCTTCAGGCCTTCGCGCGCCTGGTGGGTCAGTTCGTCGTCCTCCGAGCGGCCGCCCTCGGTGGGGAAGCGCGGCAGGATCGGGTCGCGCTTGGGCACGGCGAAGGCGCAGCGCCGGGCGATGTCGAGGGTGTTGTCGCAGGCCTCCGGCAGGTCGGCGAACAGCGCCCGCATGTCGGCCGCCGACTTGAACCAGTGTTCGGCGGTGACCCGCCGGCGCTCGTCCTGGCCGATGAAGGCCCCGTCGGCGATGCACAGCAGGGCGTCGTGCGCCAGATGCATGGCGGCGGTCTTGAAGTAGACGTCGTTGGTCGCCACCAGCGGCGCGTCGTGCTCGTAGGCGTAGGCCACCAGCTCCGGCTCGGCGGCGGCCTCGGCGGCCATCTCATGGCGCTGCAGCTCGACGTAGAGCCGGTCGGCGAACACCCGCTGCATCTCGGCGAGGGCGGCGCGGCCCTCCTTGACCTTGCCGGCCGCGAACAGCGGATCGACCGGCCCGTCCGGGCCGCCGGAAAGCAGGATCAGGCCCTCCGAATGGGCGCAGACCTTGTCCCAGGAGACGTTGGGCTCGTCGGCGGGATCGACCTCCAGGAAGGCGGCCGAGGAGAGTTCGCTCAGATTGGCGTAGCCCTGCTCGTTCTGCACCAGGAGGACCAGGGTCGGGGTCTTGGCCCAGCGATCGGACAGGCCTTCGCCGATGCCGCTGACCGGCAGGGCGCAGCCGATGATCGGCTGGACGCCGGCCTCCTTGGTCGCGACGGAGAATTCCAGGGCGCCGAACAGGTTCGCCCGGTCGGTCAGGGCCACGGCGGGCATCCCGGCCTCCGCGGCCAGCACGCCGATCTTGTCGGCCTTGATGGCGCCTTCCAGCAGCGAATAGGCGGAGCGGACCCTCAGGTGAACGAAGCCCCCGTCCAGGTCCTTGGGGTCGTCTCCGCTCACGCTCGCCGCCTCTCCCATCCGCATGGCGGTCAGCCCATGTGCGCCGCCACGGAGCACATCATCCAGACAAAGCTCGCCACCGACGCAAAGGCCAGTGATTCTCGGGCCAGACGAACCATGTGTCGCATCCTCCTGTGGGCGCGGCTGTGGACAAGCCGGTGCATCGTTCCGTTTTCGTTCTTATTCCCCTTTTGTTCTCACCGTCAAGCCTGTTGATGAAGGCTCGCCCACAGGCCATCCGAATCCGCGGGGCTGACGCGATCCCCTTGTCCGGTCGTCATGGGGGGCGAAAATGGCCGCCTCAGCGGTCGATCAGTTCGCGGATCTTGGCGCCCAGGGCGCTCATCACGAAGGGCTTGGTGATGACTTCCATGCCGGCGTCGAGGTGGCCCTCGCCGATGGCGGCGCTTTCGGCGTAGCCGGTGACGAACAGCACCTTGAGGTCCGGCCGCGTCTGGCGGGCGGCGTCGGCGACCTGACGCCCGTTCAGGCCCCCCGGCAGGCCGACGTCGGTGATCAGGAGGTCGACGCGGGCGTCGGACTGCAGGATGCGAAGGCCGGCCGGACCGTCCGGCGCCTCGATCGCCGCATAGCCGTTCTCCTGCAGCACTTCGACGATCAGCATCCGCACGGTGGGCTCGTCGTCGATCACCAGCACGGTCTCGCCGGCCCCCTGGTCGATCGCCGTCCCGGCCGCGGTCTCGTCGTCCGCCTCGGCCTCGCCCAGGTGGCGCGGCAGGTAGAGGCACATGGTCGCGCCCTTGCCGACCTCGGAATAGATCCGCACCTGGCCGCCCGACTGGCGCACGAAGCCGTAGATCATGGACAGGCCGAGGCCGGTGCCCTGTCCCAGCGGCTTGGTCGTGAAGAAGGGATCGAAGGCGCGCGCGATCACCTCGGCGTCCATGCCCGTGCCGGTGTCGGTGACGCAGAGCGAGACGTATTGGCCGGGCGGCAGCTCCCGCTCGCGCGCCGAGCGCTCGTCGAGCTGGCGATTGGCGGTCTCGATGATCAGTCGGCCGCCGTCGGGCGCCATGGCGTCGCGCCCGTTCAGGCACAGGTTGAGCAGGGAGTTCTCCAGCTGCGAGGGATCGACGCGCGTCGACCAGAGGCCCGCGGCGCCCACCACCTCGACCTCGACGGTCGGTCCCACCGTGCGGCGGATCAGCTCCTCCATGCCGGCGATCAGCCGGTTGACGTCGGTCGGCCGCGGATCGAGCGTCTGGCGGCGCGAAAAGGCCAGCAGGCGCTGCGTCAGCGCCGCGGCCCGCCGGGCGCTGGACTGGGCGGCGGCGATGTAGCGGTCGATGCCGGCCAGCCGGCCCTCGCCGATCCGCCGTTCGAGCAGCTCCAGGCTGCCCAGGATGCCGGCCAGGAGATTGTTGAAGTCGTGCGCCAGCCCGCCGGTGAGCTGGCCGACCGCCTCCATCTTCTGCGCCTGGCGCAGCGCCTCCTCGGTCTGCATGAGCTGGCCGGTGCGTTCGGCGACCCGCTGCTCCAAGGTGGCGTTGAGATCGCGCAGCCGGCTCTCCCCCTCGCGCAAGGCCACTTCGGCCGCCTTGTTCTGGGTGATGTCCACCGCCGTCCCGGCCATCCGGACCGCGCGGCGGCCCTCGAACTGCACCTTGCCGGTGATGGTCAGCCAGCGGATCTCGCCGCCCGGCACATGGACGCGGATATCCTCGCGCAACGCCCCGTCGCCGGCGGGATCGATGGCGCGCCCGACGGCGGCGGCGTAGCGCGGACCGTCCTCGGCGTGGATGCTCTCGGCGAGCGCGGTGCGGAGCGCCAGGAGCCCGTCCCCCGGCAAGCCGAAGAGCGCCATCATCCTGGCGTCGCCCTCGGCGCGATCCTCCGCAGGATACCAGACGAACGTGCCCATCGCCGCGGCGATGGGCACGTTCGTCTGGTATCCTGCGGAGGATCGCGCCGAGGGCGACGCCAGGATGATGGCGCTCTTCGGCTTGCCGGGGGACGGGCTCCTGGCGCTCCGCACCGCGCTCGCCGAGAGCATCCACGCCGAGGACGGTCCGCGCTACGCCGCCGCCGTCGGGCGCGCCATCGATCCCGCCGGCGACGGGGCGTTGCGCGAGGATATCCGCGTCCATGTGCCGGGCGGCGAGATCCGCTGGCTGACCATCACCGGCAAGGTGCAGTTCGAGGGCCGCCGCGCGGTCCGGATGGCCGGGACGGCGGTGGACATCACCCAGAACAAGGCGGCCGAAGTGGCCTTGCGCGAGGGGGAGAGCCGGCTGCGCGATCTCAACGCCACCTTGGAGCAGCGGGTCGCCGAACGCACCGGCCAGCTCATGCAGACCGAGGAGGCGCTGCGCCAGGCGCAGAAGATGGAGGCGGTCGGCCAGCTCACCGGCGGGCTGGCGCACGACTTCAACAATCTCCTGGCCGGCATCCTGGGCAGCCTGGAGCTGCTCGAACGGCGGATCGGCGAGGGCCGGCTGGCCGGCATCGACCGCTACATCGCCGCCGCCCAGTCCAGCGCCCGGCGGGCCGCGGCGCTGACGCAGCGCCTGCTGGCCTTTTCGCGCCGCCAGACGCTCGATCCGCGGCCGACCGACGTCAACCGGCTGATCGCCGGCATGGAGGAGCTGATCCGCCGCACGGTGGGACCGACCGTCGAGGTCGAGGTGGTGGGCGCCGCGGGCCTCTGGTCGACGCGCGTCGATCCCTCGCAGCTGGAGAACTCCCTGCTCAACCTGTGCCTGAACGGGCGCGACGCCATGGCGCCCGACGGCGGCCGACTGATCATCGAGACCGCCAATCGCCAGCTCGACGAGCGCTCGGCGCGCGAGCGGGAGCTGCCGCCCGGCCAATACGTCTCGCTCTGCGTCACCGACACCGGCACGGGCATGGACGCCGAGGTGATCGCGCGCGCCTTCGATCCCTTCTTCACGACCAAGCCGCTGGGACAGGGCACCGGCCTCGGCCTGTCCATGATCTACGGCTTCGTGCGCCAGTCGGGCGGCCAGGTGCGGATCTATTCCGAGGTCGGCAAGGGCGCGACCATGTGCCTCTACCTGCCGCGCCACCTGGGCGAGGCCGAGGCGGACGACGAGACCGCGGCCGGGACGGCGATCGACCAGGGGGCCGGCGAGACCGTGCTGGTGATCGACGACGAGCCCACCGTGCGGATGCTGATCGTCGAAGTGCTGCAGGAGAACGGCTATGCGGCGATCGAGGCGCCGGACGGTCCGGCCGGCCTTCGCATCCTGCAGTCCGACGCCCGCGTCGACCTCCTGATCACCGACGTCGGCCTGCCGGGGGGCCTGAACGGGCGTCAGGTCGCCGACGCCGCCCGCCAGACGCGGCCGGACCTCAAGGTGCTGTTCGTCACCGGCTACGCCGAAAGCGCCGCCATCGGCGAGGGCCACCTCGACGCCGGCATGGAAGTCATCACCAAGCCCTTCGTGATGAGCGCCCTGGGCGCCAAGATCCGCGAACTGATCGACCGCTGAGGCGGCCATTTTCGCCCCCCATGACGACCGGACAAGGGGATCGCGTCAGCCCCGCGGATTCGGATGGCCTGTGGGCGAGCCTTCATCAACAGGCTTGACGGTGAGAACAAAAGGGGAATAAGAACGAAAACGGAACGATGCACCGGCTTGTCCACAGCCGCGCCCACAGGAGGATGCGACACATGGTTCGTCTGGCCCGAGAATCACTGGCCTTTGCGTCGGTGGCGAGCTTTGTCTGGATGATGTGCTCCGTGGCGGCGCACATGGGCTGACCGCCATGCGGATGGGAGAGGCGGCGAGCGTGAGCGGAGACGACCCCAAGGACCTGGACGGGGGCTTCGTTCACCTGAGGGTCCGCTCCGCCTATTCGCTGCTGGAAGGCGCCATCAAGGCCGACAAGATCGGCGTGCTGGCCGCGGAGGCCGGGATGCCCGCCGTGGCCCTGACCGACCGGGCGAACCTGTTCGGCGCCCTGGAATTCTCCGTCGCGACCAAGGAGGCCGGCGTCCAGCCGATCATCGGCTGCGCCCTGCCGGTCAGCGGCATCGGCGAAGGCCTGTCCGATCGCTGGGCCAAGACCCCGACCCTGGTCCTCCTGGTGCAGAACGAGCAGGGCTACGCCAATCTGAGCGAACTCTCCTCGGCCGCCTTCCTGGAGGTCGATCCCGCCGACGAGCCCAACGTCTCCTGGGACAAGGTCTGCGCCCATTCGGAGGGCCTGATCCTGCTTTCCGGCGGCCCGGACGGGCCGGTCGATCCGCTGTTCGCGGCCGGCAAGGTCAAGGAGGGCCGCGCCGCCCTCGCCGAGATGCAGCGGGTGTTCGCCGACCGGCTCTACGTCGAGCTGCAGCGCCATGAGATGGCCGCCGAGGCCGCCGCCGAGCCGGAGCTGGTGGCCTACGCCTACGAGCACGACGCGCCGCTGGTGGCGACCAACGACGTCTACTTCAAGACCGCCGCCATGCATCTGGCGCACGACGCCCTGCTGTGCATCGCCGACGGGGCCTTCATCGGCCAGGACGAGCGCCGGCGGGTCACCGCCGAACACTGGTTCAAGTCGGCGGCCGACATGCGGGCGCTGTTCGCCGACCTGCCGGAGGCCTGCGACAACACCCTCGACATCGCCCGGCGCTGCGCCTTCGCCGTGCCCAAGCGCGACCCGATCCTGCCGCGCTTCCCCACCGAGGGCGGCCGCTCGGAGGACGACGAACTGACCCACCAGGCGCGCGAAGGCCTGAAGGCGCGCCTGAGGATCAACGCGCCCTCGCAGCCGCTGGAGGTCTACGAAGAGCGGCTGGAGAAGGAGATCGGCGTCATCACCTCGATGGGGTTCGCCGGCTACTTCCTGATCGTCTCGGACTTCATGAAGTGGGCGGTGGCGCACGGCGTGCCGGTGGGGCCGGGGCGCGGCTCGGGCGCCGGCTCCCTGGTGGCCTGGTCGCTGATGATCACCGGCCTCGATCCCCTGAAGTACGGCCTGATCTTCGAGCGGTTCCTGAACCCCGAGCGGGTGTCGATGCCCGACTTCGACATCGACTTCTGCCAGGAGCGTCGCGACGAGGTGATCGCCTACGTGCAAGCGCGCTACGGCCGCGACCGCGTCGCCCAGATCATCACCTTCGGCACCCTGCAGGCCCGCGCCGTCCTGCGCGACGTGGGCCGCGTCCTGCAGCTGCCGCTGGGCCAGGTCGACCGGCTGGCCAAGATGGTGCCGGCCAACCCCGCCAACCCGGTGACGCTGGCCAAGGCCATCGAGATCGAGCCTCGCCTGCGCCAGGCCCGCGACGACGACGAGGGCGTGGCCCGCCTGCTGGACATCGCCCTGCAGCTCGAGGGCCTCTACCGCAACGCCTCCACCCACGCCGCCGGCATCGTCATCTCCGACCGGCCGCTGACCCAGCTCGTCCCGCTCTACCGCGATCCGCGCTCGGACCTGCCGGCCAGCCAGTTCAACATGAAGTGGGTGGAAAGCGCCGGCCTGGTGAAGTTCGACTTCCTGGGCCTGAAGACCCTGACGGTCATCGACCGGGCCATGAAGCATCTGGAGCGCCGCGGCGCGGGCTTCGCCCTGGAGACCCTGCCGCTGGACGACGCGCCCGCCTACGAGGTCATGGCCTCCGGCGCGACGGTGGGCGTGTTCCAGATGGAAGGGCAGGGGATGCGCGACACGCTTCGCCAGTTGCGCCCGCAGTCCCTCGAAGAAGTCACCGCGCTGATTTCGCTCTACCGGCCGGGGCCAATGGATTCCATTCCGGCCTACGTCGACTGCAAAATGTCCCGCAAACCGCTGGACGTGCTGCATCCGCTGCTCGCGCCGGTGCTGACCCCCACCTACGGCGTGATCGTCTACCAGGAACAGGTGATGCAGATCGCCCAGATCCTGGCGGGCTACTCCTTCGGCGAGGCCGACCTGCTGCGTCGCGCCATGGGCAAGAAGAAGAAGGAGGAGATGGACAAGCAGCGGGCGCGCTTCATGTCCGGCGCCGCCGAACGCGGGGTGAGCCCGGACCTCGCGGACCTGCTGTTCGGCCTGATGGAGAAGTTCTCCGGCTACGGCTTCAACAAGAGCCACGCCGCGCCCTACGCCCTGATCGCCTACCAGACGGCCTGGCTGAAGGCCAATGCGCCGGTGGAGTTCTTCGCCGGCTCCATGAGCTTGGACCTGGCCAACACCGACAAGCTCTCGGTCTTCTACCAGGACGCCAAGCGCTGCGGCGTGCGGATCCGGAGCCCGGACGTCAACCTTTCGGGCGCCGACTTCGAGGTCGAGGACGGCGAGGTGCTCTACGCCCTGGGCGCGATCCGCAATGTCGGCCTGCAGGCCATGGAGCATGTGGTCGCCGAGCGGCGCGAGCACGGCCCGTTCCGCGACATCTTCGATTTCGTCGAACGCGTCGATCCCAAGCAGGTCAACCGGCGGACCTTCGAGACCCTGGCCCGCGCCGGCGCCTTCGATTCCATCAACGCGAACCGGGCCATGCTCTTCCGGGCCGCCGAGGTGCTGATCGGCTACGCCCAGAGCGTGGCGGCCGACCGCGCCTCGGCCCAGGTCAGCCTGTTCGGCGGCGACCAGGCCGACGCCGCGCGCCCGCGGATCGCCAAATGCGATCCCTGGACCCCGGTGGAGCGGCTGGACGAGGAACTGGCGGCGGTCGGCTTCTACCTCTCCGGCCATCCGCTGGACGACATGGTCGACGCGCTGCGCAAGCGCCGCACCGACCTGCTGACCGACGCCATCGCCAAGGCCGAGGCCGGCGCCGAGGCGCTGCGCATGGCCGGCGTGGTCCGCCGCCGGCAGGAGCGCGCGGCCCAGGGCTCGGGCGAGAAGTTCGCCTTCGTGACGCTCTCCGATCCCACCGGCGAATACGAGGTGCTGTTCCCGCCGGAAAGCTGGCGGCGATGCCGCGATATCCTGGAGCCGGGCGCGGCGGTGGCGATCACGGTCAGGGCGCGCGCCAAGGACGGCGAGGTGCGCTTCTTCGGCGACACCGCCGAGCCGGTGGCCAAGGCGGTGGAGAATGTCGTGGCGGGCCTGCGCGTCCACCTGGCGCCCCGCAGCGCCGAGATCGAGGCGCTGAAGAAGCGGCTGGAAGGCGTGGGCAACCCGCGCGGCGGCGAGATCGTGCTGGTGGCCGGCGTCGGGGCCGGCCGCGAGGTGGAGCTGAAGCTCCCCGGCCGCTTCACCCTGGACGGCGCAGTCCGCGGCGCGATCAAGACCGCGCCCGGCGTGGTCTTCGTGGAGGACCTCTAGGCGCGCCTAGAAGGGATTGATCTCCGCGTTGCGCCTGGCCTGCGCGCGCTCGCGCTTGGCCTCGCCGGCCGGCGAGAAGACGCCATTGGTCCGGGCCTGCTCGGCCCTGGCGGCGCGGCGCTCGCGCTCGGCCTGGCCGGCCGGCGAGAACGGGTCGGCGCTGGGCTTCGGCAGCTCATAGGGCTTGAACGCCGGCGTCGGCTTCGGGCCCTGGATATTGGGGATGCCCGGGACCGGCGCGATCGGCGCGATCGGCTGGAACTGGGCGTGGGCCGCGCCCGCGACGCCAAGGCTGAGGACCAGGAAAAGGACCAGACGCATCCTTGTGTTCTCCTATTGTTCCACGCCACCATACAAATCCACGGCGAAGCTTCAAGCCCGTTCTTGCGTCGGGCGAGCCCAAGCGGTTGATTTTTCCCAGCCAACCGCCTATCTGCGCGGCTCCAATCCACACGCTGGTGTTTGGCGACGCGGCGGGGAGACATCCCGCCCGCTTCCATTCCGGTCCTCTTTCGAGAGGCTTGCCAGCGGCGGTTCAACCGGAAGAAGGACGTATCTACCTATGGCACTGCCCGAATTCTCTATGCGCCAACTGCTCGAAGCCGGCGCCCACTTCGGCCACCAGACCCACCGCTGGAACCCGAAGATGGAGCGCTACATCTTCGGCAGCCGCTCCAACATCCACATCATCGACCTTTCGCAGTCGATCCCGCTGCTCCACCAGGCCCTGGTGAAGGTGCGCGAAGTCGCCGCGTCCGGCGGCCGGATCCTGTTCGTCGGCACCAAGCGCCAGGCCTCCGAGCCGATCGCGACGGCCGCGCGCCGCTGCGCCCAGTACTATGTGAACCACCGCTGGCTGGGCGGCACGCTCACCAACTGGCGCACCGTGTCCGGCTCGATCGCCCGCCTGCGCGAACTCGAAGGCGTGCTGGAGACCGAAACCGGCCGCACCAAGAAGGAGCTGCTGCAGCTCAAGCGCGAGCACGACAAGCTCGAGCTCTCCCTGGGCGGGATCAAGGACATGGGCGGCATCCCCGACCTGATGTTCGTGATCGACACCAACAAGGAAGCGATCGCCATCCAGGAGGCGCGCAAGCTCAACATCCCGGTGATCGCCATCCTCGACACCAACTGCAACCCGGACGGCATCACCTTCCCGATCCCGGGGAACGACGACGCGGCCCGCGCGATCCAGCTCTACTGCGACCTGATGGCCGACTCGGTGCTGGACGGCCTGGCCGCCGGCCAGTCGGCGTCCGGCGTCGACCTGGGCGCGGCGGAGGCCCCGATGGAGCCGGCGCTCGCCAAGCAGCTGACGCCGGAGCCGGCGCCCGCGCCCGAGGCCAAGCCGAAGAAGGCCAAGGCCGAAAAGGCCGCCGAGCCCGCGCCGGAACCGGTCGCCAAGGCGGCCGCGGAGCCCGTGGCGGAAGCGGCCGCCGAGCCTGCCGCCGAGGCGGCGCCGGAACCTGTGGCCGAAGCCGCTCCCGAACCGGCGGCGGAGCCCGCGGTCGAGGAACCGGTCGCCGAAGCCGATACCACCGCCGCGGAGGCTCCGGCAGCCGAGCCGGAGGCCGCGGCCGAGCAGCCGAGCGAAGAAAAGGCCAGCTGAGGCGCCACGCGCCCTGCTGACCGAAGAACCCTTTCAAGGGACGGAGTCCGACAGGGCTCCGCCCGACCTCTATAGCTTTGAAGGAGCTGACCATGGCGGAGATCACCGCTGCGCTGGTCAAGGACCTGCGCGAAAAGTCCGGCGTTGGCATGATGGACTGCAAGAACGCCCTGCAGGAAACC
>Ga0105240_10008923_pt1 | contig 14256 bp, 13 predicted proteins | sample KBSC54metaG_FD_80426 | JGI IMG/M metagenome (GOLD analysis project Ga0105240, IMG submission 80426) | Corn rhizosphere microbial communities from Kellogg Biological Station, Michigan, USA - KBS C5-4 metaG | ecosystem: Host-associated > Plants > Roots > Rhizosphere > Soil | place: Michigan, USA... | reverse complement strand
GCGAGTTGTTTTCCCTTCCCGATTTGTGCCTGTCGGCGCCGGGAACCCCGAAGGGGCTACGACCCAGCGGTCGCTTTCTTGGCTTACTTTCTTTGGCGAGACAAAGAAAGTGAGTAGCCGCCGTTTGCTGAAGCAATGCTTCAGCCCCCCGGCAGGGTTGATCGAAGAAAGAAAATCGAAGCTACCTAACAGAGACAGTCGGAACAAAACACCTCACAAATCCAACACCAACACCCCCGTCTTCGCTCGAGAAACACAAGGCATAAACCAACGATTGGAAGCCTTCTCCTTCTCACTCAAGAACCCATCCCTGTGATCAGGAGTCCCCTCGATCACCTTGGTCTGACAAGTCCCGCACACGCCGACTTCGCAAGAGCAATCGACCTCGACCCCAGCCTCCTGCAGACAAGCCAAAGCCGTCTTTCCTGAGGCAACATCGATCTCTTTGCCATCCCTCAGCCGCACCACAAAAGCCGCATCACCTGCCTGCGCAACAGGTGCGGAAAAAGACTCCTTGTGCACCTGCGATGCTCCCAACCTGGCCGTCGCAAAATCAACAACCGTCGCCATGAACGGCCCCGGCCCGCAAGTGTAAGCATGCGCGTCAACCGCAGCATCTGTCAGCGCCGCAGCAATAACAGCTCCCGTCTGTTCAGCTGACAGACCTGCATGGATGGATACATGGGCAGTCAGTGACGCTCCGGTCAATTCGTCCCGAAACGCAACACTCTCGTCATCGCGCACAAAGTAATGCAGATGAAAGTCGGCACCGTCACGCAACAAGGCATATGCCATCGACAATACCGGCGTAATCCCGATCCCACCCGCAAACAAGAGATGCGAACCGGCAGCATCCGCCAACGCAAAAGCATTGCGTGGAGTACCGATCTGCAGGGCGTCGCCTTCCTTCGCCTCGGCATGCAGCCACGCAGAACCTCCACGCGATTGCGGCTCTTGCTTGACCGCGATGCGATAACGGTCGGGTGAGGGGTGATCACAGCACAGCGAGTATTGGCGCACCAGCCCATTGCCAAGTGTGACGTCGATATGTGCACCGGGTTGATAAGCAGGGAACGCCGTGCCGTCGGCGGCATGCAATTCAAAAATACGGATGGCAGTGCCGCTGTTGCGGATGGCGGAGATGATGACGTTCATGATGTGGGAGCATAAGCGACCGCCCCGCAGACAGACACGGTGGCGATCATTGAAAAGGGAGGACGAACGCGCCGCAGCATGCAGGCATACAGCGCGCTCGCAGGATAGGTGCGCTCAGGCCGCCTGTTCGGCCTGCTGACTGAGCATGGTCACGATACGGCGCGCGCGATTGGCGCCGGCGTCGACGTGGATGTCGATCATCGATGCATTCTCGAACTGGCACATGTTGCGGTACTGTGCCTCGATGATGACGCGGTCTTCTTCGAAGGTGGCGGCGGTTTGCTGATAGACCAGTTCCAGGTTGTCCGGCGCATCGGGATGCGATGAGCTGGCCATGGTCCAGAAGTAATGCGAGGTGGTCTCTGTCTCCGGCGTGATGCCGTGGAAACCGCGCATGTGGAAGCCGCCACGGTGTGGGTCTTCCAGCGACTCCGTATCGGCATCGACCGCACCGGTGAAGATGTTGAGATGGGTGACGTGAAAGTCGATTTCCTGCCAGCGGTCGATCTTGCCTTTGAAGGGCCAGGCCGCGCTATAGGTTGCAGGCGGCTGCGAAGCTTTCATCCAGCGCACCACGCGCACGTTGTCGCCGTCGCTGGTGACGTTGGTCGGCGCCTCCATGTGCGTCTTCGCATTGCCGCCGATGGTCTTGGTGTGGACGTAGCCGACATGACTGAGGTCAAGCAAATTGTCGTGGATCAGCTGATACGGTGCGTCGTAGTGGAATACGCCGCCCTTGTATCTGTAGCGGGGATTGTCGTGTGCCGCGATTTCGGGGGGCTGGCCGATCGGCTGACTATCTGTGCTCTCGCCCAGCCAGAGCCAGATGATTTCGTTGCGTACCGCGACCTTGTAGGCTTTGACGCAAGCCTTGCCGGGGATCTTGACCTGGCCGGGAATTTCAATGCACTGGCCGCTGGGTGCATACAGCAGGCCGTGATAACCGCAGCGGATACCGCCGTCTTCGAGCGAGCCGCACGACAGCGGTACGCTGCGGTGACAGCAACGGTCTTCCAGCGCGGCGACTTCGCCTGACTCGGTGCGAAACATGACGACAGGGCGATTAAGCAGGGTGCGGGCCAGAGGCTTGTCCTGAAGCTCCCAGACAAAGCCGGCGACGTACCATTGATTCAATGGAAACATGATGACTCCTTTCAGTGTTGCTGATCAGCTGAGATACCAATTACTTGGCCGGATCCTTGGCGTTGTCGTAGCGGTCGATTTCGGTCGCTACGTACTTTCCGTTCTGTTTGTCGATGCGGCGGATATAGATGGTCTGCACGATGTCGTTGGTCTTGTCACCGATGGCGACGGTGCCGCGCGGACTGGTCGCGCTGTAACCTTTGACGGCATTCATGAAGGTCGCCCCGTCGGTGTTGCCGTTGGTCTTGGTCAGCGTCTTGGCGATCAAGGTCATCGCGTCATAGGCGGACACCGAAAGAAAGTTCGGCTTGAAGCGGCCGCCGACAGTTTGTGAAAACGCTTCCAGGAATTTGGCATTGTCGGCACCCGGGCGCGAGAACGAATAGAAACCGGCCGTATAGATGCCGAGCATCGAATCGCCACCCATGCTCAGGACATCTTCATCGGCCCAGCCTTCGCCGCCGAGGAAGCGGATACCGGCCTTATCGAGTCCCTTTTCCTTGTATGCCTTGATGAACGACACCATCGGCTGGCCGTTGGGCAGGAACACGTGGATTGCATCCGGCTTCTCGTCCTTGATGCGTTGCAGGTAGGCGCTGTAATCGACCGTGGTCAGCGGCACGCGCACCGAGCTGGTCACGGTGCCGCCCAATGCGGTGAAGGTTTTCGTGAACCAGGTGTCGGCATCCAGTCCCGGCGCATAGTCGGAGACGATAGAGAACACGCGGCGAGAGCCGGTCTTGTAGGCCCACTCAGCCAGCGGCTTGACCGATTGTGCGATGGTGTAAGAGGTGCGCGTGATGTAGGGCGACTTGGTGGTCACTGCCGACGAGGCGGCGTTCATGACGACCATCGGCTTCTTCGCTTTATCAACCACGGCGGCGACCGCCATCGCGTTGGGCGTGAAAACAAAACCGGTGATGATGTCGACGTTGTCGCGGCTGATCAGTTCTGTGGCCAGACGTTTGGCGACGTCGGCTTGCGGGCCGGTGTCGTCTTTGTAGATGACTTGCAGTTTCTTGCCGGCCACGGTGTCGCCATGCAGGCGCAAATAGGTGTCGATGCCGGCTTTCATTTGTTCGCCACTTTGTGCTGCGACACCGGTCAGCGAGGTAATGACGCCGATGCGGATGGTATTGGTCTGGTCAGCGGCAGCGCTCGTGTTCGAAATGGCGCCGAATGCCAGGCTCAAGGCAAGGCCGCACAGCGCACGCCTGAATTGTTGCATGTTGAAGTCTCCTGTCGTTGCTTGTAATAGTTGTTATCCGGCATGTCGTTGCATGCGGTGCCCGGCTTATGTGTTGAACTTGTGTTCAGGCCGGTTGAGGAGGATCATACCGAAGCGAAATTATTTGAAAATAGAATTTTATGCATAATATTTATTCGACTTTCGAATAGATAGCGCGTGGAAAACACGAGCACAACGCAAGAAAAAATCGCCAGCATGGAGACCGCATGGCCAACTTCGATATGAACCTCTTGCCGATTGCCCTGGCGATCTTTGAGGAGCGCAGCGTCAGCGCCGCCGCACGCAAGCTCAATATGAGCCAGCCCGCCGTCAGCATCGCGCTGAACAAGCTGCGCACGGCGCTGAGTGATCCATTGTTCGTGCGCACTTCACACGGCATGGAACCGACACCGCGCGCGCTGACGCTGATCAGTCCGACGCGCGACATCCTGCAGCGCATCCATACCGACGTACTGGCGAGCGAAGTATTCAATCCGGCGACGACCAGCCGCAAGTTCACGATTGCCTTATCGGATATCGGCGAGATGACCTTCCTGCCGAAGGTGCTGGATCGCTTTCAGCGCGATGCGCCGGGTGCGTCGGTGGCGTCGGTGTCGATGACGCCGCTTGAATTGAATGTAGCGCTGGAGAATGGAGAAGTGGATCTGGCGGTGGGATATTTCCCCGATCTGAAGAACCGCAATCTGTTTCAGCAACGTCTGTTTTCACATGACTTCATCTGTCTGCTGCGGGCCGATCATCCCATCCGTTCGCGCAAGATTTCGATGGAGCAGTTCTTGAAGCTGGGGCACGCGGTGATCAAGGCGGAAGGGCGCAGCCAGGAGCTGTTCGAACAATTGCTGATCAAGAAAAAGATCCAGCGCCGCATCGTGCTGTCGACACCGCACTTCATGTCGATTCCTTTTCTGATCGCGTCATCCGATCTGGTGGTGACGGTGCCGCGCGCCGTGGGAGCGTCGTTTGCGCAGTTCTCCAACATCCGGCTGGTGGAGCCACCGCTGGAGATCCCGACCTTCGATCTGCGCCAGCACTGGCATCGCAAGTATCACAAGGATGGCGCTAACGTCTGGCTGCGAACAATTCTGGCCGAGATGTTTTCCGGAGATTGATCGCAGAGAGGCTACTCGTTGTCGCTGACCACCGGCTTGATGCTGGCCAGCGGTGCACGGCTCTCGGTATTGTTGCCGCGCACCAGTTTGTCGAGCAGATGCATGAACTGCTCCTGCTCGTCAGCTTCCAGCGGTGACAGCAATCGTTTGCGCAGACGCTGCGCTGCCGGGATCAGATCGCTCAGCATTTGCTCGCCGGTCGGTGTGATGTTGAGCGCGCGCTGACGTCGGTTGTGCGGGATGACCTTGCGCACCAGCAAACCTTTTTCTTCCAGCCGTACACAGACGGTCGCGCCGGTCGAAGTATCAATGCCGACTAGTCCGGCCAGGGTGACCTGATCGATACCGGGATGGTTCGACAGCGTGCGCAGAATCGCATATTGCACCGGCGTAATATCACCGCCCAACTCATCCAGAAAAATCGAGACCGAGATCTGTTGTGCACGACGCAACAAGTGGCCGGGGTGCTCATAGAGATCGATCAGCTGGCTCTCTTGCGCTGGCGTTTGTGCTTGTTGTGTTGTGCTTGGACGAGGCATGGTTGTCGGTTTTGCAAAAGGCGAATGATGAAGCTTTGTAGTGTATCCGCTACGGTGTTTCATCACGCATTTTTGATGCGATGCGCAAAGAAAAAATCAAAATAAATTCGAAATTGGGTTTACATCGCTGCGCAGTTGGAGGATACTTTTCTCAAACATTCAGTACACTGAATATTAAATCGAAAAACAAAGCAACAGAGACCCGACAGTCCCACAGACAGGCTGCGGAACAAGAACATAGTCGTTGGTGCAGGCATTTTTGCACCGGATGAGAAGTAGAAATCGCCGATGTTTTGCAGGCAGACGCCACGCCCTTGATGCGTCGTCGTCCATGCATCCACGCATTGTCATGCACCCAAGTTTCACGCATTCGCATCACCGAACAACGGAAGTTCCTGAGGAGGAGAAGACATGTTTCCAAAAAACACCTGGTACGTCGCCTGTACCCCTGACGAAATCGCCGACAAGCCGCTGGGCCGTCAAATCTGCGGCGAGAAGATCGTCTTCTATCGCGGCGCCGAAGGCAAGGTCGCGGCAGTCGAAGATTTCTGCCCGCATCGCGGTGCGCCTTTGTCGCTGGGCTTTGTACGCGACGGTCAACTGGTCTGCGGCTATCACGGGCTGGAGATGGGTTGCGACGGCAAGGTCATCAGCATGCCGGGTCAACGTGTGCGGGGATTCCCATGCATACGCAGCTTTCCGGTGGTGGAGCGTTACGGCTTCATCTGGGTCTGGCCGGGTGAAAAAGAACTGGCCGATCCGGCGCACATCCATCATCTGGAATGGGCCGACAATCCGGAATGGGCCTATGGCGGCGGCTTGTATCACATCAATTGCGAATACCGCCTGATGATCGACAACCTGATGGATCTCACGCACGAAACCTATGTGCACGCGTCCAGCATCGGCCAGAAGGAAATCGACGAAGCGCCCGTCAACACCAGGACTGAAGGCGACGAAGTCATCACCAGCCGCTTCATGGAAAACATCATGGCGCCGCCATTCTGGCGCATGGCGCTGCGCAGCAATGGCCTTGCCGACGACGTGCCGGTGGATCGATGGCAGATCTGCCACTTCACACCGCCGAGCCACGTGATGATCGAAGTCGGCGTGGCGCATGCCGGCAAGGGTGGCTACGACGCCGATCCGAAATACAAGGCGTCGAGCATCGTGGTCGACTTCATCACGCCGGAAACTGAAACCTCGCATTGGTATTTCTGGGGCATGGCGCGCAACTTCAAACCGCAGGATGCAGAACTGACCGCCGCCATCCGCGAAGGCCAGGGCAAGATCTTCGGTGAAGATCGCGACATGCTGGAGATGCAGCAGCAAAACATCCTCAAGCATCCGGAGCGCAAATTGCTGATGCTGAACATCGATGCCGGCGGCGTGCAGTCGCGCCGCTTGCTCGACAAGTGGATGGCGAAGGAGAAAGAACAGCCATCCTCCGTCACGGCCGACGCCGCGTGATCCAACGGTTCCATTGAATTGCGGAAGCGACCCGGGCGGTCGCTTCTGTCGTTGCCGTCGTTGCTATCGTTGGAATAGCCACTGCTGCAACCAACATCGACATGCTTTAGCAGAGAGCACCATGAGCCAGTTACAAGTCAAAGTCATCAGCAAGACCGTGGAGGCCGAAGACATCGCCAGTTTCGAACTGGCCGGTATCGACGGCAAACCACTGCCACCCTTCAGCGCCGGCTCGCACATCGACGTGCATATCCGCGACGGTCTGATCCGCCAATATTCGCTGTGCAATCCACCGCACGAAAGCCATCGCTATCAGATCGGTGTGCTGCGCGACGCCAACTCGCGCGGCGGTTCAGTCGCCATGCACGGCGACATCAAAGTCGGTGACGTGCTGACCATCAGCGAACCGCGCAATCACTTTCCACTGACGCAGGCCAAGCGCACCTTGCTGCTGGCCGGCGGCATCGGCGTCACGCCCATCCTGTGCATGGCGGAACGTCTCGCCGCTACGGGTGCCGACTTCGCCATGCACTACTGCGCGCGTTCGCCGGAACGTACGGCGTTTCGCGATCGCATCGCCGAATCGGGATTCGCCGACCGGGTGGTGTATCACTACGACAGCGGCGCCGATGAGCAAAAACTCAAACTGGCCGAGATGATCGCCACCCCGGATGCCGACACGCATATCTATGTCTGCGGCCCGGGCGGTTTCATCGATCATGTCGTCAATACGGCAAAGGACAAAGGCTGGCCGTCGGCACAGGTGCATCTGGAATATTTTGGTGCTGCGCCGGTGGAGACCGACGGCGACGCGCCCTTCGATGTCAAGATCGCCAGCAGCGGCCAGGTCTTCACGATTCCGGCCGGTGAAACCGTGATCAAGATTCTTGCTGACAACGGCGTCGATATCCCTGTCTCGTGCGAACAAGGTGTCTGCGGCACCTGCCTCACGCGCGTGCTGGATGGTGTGCCGGATCACCGCGATCTGTATCTGACCGATGAAGAACGCGCCGCCAACGATCAGTTCACCCCTTGCTGTTCCCGCGCAAAAAGCGCCTTGCTGGTTCTGGATGTCTGACCTGCTGGTTTGTTCGACCCATTTGATAACTAAAAAGAGAGAGACAAAAATGCCCGATACCATCAATACCCAACGCCGCCAGATGTTGCTGGGCGGCACCGCTGCATTGGCCGCCGGCATGTTGCCGTTGTCTGCCTTTGCAGCCGATCCGATCAAGGTTGGCCTGATCGTGCCGATGTCCGGTCCATTCGCTTCGACCGGCCGCCAGATCGAAGCCGCGGTCAAGCTGTATCAGCAAAAGTACGGCGACACCGTTGCCGGCCGCAAAGTGGAAATTCTGCTGAAGGATGACGGCGGCTTGTCGCCTGACGTCACCAAGCGCCTCGCGCAGGAACTGGTGGCGCGCGAGAAGGTGCAAGTCCTGGCCGGCTTCGGCCTGACACCGCTGGCGCTGGCGGCTGCCCCCATTGCCACGCAGGCCAAGGTACCGATGATCGTCACTGCAGCAGCGACTTCCATCATCCCGCAGCGCTCGCCGTACATCGTGCGCACCGGCTTTACACTGCCGCAGGTAACGGCGCCGTTGGCAAGCTGGGCCGCGAAGAACAAGATCAAAAGCGTCGTGACTTTTGTCAGTGACTACGGCCCTGGCATTGATGCCGAAAAAGTTTTCATCAAGACCTTCGCCGATGCCGGCGGCAAAGTTCTCGAAAGTTTGCGCGCACCATTGCGTAATCCCGATTACGCCCCCTTCCTGCAACGCGTGAAAGACGCCAAGCCGGAAGCGCTGTTCGTTTTCGTGCCGTCTGGCGAAGGTGCGGCTGTCCTGAAACAATTTACCGAACGCGGTCTGGCCGCTGCCGGTATTCGCCTCATCTGCACCGGCGACGTCCTCGACGACGACCTGATGGCCAGTATCGGCGTCGCCTCCAGCGGCGTGGTCAGCAGCCACCACTACTCGGCCGCACATCCATCCCCGCTGAACAAGGAATATGTCGACGGTATCGCCAAAGCCAACAAAGGCATGCGCGCCAACTTCCACTCGGTCGGCGGCTACGACGGTATGCACCTGCTGTATGAGGCGCTCAAGAAGACCAATGGCGACACCGACGGCGAAAAGTTGCTGGCGGCAATGAAAGGCATGAGCTGGGAAAGCGTTCGCGGTCCGGTAACGCTTGATGCTGCGACACGCGACATGGTGCAGAATGTCTATATTCGCAAGGCCGAGCAGCGCGGCAATGAGTACTACAACGTCGAATTCGACAAGGTCGAGAACTTCAAGGATCCCGGCGTCTGATCATCCTGCATCTCGAAATTAAAAAGCCTGGTTCGCGTCATGCGAACCAGGCTTTTTTACTGAAGAACTGAGATCTACAAGGTCTGAATAAAGTCAGTCACCAACTCCGCAAACGCCTGCGGCTGTTCAACCGCACTCACATGCGAAGCATCCTTGATCACCGCCAGCTTCGCACCGCGAATGCCGCTGACCAAGGCTTCCGACATCGACAGCGGCGTACCCTGATCCAGTTCACCGGCGATGACCAGTGTCGGTGCATTGATCTCACCCAGACGTGCTGTCGTATCGATTGTGCCGACGGCATTGCAGCAGCCGATATAACCGGCGGCGTCGGTGCTGGTCAGACGTTCACGGAAACGCGCTACAGTGGACGCGTTCTGCGCGCGGAAACGATCGTGGAAATAGCGCCCCATGACCGCATCGGCAATGGCTTCGATACCCTGTTCGCGTACGGTGGAAATGCGTTGCTGCCAGGCCAGCTGTGCGGCTTCCGGATAGCTCGATGTCGTGTTGGCCAGCACCAGCGCGCGCACCAATGAGGGATGGCGCAAAGCGAGTTCCTGGCCAACCATGCCGCCCATGGACAGACCGACCCAGATCACCGGGCCGGTATCAAGGTCGCGCAGCATGTGTGCGGCGTCGTCGGCCAGTTCGGCCATGCTGTAGAGGCCGTCTGCCTTTTCCGAACTGCCGTGGCCGCGATGATCGTAGGTGATGACTTTGCAGTCGGCGGATAGCTGATTGGCCAGCGCATCCCACATCATCAGGTCGCAGCCGATGGCGTGGCTGAGCACGATGGTGTGGCGTGGCGCCTTGCCGTTGCGCGGTGTGCGCACGCTGTAGTGCAGGGACGGCGAACCGCTGCTGCGGCCTTCCTTGCCGATACCAGAGTGGAAGGTGTCGGCCGGCTTCATCGGCGTCACGGTATAGCCGATCTGCTCGCCGACCTCGCGCAGGATCTGCTGCGCATGCGTGAAGGCAGTGTTGCCGGCAGGGACGCCCGCATAGATCGCCGACTGGATCAATACTTCCTTCATCTCATCGGGTGTCAGGCGTGTGGCGGGATCACCCAGCAGGCCGGCACGCACGTGCAGCTCGAACTCTTCCCAGCGGCCCAGCGCGATGGTGATCGCCAGAACAATGATGCGGCGGGTCTTGTGGTCGAGACCGGGACGGCCCCAGATTTCGTTCCAGGCGAAGCGCGTGATCAGGTTTTGAAATTCGGCATTGAAGTTGGTGGCGTTGCTCACCGAACGGTCTACCCAGGCGTCGCCAAGGACGCTGCGGCGGTTGCGCATGCCGCGTTCAAAATCGTGGTCGAGGGGATCATAGCTCATGGTTGTCTCTCGTTATGTGGTTATCTCGTGATGAAAATGGGATGAAAGGATGGGCAACTAGCGACTGTCTTGCTGCAAAGACCTCAGCTGACGCTCTGCCAGCGCACGTGCCGCGCCGGTCGCCTGCACCGGATCGAAGAGATCCTGAATCTTGCTGATATCGATCTGCTTGCTCAGTTGGGGATCTTCCTTGATCGCAGTGGTCAGCGCATCAGCGAGATGGCCTTGCGTCTCGACAACGCGCTGCGTCAATTTTTCCAGCAGCGCGTGCGCATTCGGACGGCCGATGGCGCTCGCCAGATAGATGGACGCCGCTTCGGCAAACACCAGACCTTGCAGTGCGTCGATATTGCGGCGCATGCGGCGGGTGTCGACGATGAGTCCGGCAAAAGCTTCATTGAGCGCCTTGATCGCGCCATGCGCGCCGAGAAACAAGGCCGGCCATTCCGCGAGTTCAGCCTGCCAGTTGCCGAGACCGCGTTCGTGCTGCTGTCCCATCGCGGCGAGCAAGGCGGCGGCGTGTTGCGGTGCGCGGTTGGCTGCTGCCAGGGCGATCATGGAAGACACCGGATTGCGCTTGTGCGGCATTGCCGATGAACCACCGCGGCCGTTGCCGGAGGGCTCGGCCAGCTCGGCGATTTCACCTTGGGCCATCAGGCTGAGGTCGGTTGCCATTTTTCCGAGGCTGCCGGTCAACACGGCCACTTCCATGCCCAGCCGCATCCATTCGTCACGCTGTGTGTGCCAGGCGGCATCGGCGACTTTCAATTGCAAGGCATCGGCCATGCGTTGCGCGACGGCAGGACCTTTGTCGCCGAGTACGGCGAGCGTGCCGACGGCGCCGCCCAGTTGCAACTGCAAGGCCCGTGCGGATTGTTCACGCAGCTGTTCGCGCGCGCGCAGCAACGGTGCTGCCCAGCCGACCAGTTTGAAGCCGAAGCTGGTGACCTGCGCCGGTTGCATCAGCGTACGCGCCAGCACCGGTGTGGACAGATGCTGGTCTGCGAGTTTCAGCAACTGTGCGGTCAGCTCACCGAGGCCGTCGTCGATCAGCTTCAGCGCTTCGCGCGTGGCCAGCACCATGGCGGTGTCAAGCACGTCCTGACTGGTGCTGCCCCAGTGCACGTGCGTGGCTGACTCCTGATTGGTGAGCGCGACGGTCTTGGTCAATTCCTTGACCAGCGGAATCGCCAGCGCGCCGGCGCGGCGACCGGCCTGGATGATCGCGGGGATATCGTAAAGCTGCGCATTACAAACGCTCGCGATCGTACGCGCAGCGGCTTCGGGAATGACACCCTCGGCGGCTTCGGCATTGGCCAGCGCTTCTTCAAAGTCGAACATCGCCTGCACGATGGACGTATCGTCGAAGACCTTGATCATCTCCGGCGTGGTCAAAAAACTGTCGAATATGGAAACGCTCACATGGGCTCCGTTGTAATCGGTAAAACGCACGCGGGACTCGGTGGAGGGTATCCACGAGTCCCCATGCTTTCAGGATAAATCAGTTTTCAGACGTAATCGAAGAATACGGTTTCCTGTGCGCCCTGCATGTTGATGTTCCACAGATAGGAACCGTCCGCCTGCTTCTTCGCAATCAAGGTATCACGGCGTTGCTGCGGTACTTGGTTAAGGATGTCCGATTGTGCCAACCCCGCATCGTCTTCCAGGAAGACGGCAGTGAACTGATGCTTGGTCAGGCCGCGTGCAAACACGGTGACATAGGCGACCGGCTTGCCGGCGGTGGCGGCCTGAGGCAAGGTGATCTGCAGGCTGAAGCCACCTTCGTCATTGCTCGGCACGCGACGATAACCCGGGATGGCGTGTGCAGTTTCCACCGGTGCGCTGTCCGGCATCCATGTCTCGACCCACGCATCGTTGATCGCCACGCCGTCGCCGTCAAAGATCGCGCCTTTGACGACGATCTTCGGTGCGCTGCTTTCCACGTTGGCAGTCATGTCGACGGCCCAGCGCCAGGCTTCATGCGGAAACGGGCCGATGGTTTGTGAGGTTGTGATTTTGCTTGTCATAGTAGTCCCCGATTCCTTAGATACCCATAGGGGTGGCGTTGCGTCCGCGCAGCACGATGTCGAACTCGTAGCCGAGCATCTTGTCGTCGACGGTTTCATCCAGGCTGAAGCGCGAGATCAAACGTTGGCGTGCAGCCTCGTCCGGAATGCTCTGGAAAATCGGGTCGTATTCAAACAGCGGATCGCTGGGGAAATACATCTGCGTCACCAGGCGCTGGGCATACACGTTGCCGAACATCGAGAAGTGGATGTGCGCCGGACGCCATGCCTTGTGATGGTTGCCCCACGGATAAGGGCCCGGCTTGATCGTGACGAAACGATAGCGGCCGTTGTCGTCGGTCAGCATCTTGCCGAAGCCGGTGAAGTTGGGATCGAGCGGCGCATCGTGCTGGTCGCGCTTGTGCCAGTAGCGGCCTGCGGAATTGCATTGCCACACTTCCAGCAGCGAATTGCGCACCGGCTTGCCGTCTTCATCCAGCACGCGGCCGGTAACGACGATCTTCTCGCCCAGCGGTTCGCCCTTGCCTTGTGCGGTCATATCCATATCGTGCGGCAGGATCAGCTTGGGCGAGGCAAACAGATTGGTCGTGGTCGCAGCGGCAGCGTTGATACGCAACGGCGCCTGCGTGGGACCGCGTTTGACGGTGGATTTATAGGGAGGGTAAATCAGCTCCGGATAAACGCCGGATTCGACTGCGTCGAAGTTCATGGGGTCTCCTTGAAAAGGGTCGATAGCACACGACTCACGCCACGATGCATGCTGGCGGGATAGGTAATTCGCCCGTGTCGACGGGTCTTTTTGTGCGAATAACGTATCGTGTTGTTTTGTTCTGATCGGATATTAGGTAAAGAAGGGCGCTGCCACAAGGGAGCTTATGGGCGTTCCATTCGGTATTCGCCCTATTTGTGCGAGAATCGCACAAATAGACGACTTTATGCAGATGCCACCATGAATGAGCCACAAGACGCCGCCGATACCGAAATTGCCGCGCCGCACAAACGCGACCTCATCGCCGGTCTGGAAAAAGGCCTGCAGGTGATTGAGGCTTTCGACCAGGAGCGTTCACGCCTGACCATCGCCGAAGTTGCTCAACGCACCGGTCTCACACGTGCTGCGGCGCGCCGTTATCTGATTACGCTGGCGCATCTGGGTTATGTGCGGCATGAGCAAAAATTGTTTTCCCTGACGCCGATGATTTTGCGGCTCGGGCAGTCCTACCTGCACTCGGCCAGATTGCCGCGCATCGTGCAGCCGTTGTTGTATCGCCTGGCCTATTCGCTGGAAGAAGCCGCCTCCGCCGGCGTGCTCGACCACGATCAACTGGTCTGCGTTGCCGCCGTCAGCGCCGGGAGGCTGGTGTCGACCACCTTGCAGCCGGGGACGCGGGTACCGGCCTTCTGCACCGCCAATGGCCGCGTCTTATTGGCGCATCTGCCGCAGACGCAGATGGAGCATTTCCTGGAGCGCCTGCAGCCGGAACAGATCACCGCACACACCATCGTCAACAAGGAGCGTCTGGCGCTGGAGATTGCGCGCACGCGCGAGCAGGGATATGCACTGGTGGATCAGGAGCTGGAACTTGGTTTGCGAACCATGGCGGTGCCGATTCGCAATTTTCGGGGTGAGGTGGTGGCGGCTATGAACATCAGTGTGCATGCTGCGCGCATGAAGCTGGAGGAGATGGTGGAGAGGTGTTTGCCGGCGATGTTGAAGATTCAGGTGGAGTTGGGGGCGTTGCTTTAGGTGTGCTGTTCCGACTTTGCTTATGTTGGTAGCTTTTTCTGTTCTTTCTTCGATCAACCTTGCCGGGGGTAGCCCGGCAGCTACTCACTTTCTTTGCTTCGCCAAAGAAAGTAAGCAAAGAAAGGCGACCGCTGGGTCGTAGCCCTCTTCGAGGGTTCCCGGCGCCAG
>Ga0105240_10008917_pt1 | contig 14260 bp, 11 predicted proteins | sample KBSC54metaG_FD_80426 | JGI IMG/M metagenome (GOLD analysis project Ga0105240, IMG submission 80426) | Corn rhizosphere microbial communities from Kellogg Biological Station, Michigan, USA - KBS C5-4 metaG | ecosystem: Host-associated > Plants > Roots > Rhizosphere > Soil | place: Michigan, USA... | reverse complement strand
TAATAAGATCATCGGTAATTATGGTTTGAGAATATCCCTGTTCATCTTGCCGATGGTGGTCGGAATTTTTGTCAGCAGCGTGCTGCCCGAGTTCGCGGTCACAAGTGATTTTTCCAACTGGTATGCAGGGGCAAACATCTTCGCCCTGCTGAGCGTGCTGTTACTCGGCGCCTGGTCGTTTCATACCTCGCTGGCAGGGCGGCGCCTGTTTCAGGAAGGGCTGCTCGATCACTGACGCGGCTTGGCTTGATATGATGAGCAGAACGTCATGCCAGATCTCCATTCGGAAATTGCGCCACTCTCCGAGGCCATTACCAACGACATTCGCGTAGAAGTGATGTCTCGTTTTTCGCCCGAGAATTCGCGGCCAGGCCAAAGCGCCTGGGTCTTCGAGTACACGGTCCGCATCACGAATCAGGGGACCGATACCGTGCAATTGCTGAGCCGGCACTGGATCATCACCGACGCGCTGGAGCGAAAGGAAGAAGTGCAAGGGCCGGGGGTGGTGGGGGAGCAGCCAGTCTTACGACCAGGCGAGTCTTTCAAATACTCCTCGTGGTGCCCCCTGCAGACACCCACCGGCACGATGCACGGAACGTATCAAATGGTCGGATCGAGCGGCGAGCAGTTCGATATTGCGATTGCGCCGTTCGGACTGCGAGCACCTTACACGGTCCACTAAGCGGCAACTGCTACTGCTTTCGCCACGATCAGGGCGTTACCGAGCCGCCACCGCGAGGGAGCGGTTTTTGCCACAAACTGCTAAGCGGCAACTGCTACAGCGTTGGTCACAAATTCGGCGAGGTCGCGATTCAGCCGGTCCACGTGGGTGATGAAAAGCCCGTGCGGAGCGCCTTCGTACACCTTCAAAACACTTTCACGAACCAGGCTTTGTACACGGCGTGCCGTGAACTCGAGCGGCGCCGAGGCGTCGTTGTCGCCGTGGATGATGAGCGTCGGCACCGAAATCCGTTGCAGGTCGGGACGAAGATCGGTTTCCGTATCGGAGATATTGCACTCCACGATCGCCTGCAGTGAGGTTTGTAGGCACAAACGAATGCCCCACTCGACCATCTCAGGCGATGTTTCCGGACGAAAGAAGGGACGCGCGTTCTCGCCGAGCCACTTCGGGAAGTCGTGGCGGAACATATCGCGGATGGCCTGCAGTATTTCGGCATCCACCCCATCCGGGTTGTCTGGCGTCTTCAGGATGAAGGGTAGTGACGGGGCCACTAGCGCAATCCGGCTGACGCGCGAAGATCCGTGTCGCGTCAAGTAGCGCACGATTTCCGCGCAGCCCATGGAGTGCCCGACCAGAACGGCATCGTGAAGATCCAGCCGCTCGATCAGACCCGCCAAATCGTCTGCCAGCGTGTCAAGATCGTAACCGCATCCGGGGTCTGCGGAGCGACCGTGCCCGCGTCGGTCATAAGCGATGCGCCGCACATTGGGAAGCGCCACCATCTGGTATTGCCACATGTCTGAGTTGAGCGCCCATCCGTGAGCAAATACCACCGGCTGCCCCGTGCCCCAATCACGATAGAAGAGGTTTTGATTTTTCATTTCGAAGAAGTTCCTTTCGAGGAATAGAATTCCACGAAGCCCCTTCGGAAATCGATTACGTGAGAGGTAATGGAACGTATTTTCCGTCTGCGATATGGTCAAGAGTGAAATGGCTTCCGCGACCGTACCAGTGGGCGATCTTTTGCGTGAGTGGCGCCAACGGCGACGTCTCAGTCAGTTGGACCTGGCGTGTGAAGCAGATATCTCGACTCGCCATTTGAGCTTCGTGGAAACGGGCCGCTCCCAACCCAGCCGGGAGATGGTGCTGCACCTGGCGGAACGGCTCGATGTGCCTCTCCGGGAGCGGAATGCACTGCTGCTCGCCGCCGGCTACGCCCCGGCATTTTCGGAGCGCCCGCTAAATGACCCTGCGCTCGACCAGGCGCGGGAAGCCATCGAGCTCGTACTGAAGGCCCATGAACCCTACCCTGCGCTGGCGATTGACCGGTACTGGACTATGCTCGCGGCGAACGGCGCGCTGGCAGGAATGCTGGAAGGCGTGGACCCCACCCTCCTCAAGCCGCCCGTAAACGTTCTGCGCCTGAGCCTCCATCCAAACGGCGTGTCTCCCAAAATTCTCAACCTCGGGGAATGGCGTGCCCACCTGCTGGCGCGCTTGAGACGGCAAATCGAGATTGCACCCGATGCGAAACTTACCGCGCTGTTAGAGGACCTTCGTAGTTATCCCGTGCGCGGGGAGGATCACGTCAGCGTGGATGGCAGCGCGGTCGTGGTGCCCCTTCGTTTCGCGATCGGAGGGGGCGTTGTGTTGAACCTGTTCAGCACAACGATGGTGTTTGGATCTCCAGTTGATGTAACGCTGTCGGAATTGGCGATTGAGTCGCTGTTCCCCGCCGATGCGGCTACAGCGAAATTCCTGAAAAATCAGTGAGCGGCCAGCGACTGAAGGAAACTCGCGATCTGCGGCCAATTCCAGTCGATGAGACGGGAATCTCGCAGTTCTTCCGGTGTGGCCGTCTTCTCCACCTTATCGACGTACACGCCGAGGACGGGAATCTGCGTCTCGCCCACACACTCCAGTTCGAATTTTACGCCTTCGCCCTGCTTGGTCTTGGGGCTGATGAAGACGATCGCGCCGTCGCTCTCGAACACGCGACTGCGGCAGGTGGTTTTCCAACGAGGAACCCACGGCTGCTTGTTCGGCATATCGGTGAATTCCACCGGAAGCTTGGCAGATCGCGCTTGGTTGACCAGCAGGTCCTTGAAGCGGTAATCCTCTTCGGCGTAAACCAGAAATGTCCGAATTGTGCGAGTGGCCATAATGCTTTCTAACGACAACAGGGGACCGAGTTGTGGCCACTATAACATGCGCCCGAAAGCGATCTAAATCATGCAGTACTAACCCTCTGTGCGGTCTCTTACGTTGTAAAGAAATCGCTTCTGGTCCTGCTAGGGCTGCCTCGAGCCACGGCTCGAAAGAGCGGTAGGTTCGTTAGAATAGTTTGGGTCTTTGTTCTAAATGCGCTTGTGGCCAAGATCGACACAGTTGGAACGGCAGTTGACGAAGATGCGGAAGGACTGGGACCGCCGGGGCCGCGAGAATGCCCGCCACTTTGTCGCCAACGGCCAGCAGGAGTGGACTGACGAAGAGTTTTTTGCGTCAGGCGAGAGCTCTGTCTGGCACGAAGTCTTGAGCGATAGCGGGAATGTCTGCCAGGGAAAAGATCCCAAGACCATGCGCGTCCTGGAGATTGGCTGCGGCGCGGGCCGGATGACCCGGGCACTCGCGAAGGCCTTCGGAGAAGTCCACGCCGTCGACGTCAGTGGGGAGATGGTCGAGCGGACCCGGCTGGCTTTGCGTGACATGCCGAATGCCCACGTCTACCAGAACAACGGGATGGATTTACGGGTCGTTCCCGAACTCGGATTCGACTTTGCCTTTTCGGTGATCGTCTTCCAACACATTCCCAGCCATGAAGTAATCAGGAGCTACGTGCGGGAAGTGGCCCGCCTCCTTCGGCCCGGAGCCTTGTTCAAGTTTCAGACCTGTGGAATGCCGAATGCGGACGCGGATCCATTTGACACTTGGGTTGGGGCTTCCTTCTCGCTGGAGATGGCGCGCAGCCTGGCGGCGGAAAACGGGTTTGAGTGCCGCCATCATCTCGGAGAGGGAACGCAATTCTTTTGGCTCTGGTACTTTAAGAACGCGAAATAGTGAATAGCCAGCACGAGCTTGTGGGGCGGCCAATCCTGGCCGCAGCCGGCTTTCAGCCGGCTCAATCGCTGTCACAAGAGCCCGCCGAATAAAGGGAAGCCTCGCAGGACGCTATCATGGAAAGACATGTACCGGCCTGTACCGAAAGTCCCTGATTTCCCGGCAATTGAACGCGAAATGCTGCGTTTCTGGGAAGAAAATCGCGTTTTTGACAAGCTGAGAGAGCAGACGGCGGATGGGCCGCGCTGGTCGTTTTTAGATGGGCCGATTACCGCCAACAACCCGATGGGTGTGCATCATGCCTGGGGCCGTTCCCTCAAGGATATGTATCAGCGGTATCACGCCATGAACGGGCAGCGCCTGCGCTACCAGAACGGGTTCGATTGCCAAGGCCTATGGGTGGAAGTGGAAGTAGAGAAAAGCCTTGGCCTGGGCACCAAGCGCGATATCGCGAGCTTCGGCATGGCGAATTTCGTACGCGCTTGCAAGCAGCGTGTGCTCACCTATGCCGCTAGGCAGACCGAGCAGTCCATCCGGCTCGGGTATTGGTGCGATTGGGACGATCCCAAACTGCTGTTGGAACTTCGCGATGCACTGGAAGACGGCGATCGCGTTGTCACGGCGAAGCTGCCGAGCGGCCTGACCGAAAAGGCCCGCGCCAGCGAGATTATTCGCAAACTTGGATCCGCCGAATACGGCGGCAGCTACTTTACTTTCTCCGACGAGAACAACTACACCATCTGGGCCTTCCTGAAGAAGTGCCACGAGCAGGGGTTCCTGTATCGCGGGCATGACGTAATGCCATGGTGCGGCCGCTGCGGCACGGGTCTGTCGCAAATGGAAGTCGCGGAAGGGCGCAAAATCACTACCCACACTTCGGTGTTCGTGCGCTTCCCGCTGAAGGATGAGGAACGTGCCGCCCTCCTGGTCTGGACCACTACGCCCTGGACTTTAACCTCCAACGTGGCGGTCGCGGTGAACCCCGAAATGACGTACCTGAAAGTGCGGCACGGCGACTGGACGTACTACGTTGCGAAAGGCAACTTCGAACACGATCGCGTCCAGGACCTGCAGGTCGAAGGTAAACACGAGACGCATAAGTTGCCTTCGATCCGCACCATCCTCAAAGGTACGGGTCCGGTGGAAGTGCTGGCGGAACTCCCGGGTCGCGACCTGCTGGGGCTGACCTATCGCGGCCCATTCGACGATCTTCCGGCGCAGAATACACCGGGCGGGGTTTTCCCGTATGGGATCACGGGCGGTGGCAAGACGTCGGCGGAATCGCATCGAGTGATCGCTTGGGACGCGATCAGTGAGGCAGAAGGTACCGGCTTGGTTCACATCGCGCCGGGCTGCGGTGCGGAAGATCAACAGTTGGGCAAGGAGAACGGCATCCCGTTCATCGCGCCGCTCGATGAGGCGGCTACGTTCCAGGACGCCTTTGGACCGTTCACCGGCAAAAAGGCCAGCGACGTTGCCGATGAGGTCGTCGCAGCGTTGAAGGCCGCGGGACTGCTTGCGGCACGCGAGAAATACCCGCACGTCTACCCGCACTGCTGGCGCTGTAAGGAAGAACTCGTCTTCCGCCCGGTGGACGAATGGTTCATCCGCATGGACTGGCGTGATCGGATTCAGAACGTCGTGCCCACCATCAAATGGATCCCGGCAGAGGGCGAGGCGCGCGAGTTGGATTGGCTGCGCAACATGAGCGACTGGATGATCTCCAAAAAGCGGTTCTGGGGGCTCTCGTTGCCGATTTGGGTATGCGGCGCATGCGAGCACTTCACCGTCCTCGGGAGCCGCGAGGAATTGCAGGAGCGCGCGGTAGAAGGCTGGGACGTTTTCGACGGCAACTCGCCGCACCGCCCCTATGTGGACGCGGTGAAGATCAAGTGCGAGAAGTGCGGCTCGATCGCCTCTCGAATTGAAGATGTCGGCAATCCGTGGCTGGATGCGGGGATCGTCCCCTTCAGCACCATGGGATACAAGAGTCATCACGACCAATGGCAGAAGTGGTTTCCGGCCGACCTGGTCCTCGAGAGCTTCCCCGGTCAGTTCCGCAACTGGTTTTATTCCATGCTGGCGATGAGCGCCATGATGGACGGCCGTGCGCCGTTTAAAGCGCTCCTGGGACATGCCCTCGTGCGCGATGCGCGCGGCGAGGAGATGCACAAGTCCAAGGGCAACTCGATCGCATTCGATGAGGCGGCGGAAGTGCTCGGCGCGGAAGTGATGCGCTACATCTATGCCGAGCAGAAGACCGCGCAGCATTTGAATTTTCCCGATCTGCATCCCAAAGGCAGCACCGGGCAGACCATCGACGGTGAAGCGCGCCGCAAGCTGCTGACGTTCTGGAACTGTTACAGCTTCTTCGTGATGTATGCGACGGCCGATGGATGGAAGCCGGCGAATCATACGGCGGTTCCAACCAATGAGCTGGATCGGTGGGTACTGACTCGTCTGCAGAGGCTGGTCGCCGCAGCCCACGAAGCCTTCCAGAATTACGAACACTATCGCGTCATCGAAGCATTCCAGGAGTTCGATGAGCAGTTTTCCAATTGGTATCTGCGGCGCTCACGGCGGCGCTTCTGGAATAGCGACCAGGATGCTTATCAAACGCTCTATACGGTACTGACCACCGTGATCCGGGTGATGGCGCCGGCGCTGCCTTTCCTTACCGAGGAAATCTACCAGAATCTGGTGCGGGCAGTAGACCCTGCAGCGCCTGTGTCTGTACACCTGACAGCCTATCCGCAGGTGAACACGCAACTCATCGATGAATCACTCGAGCAGAGCATTGAGGCGGTGATCCGGCTCAAGAACCTGGCGCTCAATCTCCGCACTCAGAGCAAGGTGAAGATTCGCCAGCCGCTGGGCGTCCTGTACGTTCGACCGCGCGATGGGGCCGATCGAACCGTCCTCGAGAATCCAGATTACGCAGCGCAGATTCTCGAAGAGATCAACGTCAAGCAGCTAAGGCTGATAGAGGACGAGACCAGTCTGGTCAAGGTAGTTTACAGACCCGATTCGAAGAAGGTCGGTGCGAGAGCGGGAAAATCTCTCAAAGCCGTCGCCCAGGCATTGGAAAACGCCGACCGCGAGCAGATCCGTAAAGGCGCCGGATACACCGTCGAAGCAGATGGACAGACCTTCGAATTGGCCGCCGATGAGATTCTCGTGTCGTTCGACGGTCCGGCCACTCTAAGGTCGAGTCTGGAACAGGGGACGTTCATGGCACTCGATACGGTCCTGACGCCGGAATTGGAAGAAGAGGGCTTAGCCCGCGACTTCAACCGCTTACTCCAGGACCAAAGAAAGGTCTTGAATCTCGACATCTCCGACCGGATCAACGTGACGTATTCAGCGTCGCCGCGGCTGGCCAAAGCCATTTCGACCCATGCCGACTACTTACGTGCTGAGTTGCTGGCGGAGCGGCTGGAGTTCGACCCTGTCCAACCGTCTGGCGTAAAACTTCTCCTCGGCGGGGAAGAGATCCTCGTCACGCTGACCAAGGCCCGCTAAGCGAGTCCCGGCGTCAGGCGATTTGCGCTGCCCAGAGGTCCGCTGACGCCGGCGCCGCTGGAAAGCGCGCCGGTTGGCAGGCCTGAGCCCAAAGCGACCGCGGCTTGTGGCGGCACACCACCGGCACTTCGAGTATGTCTTCAAGCAGGCGATCGACCAGGTTCTGATACCTCGGTGCGGGGTCCTCGGAGTCGAATCGGAGAACTTCCATATCGCACGCGTATTGCGGATCGTAATAGGCGGGCAATTCACCCACCTCGGTACGCAGCGCACTTCCTCCGATTCGCCTCAACAGTGTGGATGAAGCGTGGCGAACCGTGGCGGTTGTGATGCCGAGGCAGCCTCCGAGAATTCGCGCAAGGCTGTAAGTTGCGATTGCCGTCCGCGCAGCTTCCATGGTGCAGCGGCGTTCGGGAGCAATTGCCCAACCGCCAACTTCGACATACGAAACTCTACGCTGCCGGGCCTGTTGCAACTCAGCCTCGACCGCCTTGCGAAATGCATCGCCCCAGGTTCGGCAGGTGGCCAGAGCGGAATGCCTCACCCATAGATCGCGAAATCGCGCATCACTGCCATGGGCACAGTACCGAACGCATCCCTGCACCTCTTCTGATGCATTAACGGCAAGCAGGTGCCAGCTATCCTCGTCAACTGCGACACGGTGACGGCCGTCAAGCGAAAGGTGCGAGCGGTCCACTGCTCCGTCCTGGACGTAAACACTGCCCCGGAACCGCTGCATCTTCGCAACCAGCTGCGCGTGTCTCGAAGGTTCGCAACGAACCTTCTGAAAATCCAGGGGAAGACGAGCACTGGCTGGGGCCACCAGGACAAAGCGAACCTGGTGAGAATCCGGGGTCGGACTTACGCAGCTGGAGTTGGCCGCTACCGTTTGCGGATGGAGCAATTGCACCGTAAGTACACCTCTCGCAGGCAACTCTAGCGGAGCGAAACCGCTCAGGCTAGACTGCTTAAAGTTAGTTGAAAGGCGCTACGAATCCACGGCTGGCGATCGTTAGCACCTTCGGTGAAGCTAAGAATTTCGGAAATGGAATCTAGAGCAATTTTTGTGCCGATTCAGACATATGCTTAGGGTGTTCCCCTTAGGACCAACATCCTGAACCTTGAGTTCCCGATACGGTACTTTCTTCACGCAAGAAATACACGATGTGTAAAATATTACCTATCCGTTCTCCGTTTGTTCTATGACAAATGTCCTGTTTCCTTAGATATGCAGCATCCGTTAACGTTAGGTAACTGCTGCCAAATTCCTCTGCGAATTCCGCGGACGGGGATCCACTCCTCTTCTGGACCAACCTTTTTTCGCCAACTAGCCACATAGTTAACGGTTGTTGCCTATCCAAATTCAAGATTCGGCGCAATCGCACAAGGAGTGAAAATGTCAGCATTGGAGTTTGCAAGTGAGCACATCCCGTACCCGATCTGAGCGGCTACTTTTCGTTTATCCTGATTTCGATCCGACCTACTGGGGTATGCAGCACGCCCTGCCGCTGGTAGGACGCAAGTCGTTGATGCCGCCTCTGGGTCTTATGACCATCGCGGCGATGACCCCGGAACGGTACGAGGTCAGGATCGTAGATATGAACTGCGAACCCCTCACTGAGGAGCATATCGAGTGGGCAGACATGGTGCTGTTTTCGGCCATGATGATGCAGCAGCGGACGTTGTTCAAGGCCGCCGCGCGGTGCCGTGCAGCCGGGAAGCCGGTCGTGTTCGGGGGACCCTATCCGACTTCCTTCACGGATGAGTGCGAGCCCTACTGCGACCACCTCGTGCTGAACGAAGGTGAGGTCACGTGGCCCATGTTCCTGGCCGACCTGGAGAGAGGGACCCTAAAACCGGTCTATGCCAGCACTGAGAAGCCGGATGTCACGCAGTCTCCCTGCCCCCGTTTCGACCTCGTGAATATGGCGCACTACGGCATGATCCCGCTGCAATACTCACGCGGCTGCCCGTTCCTCTGCGAATTTTGCGACATCATCGTGCTCTACGGAAGGGCGCCGCGGACCAAGACACCGGCACAAATGCTGGCGGAACTGGACGCGCTCTATGCCACCGGATACCGCGGGGGCGTTTTCATCGTAGATGACAACTTCATTGGCAACAAGAAGGAGGTCCTGAACTTTCTGCCCGAGATGGAGCGTTGGAACCGTGAGCACGGAAATCCCTTCCAATACGGGACGGAAGCATCCCTGAATCTTGCGGAAGACAAGAAGCTCGTCGACGGCATGATCAAAGCGGGATTTAGCTGGGTCTTCATTGGGGTTGAAACGCCCGATGAGGCTTCCCTGAAAGAGACAAAGAAACATCAAAACGTTCGCGGTTCTCTGGTGGATCGCGTTCGGGTGCTACAGAACGCGGGAATGTTGGTCTTCGGTGGCTTCATTTTGGGCTTCGATAACGACACCGAGGATATTTTCGATCGCCAGATCGAGTTCATCGTCCAGTCCGCGATTCCGAATGCGATGGTGGGCCAGCTCGGAGCCCTGCCGCATACGCCTCTTCATGAGCGAATGCGTAAAGAGGGCCGGCTGCTGCGATCGTTGACCGACGAGAATGGTCTGGGCCCGTTTTACTGCAACTTCAAAACGAAATTGTCGTTTGAATCGTTGGTGCGCGGACAGCGGAAAATTCTGAAAACGATCTACGAACCAAGAGCCTATTTTGACCGGCTGTTGGAAGCATATCGTCGCTTGCCCAAGGAAAAGAAGATGAGCGCGAAGCTGCGCAAACTTCTCTTCCCTCCAGGAATGGTGTTGGGAGATCGACCGTCGGGCGCTGTTGAAATGCTTCCGGAATTCACGGGCAAGGCGAGGATGTCTGCCCTATTGAAATTTTTGCGATCGGTCGAACCAGGATTTCGCCGCGAAGCGTATCGGTTTATGCGGAAGATCGCGTGGGAATGTCCAGAGTACTTCCAACAATCACTGGATTATCTGCTGACGGCCTATCACTACTACATATTCACACGCGATACGGTATTGCCGGAATACGATCGGGTATTGGCCGATCCGTCCGCCTACGAAACACGTGGATCGGCGGAAGAGGACGCCCACGCTGTGTCGTGCGCATCTTCTTCCACCAGTATCGTGCAGATCGCCATCGCCACAGCAGCCGGCGCGGGAATCTCGCCGACCGCCATCGACGAGGACTTGCCGGTTAGTGCTGGGCGAGTGCAATCAGGACGGTAGCGGCCAACAAGTCGCGCCCGGCAGGCGATGGGTGTACATCGCAGGTCGTCGGACTGAGTCTAATTAGCAGTCCCGCACTGCAGGGATCGCCTTGGTACAGAGCTGAAGCGAGTTGGAAAGCCCCAAACCCGTCCGCGAACTTGGCGCCGAACGCCGTGCCCACCCCAACCATGACCTGATTCATTGCGGCGATCGCCTGCGTGAACAGCGGGTCGTTATTGGGAACATATTGTTTCATCAGGATCAGTTTGCCCGTGTAGCCACCCTGGGACCGGAGTTGCGAGAGGATAAAAGCCATGTTTTTGCCAAAGGCATCCAGCACTCCCGGCAGATTCGTCTGCACACAGGGCGCAAAGCTGGGCAAAGTAGGATCACCACCACACAGAATCTCAAGCAGAATCAGATCATTGCCGCCCATGCTCAGCGTCACCAGACTGATCTTCTTGTTAGTCTGCAATTGCTGAATGGCGAAATTCAGTTGCGAACCCGGATACGTGGCTTTCAGGCCGAACGCTGCCTTAAAATCCTGGCAGTGGTAGTCGGGTGCTCCAACCGTGATGAAACTGCCGCTGGTTTCTCCAGGACAGGACGCATTGACTTCGAGCTTGCGATTGCGCTGGAACAGAACGTCAGCAACAATTTCCGGATAGCCGGTATATGCGTTCGGGGGCTGACCTAACAAAGTTGGGTCGTATCCAAACGAGATGGATTCACCCAGGGCTAGATATGTGTAATTGTTTGCGGCCGCGAAGGCGGCCGACGCGAAATAAAGAAGGCTGATCGCTGAAATAACTCTTAAAGCTTGGCGGGTAGAAAGCATTGACGGAGTCTATCACGGCGAAAAGGGGCTCGCGTGTTCGTAATAGAACTTTTGAACAATTCAGTACTAAGGGTCTAACGAACAGCCTTCCGGACAACCCTGCCGCTAGCTCGTTTATACTGGTTTTCTGCATTATTATCTAAATGGCAAGCTGTAGCAAGTGCGACCTCTGCGCCAATCCGGGAACACGTTCGTTAGCCACCGACGTGGCTCGCGTACCGTGTAATGTCCGCCGTTTCCAAGACCACGTCTTCACGCTTTGGCGATGTACAGGGTGCGGATCCATTCATTGCGAGGAGGATGCGGACCTCGAGTTATATTACGCGGATTATCCATTAAAGAGACAGCAGATGGGTTTCGGCGAACGCATCGGTTACCAGAACAGGCTCAACCTGATCGAGAGAGAAGGTTTCCAAAAAACGGATCGGATTCTCGACTACGGCTGCGGCGCCGGGCTGTTCGTTGATTTTCTGCGGACTCAGGGAGTAGAAAGAGCCACCGGGTACGATCCCTTCGTGGATGCTTACCGCGATCGTCAGCAATTGCAGCGGCCCTTCGATGCAGTGGTCTCGTACGATGTAATCGAACACCACGATGATCCGCGCTCCTTTATGAAGGATTTAGTCCCTCTGGTCCGGCCGGGGGGACAACTGGTGATCGGAACTCCGAATGCCGATCATGTTCAGATCAATCGCGAGGGCGACCCCTCACTGCATCCCCCTTATCATCGACATATTCTGTCGGAGCGGGTACTCGTGGAACTCGGGCGCGAACTCGGGCTCATCGTTGCCAGAGTTCACTTGCGATCCTTTTACGATAGCCTTTACCCCACCGTCAACTCCCGCTTCTTGTGGTCGTACCTCAGGAAGAGCAAACTGCTCGATACCGCCGTGGAGCCGCCCCGGACCGACTTGGTAGCCAAGTCCCCCGCCTTACTCTTTTTCGCGGTCTTCGGTTACTTTTTCCCGGCCCACGACTACATGCTCGTGACCTTTCGCAAAGCGGCCTGAGACTTTCAGATCATGCGACTTTCTCATCCACGAAGCGCCGAAATAGAGAGCCACTGTCGTAGCGTTGAAAAACTGACGACCAGGCCTGTGCCGACCTCCGGAATTCCGGCTTAAACAGCAGCTTCTCGATTGCTTGGGCGAGACGTCGTTCCGAAGCATCCTCGACCCTGACGCCCAGCCCCGCGCCATTCTCCGCTAGAACAACGGTCGCGAGCTGCTGATCGGCGTTGCTCGGGATTCCGAGCACCGGAGTCCCGCTGGAAATCGCCGGATAGCTGCCAGGACTGCCGCCATGGCAAACCACGACTCTCGCCTCTCTGGCTGTTTCTTCCAATGGGAGCAGCTCGGCCATGTAAGCATTAGAGACCACAGAAGGGATGGGACGGCCCGAAGTCGCTATAACCACGGCCACGGGCAGTTTCGACAATGCCGAGAGCAATGCAGGCAAAATCCGTAAGGCACCGGAGCTGCCCATCGCGACCAGCACTTTAGGTCTTGGGTCGGCCCGCATCTGTTCCCACCAGTCCGGCTTAGGGATTGGCGGCGCCCACTGGCAGGTTCCCACGTAGTGGTGATTGGAAGGCGGATGCCGCGTTGGCACGAACTCTGGCACATCCGCGTAGAGTACGTGAGTTCCGTCGGTGAACATCGCCCGCGCGTCAAGCGAAAGACGCGGCAAGCCAAACTCCTGCCGGACGGCGTTGAGACCTCCCACCTGAAAAGCGTGCGCCAGCGGTTCAGTGAACCGATAAATCGTATTCAGAATCCGAGGCGAGACCAGACGCGTGATGGGAATGGAGGGCACGATCGCCCTCCGTTTGGCATAGGGACTCCAGTAGGCATTCGTGATCACTGCGGAAGGTACATTTTCCAGGCTCGCACTGATCGCGAGCGAAGGCCTCAAATCGCCCACCACCATGTTCGGCCGAAACTCGCTAATTAAATGCCGGTCTTCATGTACATAGCGGCGAATAACGTCACGTGGAAAAAGGGGAGCGCCCTGGCTGAGATGCTTCAGGAACTGTTCGCCTGGCATGGTTTGCAGCTCTCTCACGACGAACGCCCGATTCTCAAGGAATCGAATGAAACGTCCGGGAGAGCAGAAGACGATGTCGTAGCGGTCGGGATCGAGGGACTGGGCCAGCGCGAGAGGACGGGTGAAGTGGGCCATGGTCGCGCCTTCTGCAAAAAAGAGAATGCGTTTGCGGGGCATCCGGAGTGGCGGTTACGATCTAGGCAAATCTCGGCGGCGTAAGAAAAACAAAGCCCCCGCGTGACCTGGTCACACGGGGGCCGGAAAACAAGTATATAAGACGGCCGAACTTAGGCCTTCTTGAACTTGCGAGTGGCCGCCAAACCGATCAGGCCGGCGCCAATCAGAAGCATGGTGCTGGGTTCCGGAACTGTCGGGGCAAGCTGGACAGTGAATGAGCCGGAGTAGGTGCTGGTGCAAGATCCGCTGACGCAGCCGAGTCCCGTTTTGGAATCTGCAATGCCAAAAATGAAATTCTGGATGTCGATTGGATCCAGACCCACGAATTGAGTGGTGTAACTACCCTGCCAATTCGAAATCGGAGACGTTCCGTCACTCACCGTACCAATAGCCGCCAGAGTTACCGAAGTACCTGTCGATGTCTTGGTTAAAATGATTGGCCCGACACCGCCAGCCGAGCAGCTTTGGCCAAGGGTCAGCGCGGCAGTGCAAGCATTCGCAAGGCCCGGACCGAGGTTTGTCAGATCGAAAGTGAGACTGCCAACTCCGGGAGCGCCGGAGAACACCATGAACCCGGTGCCGGGGGTTACGCCAAAAACCAGATCTTTGATTGTCCCGAGCTCCGTGGGTGCGATATTGCCCCCAGCGAATGTCACGTTGGTCAGGGCATCGGCTTGAATGCAACCAGTACCGCCGCCCACTGGCAGAATCCAATCGATTGAGGTGCTCGTGACCGTCACGCCGCCG
>Ga0105240_10008914_pt1 | contig 14271 bp, 5 predicted proteins | sample KBSC54metaG_FD_80426 | JGI IMG/M metagenome (GOLD analysis project Ga0105240, IMG submission 80426) | Corn rhizosphere microbial communities from Kellogg Biological Station, Michigan, USA - KBS C5-4 metaG | ecosystem: Host-associated > Plants > Roots > Rhizosphere > Soil | place: Michigan, USA... | reverse complement strand
GAAAAATGACCATTAAGGAACAACAGGACGAGATCATTGCGGACTTCGAATTGTTCGGCGACTGGATGGATAAATACGAGTACATTATTCAACTGGGGAAGGAACTGCCTCTAATAGATCCCCAATACAAGATAGACGAGAACCTCATTCGTGGATGCCAGTCGAAAGTGTGGCTGCATGCGGACTATACGGGTGGGATCATGACCTTCACGGCGGACAGTGACGCGGTGATCACGAAGGGGCTGGTAAGCCTGGTGATCAAGGTGCTGTCGGGGCATACGCCGAAGGAGATAGTGGATGCGGACCTTTATTTCATCGATGCCATCGGACTTAGCAGTCATCTTTCTCCTACGCGCAGCAACGGTCTTTTGTCCATGGTGAAACAGATCAAAATGTATGCTTTGGCATATCAGGCAAAGTCACTGCAATCATAAACTGCCATCCTAACAGGGAGAAACTTTTTCTATGAGCGAAACAATAACATTACGGGATCAGATAGAAGGGGTCTTACGTACGGTGTACGACCCGGAGATACCTGTGAATATATATGATCTCGGTCTCGTCTATGAAATAAAGATCGCTGACCGTGGAGAGGTGAAGATCACCATGACGCTGACGGCGCCTGCCTGTCCGGCTGCGGGAGAGATCATCCACGAAGTGCAGCAAAAAGTCGAGGCCATCGAAGGCGTCATCGACTGTCATGTCCAATTAACTTTCGACCCACCCTGGAACAAGGACATGATGAGTGAAGAAGCGAAGCTCGAGCTTGGATTTCTCTGATACTTTTTTATCTTTCTCTATATATTTATTATCCCGGGAGTGCGCCGGGAACGATTGCGTAGATTTTTATGTAAAAGCAGGACGCGTCAGGACGGTGCCGCGGTGGTGTTTCTCTACTTTAGGAATGCCCTGAACGATTGGGGTTTTCTATTACACCATTAAACTTGCCGCTCATGAAATCGTATGCAACCAATGCACGTCGCTGCTTTAAACCCCTCTACGGGGTTTTGTTATTTCTGCTAGTCTCCCATTTTTCCACTGCACAAAACAAGCCGCCGGAGACAGCCCGGGAGACGCCGGTGGAGGGGCGTATCACGGATGAGAAAGGAGAGGGTATAGCCAGCGCCAGCGTTATGGTCAAGGGTTCGAAGACCGCTGTCAGCGCGGGTCAGGACGGGGCTTTTACCATTTCTGCCCGTATCGGGAAGGATGTGCTGATCGTGTCTGCGGTGGGATATGTCAACCGGGAGATGGCTGTGAAGAGCAATCATCTAACGATCATGCTCACGTCCCAGAACAAGACGATGGAAGATGTGGTGGTGATCGGCTATGGCAGTCAGCGAAGACCGGATGTGACTGCGGCCATTGCCAGTATGAATACGAAGGGTATCGAGGAGCGGCCTGTCACGCGTATCGATCAGGCGATGATCGGGCAGATGCCGGGTGTGCAGGTTCGTCAGCAGACGAGCGCGCCGGGTGCAGGGTTCAGCATCGTGGTGCGCGGCGCGGGTTCCATCTCCGCGGGTACGGAACCTTTGTATGTATTGGATGGCTTTCCGCTGGATGTGGTCAGCCAGAATACGGCAGGGGGCTTTTCCAATGGCAATCCTTTGAACAATCTCAATCCGGACGACATCGAGAGCATACAGGTGCTGAAGGATGCCGCCGCAGGGGCCATTTATGGATCGAGGGCTGCCAACGGGGTGGTGCTGATCACGACGAAGAGGGGTCAGATAGGTAAGGCGCGGCTCAGCGTGAATGCGCATGCAGGTATCAGCCAGGCGGCCCGTAAGATGGATCTGCTGAGCCCGGAGGAATGGATCGCACAGGAGACGGAGTATGTGAATTATAAATGGGTACATTCGGCGACTACGGGAAGGACGGCTGATCAAACCAATGCGCAGCGCAGGGCGATCCTGGGATTGGGTCCGAATGCATACAACGCCGTGTATATGCCGGATGACCGATGGTCGATGCCGGGGCATCCGGGACTGGAATATGTCAACTGGCAGGATTCCATATTCCGGACGGCGCCATTCCAAAACTATGAAGTGTCTGCCAGCGGCGGGACAGAGAATGTACGCTACTTCGCCTCGGGCAGCTATTTGAATCAGTCCGGGGTATTGTTGAATTCCGGCTTTCGGAATTACAGCGCACGCGCTAATGTCGAGGTCACGGCCAGCAAACGATTCAAACTGGGGTTCAACCTGGCGCCCAGCTATTCTGTTATCAATTCTCCATCCGCGGAAGGGAAGGACAACCAGATGCAGAAGGTATACAGCATGGTTCCAGTAGTGGAGGATACTGCGGGGATACTTACGGGCGCCGGAAAGAATGCGGTGTATGGATGGGCGATTTCAAGTGTAAGTCCTGTCGCCTTTTTCAACAATACGATCAATACGACAAAGACCTCCCGGACCTTATATTCCATATACGGCGATCTGCAGATACTGGATGGACTTTCGGCGAGGAGCACGCTCAACTATGATGAATCGAACCAGCAAACGAAGACCTATATTTCCGACTATGTGGCGGGCAATGTTGCAGACAGGCTGAACTCGCCGGGGAAGAACTCTTCAGGCACCTACCTGGGATTCAGGAAACAGAATTTTGTCAACGAGAATACGCTCAACTATAACAAGACTTTCCATGAGGCGCATACTATTGCCGCTGTGGCAGGCGTATCCTATAATTGGGTGCACCTGGAGAATTTTACCATCAAGACGGCGGGAGGATTTGCCAATGATCTTGTCAATACGCTGAACAATGCTATCCCCAACAGCGGGGGTGTTACGACGACGGCTACGACCACGGAGTCCAACAACGTGTTGTTCTCCTACTATGGGAGGGTGCAATACGGATATAAGGGCAGGTATCTTGTATCGGGCTCGGTGAGGAGGGATGCCTCTTCGCGATTTGGCCGGCAAAGCCGGTGGGGTACTTTCCCTTCTGTGACAGCGGGGTGGAGAATATCGGAAGAACGTTTTATGCAGGGGGTGAGCTTTGTCAATGATCTGAAGCTGCGATTCAGCTATGGAAAGGCGGGAAATAACAATATCGGGGATTATGCGGCCGTGCCGACATTGATCAGCGGCACGGTGAACAATATTTTGTATGGCAACTACAGTTTTGGCGGGAACAATGCCGTGGCCGCCACGGGACAGATCCCCAATGGACTGGCCAACGCGCTGCTGGAATGGGAGACGGCGGCTACCTACGATGCGGGGTTGGATGCAAGTCTGCTGAACAACCGGGTGAATATCATTTTCGACCTGTATCAGAAGACGAATTCGAATCTCCTGCTGAACATTCCCGTGCCCGGCGCTACGGGAGCTAATACTATCCTGGAGAATATCGGCGCGGTGCGGAACAGGGGTCTGGAACTGGCCGTGAATGCTGTCCCTTTGGTTATACGGGGTTTCCAGTGGACGATCAATGCCAACATCGCATGGAACCAGAACAGGGTGATGGACCTGGGAAATGGCGGGGCGCCTATCAATATTCCTTCCAATGGGTATGGCGGCAATCCGCCGTTCCTGATGCAAAAGGGACTGCCGATGTACAGCTATTATGTGATAAAGACGCATGGACTGTTGACACAGGCGGATCTGAGCGACCCGAAGGTGACCAAGCTGCCAAAAGAAGAAGTGGGTGATCCCAGGTATGTGGATGCAAAGCCTGATGGGATCATTGATGCCAACGACAGGGTAGTAGGAGGACAGCCGACGCCAAAATATACATGGGGGTGGACGAATACATTCCGGTATAAGAATTTCGATCTGGGTATACAGGTCTATGGTCAGCATGGCGGCTCGATCCTTTCGTATATCGGCCGGGCTATCGACAATCCTACCAATGGAGCGATCCCCACCGATATTGGATTGTGGCGGGACAGGTGGACGCCTGCCAACCAGAATTTCAATGCGCCGAGGGGTAAGATCGGGATCAGCTATACGATACCGTATGTCACGTCGGACTGGATCTACTCGTCGGACTTCTGGAGGATACAGAATATTACATTGGGATATAATCTGAAAAGCGTTATCAGGACCGGAGCGATCAGCTCGGCCAGGGTGTATGCTTCGGCCCTCAACTTCTTTAGCAAGGACAAGTATAAGGGGGGCGTGAACCCTGAGGCGCAGAATACGAACCTGAGCGGGAACTCAAGCTATCCCCTGCCAGGGGATTACGGCGCACTGCCTTTGAACAAGAGTCTTGTCATGGGTCTTAGCATTTCCTTTTAATTATTCTTAAACTATCTCCGATGAAATATATAGTTATCTGCTGCGTGTGTCTGGCCTTATTGAACAGCTGCAGCAAGCAATTGGATCAGCAGCCTCCTTCGAATGCCCCGAAGGCGGACTTTTATAAAAATACGAGCGACTTTACACAGGCCGTGACCGGAGCTTATTATCAGCTGCGCGCCTATCCGGATCAGACGCTGTGGATGGGGGAGATGCGGAGCGACAATGTGATTGCCACTTCCGATGGCAACAGGGACTGGCAGGGGATCAACGACTTCTCACCCAATCTTACCAATACGGCGTTTATCGTGGCGGCCTGGAACAGCAATTTCAATGGCATTTACAATGTAAATACCGTGCTGGATGCCCTGGACAAGTTCGGTACGAATGTTACGGATACGGCCTTACGGCGGCGATTTGGGGGAGAGTGTCATTTTCTCCGGGCGTTTTATTATTTTCAATTGCTGCGGCTGTATGGGGAACTGCCCATCATCGACCATGTAGTGACCGTCCCGGAGGCGGAGGCCATTGCCCGAAGCAAGGTGTCGGATGTGTATGCTTTTATTATCTCGGACCTGCAATATGCCATCGCGAACCTGCCGTTCAGCTATGGTGCCGCGGATGTGGGGCGTGCGACGTCGAATGCGGCCAGGGGGTTGCTGGGGCTGGTCTATCTGACGCGGAGCGGCCCGACCTATGGGGTGAACGGGCCGGGGATGAACAGCGGGGAATACGATCTGGCGATGGCGCAGTTCGATGCTGTGATTGGAAGTGGCGTATATTCTTTTTTGGCGAGCTACCCTTCTATCTTCTCCTATACGAATGAGGATAATAAGGAAGTGATCTTTGATGTACAGTATATGAGCGCGAACAATGGCGCGGATTTTCCCAGCATGCTGGTGCCTTCCGGATACTGGAGCGGACTGGGGATCTCGGGCAGCTATGGAAATGGCTATGGGAGTACGACCTTCAATATCACGAAGGACCTGTTGGGTTCTTATACTGCCAGTGCGGCGGGTGGGGTGGACACGCGGGATACTTTTTCCATCCAGCATAAGTTCAACTCTTCGCCCACGATCATCGACTCGGTGAACCCTTTTATCAAGAAGTATATCAATATTTCCAAACGGGGTACCGGATACAATGACTGGCCGATCAATTTTATCGTACTGCGTTATACCGACGTACTGCTGATGAAGGCGGAATGTGTGCTGCATGGCGCCAGCGGCGGGTCGCAGTCCTATGTGGATTCGGTGGTGAACCTGGTGCGGCAGCGGGCGGGTGTGCCGGGCGGCGTGTCGAATGTAGACCTGCCTGGGTTGATGGAGGAGCGCCGGCGGGAGTTCCTTGGAGAGGGGCTGCGCTGGAATGATCTTGTACGGGAGGGGATGGCGGTGACGACGATGAATGCCTGGGTGGCGCATGACAGTATTGCAACTATTGCTACGGTGGCGCCGCAATTTATCATTTACCCGATACCGGGAGCGGAGATGCTGGTGAAACCGGGATTGTATACACAAAACGATGGATACTACTGATATGAATTATAGAAAGATAGGATTGATCGTTGGGCGTTTGGCGGCCTGGGTTGCGGGCCGGTGTCAGCCTGTGCTGGAGACGGGATCGGTGCGGCCGATGCCTTCCTCGTGGATCGACAAGGATACACGTCATACTGTTGTGAGGCTGTCGGGTTTGGGAGGTAATAATGCCAGCTTTTATTTTCACAACAATCCCTTTATCGGGGATAGGATGGTCTTTTACCATACGGAGGGAAAGAACAAACAGATCTATACGTTGGACCTGCTGACGTGGCAGACCGTGCAGGTGACGCATATGTCTTCTCCTATGAATGGGGAGATCGTGGGCAAGTCCAGCGGGCGGGTATTTTACCAGGTGAAAGATAGCGTGTTTTATTCGGATAGTCGTTCATGTGAGACAAAGCTGGTATTTGTGTTTCCCGCAGATTTTAAAGGGAGCATTACCACCTTGAATGCAGATGAGACGCTGCTGGCGGGTGTGCAGAGCGGGGATGAGGAGAAGGAGATACTTCGGCAATATCCTGAAAAGCACGATTTTTTTAATCGCATATATGATGCGCATATCCCACATACCTTGTTTACGGTGGATGTACGGACCGGGGAGCTGAAAAAGATACATCGTGAAAATACCTGGATCGGGCATGTGCAGTTCTCGCCTACGGACACCGCGTTATTGATGTTCTGTCATGAGGGGCCCTGGCAAAAGGTGGACAGGATATGGACTATCAACGTGGCGACCAGCGCGGTGCGGCTGATGCACAAGCGGACGGTGGAGAATGAGATCGCGGGGCATGAATTCTTTAGCCCGAATGGAGATACGATCTGGTTTGACTGGCAGATACCGAAGGGACAGCGCTTTTTTCTGGGCGGGGTGGATGTGCGTACGGGTGAGGAGAGAAAATATGCGATGACGAGGGACGAGTGGTCCATTCATTTTACTATTTCCCCGGATGGGAGGCTGTTTGCGGGTGATGGGGGTGACTCGGGCCAGGTAGCGAAGGCTAAGAACGGAGGGTGGATATATTTGTTCCACCGGGAGGGTGAGCGGCTGGTGTCGGAAAGGCTGGTGAATATGAAGGGGCAGTATTATAAGCTGGAGCCGAATGTACATTTTTCGCCGGATGGCAGGTGGGTGATATTTCGTGGGAATTTTGAAGGGAGGGAGGAGGTTTATGCGGTGGATACTTTTTCGGGGAGCGAGTCGCCGGACCGGGGGGGTGATGCTGCGGGGGCGGGGTGGCCTGTGATCACTTCGACGATGCGACCCTGGACGCGGTGGTGGTGGATGGGAAGTGCGGTGAATAAGGCGGACCTGACGGAGAATATGGAGCGTTATAAGGCGGTGGGGTTGGGTGGGCTGGAGCTCACGCCTATCTATGGGGTGAAGGGGTCTCAATTTATCCCTTATCTGTCCCCTGCGTGGATGGATATGTTGGAGCATACATTGAAAGAGGCGGGCAGGCTGGGACTGGGGCTGGACATGGCTACCGGGACCGGCTGGCCTTTTGGCGGGGGGCCGTTGATCGATGAGCGCTATGCGTGTAAGGACTTTGTCTATAAGACCTGGACATTGCGCGGGAGCGAGTTTTTTAAGGATACTGTGCAATATATACAGGAGCCGCTGGTGCTTTCGGACGGGGGTGTGAAGATAGGCATCGACCAGTTGGTGGAGCCTGTGTATGCGAATAAGGATCTGCAGCGGCTGGCTTTATTCCAGGTGCGATGGGCGAGGGCATTGCCGCTGCAGGCGTTGATGGCGTATTCATCGGATGGGAAGATCGTGGATCTGACGGGGAAGGTAGATGGTTCGGGACGACTACGGTGGACGGCGCCTCCTGCTTCGGGAGGCTGGATATTATATGGCATTTTTCAGGGGTGGCATGGGAAGATGGTGGAGCGGGCGGCGCCGGGCGGGGAGGGGAATGTGATCGATCATTTTTCGCGGGCGGCGCTTATGCGATACCTGAGCAGGTTTGACAGTGCATTTGGGCGGAAGGATCATAATGATGGTCCTTCGGACAACGGGCCTACGGCCCGTTTGCGCGGGCTGCGGGCATTTTTTAACGACAGCTATGAGGTGGATGATGCGCGGGGGCAGAGTGACTGGACGCCGGGGTTTTGGGAAATATTCCAGAGCCGGAGGGGATATGATCTGCGGGAGCATTTGCCGGAGCTGTTGGGGGGAGCCGGGGCGGTGAGAAGACCTGGCGGACCGGGGGGGATGATGTTGCAAGGTGCTGGTGGACATGGCGGACCAGTGACGGGTGGCGAAGCTGTTGCGAGGAACAGGGTCCTTTGCGACTACCGGGAAACCATATCCGAACTGTTGCTGAACGAGTTCACCCGCGGGTGGGGGGACTGGGCGCATGGCAAGGGAGCTATCATACGTAATCAGGCGCATGGGAGCCCGGCCAATATTTTAGACCTGTATGCTGCCAGTGACATACCGGAGACAGAGGGGACGGATATATTACGTTATAAATTTGCCACTTCGGCGGCGCATGTCATGGGTAAGCGGTTGGTATCCGCGGAGACGGTGACCTGGCTGAATGAACATTTTCTCAGCAGTCTGGCGGATGTGAAAAAGGCGTTGGACCTGTACTGGCTGGGTGGTGTCAATCATATCTTTTATCATGGTACGGCGTATTCACCTTCCAGTGATCCGTGGCCGGGCTGGCTGTTCTATGCGGCCGTACATTTTACACCCAATGATCCCTGCTGGCAGGACTTTGCTACGCTAAATGAATATGTGGCGAGGTGTCAGTCTTTTTTGCAGGAGGGGATGGCGGATAATGATGTGCTGTTGTACTGTCCTGTGTATGACAGCTGGATGGAGGCGGGGCAGAAGCTATTGCAACATTTTGATAAGATGGAGGCGAACTTTGAAGGGACGGGGTTTGCGGCATGTGCGTTGGAGATGGAAAAGCGGGGGTATGCTTTTGATTATATATCGGACAGGCAGGTGCAGGGACTATCTGTCGGGGCGGCGATCAGGCCGGGGCAGGGGGCGGATATGAAGACTGGCGCCGGCCCAGGAACTGGTATTCGCACGTTGGGCGGGGGGTGGTATCGGACGGTGCTGCTGCCGGACTGCCGGTATATTTCGCTGGGTGCGTTTAAGAAGCTGCTAGAGATGGCGGAAGGAGGGGCGCAGATACTTATCTATAAAGCGATGCCAGGGGATGTACCGGGATGGGAAGCATGGGAGGCGCGGAGGGATACGCTGCATGGATGGATGGAGCGTCTGCATTTTTCGAGTGCGGCTGGTGGGATACAGCGGGCAGATGTTGGCAAGGGAGCTTTTATACGGGGGGATGACCTGGGAGAGCTGTTGCGATATGCGGGGATCAGAAGGGAGATAATGGTGGACGACAGTTTGGATGTGGTGCGGCGATCGAATGGACCAGGGCATTGTTATTTTATTGTCAATAAAAGCAGCAGGCGTTGGGAAGGATGGACGGTGTTGGCGGACAGCATGAAGGATGCGCTATTATTTGATCCGATGCGTGGGGTGAATGGACGGGCGCGGGTTCGGGGTTCGCGTGAGCTATATCTGCAGCTGATGCCGGGGGAGAGTGTGATCGTACGGATCTATGCTTTGGGAGCGGGGGACGGAGATGATCCTGTGGCAGGGAGGGAGCTATTCCCGTATTATCGCCCAGTGGGGGATGCTGTTGCGTTGGGAGGTGAATGGGATATCAAATTTGTGTCGGGTGGGCCGGTGCTGCCTCCTTCGTCGAAGATGCGGGAGCTGAAGTCATGGACGACGTTGCGTGAGGATGCGGCGCGGTTTTCGGGTACGGCGAAGTACACGCTGCATTTTGCGCGGCGGGTGTTGCCGGAGGGCGCTGCCGGGTGGATGCTGGATCTGGGGAAGGTGGGTCGCACGGCCCGGGTGTCGTTGAATGGGCATGCGCTGGGGACATTGATAGGGCCTTATTATAGGGTGATGATACCTGCTGCGGTGATGGCGTCTTCAGCGGCGGACAGCAATGTGCTGGAGGTGATGGTATCTAACGGTATGCTCAACCGAATTGAGGACATGGACAAGAGGGGCGTGGAGTGGAAGAAATTTTACAATTATAATTTACCGGCGCATGTGCCGGAGGACAAGGGGGCTGATGGGCTTTTTAGTGCGAAGGGATGGAAGCCGGAGGAGTCGGGGTTGTTGGGGCCGGTGAGTTTGACGGCGGTGGGGGATGGAAGCAGCCTTGCCAGAAGGTGCGGGGGAAACACATTTTATAAGTGACTGGGAGAGGAAGGAAGTGAACATTGTAATTAAACCATTATGAAAAGATTTTTTTTATTGCTTACGACTGCGTGTCTGTCTTTTACGACGGCCAGCCTGGACGATGGGAAGCCTGTATTTTATATCATCGGGGATTCCACGGTGAAAAATGGAAAGGGTAAGGGTGATGGGGATCTGTGGGGATGGGGAAGCATTCTGGGTGAATATTTCGATACGAGCCGGTGTTTGGTGCGTAATCATGCATTGGGCGGTCGGAGCAGCCGGACCTTTATTACGGAGGGACACTGGGATGTGGTGCTATCGACGTTGAAGAAGGGAGATTATGTCATTATGCAATTCGGGCACAACGATGGGGGGCCGTTGGATGATACGGCACGTGCGAGAGGGACGATCAAAGGGACGGGAGAGGAGATGAAGGATATCTATAATCCCATTATGAAGAAGAACGAGACCGTACATACTTATGGCTGGTACCTGCGGAAATATGTTGCGGACATAAAGGCGCATGGAGCCACTGCAATCATATGCAGCCCCATTCCCCGGAATATGTGGGAGGATGGAAAGTGTGTGCGTGCGACGGAGGACTATGGCAAGTGGGCGCGGGAAGTGGCGGAGGCGACGGGGGCATATTTTATCGATCTTAATAATCTTATCGCGGATGAGTATGATAGGCGGGGGCCTGAGGTGGTGCGGGGCTTTTTTCCGGGAGATCATGCGCATACGAAAGAGGCGGGAGCGCGGGTGAACGCGGGGATCGTGGTGAAGGGGATACGGAATCTTGGAAAAAATGAACTAACGCAGTATCTGCTGATAGGTCCGGCTGTCCTGGAGATGCCAAAGCAGAAAGATGTATTGCAGCGTATGAGATTGGCCAATACGTATTTTATGGACAAGTGGCCCGATCCGGGGAAGGAGATCGTAACCAATATTGCGCGACCCAGTCATATATGGACTCGGGCTGTGTATTACGAGGGGTTGATGGGTCTGTATTCAATAGACCCGCAGAAAAAATATTATGATTATGCGGTGGATTGGGGCGAGAAGCATCAGTGGACACCCCGGTATGGAGTGATGGATCGCGATGCCGACGATCAATGCTGCGGGCAGACCTATATCGACCTATATGGTATGGATCCGCGGCCCGAAAGGATCGGACCTATCAAGGCCTGTATGGACAATATGGTATCGGGCGACAAATGCGATGACTGGCACTGGGTGGACGCCCTGCAGATGGCGATGCTCGTGTTTGTCCGGCTGGGAGTGGTGTTGAAGGATACTGCCTACTTCCGGAAGATGTATGACCTGTATCATTATGCGAAGTATGTCCATGGCGGGCATGGGTTGTTCGATCCGCAGGAGCATCTGTGGTGGAGGGATAAGGATTTTGTTCCGCCGTATAAGGAGCCCAATGGCCGGAACTGTTATTGGAGCCGTGGGAACGGATGGGTATTGGCGGCGTTGGTGAGGGTCTTATCGTTACTGCCTGTGAATGACACGCACCGTCAGGAGTACCTGGATGACTATCTAGGGATGGTAAAGGCGCTCGTGCCCTTGCAGCGGGAGGATGGTTTTTGGAATGTGAGCCTGGAGGACCCGGGACATTTTGGAGGGAAGGAACTAAGCGGAACCGCGTTGTTTACGTATGGCATAAGCTGGGGGATCCGGCAAGGGTACCTGGACAAAAAGCTGTATTTACCTATGGTGGCGGCTGCCTGGAATGCCATGGTCAGGGAGTCGTTGCATCCCAATGGTTTTTTGGGCTATGTGCAGGGGACGGGGAAGCAGCCTTCGGATGGGCAGCCTGTGACATACGATAAGGTCCCGGATTTCGAGGATTACGGGCTGGGCTGTTTTCTGCTGGCGGGCAGCGAAGTATACCAGCTGGCGTCACCGCCTGCCGCCAATCTGGATGAGAAGATAGTACCTCCCTACAGGGAGCCGGATGTTCTTATGGCGGCTGGTGGTCACCGGGTGACGACGGTGAAAGAATGGAGTGTGTCCCAACGGCCATATCTCTACGGATTGTTTGAACGATATGTCTATGGCCGGATGCCTGCTGTGAAAGTTGCGATGGAGGCGAGGGTGGTGTCTGTGGATTCGACCGTGCTGGACGGGCTGGCCATCCGTAAAAAAGTGAGTTTGTCCTTTGCAGATACGGCTGTCCGGCTGAATGTCGTGCTCTATCTGCCGCGAAAGGTGCATGTCCGGTGCCCCATCTTTGTGGGGTATAATTTCGGAGGTAATGGCACGGTGGAAAGTTCGTCTCAATGGCCTTTGAAAGAGATCCTTTCGAGAGGGTATGGGGTGGCGACTGCCTGGTACTGGGATATCGAGCCGGACAGGGCTGATGGATGGCAAACGGCGGTCCGGGCCCGTCTGGCGGCGGCATTAAAGATAGAGCCGCGTGAATGGAGCGCCATTGGGGCGTGGGCCTGGGGATTGGGCCGGATAGCGGATTATCTGGCGACGGATAAGCAGGTGGATCCGCGGCGGCTGATCGTCATTGGTCATTCCCGTCTTGGAAAGACGGCTCTTTGGGCCGCGGCGGGAGATCCCCGGTGGGCGCTGGTGGTTTCCAATGAGTCGGGAGAGGGAGGTGCTGCCCTGTCCAAAAGAAATTATGGAGAGACCATCGCCATTATCAATGAGAAATTTCCCTGGTGGTTTGCGCCGGCCTACAAACAGTATGGCGATGACCCCGCTGCCCTGCCGCTGGACCAGCATATGCTTCTTTCGCTGATAGCACCCCGTCCTCTGTACGTTGCCAGTGCGGAGGGCGATCAGTGGTCTGATCCGAGGGGGGAGTTCCTCAGTGCGGTGAGCGCCGGGGCCGTATACCATCTGTATAAAGAAAAGGGGGTCGAGGGGGAGAGCCTGCCGGCGCCGGGTCATTCGGTGGGGGGCTATATACGGTATCATATCCGGCCGGGCAAGCATGATATTACCCTATACGACTGGAGCCAGTATATGAATTTTGCCGATCTGTATCTGAAAAAATAGCTATGTGTCAAGATAAAAAATATTCACCATAATAGGCGATTTGGGTATTTTTGTGTTAAAATAACTTAATAATCAGATAACATATTTGGTGATTTCTCCGGATGAATGCACTTTCTTTGAACCTCCTTCCAAGGGTCCCTGGCGGCTCGTCCGAAGGACAGATATTATTAGCTAACGTTGCTTAATTGTCCGGACATGTCAAAAAACAAATTGCTGGTTCCATTTATCCTGGTGACTTCTTTGTTCTTCTTATGGGCCTTTCTCCACAACCTGAACCCCATTCTGATCCCTCACCTAAAAAAAGCGTGTCAACTGAATGATAAACAATCTTCTTTGGTGGATCTTCCTATCTATCTGGCGTATTGCCTGGCGGCTATTCCTGCGGGGCTTTTTATGCATAAATATGGATACAAGAAGGGGATTGTGTTCGGGCTAATGATGTTTGCAGTGGGGGCGATACTTTTCACTTTTGCGGCCTCTGAGCGGAATTTTATCTACTTTCTTGTGGCGTTGTTCGTGCAGGGTAGCGGCGCTGCATTCCTGGAGACCGTGGCCAATCCCTATATGGCCAATCTGGGTGATCGGGCCAATTCGGAGCAGCGGCTAAATTTTGCGCAATCTTTTAACGGCTTGGGGGCTATGGTTGCTCCTATGGTAGGCGCCCAGTTCATCTTATCGGGTATCGAGCATACGAAGCCGGAAATGGATGCTATGAAAGCCAATGGAACGCTGAATGTTTACCTGCAGTCGGAGGCAAATTTGATCAAGCCGCCTTATTATGTAATTGCTGGAGTAGTACTGCTGGTGGCGCTGTTGTTCGTATTCTCCAAGATACCAGAGATAAAGGAGCCGGATGCGGAATTGGATGCATCGACCGGTACGCATGGCCATACCGTGGGTACGAAGTTTTCTTTTAACGTCTTCCGGTTCAGCCATCTGAGATGGGCCATCCTGGGTATCTTCTTCTATGTGGGGTCGCAGGTGGCGGTGGGCAGTTTCTTTATAAGATTCTCCCGATATGTCGCGGATATTCCGGAGAAAGAGGCGGGGAGAATGTTCACAGGGGCGATGGCGGGTTTTATGGCGGGAAGGTTTTTGGGGACCTTCTTTATGAAATATATCAAGCCGGCGAAGTTGCTGTCGTTGTATGCGGCGATCAATATGCTACTGCTGACCGTGGCCTTACTAACGAAGGGGAATATTGCCGTCTATTGCGTGATGTGTACGCCCTTTTTTATGT
>Ga0105240_10008910_pt1 | contig 14273 bp, 21 predicted proteins | sample KBSC54metaG_FD_80426 | JGI IMG/M metagenome (GOLD analysis project Ga0105240, IMG submission 80426) | Corn rhizosphere microbial communities from Kellogg Biological Station, Michigan, USA - KBS C5-4 metaG | ecosystem: Host-associated > Plants > Roots > Rhizosphere > Soil | place: Michigan, USA... | reverse complement strand
TCGGGCTTCGGCTTTTCCGCCGGCTTGGGCGGCGCCGGGGTCGGCTTCGGCTTGGGCTTCGGTTCCGGCTTGGGCTCGGGCTTCGGCGGCGCGGGGGTGGGCTTGGGCGGCACCGGCCTGGGCTGCGGCTTCGGCACCGGCTCGGCCTTGGGCGGCGGCGGCGTCGCGTCCTCGGGCGCGCCCTTTTCGGGCGCCACGGACGGCGCGGGTGCCTCCTGGCTCACCTTGGGCGCGGCCGAGGTCTTGCCGACCTTGTCGACGAACTGGACGTCCATCGGATCGGACAGCTGCGTCTTGGGAATCTTCGCCAGCGACAGGCTGAGCGACAGCAGCACCAGCAGGGCGACATGCCCTGCGACCGCGACGCCGAGGCCGATCCGCTCCGCGCGTTCCATGGCTTACTCGCGCTCGCCCTGCGCGGTGGAGACGATGGAAATCTTGTTGAGGCCGGCCCGGTTGAGCTCGCCCATCACCGTCATCACCTTCTCGAACTGCAGCGCCCGGTCGGCGCGCAGGAACACCTGCTGCGGCTCGGGCGCGCCGGCCGACTGCGCCGCGATCGTCGCCAGCCGCTGCGGCAGCTCCGCATCGGAGACGAGGTCGTCGTCGACATAGACCTGGCCGGCCTGGTCGATGCTGATCTGGGTGGGCTTCTTGGGCTGCTCCAGCGCCTTGGCGCGGCTGTCCGGCAGGTTGATCGGCACGCCCGTCATCAACAGCGGGGCGGTGATCATGAAGATGATCAGCAGCACCAGCATCACGTCGACCAGCGGCGTGACGTTGATCTCCGCCATCGGCGTGCGCCGGCCGCCATGGCCGCGCCGGGGGCCTACACCCATGGCCATCAGTCGGACTCGAGCTCGCGCGAGAGCGTCGCGTGGAAGCCGTCGGCGAAGCGGTGGAGGCGCGCCTCCAGCTTGTTGATGCCGTGGCTGAGGCGGTTGTAGGCGATCACCGAGGGGATGGCGGCGAACAGGCCGAGCGCGGTGGCGAACAAGGCCTCGGCGATGCCCGGCGCGACCACGCCGAGCGAGGTGTTCTGCTGCGCCGCGATCGACGTGAAGCTGCGCATGATGCCCCACACCGTGCCGAACAGGCCGACGAACGGCCCGACCGAGCCGATCGTGGCGAGGATGTTCAGCCGGTCCGAAAGCCGGTCGATCTCCGCCGCGATGGTCGCCGCCATCATCGTCGTCAGCCGCTCGCGCGTGCCCTCGCGATCGATCTTCTTGCCGGCCGTGGAGCGGCGCCATTCGGTGACGCCGGCACCCAGCACCTTGGCCGAGGGCAGGTCCGAATTGCGGTTGGTGGTGTAGTAATTGTCGATGTCCTCGGCCGCCCAGAAGTCCTTCTCGAACTTGGCCGAGCGGCGCGCGATGCTCTTCAGCCGGCCGCCATGGCCGATGATGATCGCCCACGTCCAGACCGAGGCGAGCAGCAGCCCGACCATCACGACCTTCACCACGATGTCGGCCTGGAGGAAGAGGGCGAGCGGCGACATGGTCGCGGCGTCGGTCGCCAGATGTGGTGTCATTACGGTCCTTCTTCCCCTTGCAGGCGGCGAAACGCATCGAGCCAGGCTTGCGGCTGCCGCCTCGGCCTCCCGTCCGGGGACAGGAAGGCGGCGGTGACTTCCGCTTCGGCGACCAACACCCCGCCCCGCATGACTCGTTGCTGAATGACGCAGGAAACGGCCTTGGTATCCATCACCCGCGAAACAATCAGCAGGTCGTCGTCGAGACGGGCCGGCGCGCGGTAGCGGATGGCAAGGTTGGTGATCGCATACACCCCCGCGCCGCTCTCGAACGCGCCGCGCTGGTCGATCCCCGCGGCGCGCAGCATGTCCGAGCGGGCACGCTCCATGAAGCGCAGGTAATTGGCGTGGTAGACGACGCCGGACAGATCGGTGTCCTCGAAATAGACGCGCACGGGGAAGCGATGCTCGCTCCCCGCGAAGCGGCCGCTCCGGGGCTGATCGTCCGCGTTAACCATGACAGCGCCGGTCCTAACGGTTCGTCGCACGAAGGCCAAGTGCGGGAGGCGCACCCGAGGCCCGGCCTCTCCTTCTTAGGCCCGCCCCGAAAGGCTGGCGAAGTCACGCTCCATCCAGCAATCGCTCGTAAAATCCGCCAAAGCTGCCATCCGGCGCCACGAGATGGATCTCCAAAATCCAGTGCCGCCGCCGCCCATAACCGTCCGGCCCGTTCATCCGCGTCGGATTTTCGGGACGGATATGGCCGTGGCGCTTCTCGCCCGGCCAGCGTGCGTGCGGAAACTCGCCGACGAGGTGGCCGGCGATCTCGCCGCCGAAGCGCCACCCGGCCGCTTCCGCCGCGCTGACGGCAAAGTCGTAGAGCGCCGCGCCGGTGATGTCGGGATGCCCCAGCGCATGCGCCTTCACCGCCTCGAACTGGGTGGTCAGGTCGGCGACGAGCTTGTGCTTCAACGGATCCGGCCCGACCGCATAGCTGCGGCCGACATCGGCCTCCCACTCCGCGAAGACCGGGCCGAGATCGAGGAACACCATGTCGTCCGCGCCGATCGTGCGGCCGGGCGGATTGTCGCCCGCAATCGCCAGCGTGTTGAGGCCGGCGCGGACGATACGCTTGTGCCAGTGCTTCTCCACCCCGAAGCGATCCGCGGCGAGGTGGAGGATGTCCTGCTCCACCTCGCGCTCGGTGCGGCCCGGCGCGATCAGGCCGAGGTCCTCGATCGCATCGAGCAGGGCGAGCGCCCGTTCCTCGGCCGCGATCAGATCTGCGTGGCGTTGCCGCTCCTCGTCGGCGGTGATGATCATGTCCATGGCCCGCATGGTGGAGGCCATGCGGAGCGGGCGCAACCCGGAGCTTGACGGTAATGTCACCTTAGAGTTACATGTAACCTTGAGGTTACAAGGATTGGCATATGGCAAGGCAGGACGTGGAAGAAGCCGACCGGCTGGCGCGGGTGCGATCCTGGCTGTTCGGCATGATGGCGATCGTGTTCGTTGCGGCCGGGCTCGCGAACCTGCCGCTGTCGGATGATCCGGCCCGGCGGATCAGCTGGGGCGTGCTGGCCGTGCTGATGCTGGCGAACACCACCGGCTTCGGGCGCGGCGGCATCCTGCATCGTCACGCGGTGCGCCGCCTGTTGGAGGACGAGACGACGCGCGAGCATCGGCGTACCGCCCATGTCGCGGGCTTCTGGGCGGCGATGGCATGCGCCATGACGCTGTGGCTGCTCGGCGGCCGGATGGGCCTGAGCATGCCGGCGGCGATGCAGGTGATCGTCACGGCCGGCATATGCGTGGCCCTGATCGCCTTCGCCGCGCAGGAACGGCTCGCGATGCGCGATGCCTGAGGGCCTGAGCAACCGGCTTAGAGAGGCGCGCGCGCGGCTCGGCTGGACGCAGGCCGAACTCGCCGATCGCGCGGGCGTCAGCCGCAAGACGATCAACACCGTGGAGAATGGCGTGTTCGTGCCTTCCACCATCCTCGCGCTGCGCCTCGCCCGCGTGCTAGGACAATCGGTGGAGGCGCTGTTCGCGTTGGAGGATTGAGCCATGGCCTATCTCGGGTTGCTCTTCGCGGGCATGCTGCTGTGCAATGCCCTGCCGCACCTGCTGAAGGGCCTGCAGGGCGAACGCTTCCACACGCCCTGGGCGCAGCCGCGCGGCGTGGGGATGTCCTCGGCGCTGGAGAATGTCCTGTGGGGCTGTGCGAACCTGCTGGTCGCGGTGTTCCTGATCGATCGCATCTTCCTCGGGAACGTGCCGCACGGGATGGTGGCCCTGGCGATCGGGTTCATCGGGATGGCGGTGACCTGCGCGCTGATCTTCGGGCGGCGGAACGCACCTTAACCTCAAGCACGGGACTATTACACAGGGTATCGAGCGTCAGCCCCGATCCCCGTCGAACAGCCCCTCCTGCGCGCCCGCCGCCGGCATCGGCAGGCCGAGATGGGTCCACGCCCGCCCCGTCAGGCAGCGGCCGCGCGCGGTGCGGGCGAGCAGGCCGAGCTGGATGAGATAGGGCTCGATCACCTCCTCCACCGTATCGCGCGGTTCGGAGAGACCGGCGGCGATCGTCTCCACGCCGACCGGGCCGCCGCGATAGATGTCGGCGATCATCAGCAGATAGCGCCGGTCCATCGCGTCGAGGCCGAGCCCGTCCACCTCCAGCCGGGTGAGCGCAGCATCGGCCACCGTCTTGTCCACCCGCAGGTCGCCCGCCATGTGCGCGAAGTCGCGGACCCGGCGCAGCAGGCGTCCGGCGATGCGCGGCGTGCCGCGCGAGCGGCGGGCGACCTCGGTGGCGCCATCGGGCGCGAGGTCCATCGCCATCAGCCGGGCGGCGCGGGAGACGACATGCTCCAGCTCGTCGACGGCGTAGAATTGCAGGCGGATCGGGATCCCGAACCGATCGCGCAGCGGCGTGGTGAGCAGCCCCTGCCGCGTCGTCGCGCCGACCAGGGTGAAGCGCGGCAGCTCGATCCGCACCGAGCGCGCCGACGGCCCCTCGCCGATCATGAGATCGAGCACGCGATCCTCCATCGCCGGATACAGCACCTCCTCGACGGCGGGCGCGAGGCGGTGGATCTCGTCGATGAAGAGGACGTCGCCCTCCTCCAAGTTGGTGAGCAAGGCGGCGAGATCGCCCGACTTGGCGATCACCGGGCCGGAGGTGGCGCGGAAGCCGACGCCGAGCTCGCGCGCGACGATCTGGGCGAGCGTGGTCTTGCCGAGGCCGGGCGGGCCGAAGAACAGCACATGGTCCATCGCCTCGCCGCGCGATTTGGCGGCGCCGATGAACACGCGCAGATTCTCGCGCGCGGCCTTCTGGCCGACGAAGTCGTCGAGCGTCTTCGGGCGCAGCGCGGCGTCGATGTCCTCGGGCTTGCGCTCGGCGGCGATGAGGCGGTCTTGCTCGGCCATGGATGTTCCCTAGCCGTTCCGTCCCGGCCGCGCCAGACGGGTCAGGACCGCTTCGTGACCGACAGCCCGATGGCGGCATCGGCGGCCGCCGAAAGCTGCAGCGTATAGACGCCGCGCGGCAGCGTAAAATCGACCATCTTCGCGATGCCCGAGCAGGGCGCGCCATGGGCGTGCGCGGACGACGGGACGACCTTGCCGCCACGCATTACGTCGATCCACGCCTTGTGCTGGAGCGCGATGCGATAGGAGCCGGCCTCCCGGATCTTCAGGATGACGAGGCCGCCTTCGTCGCCGGCCGCGACCGGCTTGCCGAGCGGCACCGCGAACCGGATCTTCGCCGCATCGATCAGCTGGATCATCACCGGCCCGCCCGGCCGCACCACGGGGACGCCGGAAACGGCCCGGACGGCGGTGATCGGCTCCGCGCCATCCCAGACGTGCGACGGGACCAGGCATCTGGGCTCCGGCGGATCGGCCCGGAGCGGCGCCGCGCCCGCCAGCATCATCACCGCCGCCAACCCGATCGCACGCATCGCCGTCTCCTTCGCCGCCGGCTTGCCAGTATCGGAACGGGGGCGCAATGTGCGCCCGACACTGGGGAGAGAGCATCATGACCAAATGGATCCTGACGGCGGCGACATGCGCGCTGCTGGCCGCCGGCCCGGCGCTGGCCCGGCATCGCGACCAGGGCGGCCCCGGCCGACCACCCGCGATCGTGCTGTTCTCGAAGCCGGGCTTCCAGGGCCGCAGCTATTTCACCGATCACGAGGTGCGCAAGCTCAGCACCAAGGACATGGACGACAAGACCTCGTCGATCCGCGTGATGGGCGGCGTGTGGCAGGTCTGCGTCGACGACAAGTTCGAGGGCCGCTGCGAGATCGTCGACCGTTCGATGCCCGATACGCGGGCGATCAACATGGACAACAAGATCTCGTCCGTGCGCCCGGTGCCGCCGGGCGGCCCGGGCTGGCAGCGGTAAGGCCGCGCCATTCCCCTCCCTGAGGGGAAGGGGAATGACCTCGCCCGTTCGCCCTGAGCCTGTCGAAGCCCTGTCCTTCTCTCTTCCTGCGCACGACAGAAGGAAGGACAGCCCTTCGACAAGCTCAGGGCGAACGGTCTAGATGAGACGCGCCGCCACGTCCTTGAGCACAGCCACCGGCGCCGCGGCGCACCAGGCCTTCATCCGCTCCACGAAGGCCGGCGGCGCCGTCTCCGCCGCCCGCCCGATCCACGCCACCGCCTCGTCCAGCCGGCCATCCTCGGCGAGCAGGCGGGCATGGTTGAACTGTCCGCGATAGTCGCCGCCCTCGGCCGCGACGCGATAGCATGCGGCCGCCTTGGCGCGGTCGCGCGCGGTGACCCTGCCCTCTTCGTGAAAGCCGCCGACGAAGTTGACCGACTTGGCATGGCCGAGCGCCCCGGCCCGCTGGAACCAGCCGAGCGCCGCCGCCTCGTCCCTGGCGATCCCCGCGCCCAGCGCCAGCGCGCTGCCATAATTGTACATGCCCCAGTCGAGCCCGGCCTGCGCGGCCAGCGCGTACCAGCGCGCCGCCTCGGCGCGATCCCCGGCAATGCCCCAGCCCTTCTCGAAGCAGCGGCCGACCATGTTCATGCCCATGGCGCTGCCGCCCGCGGCCGCCTTGCGGAACCAGCCGAGCGCCGCAGCGGCGTCAGTCGGCACGCCGCGCCCGTCGAGCAGCGCCTGTCCGTAAGCCGCCTGCGCCTCGGGCAGGCCCGTTTCGGCCCCCGCTCTGAGCAGGGCAGCGGCGTCCTCGGGCGAGGCTTCGAGGGTCGCGCGCAGATCGTCGGCGCTGCCGTCGAGCAGGCTCACTTCGCCGCCTTGCGCAGAGCCAGGCGGACGAGCGCGTCGAGCGTCGCCTCCGCCCCCAGTTCCTCGACCGCCGCGCCGACCGCGGCGGCGGCCTCGGCCGGGCGGAAACCGAGATTGCCGAGCGCGGAGAGCGCATCCGCCTCCGCGCTGCCCCTGGGCGCCGATGCCGCGCCGCCGATGGGGCCGAGCGCGGGGCCGGCCTTATCCTTGAGTTCGGTGACGATGCGCAGCGCCAGCTTCGGCCCGACGCCATTGGCCCGCGCCACCATCGCCTTGTCGCCCGACGCCACGGCGCGCGATAGCTCGTCGGGCGCCAGCACGGAGAGGATCGCCAGTGCCACCCGTCCGCCGACGCCCTGCACCTGCGTCAGCAGCCGGAACCAGTCCCGCTCGGCAGCCGAGCCGAAGCCGAACAGGATGATCGCATCCTCGCGCACCTGCATGTCGGTGAGGATCTTCACCTCCGCGCCGACGCCGCCCAGCGCGCCGAGCGTCCTGCCCGACAGCTGCACCAGATAGCCGACGCCGTTCACGTCGATGACGCCGTAATCGGCGCCCGCCTCGGCCAGCACGCCGGTCAGCCGCGCGATCATCATCCCGCTCTCCTCAGCATCGCCTTGGCCGAGGCGAGATGATGGGCGTGGGTGATCGCCACCGCCAGCGCATCGGCCGCGTCCGCGCCGGTCAGCTTCACGCCGGGCAGCAGCCGAGCGACCATCGCCTGCACCTGTTCCTTCGCCGCGCCGCCGGTGCCGACGACGGCCTTTTTGACGATGCTGGGATGATATTCACCCACCACCAGCTCCGCCTGCGCCGCGGCGAGCAACGCCATGCCCCGCGCCTGGCCGAGCTTGAGGGTGGATTGCGCGTTGGAATTGCCGAGCACCTCCTCCACCGCCGCGCCTTCGGGCCGGTGGCCGCGGATCACCTCGACGATCGCGCCGTGCAGCAGCGCGAGGCGGCGCGGCAGCGGCATCGAGGCGTCGGTGCGGATCTGGCCGTTGGCGACATGGCTCAGGCGGTTGCCGTCGGCGCGGATCAGCCCCCAGCCGGTGGTGCCGAGGCCGGGATCGAGGCCGAGGATCAGCATGTCAGGCGACCGAACACAAAAACCCCCGTTCGCACTGAGCGAAGTCGAAGTGCGTGCCCCAAACACCTTCGCCTGCCGCACGTCCTTCGACTTCGCTCAGGACGAACGGAGTATGAGAAGCGGGGCCGTTCGTCAGCCCAGTTTCTCCATCACGTCGTCCGGAACGTCGTAATTGCCCCAGACGGTCTGCACGTCGTCATCGTCGTCGAGCGTGTCGATCAGCTTCATCAGCAAAGCGGCATCGGCTTCCGACGTCACCGCCACCTGGGTCTGCGGGCGCCAGGCGAGCTTGATGCCCTCGGCCTCGCCCAGCACCGGCTCCAGCGCCTTCGCCACTTCGTGCAGCGAATCGATCGAGCACCAGATTTCGTGGCCCTCGTCCGAGGAGACGTCCTCGGCGCCCGCTTCCAGCGCCGCCTCGAACACCTTGTCGGGATCGCCCGCCTTTTCCGGATAGGTGATCAGGCCCAGGCGATCGAAGCCGTGGCTCACCGATCCGCTCGCGCCGAGATTGCCGCCATTCTTGGAGACGATGGTGCGCACGTTGGTGGCGGTGCGGTTGCGGTTGTCGGTCAGCGTCTCGATGATCAGCGACACGCCGGCCGGGCCGAAGCCCTCGTAGCGCACTTCCTCGTAATTGGCGCCGTCATTGCCGGCCGCCTTGTCGATCGAGCGCTTGATGTTGTCGTTGGGCATCGACTGCGCGCGCGCCGCGATGATGGCGGAGCGCAGGCGGGCGTTCATCGCCGGATCGGGCAGGCCCATCTTCGCCGCCACGGTGATCTCGCGGCTGAGCTTGGAGAAGAGCGAGGAGCGCTTCTTATCCTGCGCGCCCTTGCGATGCATGATGTTCTTGAACTTGGAATGGCCGGCCATCGCCGATGTCGTCCTGTCTGCTTGTCGTTCTGCGCGTCTCTAGGCTGTGTCCGGCAGGACGATCAAGCCTGCGACATCAAACCCTGCTCCCGCCAAACCCCGTTCGCGCCGAGCGAAGTCGAGGTGCGCGCCACGGGCGCTGCGCTCGCTTCGCGTCCCTCGACTTCGCTCGGGACGAACGGAGATGAGGCTCAGCTCAGCCCCAGCGCCGCCTTGTAGGTTTCCAGCAGGGCCTCCGCCTCGTCGCGGGCGTTCTTTTCCATCTTCCGCAGGCGCACGATGGCGCGCATCGTCTTGGGGTCGTACCCCTGCGACTTGGCCTCCAGATAGACGTCCTTGATGTCGTCCTGCATGCCCTTCTTCTCCTCCTCGAGGCGCTCGATGCGTTCGATGAAGAGGCGCAGCTGGTCGGCCGCGACATTGCCGTCACTCATGGGGTCTTCCCGCTCCCGATTCGAAAGGAATGGGGCGGGATAGGGGAGGAAGTCCTATTCCTCAAGGGTTCGCGGGCGAACCCGACGCCATCCCTCTTTCTTCGTCGTTTCGGCGGTTGGGGCTAGGCCGGATTCAGCTTCAGGCTTTCCGCCATCCGCGCGAGTTGCTCCGGCGTCGCCTCCGTCTGGTGCCGGGCCTTCCACGCCGCATAGGGCATGCCGTAGACCGCCGCGCGGCCCTGCTCCTTCGAGATCGCGCCGTCGGACGCCTCGGCCGTCCAGTCGCCCAGGCAGTTGCGGCAGAAGCCGGCGAGGCCCATCAGGTCGATATTCTGCGCGTCGTCGCGATGGCGCAGATGCGCGACGAGCCGGCGGAACACTTTCGCGGCGATTTCGTCGCTGACGTCGTCCAGTTGCATAGCGCTGTCATTTCCGGTTGCCATGAGAGTTGCTAGGGCTATGGGCATCGCGCGCCGGCCCTGCAACCGACGAACGCCAACGGGAGAGCTTCATGACGATCAGCACCAGCGCCTTCGCGCCCCGCCGCCGCAAGGTCCGGGTGCTCGCGACGCTCGGCCCCGCCAGCCGCTCGCCCGAGATGATCCGCAAATTGTTCGTCGCCGGCGCCGATGCCTTCCGCGTCAACATGAGCCATGGCGCGCATGAGGACCATGCCCAGGCGATCGCCGCGATCCGCGCGCTGGAGAAGGAGCTCAACCGCCCGACGACGATCCTGGCCGACCTGCAGGGGCCGAAGCTGCGCGTCGGCACTTTCAAGGACGGCATCGTCACGCTGAAGCGGGGCGACAGCTTCCGGCTGGACCGCACCGGCGAACCGGGCGACGCGACGCGCGTGACGCTGCCTCATCGCGAGATCTTCGAGGCGCTGGAACCCGGCACCCGCTTGCTGGTCGATGACGGCAAGCTGGTGCTGCGCGTCCAGTCGGCGACGATCGACGTGATCGACACGCTGGTCGAGGTCGGCGGCGCCATTTCCGATCGCAAGGGCGTCAACGTCCCCGATGTGGTGGTGCCGCTGCCGGCGCTGACCGACAAGGACCGCACCGATCTCGCCTTCGCGCTGGAGCAGCATGTCGACTGGATCGCGATCAGCTTCGTCCAGCGCCCGGAGGATGTCGCCGAGGCGCGGCGCCTGATCGCGGGCAAGGCGGCGCTCCTCTCCAAGATCGAGAAGCCTGCCGCGATCGAGCGGCTGGACGAGATCATCGAGCTCAGCGACGGCGTGATGGTGGCGCGCGGCGATCTCGGCGTGGAACTGCCGCCCGAGCGCGTGCCGCCGATCCAGAAGCGCATCGTCGAGACGGCGCGCCGTCTCGGCCGCCCGGTGGTGGTGGCGACGCAGATGCTCGAATCGATGATCAAGTCGCCCTCGCCCACCCGCGCCGAGGTCTCCGACGTGGCGACCGCCATCTATGACGGCGCCGACGCGATCATGCTGTCGGCCGAGTCCGCCGCCGGCGACTGGCCGGAGGAAGCGGTCTCGATGATGGACCGCATCGCCGTTTCCGTGGAGGGCGACGCCGCCTACAAGGCGCGCATCCACTTCACCGAGACGCGGCCCGATCGCACCACGGCGGACGCGCTGGCGGCGGCCGCGACCGAGATCGTCGATACGGTGTCCGCCTCGACGATCATCTGCTTCACCTCATCGGGCTCGACGGCGCGGCGTGTCGCGCGCGAGCGGCCGGCGGTGGCGCTGCTGGTGCTGACGCCCAAGCTGTCCACCGCGCGCCGTCTCGGCCTGCTGTGGGGCGCGCACGCCGTCCACACCCGCGATGTCGCGAGCTTCGAGGAGATGGTGGCGAAGTCCAAGCGCATGGCATTGCGCGCGCGCGTCGCCAATGCGGGCGATTCGGCGGTGCTGATGGCGGGCGTGCCGTTCGGCACGCCGGGCTCGACCAACGTGCTCCACGTCGTGCGGCTGACCGGGGACGAGCTGAAGAACTACAAGGCGGGCGAAGACTGACGCCTCACGCTGCGAGCCGCAATGCCACCGGTTCGGCCCGCGGCGACAGCGCGACGACCGCGGCCGGCTTGCGCAACGCTGTCCGCCGGCGCGTGAGCAAGCGGCTCGCCAGCACGGCGGCCCCCAGGATCGCATAGAGGGTCAGCACGATCTCGGGCGTGGCGACGATGCCCACCGCGAGGACGAGGCGGAGCCAGATCGGGTTGAACCCGAAATCCTCGCCGATGGCGTGGCAGATGCCGAGGAGATTGTCCTTGGCGGGCTGGGCGGCGGGGGTTTGCATCGAACGGCTCCATGTCTGGGATGCCGCACACTCCGCAAACGCCATGCCAAACATGGGAAAGCCCGGATATCGGGGTTTTGCGGCTCGCCTGGACGGCGAAGCGCGATGGATTGTCCGGATCCGGACAATCATCCGTCCGGATACGAACAGTCAGAGCAGGCCGTATCCCTCGATCGCCGCCCTGAGCCTGTCGGCGTCCTCGAACTGGTGCCCCACGAAGCCGGCCCGCTTGCCGGCCTCGATATTCTCCGCCCGATCGTCGACGAACAGCGCCTCGCCCGGCGCCAGCCCGAAACGCGCCAGCGCGAGCGCGTAGAGGGCGGGATCGGGCTTCACCAGCTTCACCTCGCCCGAGACCACGATGTCGCGGAAGCGATCGAACAAGGCCGCCTCGCGCGCGCGGAAGGGCGGCCAGAATTGGTGGCTGAAGTTGGTGATGGCATAGAGCGGCACCCCCGCCGCATCGAGATCGGCGACGAGATCGGCCATGCCGGGCAGCATATCCCCGATCGTCCCGCCGAATTCGGCGCCCCAGCGGCGGATATTCTCCGCCTCGTCCGGGTAGAGCGCGATCCGCTCCGCCGAGGTCTCGGCGAAATCGCGGCCGGCGTCATGCTGGGTATGCCATTCGAGCGTCAGCACCTCGCCCATCAGGCGGTCGAGGCGCGCGCTATCGGCCACATACCGCGCGAAGAAGGCGCGCGGGTTCCAGTCGACAAGCACGTTGCCGACATCGAAAACGACGCTTTGGGGAGCCGGCGCGATCACGCCGGCCACCCGAATCAGCCCTGGCGGGCCTTGAAGCGGCGGTTCGTCTTGTTGATGACGTAGGTGCGGCCGCGACGACGGATGACGCGGTTGTCGCGGTGACGCCCCTTGAGCGACTTGAGCGAGTTACGGATCTTCATGGCTGACGCCCTGCTTCTCTTTCTGTGGGGCGTGAGCCCTGGAAAAACGAGGCGCCCGCCTATGCAGGAACGCCGCCTGAGTCAAGGGAGACTCCGGGTCGGCGCTTCGTTCAGCCGTTGGAAAGCGACGGCGAATGAAGCAAAAGGTGCCGTCGATACGTTCTGTCCCCAAGCCCGTGCCCATCCCCGATGCGCGCGGCATGTCAGAGAGGCTTGCCATGATCCAGTCGCGAATCCCCCTCCGCCTCGCTCTCGCGCTCGGCGGCGCGCTCGCGCTGGCCGGCTGCACCACCACCAGCCCGGTGCAGGTCACGCGTTTCCACCTCGCCCAGCCGATCGCGCCGGGCAGCTTCTCAATCGAATCGACGCCGGCGATGGGGCCGGGCTCGCCGACGGCGCCCAACAGCATCGAGCTCAACACCTATAGCGACATCGTCGCGGGCGAACTCACCCATCTCGGCTTCACCCGCGCGGACGGCCCCGGCCATTCCGAGCTGACCGTCAGCGTGATGGTCGATCGCGGCACCCGGCGCGATCCCAATGCCGGCGGTTCGTCGGTGAGCTTCGGCATCGGCGGGGCGAGCTTCGGGCGCCGCAGCGGCTTCGGCGGCGGGGTCGGCACCACCGTGCCGATCGGCCAGCAGGAGCATTTCATCGTCGGCACGCGCATGCAGGTGCAGATCAAGCGCCGGTCGGACGGCACTGCCATCTGGGAAGGCCGGGCGATGACGGAGGCCAAGGGCCAGTCGCCGGACGCCTCGCCGCAGGCCGCCGTCGCCAAGCTGGCCCATGCCCTGTTCACGGGCTTTCCGGGAGAGTCGGGGCGTTCTATCACGGTGAAATGACGATCCGCATTTCCTCCGCTTTCGACAGCGGCAACATCCGCCTGTCCGGAATCCTCGACGACCGCATCACGCTCGAAATCGCGCGCGACAAGGATTCGGACTTCTACCAGTGGTTCCACTTCCGCGCGCTGGGCGTGCGCGGCAGGCGGATCACCTACGAGATCGGCAATGCCGGCCGGTCGGCCTATCCGGACGGCTGGCCGGGCTATCAAGCCTGCTGGTCCGAGGACCGGGTGACGTGGCGGCGCGTCGCCGACACCCGCTACGACAAGGGCACGCTGCGCTTCACCCACGAGGCGCAAGGCGACGCCGTCTGGTTCGCCTATTTCGCGCCTTATTCGATGGAGCGGCACGACGACCTCGTCGCACGGATCGCCGGCCGCCCGGGCGTGACGCTCGCCTCGCTCAGCCAGACGCTCGACGGGCGTGAACTGGATTGCCTGACCTTGGGCGAGGGGCGCAAGCAGGTGTGGCTCTATGCACGCCAGCATCCCGGCGAATCGATGGCCGAATGGTGGATGGAGGGCGCGCTGGAGATGCTGACCGATCCCGCCGACCCGATCGCGCGATCGCTGCGCCAGCAGGCCACCTTCCACATCGTCCCCAACATGAATCCGGATGGCTCCTTCCGCGGCCATCTGCGCACCAATGCGGTGGGCGTGAACCTCAACCGCGAATGGCACGAGCCGACGCCCGAGCGCTCGCCCGAAGTGCTGGGCGTGCGCAACGCGATGGACAAGACGGGCGTCGACTTCGCGATGGACGTGCATGGCGACGAGGCGATCCCCTACGTCTTCCTCGCTGGCTTCGAGGGCATTCCCTCGCTCCAGGACGGCCAGGTGTCCGGCTATCAGCGCTATCAGGACGCGCTGGTGGCGCGCACGCCCGACTTTCAGAAGGCCAAGGGCTATGCGACGGCCGGCAAGGGCCGGGCCAATCTCTCCATGTCCACCAACCAGCTCGCCGAACGCTTCGGCTGCGTGGCGATGACCCTGGAAATGCCGTTCAAGGACAATGACGACCTGCCCGACGCCGAGTTCGGCTGGTCGCCGGCGCGCAGCATGAAGCTGGGCGAGGCCTGTCTGGCGGCCCTGCACGACGTGATCG
>Ga0105240_10008908_pt1 | contig 14274 bp, 11 predicted proteins | sample KBSC54metaG_FD_80426 | JGI IMG/M metagenome (GOLD analysis project Ga0105240, IMG submission 80426) | Corn rhizosphere microbial communities from Kellogg Biological Station, Michigan, USA - KBS C5-4 metaG | ecosystem: Host-associated > Plants > Roots > Rhizosphere > Soil | place: Michigan, USA... | reverse complement strand
CGGCGATCAGGTTCTCGTGTTCCACTGCCGTTCCGGCGCGCGCACACGCGGCAATGCCGCCCGCCTCGCCGCGGCCGCCCCCGCTTGCGAGACATATATCCTCGACGGCGGCCTCGACGCCTGGAAGAATGCCGGCCTGCCGATCACGCTCGACCGCAGCCAGCCGATCGACATCATGCGCCAGGTGCAGATCGGCGCCGGCTCGCTGGTCCTGGTCGGCATGATCCTCGGCACGCTCGTCGCGCCGGGCTTCTATGCGATCTCGGCCTTCGTCGGCGCCGGATTGCTGGTCGCTGGCGCCACCGGATTCTGCGGCATGGCGCGCATCCTGGCGCTGATGCCCTGGAACCGCCGCGCTGTCGCCGCGGCGAAATGAACGCTCTGCACACTCTTCTCGCGATCGGCTCCGGCAGCGTCGTCGGCTTCACCCTCGGGCTGGTCGGCGGCGGCGGTTCCATCATGGCCGTTCCGCTGCTGGTCTATGTCGTCGGCGTGGCCTCGCCGCACCTCGCCATCGGCACCAGCGCCGTCGCCGTTGCCGTGAGCGCGGCGGCCAATCTGATTGGCCATGCGCGCGCGCGCACGGTCAAATGGAATTGCGCCATCGTGTTCGCGCTCGCCGGCATCGCCGGCGCCGCCGGTGGCGCCTATCTCGGCAAGCTGGTTGACGGCGAGCGCCTGCTCACGCTGTTCGGCGCGCTGATGATCGCCATCGGCCTGCTGATGCTGTGGCCGCGCAAATCGGGCGCCGATCCGGATGTCGCGCTGACGCGCGACAGCCTGCATCTCCTGCCCTATCTCGTCGGCATGGGATTTCTGGTCGGCGCGCTGTCGGGCTTCTTCGGCATCGGCGGCGGTTTCCTCATCGTCCCCGGGCTGATCGCCGCAACCGGAATGCCGCTGATCAACGCCATCGGCTCGTCGCTGTTCGCGGTCTCCGCGTTCGGCCTGACCACCGCAGCGAGTTATGCCACGTCCGGATTGGTTGACTGGCAGCTCGCGGGGCTGTTCATTCTCGGCGGCGCCCTGGGCGGCATTGCCGGCATCAGCCTCGCCCGTCGGCTGTCATCGCACAAACACGCGCTGACGCGGATCTTCTCCGGCGTCGTCATTGTGGTCGGGATCTACGTCGTCGTTCGCGGCCTGCTGTAACAGGCGAGACCGGCACCGAGACAAGGCCGCACGCGTGTGTGCCCCAATACCGGCAGAGCGGCGACCTTAGTTCCACGGAACGATGCAGCGGTCCCACCGTTGCCGTCGAGCTATCCGCTCCGACCGGATGCGAGGGGTACCGTCGTGGCCAATGTCTATTCCGCCGATTTCTTCGACAAGCAGCGCGACGGGTCGCTCGGTTCGGCCGCCATCATCCTACCGCTTCTTATCGACATTTTCCGCCCGGCGTCGCTGATCGATGTCGGCTGCGGCCAAGGTACCTGGTCGAAGACGGCGCTGGCGCTCGGTATCGATGACCAGATTGGCGTCGACGGTGATTGGGCACGTCCGGTGCTGGCGATTCCGGAGGACCGGTTCCGCGCCCACGACCTCGCCAAGCCGTTCGATCTCGGGCGCATCTTCGACCTGGCAATCTCGACCGAGGTCGGCGAACACATTGCCGCCGAAAGCGCCGATAGCTTCGTCGGCAATATCGTTCGCCACGCGGACGCCGTCGCATTCTCGGCCGCCGCGCCCTATCAAGGCGGTGTGCATCACGTCAACGAGCAATGGCCGACATACTGGACGGCGAAATTTGACCAATTCGATTACCAATGTTTCGATTTCCTGCGCTGGCGAATCTGGAACGACCGCCGCATCGCCATCTGGTATCGGCAGAATCTTCTGATCTTCGCCAACCGGCGCAACCCCGACTTGATTCGGCACCTCGAAGTGCACGCGGCCGAACCGATGCCGGCGGGCGCCGCGGTCATCCACCCCGAAATGTGGACCTCGATGATGAACTCGAAAAGCCTTAGGTTGCAGCGTTTGCTAACCCCCGCGCTGCGCGCGATGCGCGCGCTCCTGCCGAAGAGCAAGCGCACGCGCGATCCGCAGTTATCGCGCTAGCTCTAGAACCGCGAGGCCTCCCGAGACCCGTGCCGAACAGCCGCAAGCCGAAGGTCGTCATCGTGTCGGGCGTCCACGATTACCGGACCCCGCGCCGCGGCAGCATCCAGGCGGTGGCCGATGCGCTGGTGCGGCTGCATTACGAAGTCTGCTTCATCTCCGTGCGCTTCAGCCCGATCTCGCTCGTCAAAGGCGACCATCGCGCCTTCCTGTGGTCCCGCGCCAATCGCGCCGAAGATATAGACGGCGTGCAGTGCTATCTGTGGCGGACACCGTTTCATCCGTTCCGCTGTGGTATCGACGCGCTGGACGCCACGGCGCGCCCGCTGTTCTCGGCCTATGCGCATCTGCCGAACCGGTTCATTGACGACGCCCTGCGCGCGGCATCCTATATCGTCGTCGAATCCGGCCTCGGCATCATGCTCATCCACCGGGCGCGGCAGCTCAACGGCCATGCCCGCATCATCTACCGCGGCTCCGACGCGCTCCACACCATCGGCGCGCCGCCAGCGCTCGACGCCGAGTTGCGCCGGCACGCCAGCGACGTCGACGCCTATTGCCTGCTGGCCGACAAGATGGCGGCGGATTTCCGATGGGCGGCGAACAGGACCTATACCGTGCCGCTCGGCGTCCATCGCGGCGATTTCGCCGACATCGGGCCGAGCCCCTATGCGGGAGGCACGAACGCCGTCACTGTCGGTTCGATGCTGTTCGACCGCTCGTTTTTCCAGCACGCGGCGGCGCGCTTCCCCGACATCCAGTTCCATCTGATCGGCACCGGCGGCACCTTCGAGGCCCCCGCCAATGTGCGCCATTATCACGAGATGCCGTTCAAGGCGACGCTGCCTTACCTCAAGTATGCCGATTTCGGCATCGCCGCCTATCGGCCGCAGGCAAACTCCGGCTATTTGGCGCAATCGAGCCTGAAGCTGATGCAATACGAATATCTCGGCCTGCCCGCTGTGTGTCCTGACTACGCCGTCGGCGCCAGTCCCAACCGCTTCGGCTATGCGGCGGACGACGGTGCCGGCATCGAGCGCGCCATTGGCCGGGCGCTGGCGCACGGGCGCTTCGCCGGCGACGCTAACGTGCTGAGCTGGGAAGAGGTCGCCGAGCGGCTCTTGAACCCGGAACTGTTCGAGGATACGGCTGTCGGCGCGGCAAGGCGGGCGCCGGGTCGCGTACCCGTGACACCACTCCAAGCAGAAACCAGAGCAGCGACGCGGTCTTGATCGTGTATGGCGAATTGCTCACGCACAACAGCACGCCGTAATAGGCGCCGACGAGATTGCGGAAACTTCTGAACTGCCAGCCGGGCCCGTCGATCGTCCAGAACACCACCCACAACCCGGCGACGCCGACCACGCCGAAGCCGATGAACGAATAGGCGTAGCCGGAGTCGAACGGCTGGAAATCCGGCGTCCGCAGGCCGAACCAGTTCTGCAGGTCGAGCGCCGCGATGAAGTGCCCGGACAGGATGAGCCGGCTGATGAAGCCGTTGCCGATGACGTGCAGCTTCTCGAACTCGCCTGGCAACACGAATAGCGCCGCGAGCGCGACCGCCGGAATAAATGCTACCACCGCTGCGCCAAGCGACACCGGCAGCAGCGCGACGCCCGTTGCAACGATGCAGAACATGGCACCGAAACGGCTGTCCGACAGGACGATCATGGTCGCCGCCGCCGCGAACGTGCCCCAGAACAGCCGCCGGGTCGCGATCGAGCGCATCAGTGCCCACAAAAACAGGATGATGCCGAAATTGCCGGCCGAAATCGGCTCGAGAAAGACCGACGACACGCGATGATCGCCAAGGAACGGCAGCAGGTTGCGGCCGCCGAGAACGTCGGGCCGGATGCCGCTGATGAACAGGTTCGACGAGAGCGGCGACTGGCCCGAGGCCATCGAGCCACGGTCGATATAGAAGCGTGCGATGTTGAACAGGTCGGTGAAGCGGTCGGGAAACGCGTATTCGATGAGCCCGACGGCGACGACGATGCCAGCGGCGACCTGCACCAGCCGATCGGCCAGCCGGATGTCGGCCGCGCGCATGCCGAAAAAGAAAAACGCGATCGGGATCAGCAGATCGCGGACCGGCTTGATCTGGATGCCTTCGCCGTGGAAGGCCGTACGATAAGCTGCCAGCGCCATCAGGTAGATCAGCGCGGTGGCGACCACCAGAAAGCGTCCGTAGTCGATCACCGGATAGGACAGCAGCAGCACGGTGCCGATGACGACAATCTCGCAGCCGATGATGGCGCCGTTGCCGACGCCGCCGACTTTGGTATTCACGAAGCACAGCGCCATGTTGAAGGTCATGGCGCCGAGCACCACCGCGAACGATGTCCACGGCGACAGCGGCGGCAGCGGCGCCGCCGCAGCTTGCGGCCGCCGTACGGCGGCGACGAGACTCACGGCAGGCCGGCGCGGTCGTGCTGCGCCTCGGCGACGTGCTTGAGCAGAACCTTCATCTGCGGCGTGTCGACGCCGTCGACCGGCTGCACGCTGGCGAAATACCCCGGCGACCAGGCGCCGGCGGCCCAATAGGTCCAGCCGAGCCAGACATCGCGGTTCTTGCTCATGAACCCGAGCATCGCATCGAGCGCCGCGAGACAGGTCGGACCCTTGCCGACCCCGAATTCACCGAGGAAGCCGCGCTTGTGGTGTTGACGCAACCAGTCGGTTACCGCGGTGAGCGTCGTGACGCCGATCGTCTCGCTCTGGCATTCCGGATGCGTGCCGGAATAGTTGGAGTCGAGGTACTGGTGCAGTTCGTAGACATAGTTGTCGCCCGGATCGTTGACACCGAGCATTACCGCGGCGTTGGGCGTGCCGTAACTTTTCTTGAACCAGCTTTGACCGCCGGTGTAACCGTTACCCGGCACGAAGACGAGATTCTTGGCGCCGACGGCTCTGATCTGCGCGATTGCGGCGTTGGCGGCTTCCAGCCAGGTTTCGGTCGGCAGACCCTTGGGTTCGTTCATCAGACCGAAGCCGACTTCCTTCTCCTTCTTGAATTTGCCGGCGAGGCGCTTCCACAAATCGGCGAAGGCGGCGACCGGCACCTCCGGCGTGCCGATCGATGCGCCGCCATAGGCGGCATAATTGTGCACATCGAGGATGACGAAGAGCTTCCTGGCGGTCGCCCGATGAACGACATCGGCGAGACGGCGGAACTCGCCCGGATCGAGCTCGCCGTTCAAGGTCGGCTGGATCCGCTCCCAGCGGAACGGAACGCGAATGACGTTCATGCCTGCGGTGGCGAAATGATCGATCGTCGCCGGCTTCGGATAGAAATAATCGCGGTCGGCCACGCCCGGCAACTTCTTACCGTTGAATTCCGCTCCGGCAATATTCACGCCGGTCAAAAAACGGTCGTCCGCCTTCGGACCCGCGAAAGCGGCGCCGCCGATCGACGCCACGGCAACCGCGAACATGATGATGGCACGTGCTGTTCGCATTCCGTCCTGCCGTCGTTCAGAGCCTGTGGCGAATCGATGACATCGCGGAAGCACGAAACGAGTTCCCGCGACCGCATGTGAACGCGTCGACGCTCGCAAATCGAATTGCAGCGAATTTTCTTGGTCGCAAGACGACGGCAAAGCGGCCGAAGCATGGAAATTGCACCGACGCGTTTCGCGGCAAGATGCGCAATTTTTGATCACGGAACGGAGTTAGTCGAAGTGCGTTACGGCTCAGGGTTTTTAGGACAGCAGCCAAACATGCGCATCACGCACGTCGTGCGCCAATTCCATCCGGCCGTCGGCGGGATGGAGAATGTCGTCGAGAACCTCGCCAGCACGCAATGTGCAAAGGGTCATGACGTTCGCGTCGTAACGCTCGACCGGATATTCAACGCGCCGAAGCAGCGCCGGTTACCGAAGCACGAATGGTTCAACGGCTTCGAAATCGTACGCATCCCCTACTTCGGTTCCACCCGCTATCCGATCGCCATGTCGGTTATCCGTCACATCAAGGGTGCCGACATTGTCCATGTACACGGCATCGATTTCTTCTTCGATTATCTCGCGTGGACGGCACCTCTGCACCGTCGCAAATTGGTGGTATCGACGCATGGCGGATTTTTCCATACGGCATTCGCCGGGGCACTGAAGAAGCTCTATTTCCAATCGGTGACGCGCCTGTCGCTGAGCTGGTATTCAGGTGTCGCCGCGGTGAGCGCGTCCGACGACGACATGTTCGGTCGGGTGCGGACGCGCGGGCGGCGTTTGATCGAGAACGGCGTCGACACCGACAAGTTCTTCGATACCGCATCGACCGTCCCGGCCAAGCGTTTGCTGGCGATCGGCCGCCTCGCCGGCAACAAGCGGCTCGATCGCGCCATCCGATTTGTTGCCGCACTGCGCCGCATTGACCCGCAGTGGACGCTCGCCATTGCCGGACGCACATGGGATACCGCCGGCGCCGATCTGCACGCCCTGGCGAAGAGCCTCGATGCCTATGGGGCCGTCCAGATCGTCCAGGAACCGTCGGACGAAGATATCCGCGCCTTGATGGCGACGTGTTCGATCGTCGTCAGTTCGTCGGAATATGAGGGCTTCGGGCTGACTGTCATCGAAGGTATGTCGGCCGGTCTGTGGCCGGTGATGAGCGACATCCCGCCATTCCGACAACTCGTGGAGAAGACGCGTGTCGGCACTCTCCTCGATTTCGACGATGCCGACGGAGCCGCTCGCCACTTCCTGTCGCAATGGCCTCGGATCGCCGGGGATTACGACGCCACTCGCCGCCGCGCGATCGATGCCGCCGCCGCGTTTCAGTGGCGTCGCGTCGGCGAGAAATACGAATCACTGTACCGATCCGTGCTCGGCCAGGAGGTTCGTGCGATTCTCGATGTACCGATCCTGGTGCGGACATCGCCGGAGGCGATCTGGCTGCTCGACGATCGTTTCGAACGCGGCAAACCGACCTTGGTCGCCTTCGCCAATGCCCACACGCTCAACCGCACCGTTGCTGATCCGGCGGCGCACTCGATTCTCGACCGCGCCATCGTCTTCAACGACGGCATCGGCGTCGATATCGCCAGCCGCCTTCTGTTCGGTCGGGCCTTCCCGGAAAACCTGAACGGAACCGACTTCGTGCCGCACTATCTGCGGCAGACCAAGAACCGCTACCGCATCTTCATGGTCGGCGCGAAGCCCGGCGTGGTCGACCGCGCTGCGGCGCAGCTTGCCGTGGCGGCGCCGGGGCACGAGATCGTCGGCCACAGTCACGGCTATGTACCGGCCGAGGAGACCGGCGCGCTGATCGAACGCATCCGCCGCTCGAGCGCCGACATCCTGCTGGTGGCCATGGGCAATCCGTCGCAAGAGGCGTGGCTCAACGCACATCTCGCCGATAGCGGCTGCCGGCTCGGCTTCGGCGTCGGCGCGCTGTTCGATTTCCTCGCAGGCGATGTGCCGCGCGCGCCGGAATGGGTGCGATCGGTGCGTCTCGAATGGACGTACAGGCTGATGCGCGAGCCCGGCCGGTTGTGGCGGCGGTATCTCGTCGACATGCCGATCTTCCTCACGCGCATCGTCCGGCAATGGTTGAACGGGGCGCGGGTGTCGCGCGTGCCGCCGTCGTGAACCCGCCGTCGCCGCAGGCATCAATGACCGCGAAGATCGCGACGGTCGGCCCGCACCGGCGCCTCGGTGAGGCGCGGCGGCTGGCGCACCGCTGGAAAGGCCGCGTTTTCTTCGCCTTTCTCGACCAGGGCGCCTACAGCCTCGCGAACTTCGTGCTGACGATCCTCTATGCGTCCTGGCTGCCGCTCGACACATTCGGACGTTATGTCGTGGTCTGGACAGCGTCGCTATTCATCGAGACGATTCAGGTCGCCCTGATCGTCGACTCGCTGCCGGCCATTGTCAGCCGGCATGGCCGGCATAATCGACGCCGCCTCGACACCGCCGCCTTCTGGGTGGTCGTTGGCTACAGCCTGGCGACGAGCGTCGTGCTGGTGGCGGCGGCGCTCATCATCAGTCCGTGGCGGCCGGCCTATCTCTGGGCCCTCCTCGCGGTCGCTTTGGCCAATCCGTTTCAGCGACTTTATCTGCTCTTCCGCCGCCTCGCCTACATCCATGACCGTCAGCGCATCGCTGCGGCGATGGCCGCGTGTTACGGCGTCGTGTCGGTCGTCGGCGCCTTTATCCTGGTCCGCGCCGATGCGTTATCGTTGGCGTCCACCATTTCGCTCTGGGGCATCGGCGCGCTCGCCGGCATCGTCGCGGCGGTGGCGCTGGGCGTCGGGCGCCCGAGAGCCATGCGGTCGGCCACGATCGCGTGGCTGGCGATCGAGATTTGGCGCACGGGACGCTGGCTTTCCGGTGCCGCCGTGGCGAACTGGATCAGCAACTGGGCGATCTTCCCGCTGATTGCGGTGACGACCGGCGCCGGCGCGGCCGGCATCATCCGCGCGCTGCAGAACCTGTTGACGCCCATCGTGCAGTTCAACGCCGCACTGCATCTGGCGGTGCTGCCGCGCGTCGCCGACAAAGTTGCCTCCGACGGCGACCATTATGGCCTCCGGTTCGCGCGCCGCGGCACCGCGATCTTCACGGCGATCGCGGCGTCCTACTGTGCCGTCATCCTCGCCGCCGCGCATCTCATCCTGCCGGCGCTGTACCGAAAGCCGGAAATTGCCGCGGCCGCCTATCTCCTATGGCCGCTGGCGCTGGCCATCGTTCTTGACGCCGTGCGGCAGGCCTCGGCGATTTCGCTGCTTGCCAGGCGCCGCACCCGAATCGTTTTCACGGCGCGGTGGATCGCGCTGGCCGTGTTCGCCGGCGGCGCCCTGCTGCTCAGCGCACTGATCGGCTTCGAGGGCATTCTGTGGGCGACGGCCGCCGCCAGCGCGGCCGGCGCCGGTATCGTGCTCGCTTCGGCACTGTCGGATAACCGAACGGAGACTCACTGATGCTGGACGTCAGATTTCAACTCAAGAAGATCGCCCGCAGCGCGCTGGCGCCCCTGCTATACCGCTATCCACCATTCACGCTGGCGCCGGAGCGTCTCTATCTGTTTCTCCACCACCTGATCGAGACGCGCGACGTGCCGGGCGCGGTCGTCGAAATCGGCTGCAATCTCGGCGGCACGGCCATTGTCGCCCGCAAGATGCTGCGCCGGCTGGATATGAACAAGCGGTACATCTGCATCGACACGTTCGACGGTTTTGTCGACTCGCAGTTCGCGGCCGACACCGCGCACGGCACCCCGGCCCGCGACCGCACGATGTTTTCGGGAAACTCCCGCGTCCTGGTCGGCAAGATCATGGACCACCACGGCGTCGACGACGTTACCCTGATCGAGGGCGACATCACCACGCTGCCGGAAGCCGACCTGCCGGAGGCGTGTTCGGTCGTCCTCATCGACGTCGACCTGACCGAACCGACACTGGTCTCGCTGCAACGCTTCTGGCCGCGTGTCGTGAGCGGCGGCATGATCCTGGTCGACGATTGCGCCGAGCACTCGAGCTGGAAGGCGCGCGTCGCTTACACGCGCTTCTGCGAAGCAGAAGGACTCACGCCGATCTTCCGCTACGGCATGGGCCTGTTGGTCAAGCCGTGATCAGGCCGCCGGTCTGACACCTTTGCCGGTGTAGGTGTAGGATTCGATATAGGCCGAACTGTAGTAGACGTCGTAGCGGCTCATGCGCTTGAGGTCGACGCGGGTCAGCACCGTGCCGAGAAGCCGATCGTGCAACGATGACAGTTGGCCAAGCGCGCGGGTCACCACGTCTTCGAGCGTGCGATCCCAACCCACGGTCATGACGATGCCGTCGGCATATTCGCCAAGCGCGGCGCTGTCGACCAGGGGGATCAGCGGCGGCGCGTCGATGATGATCATATCGTAGTGGTGGCGCAATTCGTTCAGGATCACGCCGATCGCCTCGGAGAAGACGAACTCGCTCGACACCGGCATGTGATCGGACATCGGCGCCGGCAGGATCGACAGCGGGATCGTCGGATCCGCCATGATCGCCTGCCGTAGCGAAACCCGGCCCAGCGCGACGTCGAGAATGCCGAACTTCGCGCGCGGACACAGCGAGCGGGTCATCTCCGGATTGCGCAGGTCGCCCTCGACCAACAGCGTCTGCGCGCCGAGCATGGCGTAGGAGAGCGCGAGATTCGCCGCCAGGGTGGTCTTGCCTTCGCCATCGATCGCCGACGTCACCATGACAGACTGCATCGGGCGGGTCCGCGCGGCGCGCTGCACCGACAGCCGCACGGCGCGCACCGCCTCCGCAAACACCGAATTCGGCTCCTCGGCGATATAGTGCATTAGCGGCGGCTGCAACGGAATCGGCAACATTCCGACCGACAGCGGATTGTGCTGCGCCAGAGCGCCTCGGCCACGTTTCGCGATCCGCGACAGCTCGCGCAACCCGATCACAGGCATCGACGCCAACGCCGGCAGTCCGGTGACGACCGCCAGTTGGCTAAGGGATTTCACGCGTCGGTCGAAATGATCGATGCCGATCGCCAGGATGCCGCCGAGTGCGAACCCCAGGGGCAACGCAAAGCCGAGGAACAGGATCGGCCTGGGAAACGACGGTTGCACCGGCACGTCCGGCTCGGATACCAGGCGCGCCTCCGGCAGTTTCAGCGATTCGCGCGCGGCCGCCTGCTTGTAGTTACCCAGAAAGGATTCGTAGAGCGTGCGGTTGGCGTCGGCCTCGCGCTGGAGCTCGCGCAGCTGCACCTGCGCCTGCGCCGATTCGGTCGACACGTTTTGCAGGCCGTTCAGGCTTTTCTCGAGCGAGGCTTCGCGCGCCTCCGCGACATCGTAGGTCTGCCGCCGGCTTTGCAGGATACGGTGAACCTCCGCGTTGATCTGCCTTTGCGTGTCGCTCAATTGGGCTTTCGCCGCGATCAGCAGCGGATGGCGCGGCCCGAAGTGGCTGGCCAGGTCAGCCACATTCTTGGCGAGGTCTGCATACTGCCCGCGCAGCCGCGCGATGGTATCCGACGACAGTGCTTCCGGCAGCGAGCCGGGATCGACGCCACTCTTGGCGATCTGCGCGACCTGTTCGTATTTCGCCCGCGCCTGCGCCGCCTCGGCGCGCGCCTGGATGAGCTGGGTGTTCAGGTCCGCGATCTGCTGATCGTTGACGGTCACGCCCTGTGTCATGACAAGCTTGTGCTGCGTGCGATAATCTTCGACCGCCTTGTCGGCGTTGTGCACGCGCAATTTGATCTGCGCGAGCTGTCCGTCCATCCAGACCGCGGCGGTCTTCACGGCGTCGGCCTTGGCTTTGACCAGCTCGGCCAGATAGGCATTGACCACAGCGCTGGCCACAGCGGCAGCCTTTTCAGGCTGGTGCGAGCTCACATTGATATCGACGAGGTAACTGTTCTGCTGCCGGTTCACCTTAAGCCGCTTTTCCAGGATCGCCACCGAATTCAAGACCGCGATGTCCTCTTCGCTCTGGCCGCCGGTTTTGCGCGACGAAGAGAAGAGCTTCTTCAGCGGATCGAGAAGTCCGGGCTGCGGCGAAAAATCGGGATCTTGGGTCAGGTTCAGCGTCTTGACCACGCGCCGCATCACTTCGACCGACTGCATCAGCAGGACCTGGCTCTGGACCGCGGCCTCGTCCGTGGAAGAATTTCGAAGCGCCGCCGAGGTATCGTTCAGATTGATGACGTCCGACCGATGCGGGTCGATGAGGACCGTCGCAGTGGCGGTATAGGACGGTCGTACAGCGAAAATGAAGACGATCGTCAGCAGCACCACGACGAAAGCCGTGATCGCGACGATGCTCATCCGGCGACGCAGGATGTTGAATATTCCCGCGATCGAGATTCCGGCCGTGTATGGGCCGGCGTCGGAACCGTATTGCGGCGTCAGCGTCGCGGTCGCCGGTCCGTCAGAAATGCGCTGTAACATCGAGGGCTATCTCGTGCTTGTCGTAGATGGCGGTGGAAAGGCTACTGTCGCGATTCACGTAGCGGTAGCGCAGCCCGACCGAACTGTAATGGTTGAGCAGATATTGCACGCTCGCGGTCGCCGAATAGACATTGTCCTGACGGTCCTGGCCGACGAATTTGTCGTTTTCATAGGCGCCGCCCGCCGAAAGCACGACATTGCGCCGAAATGCGTAATCGACGCCGAGCATGACCGATTGCGCGCGCACCGCGCTCGCGACCGTCTCGACGGCTTCGGTGGTGATCTCCTCGGCCTTGGCGGTGACGTCGATGGCGCGCGTCGGACTCCACTTCAACATCGCGCGGAACGCAGGGTCGGTGACCGTCCCGATCGTCGGGTTATCGAAGCGCTGGCTCGTATAGCCGGCGCCAATCTCGCCACTGATGAGATGCGTCAGGTTGAAATTGAAGCCGGCCAGCGATCGATACCCGCGCGAACTCAGCGAGCCGGTCGGCGAGCCCCGAAAATCCCGGATATTCGCTTCGAACGCGGTGAACATGCCGAGGTTGCCGGTGAAGGCATAGTCGATGCGGCTGTGGCCGGCATAGACCGAACCGTCGCGGCTGTCCTGGTTGATGGTCGAGCCGTCCTGCGCGCGCGTCGACCCGAACCGGTAGTTGTCGTTGCGAATCCCGAACGAGACAGACAGCCGCTTGAACTGGTGCCAGTAGGTGACGTTCTCGTGGATACGGGTGTAAGGCGTCGGCTCCACGGCGCCCAGCGGCGAGCTCAGGGAGCCGACGGCTTCGTGCAGATAGGCCGCCTGGAAATTGTAGAGGATCGCGCTGTCGTGCCGCAGGTCGATACGCCCTTTCAATCGGGCGCTGGCGTCCGTCTGATCGAGGCTCGCATAGTGGCTGTACCGCTCCGATTTGACATAACCGTCGAAGGTGAGCTGATGCTTATCCCAGAGCGACGCGATGCGCAGCGACGGGCTCACAACCGCGGCGATGTCGGATTTCTTGTCGCTGCTCGACGCGAACACGTTGCTGTCGTACAGCCCGCCGACCGAGAATGACGGGTAGAACATCCAGGAGTGCGCGCGGATTCCCTTGGGTTCATAACCGGGCCACTGGCGCGTCATCACCGGCGTGTCCTCCGGCTCGATCTTTTCGCCCGGATAGCGCGACCAGAACTGCGCGTAGGGAACTGGCTCAAAGACGGTCTCCGCATTCCATGGCGGCAATGCCGGCGGCGTCAACGGCGATATGGCCTGCGAGAAAGCCGACGATGGTGCGCTGGCGACGAAGATCGTCGCAGCGCCGCAGCATGCCCCCCATCGTCGGCTTCGTGCCGTACGGCCAGAGTCGCGGCCGCGCATGCCAGTCAGCACCATGTGCAACACGCACCGCCGTGCTTCGTTCCGCACCGCAGCAAAGCGTTTTGACAATATGTTGGCGAGGAATCCGTCGATACGCATCGGTTCCTGTGTCGCAGACGCTACAGACGCGGCCTATCTACCGAGCGGGCGATCCCGAGTGGCGATCAGAAGTAGCTCTCGGGAATTCGGATGTTGTCGCCGGGCGAGACCGGAACATCGGTCCGCAACGAACGCGCGACTTCCGCCCCCGCGCCCGATGGCCGCACATAGGCCGTCGTCTCGTCAGCGCGATAGGTGTAGCCGCCGGCAAGCGCGACGGCGTCGCCGATGGTCATGCCCGGCGCGTAAGGGAACTGACCCGGTTGCTTGACTTCGCCGCGAATAAAGAACGGACCATACGTCGCGACCTGCACGTTCACGTGCGGATCGGTGAGGATGCTACCGTTGAGATGCCGCGTGATCGCGCGCTCAAGCCCAGCCGTCGTCAGGCCTGCGGCATGAATGCGACCGGCCAAGGGTATCGACACCATGCCACCGCCGTCGACGACATAGACGCCCGACGCGTTCTGCTCGTTATAGACTTGGACGCGCACCTGATCGTTTGGCCGCAACACATAAGTTCTCGGCGCCATCGTCGTGGTGGCCGATGCCAATTGCATGCCAACCGCCGAGGACGGATCGGCGTAGTCGTTGCAGCCCGCAAGGCCTACCACCGAGACAAGCGCCAATAGACAAAATACGAAACGCAATGCGCGTCCCCCGACACAACGGCACATCTCTACCTCCCCAAAGTCGCTCAGACTTCCCGATGAGCGCAAAACCAGGAACACCGGTTTTTGTTTCCGCCACATCTCAATTGTTTTTGCTTTGCTCGCCACAGCAACGCCACGATCACCCGCTCGCTTGCGTCAGCCGATATCGATTGGCGCGCGAAGCGACAAACGCTCTGCAGATGCACACTTTTT
>Ga0105240_10008907_pt1 | contig 14275 bp, 15 predicted proteins | sample KBSC54metaG_FD_80426 | JGI IMG/M metagenome (GOLD analysis project Ga0105240, IMG submission 80426) | Corn rhizosphere microbial communities from Kellogg Biological Station, Michigan, USA - KBS C5-4 metaG | ecosystem: Host-associated > Plants > Roots > Rhizosphere > Soil | place: Michigan, USA... | reverse complement strand
CCGTGGAATGCCAGACTGGCGAATCAAATCCACGGTTCGAAGGCCAATGGCCGGCGCCTCAACGATGATGCTGCCTTCCTGATGGGAAAGCAGACGGCTAATGTTCTCGAAGAACTCGGGGGTGCCATCTTTGTGGGTGCCGTCCGACGCAACGGTCCCCAACCAGAGCTTTCGAACGTCACTTGCTACGACCTTCATCGCAACGAGCGTTACCAATAACTGATTGCGATATGGCCACCAGTCACTGGCCGGCGCGTTCGGGTTGGGTGCGGCACCTGCCATATCGCCGGAACCCAGTGTCTTGGTATCGAAACGAAGCACTGCGTGCGGGATGTCTAAGACGCGACAGATCGCGGCTGACGCATCGATCTCGGCGGCGGCAGCAAGTTGGCCGTAGTCGACGGTGAATGCCAACTCTGGACGTTTCCACCACGCCAGGGCAATGGAATCCATACCGCCCGACAGCAATAGGGCTGCCTTCATAGAGAGGCGGCGACCCATACGGTCTTGTAGATCGCGCTGACGAAGTCGTCGCACATAAAGCAACCCGAGCCGACCATCATTTTGCAGTTCTCGGTCGTCTCGTTCTCGGCGTAGACGATCACAGGCTTACCATCGCGATGGGCAAAGCCGACCTCAAAGACGGTGCCGGCATCGGTGCCATCCATAATGGCCAGCAGTAGGTCGCATTCGCGAATGCCTTCGATGTCTTTAGGCACAACATCGGCGGCATCGCCCGGCCCGACATCATGGTAGGGAGAAAAGACATCCAGCCCCATGTCGAGCAAAATGCGTCTGGCCTGATCGACTACCCATAGCTCGCCAAGCGTGAAGAATGGACCGGCGAGATAAACCTTGCGGCGGATACCATTCTTGTAGTCGTTTGAGACGAGGATGGGATCAGGTTTATAACCGTCGAGTTCGGCGGTGGTGGGAAAACCCAGATATTGGCAATAGAAGGCCGTCGCGCGAGATGCCCGATCTGCTGCTTCCGCAGGATCCCGCCGCTCTTCCATCCACGCATAAGCAAAGTTTGCAGCGAACTGGTCGCCGGAACCAATCTTCCAGACGTTGGTGGTCTCATAAGCCGGAACTTGGGTGATCTTGCGGTTATGCCAGATAAGTGCCCCTTGTGGGCCGCACTTGATGATCACGATCTCGGCCTTTTCCTGTTGGGCCAGTTGCTCGGCAACTTGGCCCAGTGGAAGGTTGTCTGGTGCGCCGAGTAGCGCACGTGCCTCGTACCGGTTTAATACCAACGCCAAATGATTGGCCATCGATCCGTTCTGGTGGAAGGACTCTGGCCCGTCAACGTTCTGCGGATCGAATACGGCGAAATCCGCATGAACGATGGCGGTCCCTTCGAGCATGCCGTAACGCAAAACATGATCACCCTTGACTTGCAGCGGCGGTAGCTGGCTCGCGGGACGCCAGAACTTGGGGCGAGCCAAGCCGTGGTCGTAGTAGAAACTGACGCCCTCGGTCGTTGCGGTTTCGCAGACGTCGAATTCTTCTGTGATTTTCCGGTCGTCCAAGACACTTTTCGCTTGGGAGGTCAGGTAACTATGCAAAGCAACCTTGCCGCGCAATCTAGCGATCGCGCTTGCCGCACGCCCTGCGGAACCATAGAACTCGTCCCAATTGGGGCGCAGGCATCGCTCCTGGTACACCCCCCCAACAATCGTCAGCATCTAGCCCCCTCGCAATGCTGTTGCTAGACCGGCTTGATGCGAACCCGGACTTGGCCATTGGATTTGGAAATCACCGTTGCGGTGTATTTTGTCCCCGCTTGAATGCACTCGCGGAGGCGATTCGTTTGTGCGTGCGTAATGCCGCCTGCTTTTTGGCCTCGATAGGTCAAGACGACAACGCTAGTTGCAACCGCTTGTTCGAGTACGACTTGCAGAACATCGTTGACCGACAAATTCTTGATGACGGGTTCCTTCGGAGAGGAAATCGCCGTTTCAATGATGAGGCGCTCACAGGCAGTCGGCGCATCGTCGCTCGCTCCGCCTCCAAAACCACGGCTTGATCCGGTCATAACACACCTCTGCTACTGGTTGCTCTTGGTTCAATGCCAAACTTCGACTCGACTCTGTCCTGCCACCGCACCAATTCTGCTCCGATCGAAACCCTACATGTTCTGAACCCTACATCTGAATATGACCGCCCGCGGATCCACCTCTAGCTATTAATCCACCTATAGCAGTATGCCTCAATCGAGTCGCACTGCACGAGACGCCCCTACTTAGTAGCATGTCCGCATTGGGTCACTCCCTGACTCGACCCTTGCATCTACACCACCCACGATCGCAAAAACGGCTTCGACGTCGAGCACGGGATATCCCTACAGCGACCCGATTCGCATCCATGCCTTGCTGGAGGCGCTGGTCATGTTGTAGACCTGCGCTGCTAAATAGCGATATAGCCCAGATCGGCGCTGCATTTCTGCCATCGGCTGATTATTGAAGCGGTCGCTGGTGCCCGAAGTTGCCGCTGATCAGCATCTGCTTTCTTCTTACTTACTATTTGTACGAGGTCTTACAGCTCATCTCTGCTTGGCAGTCCCAAGTGCATTCAGTATGAGTCGAGCAATATGCCTCATGGCCACTAGCGGACATCCTCAATCAAATCGAGCTTCCCGAGGGTGCGAAGTCGATGGAAGCGTCTTTGCCGCTGCCGCCGACCTTACGCCAGTGGGGCATCTCCGGCGAGTGGTGCGTCGCTGGCGCAGTGCAGAATGAACCATGTCGGCAGAGGGTGGCGATGAAGGCGCGCCGAGAGCGCTACGAGGACTTCCAGTGGCGAACCGCACCAGACGAAGTCGTCGCGTTTGCTCGCTCCCTCTGGAATCGATAGCGAAGCTTCGACTTCTGCCGGCGCCGTTGCACGGACTTCCGCAAGTGCACGCGACGCGCCCACATCCCCGAGGCCTCGCTTAGAGCCGGCGAATGTTTCCAACTCCTTGCTCGGATACCAACGCTCCAACGTGACGCCTTCCAGATGCGGCGCCAATGCTTGCAGCTGACCCAGCGCCTTATCGTCACCGATCGCCGCTGCGACCGTCGCGAGCATGGGAACTAGTGTTGAGGTCTGAAAGAGCTCCCGCGGCTGCGCTGTGCCCATCACGTGCGTCGCCATTGCATCTTCCATGAGGTCCGTGTCGACCGGCAGGTACGCATTTTGTCGCAGTGCGATTTTTAGCGTCGCTATCGTGTTGTGCAGAATGCTATTCGCGGACTGCACGTCATCTTCACCTAGCAAGGCGCACAGGGCCAAGGACAGATCGATACTGTGATCGTCGAAGACCGGGCGACAGCAGACGGTGTGAGCGCCCACGAATTCCTTAAGCACCCGGTGAATCCCGCCGCGCACGGCGGTGGGGGCGCCGGTGAATTGTGCGATCAACAGCAGGGTTGCCAGACGCCCGAGCTCCTCGAATACCAGTTGCGCGTACACAACCGGATTGGGCCGGTAGCCGACCAGCACGCGAGGCAGCAACAGCGTAGGCATGATCTTTTCGTAGTACGACTCAAGTGTGTCGAGATGCACCCGCAGGCACGCAGCGAATCGTTCGCAGAATTCTTCGTCGTTCGCCAGACCGGCTTTGACTGCTTCGGCCCATAGACGCACCAACACGCTGTCGCCGACGATCACCGCGGGCTTGAGATTGTTTTCGGCTATGGACCACACAGTCAGCACGCCATACCCCATGGCGGCCGCTGCGCACCGTTTCAGGAAGAGCCGCCGGCGCGTGGCCGCTGCTTGCTCGCGCTCCGGAGCCGGTGCGTCAAAACACGTGTTCAAGAAGCGAACGAAACGGCGGACCGCCGCTTCGGATTCTTCGATCCCTGCGAGCGCCGCGCGCAGATCGGATTTACCTTGTGCGAGCAGAAGAGCCTCGTCGAAGAGGTGGGCTTCGATGAGAGGCGTCAGTTGATCCATTCCCCAGAATTCAAGGCGATGACCCTTCTCGCCGACGTATTTTGTCAGCGCGGCGAATCCCGATTGCGCCTCCTGCTTCAAGACGCCGTTTGAAACCACAACCACGCGTACCGGCTTTCCGGCGAGATCGGCGGGCAGGCGATTACGCACGTATTCGTTTACAGCCTCGTGCACGGAAGGCTCGATAGCTTGCTGGCCTGAATGAAGGTCGCCGCGCCCGAGATCGCCGAACTTGAGTATCCATAAGAACACCTCCTCGACGCCTTCCGCATCGGCTTGCGTCGACAGCAGATCGACACCTGCTTGTGGAACACCGGTTTGTGCGCGACTCTGAACCGAGTGTCCCATAGCCTTGAGCAGTTCCGGCAACAAGGCATCGAGCTCGTTCCGTTCGCGCAAGCTCGCTAGGTAGTGCGTGAGAATTAGCTGCAGGCTCACTTGGGCAGACCTTTGGCGAGTCTCATGCGATTCAGTTTTCCGTACAGCGGATCGGTCACTTCTGACAGTGGAAGCTCCATTGACAGATGATGGGCGTCCATCGTCATCGACGTTTCGTGCATCAAATCGCCAAGTGCCATTTCAATGGTCGTGCGGTTGGCGTATTTGAAATGGAACTCTGTCGCGAGGTAACGCAGTACCGAGCTCTCACGCGCGCTGCGCTGGATATCCCGATTCTCGCTGCGTTTGAAGCTCGCGTGAGCGAGTCGCATCGCGGAGGTCATCGCGAGTTCCCGCAGCTCCGGCAGTTGCGCGATGATCGCGTCCACCTCGTCCAAGCGCGCGAGCGTCTGCTGCGCTACTGGTAGATCTTTGAGCTTGGAGTTGTCCAAGCGCAGAAGTCGATGCGTAGCGCTCGGAAGTTGCTCCGCGAGATACGATAAAAGGATCGAGACGGCCTTCTGCGCATGCGGACTTTCAGGAAGGTCGCGAGCCAGGCTCAGCACCCATCCCAACGACACCGCGGGCGCGTTCCCCGAGGCGCAAAGGCGGAATGCTGCCAAGATAGCGTCGCTTTCAGGTACGTCGGTCATATCGTACGGAACGATCGTCGACGTGGCGAGGTGCCGAACGCTGACTTCATCGACGAGCGCCCGGCCTAGCGCGGCGTGTTCGTCACTCGCTAACCAGCGAGTGACCGCAGGCACAAATAGTGCCGGTGATTTCGCGATTTCGAAGATACAGTTGTGCGCTATTTCCACGGCATGGTCAGCGTCAGGTTGCGTCTTGACCCACTGCGCGAGCGCATCCAAGGTCGCAACGTCCTGCGCCGCATCCCGCGTGGAATGCGACAGCTTGTCGTAAAGGCCAAACAGTACGTTATCGTTCATCGAGAGATGTTGGGCCTAACATCTGGTTCTTTCAAGGGTGCAGTTTTCTATCGAAATCATCCCGATTGCGCTAGGTCTAAGTTAATTTCGCTCTTGCCGGAATGACGACGATTCCCCTAGAAGAACTCCTTGATCGTCGTGTCATTCGTCGCTTGCCCCGAGTTAATCTTTGTCGTCGAATGCCGAAATGATCGCCGCGGCGTTCGGCAAAGCCGTTTGCCGTTCACCATTCTCAACTTGGGCTTTAATGCGCTCGCCGTGCTGCGCGAGTTCGTCCAGACTCTTGGCCTCGTCGAAGTGCCTGTACCCCATCAACAGGAGATTGAAGAGCATCTCATCTGCCAATGCCGCATGGCGCGGGCGCACCGCTTCGGTACGTCCGGCGTGTGCTACCCGGTTACGCAGTTGATACAGCTCCACAATTCCGTCGCTGTAACGATCGCGCAGCTCAGGGCGTAGCCAACTGAACAAAGCATTCATGCGTTGCTCGACGCTGTCACGCCAGCGCTCCTTGGAATCTTTCTTGAGCAGGCGCTCCATGCCGATCATGGAAAACAGGAACGCTTCCCATGGAGACGTTGCGAGGCGGGAATGTCCGAGCAGACTCGTCGCCTCCAATAGTTGAGCTTTCCACTCTGGCTTTATCGTTGTTTCCGACGACAACAGAACATTGAGTTCATTGTAAAAGCCCGCCTCGCGATTTTTCCGCCAAAACCCATCGAACTTGATCTCGTGAATCGGACCGAGCGAGTGGCCTGAAATCGAATATCGGTGCGGCTCGGCACCGTCCTCCGCAAAAGCAAATCCGAAGCGGCGCTTGGATTGCAAACCGACGACAGGGCGCGAATGTTTGCCCCCAGGACCCCAAGGCGAATTGCATGCGAGGAGCAGCTTGAAAGCACGCTCGACACGCTCTCGAACACGCTCGACGGCAGAATGAGCCTTCCCGTCAACGCGCAGAAGGGCAACCACTTCCATAGCTTCCAGATCTAAATGGCGCTCCCTCAGAAGGGGCGCGGGGTCGGAATGGAATCCGCAGCTGATCCACGTCGTTGAGAGCGTCTGCCAGGACAAAAACCGGACGTCTCCGATTCGCAGCTCCTCCGGACCATCGGGGTAGCGAACGACGCCGGCGATGGGCGTGATGCAGAGCGAGATTTCTGCAGGGCGATCCGTCACAATTGTTGTATGCGTGGAGTGCGTGATGGCAACCACCGGTTGGTGCGAAGATCTATTGGCACCGACGGTACGATTTGCGTGTCCAGAACGTTGACTGTCGAAGCACTGGTGTCGCGGCTACGGCTTTCAGACCCGAGGCGATCGCGCGCATCTACGCGGCCCATTGCCGACTGCACGTCTGCTTTGGTAGAAAGCAGGCGTTCTATGGCCAAAGTAGCCAGATGCAGAATAGCTGGGCAACTGCCGTCAGCTATCGCCGTCAGCTTTTAGCTTTGCGCGCTCAACACCGGCGGCAATGATTTTGCTGATCGTGGCATCGAGGCGGGCTTGGTCTGCGGCCGTCTTAGAACGTGCAATTTCATACCGAGCCTGATGCTCGCGATGAAGTTGGGCACCATTGGGCCCGATGTAAACGCCGCCAACCCAATTTGAAGGATTCTCTTCCGGAAAGTCCTCGAAGAACTCTGACCACTCACCCATGTTGCTCTCCCCGTTACACGATGCTTGCACTAGACGTTCGACTTCGTAATGCGCAACAGTCTACCGCAAGCTGTTGATGGTGGCCCACCAGAGTGCCATTTCTTCTTAGGCCCTGGGCACGGGCTGCTTTCCAGCTCATCCACCGCTCAGGGGCGATCCTTCTTACATGCCACACTTGCTGCTTCTTCGGCGGCTCTTGCTTTCATCAAGGTAAATTTCTCTTTCAATCGGCCCCATTCTTCGCTAAATGGAACATCTGCCGTCGCCAGCTCAATTCTCATAGTAGTTAGTTCCCGTATTTGCGTCGGTTTCGTTGAGCTTGTCGCTACCCTGGCAGTCCGCCAGCTGTCGTCTACGAAGATCTTTTCGGCATCGTCTCTAGCGTTTGAGTAGTTGATCGACATAGTGCTCAAAACCGCAGCCTGAATTCCGCCACAGACTCCCCCGGACCTCTTCCGGGAACCTCGCGACCTTCGCGAACATGCAAATCCATTGCGGTGGGAGTAATGTCCAGAGAACCTGAGCTGACTCCCTCTACGTACCCGTAGAATGTCACCTCGACGTAGGCGTCCGTGCTAGCACGAAGCGCTTCTAACTTTCTTGCTTCATCGTCATCTGCGACGCGAAGGAAGCAATGCGGCTCTAAGGGGCGGAGCGCAAGGACTACACCACTGGCCATTCGAATAGAAGACTGCGAGCAAGTCGTGCTGGGCAGCACAAACCCTTTCTTCTCGAAATCGTAAGGCTGCAGGCTCAAAATACCAAAACTTGGAAGCTTAACGGCGAAATACCGCATCGATGCTCTGTGGCGCTCTTTCTCCTGCTCGATTCGAGGGCGCTCACGGTCGGCGATCTCTTTCTTTTTGAAGACATCCCGTTCGTTGAAATACTCCGATGACAGCACCTTCAGGTCCTCGTCGGGCGAGTCCGGTTTACCACCTAACGCATAGTAGAGGTAGGCGAAGTCTCGATTCTTGTCCGAGCCGTCGAGAAGCACGTACTTTTCCAGCGGCAGCGACTTATCCGCGGTCGAAGAGGGAGGCGATGCTGGTGGTGGAGTAGTTGCCGTAGGTGTGGCCGGATTTCTTTTGACTAGCTCTTCCAGGCTGCCCCTCGCTAGACGGACCCGACCCGACTCCAAAACGTTCCCCGACCTCCTGGTGAAGATCTTCGTGCCAGCAGGCGTGACCAATTTGATGTCGTTGCCTTCGACCTCGTACTTGACCTCGCTTCTTCCTCCTCCCTCCATAACGACGGCGGTGCCATCCGGCTTGAATCGAATTTCCAGGCTTCCCTGGCGTCCGAAGGCGCCGTGGTCGGTTCCAATATACGAGTAAGTCTCATCAAGTCGATCGCCGCCATGGCAGCCGGCGAGCAATAGGGCCACCCAGATTCCGCTTCGAAATTTCATGATCGTCGTTCCTAACGTTGAATTGAGCGCGAGGGCACCAGTTGCTCGGGCCAGTGGAACGAACTGAGCGACTGAGGATCCTCCAGGGCGGAAGTCTCAAATTGAAGGCTCTGGATACGAAGCTGGTCGTGAGACAGTGGTGAGAACTTTTACTATAGTTTATGTAAGTAGTGCAACAAATCGAGTTTGCTGGCGCCATGCCAGCAAAGCGCCTCGCAAAATCCGTTGCCGTTTCCTTTGGAGTTGAATTGCGCAGCGCGCGCACTGCTGCCGAGGTGACTCAACAGCTTCTGGCCGAGAAGGTAGAGGTCGATCCTATCTATATTTCCCTGCTGGAAAATGGCCATCGACAGCCAAGCTTAGCTGTCGCCCTGAACCTTGAGCGGGTCCTGGGACTTGATCCTGGCGAACTTTCCCGCCGGGTGGCAAAGCGCCTATTGAGCGATGGTGTGTGGCGATCGCCGAAGCTTTCGCGCAAAACTAACTGACAGCGATTCGCAGCCAAAATCACACCGGCATCTTCCGCACGACTGCGCATTTAGCCGACCTGATGCACCCACCTCTAGGTGCGCGAACCAATCTTAGTTCGCGTCGCAATCGTTCTTACGGTACCCGCTCGTTGACGTGGTGAATCGGTGGGTGGTCGAGCGCAAGCATCTTCTGGCACATCTCGTGACCAGTGCGCATTTAAAAGCTTCACGTATTTCCGCTACGCAGCTTTCTGTATTCCCTCCACGTTGCCGACCAGTCGGGCTCAATCTTGCTGTTGGCGGCCAACCACCCCATCCGCAATGCCTGTGCATCGACTCGCGCATGGTGCCGCATCGCCCGTGCGTCCGAATGCGAGTCGAACCAGTCCTGGATCATCATGCGCAGCATGCCGCTCTCGGCAATACGTGTTGCGGCCACGTTCGGAATCGGCCCACAGGCCGCCGCCTCGCTATCCGTCAGAGCAAAACCGCTCAGTGCCTGCTTGAGAAGGGCGAGGTCGTTGGGTTCCTCGTAGAGAACGATAGGCGCTTCGATCTGCAACAAAAATTTCCTGAGGCGGTTCGTGAACAAGCGATCGTCCATTGCAACGCGCCCCCGATCCAATAGCGGGTAAACGACCTCGCGAACGAATTGCGTGGCGTTCTCGGGCAGCGGATCGCGCTCGCCGTAAAAGACGTATTCTCCGTCCTCGCTGACTAGCGCGAGACTGACGAGTTGTCTGCCCTCAGCGTCAGCCCACTCCGTGTCGATGAAAAGATGCGTGTTCATACGTCTCGAATACGTGGAAAATGTGCAACGTTGAGGAAAGATTTCACGACGTACCTTCGATTTCGACGATGAATCGCGGATCGAACCGTTCATTCTCTTCACGGGGAATGCAGTGCGTGTATCCGCGTGGGTTGCAGATGACGCGGCAGTCCCCAATGCGGTAGTCGAACGACTCGTGCGTGTGTCCATGGACCCAGAGCACCGGCACCGTGAAGAAGTGCGGCGGAAGCTCGCTGACGTACGCTGCCGATGCCCAATCTTGTTCGTGCTCTTTCAGCAGCGAGTTTCGGTGGGGCGCGTGATGGGTGACGACCACCGTCGGTCCGTCGAATGGCTCGGCGAGTTTGTTCTCCAGCCAAGCGCGTTGGGAAAAATGAAATTCTCGAGTGTGCTCGGGCCGAAGCATTGGCTGCAGCTCGCCATCTTGGTCCTCGTAAACCTGCGTACGGATCTCTAGGTAATCGCTCATCACTTGGCGACATGCGTCCATAGCCTTTGTCGGGTCCGAAACGAGCCCATCCGGCGTCTGGATGCGCAAGCCAAAATCGGTCCACAGCGTGCAGCCGAGAAAGCGTACACCACCGATGATGACTTCGTCGTCGTCAAGCACGTGGACGCGATCATTGGCGTTGCGTTTCATCGCAGCAAGTTCGGGTTGGATGCACGAGCCGTAGAGCTCGTGATTGCCCGCCACAAGCAGAACGTTGCGACCGCGACCGAACGTCGACGTGCGCGCTGCCCAACGAACCGCCTTCCTACCTGGCACCCAGACATCGCCTGCGAGGATGGCAACGTCGTACTCGATATCCGTCGGCACGTTGAACGTGCCGAATTCGAGATGGATGTCAGAAAGAACGAGAATCTTCAAGGGAGGCGGCCATGCCGGACGTAGAAAAATCAGCCGTAGCGATCGCTAAGCACGCAGAATCAAGCAAAGGCGCTAGCTTGAATCTGGCGCAGTAGCCGAGAAATCCATTCACGACCGGCACTGTCTCCAAGATATTCTGCGGGAAAGCGACCATCCAGCGCCGGCAGCGGTTGTTCTATCCACTCGCCAAGCCATCGCCCTGCATCGAACCCTTTCGCTTTTCCGCTCTCGACGACCATCGCTCGTACTTGGCCGACCAGTCTCAGCATGCCGATGACACGTTCGGCCTGACCAGGACTGAGATTCTCGTTCTTGTTGATCTTCCGAGAAATGACGCCGCGAGGCAGGCCGAGGGCGTCAATTAAGAACCCTGCCTCGACGTGCAGATCACTCGCAAGGTAACGGACCAGTTCTGCCGGAAAGGGCTGGCGCCGAATCCGCTCGGAAAGGCAAGCTAAGGTCTCATCGTGCAGTACCGAGCACCACGTCATCCGCGCTTCTCTGTCGCGGGAAATGCGCAGGTCCTTGCCCGTCTGTCTTTCCTTGATTCTTCCTCTGGACGATTGAATCACAAAGCCACCCTAAGCAAAATCGTGTCGGACGTCTTTAAGAAAGTACTTGGCACACAATACATCAATGGGATGGTAGCCCATGCCGCAAGCGTCACACAGCGGCCGGTCGTGATTGTCAGCTTTGGATGGCATCCACACGGCCGACTTCGGCCAGAACCCGTCAGTCGGCGACTCAAACCCCCGGGCAGAAAAGTGGCCATTCGTCGATGGGTACATGTGGGAGTCTTGACTGGGTAGCGCTTGCAGGCTAAACCATTGTGCGACACGACACCTGCGGGTCTACTCTAGAATAGGTCGAATGGTGGCCAAGGACAAAGGCATCGAACTGCCGGAAGATGACCCGCGCCGCATCACCAAGCGATGGGTCTACGATGCGTGGCGGCATTCGGAAATGTCACAGTTGGACTTCGCGCTTGAGCTTGGGCGCAGTCCAGCATGGCTCGGCCAAGTCTTCTCCATGTCGAAGACGGCGGCGCCGAGCGCCGAGATGGCTGACCTAATCGAAAAGGCTTCTGGCCACCGGGTGACCGATGCGGTTAACGACGCCCTGGCGCGGCCCTTTGTTGATCGCCGACGCAGACACCCCCGCAGCGTGCGCGTCGATGTTACCGGACTCGCGACAGCCGACGCGGTGATCTCCCGATTCATCGACTCCATAGTCCTGCCCAAGGTTGGGAATGGGCCGCTCCATGCCGAGCTGATGAGACGGCGATTCGGCATCGGTGGCCGGCGCGCCGAGACGCTGGAGCAAATCGGTTCTTCCATCGGCCGCACGCGCGAGCGAATCCGGCAGATCGAAGCGCGGATGTTCAAGGGGATCGGAAGGCTCTCCAAGAAGGATGCGCCCATTGAGCCGCTCGATGCGATCGCCGATCGCGTACTCGCTTCGCACGGGCTGCCATGGGATGCGGTCGAAACGCAGCTAAGGGATATCCTTGGCCTTATGCCACTCCGCGAAGCAATGCGCTTCGCTCAAACCCTACGCGGCGCGCGGAAGAAAGTCCTCTACGACGACGCGCTGATCTATGCACAGGAGAAAGTGCGTGTTGTTGCGACCCAACCTGCACATACGCGCTTCATGATCCAGATCTCCACTGCAGCGCGAAAGTTCTACTCCTATGCCGGTGCAGCCACCGTACATGATGTGCGCGCGTATCTGGAGCAACACCGCAGTGAAACTTTAAGCAGTGCCACGGTCGAAACGGCGCTAAGCTCCCTCCCAGGCTTGGTCTGGATTGGCCGCGGCAAGCGCTGGTTCACCTTCCTTGATGGCAAGACCCTCTCGCCGCTACTGCAACGTGTGAGCGCGCTCGTCACTCTCGCACGCGCGCCGGTCGACATCGACACCATCTACGCCGGCCTAGTCCGGGAGACCAAACGCAACACAGGCTCCTTGGCCGAAGGATTCATCGACGCCGTGCCACCGTGCGCGATCGTGCAAGAGATCCTTGACCAACACCCGCTTTTCAGCCGGACGCTGGCGTCAGCGTTCATTTTGAGTGAACCCATCAACGCGTCGGGCATTGACGGTGAGTTCAATCGAGCGGCCCTTGATCGGATGGAGCAACTCGGTGGCATCGCGACGCGCACGGACCTCGAAGAAGTTAGCCTTCCCGATGGCCGCAAGATCAGCAAATACTATGTCGGCGTCATGCTGTATCTCTCATTCTTTATCGAACGCGTCGGCCCAAGCATTTACGCCATTCGCGGCCGGAGGATTTCCGAGAAAGCTGCCGCCGCGGCGCGCGCACGGCTTAAAGAATCTGAGCGTCGGCCTGAAATTGCAGACGAATGGTCTGTGACGCTGCGCGTCAACGACGTGATGCGTAAGCGAATGATTCTTGCGTTCGCACGGCGCGACTTCCCCGCGGACGCCGCGGGTGACTACACGTTGCCCGATGGTCACGTCGCCCGGCTCGTCGATGACCGCCGTGGGATTGTGCTGCGGCGGATCGGTACTGCATTCAAGAGCGCCGTGCGCGCCTGCAACGGCACGCTAACACTATGTTTTGACAAGACTGCGAAGACTCTGACCTACGTAAACGCCTAAGCGGGTTTCCGAATCAACTTGCCGGCAAGTCAAGCCTATCCACTAGATGCTGCAACAGGCCGTCAACTCGCTCAAATCTTGGCCCAGCGAGTGCCTGATGAATTCCGCGCTCGACGCAAAAGAGCTGTAGCGAGCGAACGCACATAGAACCAAAGTAGTCCTGCATCCGTGGATCCTTATAGCCGAGCAGAGATGAACTGCATGGCCTGCTTACAAGGAACGAGTATGAAAATACCGACGCTGATCAGCAGCGACATTCAATACCAGCAGCCTTCTCAAGAATCAGCCGACTATCGGAATGCAACATTGATCTGTGCGATTTCGCCGTTTGACAGCACAGGTCCACGGCAGGACCAGCGCCTCCAACGATCGCATCATCAAGTTGCCTCGAACAGCGTCACGTCGGAAATCTCGGGCCCGCTCTTGCGGGCACAGTGTGCCGAGTGGATGGTGCCCCCGCCCGGACTCGAACCGGGATGGGCCGCTTATCTGGCGCTACGGGATATAAATCCGCTGCTCTACCGTTGAGCTACGGGGGCGCGATCGTCACGATCGTGCCGATATTCGGAAACGGTAGATGGCGCAGAGAAGAATCATTGCGGGAGGAGGCTAGCACACTTTCTTCCCGCCGAGCTGACCGTTTGCCGCCTCTTCGCAAACACGGAACAGGGCTCTGGGCTACAACAAGCGTGCTGCAACGACCGCCCTCGTGGCCTGACTAGCTACGGTAGGCTATTCAGGCCCAGTGGACATATTCCTACAAGAAAATACGACAAGTCCGCTATCTCGTCTGCGAAAACAAGACCAAACTCCTCCTGCCCCTGAAGTCCGGCCACATACGCCTGCTAGCAAGGTGTCGGCATCACCTAAGCGCCGACTGAAGAGGCATATCTTGAACCAAGCAGCACAGCGAACGCCATGTCGGGAGAACGGTTGTAGCGCTTCGGGCGCCGAGCAAAGAATCACTCTAGCGCGACCGACTCACGGAGGCTTGATTGCGAATATTGGTCGGCACCGCGACTTAGAAAATCGCTGGCGACACGATCAATAATCTCCCAGACCTCTTCTGCACCGACTGCGCTGCGCTGACGATAAACGGGACTTGCTTCGATGAGCAGTAGACAATAGCGCCTATGCTTTGCCCGCAGGCCGAACGCACAGACTCGCCGCAATCGTGACTTT
>Ga0105240_10008904_pt1 | contig 14279 bp, 14 predicted proteins | sample KBSC54metaG_FD_80426 | JGI IMG/M metagenome (GOLD analysis project Ga0105240, IMG submission 80426) | Corn rhizosphere microbial communities from Kellogg Biological Station, Michigan, USA - KBS C5-4 metaG | ecosystem: Host-associated > Plants > Roots > Rhizosphere > Soil | place: Michigan, USA... | reverse complement strand
TATTTTGCCGGTATCTGTCCAGAGGCGCACATAGTCTTTTAAGCCTTCTACAAACCATAGCTGTGCAAGGTCTATTTTTACCAGCTTGCCGTCTGACTTTACAAATAGAATATTGTCTTTAGTACTAACAGGGCTTGCTGTGCTTTCTATAGGAATGGTAGCTGTACTTTTCTGCCTGGTAGTTTCTATAGCTTTATTAATAGCTTTTAAAAAGCGTTCGAAGGAAATTGGTTTTAGCAGGTAATCCAGTGCATTCAATTCATAGCTTTCTACAGCATATTCAGAGTAGGCAGTAGTAAATATGATGCCCGGAGGGCTTTTTAGTGTTTTAAGAAAATCCATTCCGCTTATTTCTGGCATGTTTATATCCAGCAGCATAATGTCTACCTGCTGCTTGCTTAAAAAACTAAAAGCTTCCAAGGCGTTCTTGCAGGTGCCTGCCAGTTGCACGTCAGGTGTTTTCAATAAGTATGTTTCTAAAATATCACGCGCCAGCGGCTCATCATCTACTATTAATACCTGTATCGGTTTCATGCTATAGGAGGTCTATGTTTACTTCTATGATATAATAATTGTCTTCTGTTGTAGTGTTGATGCTGTGCTTACCGGGGTATAATAAATTAAGCCGTTTTTTAAGATTGGTAAGTCCTATGCCTCCTGCCTTATCCTCTTTTGTATTCAGGAATTTACAATTGTTTTTGGAATAAATAAGCAGCTTATTATTTTCAATAATAAAGCGATAATCTACAGAGTGGCTTTCTGAGATGATGCGGGTGCCATGTTTAAAAACATTCTCTAGTATGGGCAGCCAAAGCAGCGGTGGTATGCTGCACTGCTTATCCGTACTTATAATAAAGCTCAGGTTGTTTTTGTCAGTAAGGCGCAGCAGTTCCAGGTCAATATACGCTTCCATTATCTCTTTTTCTTTTTCAAAGGCTATAGCTTCAACATTTGATTCATATAGCAGATAGCGAAGTATGGATGACAGTTGTAGGATAGCATCAGGTGCATCGTCTGATTTCTTTAGCGATAGCGCATATAGATTGTTGAGAGTATTGAAAAGGAAATGCGGATTGAGTTGTGCTTTTAGAAAATTGAGTTCAGTAAGCTGTTGTTGTTTTTTAGCTTCCAGCACCATTAGCTCCGCATTGCGCAAGGCCTTTACGGAGTCTTTCTGTGTCTTCTGAAAATAGTTCATGTACCATGCGCCGGTAAGCAGCAGCAGCCATACTGCCCAGCCAATGGCATACCAGCCTGCGTCATAAACAAAGTCAGAGATTGTCCATCCTTTGCTAACAGGTGATGTTATGGGGCTAATCTGGTGTATTTGTATCAGTGGAAAGTACCCTATAATGACTTTTAATACCATTGTATATACAATGGAGAACACAACAATTAAAGGTATTACCCGGACAAAATAGTTGCCGTATTTCTTTTTTACTAAAAAGCGCGGAACCAGGTATAGATTGTTAGTGTATGTATAGATAATAGCCAGGGAATTGGTGGTGAGCACAAATAGCCAATACCATTTATCATCATACACTTTATGCGACTGAATATTATTATACTGCAGGTTGAAAAACGCTGACCAAAACAGTATGTTGCGAAACAGGCGGCCTGTGAAAAAGCTATATAATAATTGTAGTGCCTTCTTCATAATATCTGTTGCAAATACGTTGTAATTGCTTGCTTAAAGAAATATAATAGACAAAATAGCGGAAAAATTAGACAAAAGCCGTTTAGTCGAAAAAGACAATGCTTTGGTCTAATTAATTATAAAGGCCTGCATGTACTGAGTTGCTTTGTGTCATATTATTTTTCATTATTAAAATTATTTTATGAAAAAGTTCGCCTGCACATTGCTTTTTTGCCTTGCGATAACATCTGTACTAAATGCACAAAACATAAACAATATAGCCGATTCTATACTGCATGGCCGCAGAGGCCTGGTGCATGATACTAATGTAGTAGGTGGGGTTATCGGTATTTATTATAAAGGGGAAACTCATTACTACACCTATGGCTATACTGCTAAGGACAAGCAAAAGAAGGTAGATAATGCAACGATTTTTGAGATAGGCTCTAACACTAAAGTATTTACTGCCTTGCTGCTGGCTAATGAAATGGAGAAAGGGAAAGTGGATGCAAATAGCTATATAGATAAGTATGTAGACGTCAATAAGAATATTAGTAATAGAGTGCACTTAGTAGATTTAGCAACACATACGTCTGGCCTGCCTACATTGCATGATTCCGCTTCTATGGTAGAGATTACACAGCTCGATTCTACTTGCCCCTATTGTGTAGTAGATAATAAATACATTTTATCATTGGCTAAGAAAACGGATAAGCTGAATGAGTATGGCAGCTTTGAATATTCAAATTATGGTTTCGCATTGCTGGGCAATATACTTACCACTACGAACCATAGCAGCTACGATAAATTAGTAAAGACAAATATTTTCCAGCCACTGCACATGAATAACTCATCGGCTGCTATGGATACTAATGATGCACGTATGGCACAGGGCTACGAAGAAGGCGAAAGGCAGCCATACATAATGCTTACTGGTCTTGCGCCTGCGGGTATAATAAAATCTGACGTGCAGGACATGCTTAGCTTTATTAAATATGAGATGGGCGTAAGCCATTCTACGCTCGATAAGGCGATACAGCTAAGTCAGCAAACATGGTACAGTAATTCTGAACTTGCAATGGGCCTTGGCTGGTTTAAGGCTGTAGAATATGGCGATACAGTGTACATGATGCGTGGAGATACTTATGGTTTTTCCAGCCTTATGGCCTTCGATAAACAACAGCAACTGGGAATAGTAGTAATGCTGAACTGCAAAAGCGGCGCGCCGCAGCGCATATTCTCTTATGTAATGAAACAAACTGCCGGTCAAGCCCCTGAGTATGCCTCAAAATTTGAAAAGCCTTCTATAAAGCTTGATAGTAATATTCTTAACCGCTATGTGGGTGACTATAAAATAATGGAAGGACTATCTATAAAAGTATTTACTGAAAACAATGAATTGTACATACAGCTCACCGGTCAACAAAAAGGTAAGGCTGATGCTGTGAGCGAAAACATATTTGTATCACGTGATGTGAAAGCAGAATTCGAATTTGTGAAAAACGATAAAGGCAATATAAGTAAGCTGATACTAAGACAGAACGGACGTGAGATACCTGCAATAAGAAACAATTAATCTTCTGTCGGAAAATTATAAGCCACGTTATTTTCCTCAATATATTGCCGTATGTCGAGAATAATAATGTCATTCGGGTCATTGGCATTTTGTGCTAATATCAGCACATCATATTTGTCGCCTGTATAGTTGCTTAACGCAGCTACAGGGTCGCCTGATTCTGTGTAGCTATTTACGAAAGCTTCTTTATCTGTTTTGTCGAAAGGTGCAATGACTACATGGTCTATTAACAGCTTTATTGGTGGCTCTGAGCGGTAGGTGAATTCAGTGTCTATTAGGTCTTCAAAGTCATCGCAAATCTCTGTGGCCTGTTCTAAAGTAAAGTGTAGCGGTTTCACTGAATAATATTTGTCGCAAGCTACAAAACATGATAATAAAAACCCTTTGCGTCATGCAAAGGGTTTTTATATTTTTTATTCTGAAGCGTAATCAGGCAGGTACATTAGGACCGCTTTCTCTTTCCCAAAAGCGGTGCTGTGCTATAGCACTAATAAAATTTTTAGCTATGTTGCCTTTACCCTTTCCGGTTACCACACCAGGCCCCTTACTATTTGCATAAGTGGCTTTCAGCATTTCTTCAGCTTCTCCCTCTGCGGCTATTGCCTTGCAATGCTTATAAGCTTCGTTGATGAATAATATGGCTTGCGCATCATTTTGCAGTGTTGCTACACTTTTGGTTCCGCCGGGTATATATACAGCATCAAATAATACTGATGCCGTATTAAAGAGTGTCGCATCTGCTTTTATATTGCCTTTTATCCCTTTTATGTTACCCAGCATGGGTGCTATTACTTTTGCCACTGCCCCTTCTGCTTCCAGGGCTTTTTTCATCTGGTTTAGTGCTGTGTCGTCTACACCGTTTGCTGCAAGTATAGCTATCTGCCTTGTTTTTATGGTATTCTTTATAGTGTTTGCCATGCTTAGTGCCGGAGATGCATCTATTGCCTGTTTCACTGTTTTAGGTTGATATTTTTTAGGATCAGCGTCAGCAGGTACACTTTTGTTCATCAGCGGTTCCGGCTTTTTAGGCGTTATGCCCAGGGCCTCGCCCACCTGGTTTGCCAGCGATTTATCTACTTGTGTCAATAAGGATACTACACGCTCTCGTATATCCTCGCGCTCTACTTTACTCAGTTCAAAGCGCAGCGCATTTACGATATGGTTTTTTTCTACTTCCGACTGACTGTTATAAAATAAAGTAGCCTGGCTGAAGTGGTCCATAAAACTGGCACTTCTTGTTCTTATTTTATTGCCGTCTATCCGCTCGGCGTATGATGCAAAACCGCCCTGGCTCATCTTAGCTTGGAAGGGGCATCCGCCATTAACGGTATTAGGGTCGTGCGCACTTTGCCCCCTGTTTATGGTTTGGCGCATATGCCCATCACGTTGGTTATTATGTACAGGTGTTATGGGGCGATTGATAGGTATTTCATGAAAATTGGGACCGCCCAGGCGTGATAGCTGTGTATCGAGATAAGAGAATAAGCGCCCTTGCAATAATGGGTCATTAGAGAAATCAATACCGGGTACTACATGGCCGGGGTGGAAGGCCACCTGTTCGGTTTCTGCAAAGAAATTATCCGGGTTCCTGTTAAGCACCATTTTACCTATACGTCGCACAGGCACCAGCTCTTCCGGAATTAATTTAGTTGGGTCAAGCAAATCAAAATCGAATTTGTGCTCGTCTTTTTCATCCACTATCTGCACGCCAAATTCCCATTCAGGATAGTTGCCTGCTTCTATTGCGTCCCACAGGTCGCGGCGATGAAAGTCAGGGTCTTTACCTGATATTTTCAGCGCCTCGTCCCACGCTACAGAGTGTATCCCCAGCAGTGGCTTCCAGTGAAATTTCACAAAGCATGCTTTGCCTTTTTCATTCACAAAGCGGAAGGTGTGAATGCCAAAGCCTTCCATCATGCGCAGGCTGCGCGGTATGGCGCGGTCAGACATGGCCCACATTATCATGTGCATAGACTCAGGCATTACAGACACAAAATCCCAAAAGGTATCATGTGCGCTTGCAGCCTGTGGTATTTCATTGTGTGGCTCCGGCTTTACAGAATGTATGAGGTCAGGGAATTTTATAGCATCCTGTATAAAGAATACGGGAATATTATTCCCCACCAGGTCGTAGTTACCCTCCTCTGTGTAAAATTTTACTGCAAACCCTCTTACATCGCGGGCAAGGTCTGATGAACCCCTAAAGCCCGCAACGGTAGAAAAGCGTACAAAAACCGGCGTTCTGGTACCCGGCTTTTGCAGGAACTGCGCTCGTGTATAAGGCGCCATAGATTCATACAGCTCAAAATAGCCATGTGCAGCAGATCCGCGTGCGTGTACAATGCGTTCAGGAATACGTTCGTGGTCGAAGTGTGTAATTTTTTCTCTGAAAATAAAGTCCTCCAGTAGTGTGCCGCCACGTTCGCCCGCCTTCAGGGAGTTTTGGTTATCGTTTATCCTCACCCCCTGGTTGGTGGTGAGAAACTGGTCTGCACCATCCTCAGTGTGCGGTTCCAGGCTGTCAACCTTTTTATTGGTGACAGCTTTCTTTGTTTTTTTGTTAGCCATAGATATCGGTTTGGTTTAATGCGTTAATTGAATTTGTAAAATCGGGTATTGTATAGATGCAACCGCAACAATATCATGCCTTTTGCCATTTCTAATAGTTTATGCCTATGGCATATACTGCCTGACTTATGGATATAAGCAAAATTTGAATTTAATGGAGCTGACTAACGGCAAGGCCTGCTGATAAATAGGCTCATATTTTTTTGCTTTTTACTTTTTAATTTTGAGTTTTTACCATACCTTTGCACTCCTTTAGTTAGAATTTGCCTCAGGGCATTAAAAAAGCAGAGTATGAAACGTACATATCAACCGCACCGCCGCCGCCGTAAGACTGTTCATGGATTCCGTAAGCGTATGGAATCGGCAAACGGCCGCAAAGTATTGGCTTCTCGCCGCAAGAAAGGACGTCATAAGCTGACAGTGTCAGACGAAAGCCGTTTGAAATAGTCATTAATCAGCACAATTGGCCATTCGATATACTTTTAAAGCATACGAGCGGCTCAAGCGAGAGCAACATATTGATACGCTTTTCCATACCGGGAAAGCGTTTTCTGTTTTTCCGGTAAAGTTTCTCTATCGTATGCTGCCTCGCGAGGCCGAAGTGTCTCCCGTAAGGGTGGGCTTTACTGTGCCTAAAAAGAAATTTCGCAAAGCAGTAGAGCGCAACCGCGTAAAGCGTCTGCTGCGTGAGGCCTGGCGGCTAAACAAGCATACGCTATATGCAGCAGTTCCGGAAGAAAGCCAACTCCATATATTCCTTATTTTTACTGACAATAAACTACCAGATATAGAAACTGTAACCGCTGTAATAAAAACAGGAATAGAAAAATTAGTTGAAAAGCTAGCTGGTACAGCCCAGGCAAAGGATGCGTAAGTTATTTTCCATATTGTTCATAGCTATCATTCGCTTTTACCAGGGCGCTATATCTCCCTTGCTGGGCATGAAGTGTCGATTTACACCCAGCTGCAGCAGCTACGGCCTGGAGGCCATACGCAAATACGGCCCCTTTAAAGGCGGCTGGATGGCCTTTAAGCGTTTTCTTTCCTGCCACCCCTGGGGTAAGAGTGGCTACGACCCTGTGCCTTAGTTTTTGATGATCTTTATTGTTTTAGTTTCCCCTTCGTTAAATATGCTGAGGTAATAATTACCTGGCAATAAGTTGTCCATGTTGATGTTAAGCCCATTGCTGCCTGATGGCATTAATTTACCGGCAGAAATTACTTCTACTAATTTCCCTGTAACATCACTAAGGTTGATATATGGATAGCAGGAGTGATTGAGATTAAAAACCACTTTGCTGTTGTTATATACCGGATTAGGATAGACTTTAATTTCGTTGATATTATTCTTTATTGCAGTAACTGATGCATTATATTCTAACTTAAATCTCAATAAGTTGATAATAGAGTTATCAGATGTACCACTTAATATGATTGATTTGTTTTTAAGGTCAATCACCATATCAGTAGCTCTATCATAAATAGAGTTTTTAGCCATAACCTCCGGTGCCAGTGCAATGCCATTGTTGCCAAATGTGGTGTCAAAAGTTCCATTATCATTAAATCTTGCAATAGCAAATGGATAATTTAAGTTTACACTATCGTAGTGAGTACAACCCATCAGTAATTTTCCTGTTGCCTTAATATCTAAGAAACAGGATATCATATTAGGATGAAAATGTGTTTCCACCAGGCCATTATTCCCCCAACTACTATCGGTTGAGCCGTCCTCATTCAAACGTGTTAATAGATAATCGCCCAATCCACCTGTGCCAGCAAAAGTGTAGGCAAGCATAACCGCGATAAGCTTTCTGTTTGTTCTGCTAAGCCTAAACCATAAATATCAGTAGTTCCATAGCTCATGGATACCTGGCCATTATTACCAAATGTAGTATCAAAAGTTCCATCAGTATTTGTACGCATTATCTCAAGTGTTGGAGGTGTTGCGCCTGCCCGGTGGTAGCCGGTTAATGCAATTTTTCCATTATTGAGTATTTTTAGGTCTGTTGTTACACATGTGGCGGATGGAGATGGTGGTGCAATCTGAATGCCTGATCCATTGAAAGTCGTATCGAGACCTCCATTTGCATTAAAGCGAAAAATGCAATAATGATCTGACGCTACATAGGATTCTGTAAGAACACCTCCGACAACTATTTTTCCGTCTTTCTGAATAGCTAATCTATATCCAAAGGCCTGATAATAGCCTGTAGGTGCTGCTACACTGGTATAGCCATGCGTACCAAAGGTGGTGTCCAGGCTGCCGTCAGCATTGTCTCTGAATACAAAAACATGCATCGGCATTGAATAGTATGAACCATAGAACTGAATGCCGGTACCAACAATTTTTCCATCAGGCTGCAGCGCTGCAGCCTGACAAAATGTAGAAGCGCTGTCAATAGTAAAAACAGATAAGCCGTGGTTGCCAAATGTTACATCAACACTGCCATTCGGCAGATAACGTTTTAAAGTTGTTGTTATAGAAGAACCATAGGTAGTATCACCTACGCCAATTATTTTTTCGTCCTTGGTTAAAAGAATTTGATTTAAAAAATTAGTGTTGTGGCCAAATGAATCAGTCACTATACCGTTTGTTCCAAAAGTAGAATCAAAATTGCCTGGCCTTGTTTGAGAGAAAGATTGAATACTGCATAGCAGCATAGCAATTGCTAAAGATATTTTCATAAGAGTATAAATGTGTATGGTGTTCGGCAAAATACATCAAATAGTTTGCCATATTTCAGTAAAGCAAAAATTCATAGGCAATGTCATATAATTAATATTATTAGAGCTGCATATTTATTCAACATTCAATTCTTGAAATTTTACTTTTGCTTTCTGAATCTTAATTCCATGTTCTATTCTTTTAAAGGATTTATTCCTGTTGTACACCCATCTGCTTTTGTGCATCCGCTGGCCGCGGTGACAGGCAATGTGGTGATAGGTAAGGATGTATATATAGGGCCGGGTGCAGCACTACGTGGCGACTGGGGGGGTATAGTGATAGAAGATGGCTGCAATGTGCAGGAAAGCTGCACCATACATATGTTCCCCGGAGTGACTGTATTGCTGAAGGAAGCAGCGCATATAGGCCATGGTGCTATAATACATGGTGCTACCATAGGCAGAAATGTAATGGTAGGCATGAATGCTGTAATAATGGACGAAGTAGAGATAGGGGACGAAAGTATAATAGGCGCTATGAGCTTTATAAATGCTAATACCAAGATACCGCCGCGCTCCCTGGTAGTGGGCAACCCGGGCAAGATCATAAAGCCAGTAACTGATGAGATGATAGCCTGGAAAACAAAGGGTACCCGTCTGTACCAGGCTTTGCCTAAAGACTGCTATGACAGCCTGAGGGAATGCCAGCCGCTAAGCGAAATGCCTGCCAATAGGCCCAGCCAGGAGCTGCTGTATGAAACATGGAATAAAATAAAGGGAGAATAGCCAGGGCGAGTAAAAAAGCTATTAAGTAAGATAAAAGTAAAAAGTCAGGCTCTCGGAGCCTGACTTTTTTTGATGGGTAATCTGAAAATTATCTAATTAAGCTTCATCAGAATTAACCAGGTCGTTCACAAACTTAGCTACAGATGCAATACGAGCGTGGTTAAGAGCATAGTGGATGAATTTACCATCACGCTCAGTAATCACGATGTTTGCACGACGAAGGATAGCCAGGTGCTGAGACGCTACAGACTGTTCCAGGCGCAGCTTCACATAAATATCAGTCACATTCATGCGTTTATTTTCTTCCAGCAGTTTCACTATTTGCTGACGCAGTTTGTGGTTAATGGCTCTCAGTGTCATTGCAGCACTTTTCACAGCCATGTAATCTAATTTAATGTGTTCGTTCGAACCCTCGTCCTTGCGAATTACCAGCGTGTTAGCTGACATTGTCGTTTCCATTTACATTAAAATTTTACAGGAGTTAATAAAATAATTACTTCTCTTATTGCGTTAAAAAAAGCGTTAATAGACGCGGTCTATACCGCTTCGATAACATTTTGCAAACATACGATAGTAAGTAATATGAAACAACCTTTTAAATGCACATTGTGTTAACCCCGCGTTAAAAAAAAGTCTAATTCATTTTTTTATAACTTACAACTAATTGATTTTGTTTGAACTATGCGTAAAAACTTGTTTCAAATAAAACGGCTCGGCTGTGGATAAATTGACAAATCCATTACACTTATATTGTTCGTATGCATACATAGCCCACGCATCCTTATCAATTAACTTATTAAAAAAAACGGCAGATTTTTTAATCTTAAATATATTTTCTATATATTCTGTTCCTTCGCCTGTTATTAGCAGGTTGCCGTTAATGCCACTTATCAACTTTTCAAGCTCGGCGGCATGTATATGCTGAGGCTTTATGTAGATATTGAAATTTTTATCGTAGGCTGCGATGAAAAATTCGTTTTCGCGCGCTACGAGCATACTCATAAAAACCTCATATTCATTCAAATTATTATGATACTGCTGCCATGCTAAAAGCGTGAGTTTGTTATGCAGTAGTAATGGCTTGTCTAAAACATAACAAAGGCCTTTAGCCGTGCCCATGCCTATGCGCAGGCCGGTGTAGGAACCGGGACCGGCGCAAACTACTATGCCGCTAAGCTGCTGCAGTACAATACCGGCATCGCTAAGAACTACGTCAATTAACGTATTGAGTATAGCCGATTGATTTTTACTATCTTCTATTGCCTGCGAGCTAAGAATATTGCCATTTGCTGAAAGGGCAACTATGCCATTGTCTGCAGAGGTGTCTATGTGTAATAAGTATATCATGTATTGAAACGCAAAAATAGGGTAAATGTCAGGAGCATATTACATTTGTGGGTATGGAAAAGAAAATCATTAATACTACTAATGCACCAGCCCCCATAGGGCCATATAACCAGGCAGTACAGTTCGGCAACCTGCTTTTCGTATCCGGGCAAATACCGCTGGATGCCGCTACAGGCAGCCTGGTACAGGATGATATACAGGCAGAAACACGCAAGGTGATGGAGAACCTGGCTGCTATACTGAAGGAAGCAGGAATGGATTTCTCGAATGTCTTAAAGTCAACTATATTTCTGATGGACATGGGAAAGTTTGCACAGGTGAATGAAATATATGGCAGCTACTTTACTGAAAATGCGCCTGCCCGCGAAACGGTACAGGTAGCAGGCCTGCCGCGTGGGGTGAATGTGGAAATATCAGTGATAGCAGGGAAGTAATATATAATGCTATAACCAATAATGTGGAAAATGCTGTAATGGAATGTGCTTAACTATATAGTGCATTCCATTTTTTATGGTCGTTAGGGGCATAGGATGTAGGATTGTAGCGACTTTCAAATAAAAGCTAAGAATCGGGGATAGTGTGTGGCTTATGTGAAGTATTCCATAGCTTATGTGTTGTGAAATGGGGAACTGCTGTGGATATTGCGTAAGGTGATCGAGCTATTTGTATGATAATAGCAGGGTTTACAGGTGATTAAATAAAAGGACGAAATTGGGAATACGCTGTGAACTATGTATTCAGTATAGTACAAGGGATAATGTGATGGAACGGGTTGTCCACGCTCCATCACATTGGTGTTTTCATTTATCCTTTCTTCATTTCTTTTGCCCAGGCATCTTTTAGCGTTACTGTGCGGTTGAAAATGACTTTGTCGGCTGTGCTGTCCTTATCTACGCAGAAGTAGCCTTTGCGCATGAACTGTACGCGCTCACCGGGTTTTGCAGTTGCAAGGCTGGGCTCTATATATACAGATGGCAGTACGTGCATAGAGTCTGCATTAATGTAATCTTTAAAATCACCTTCCTCGCTTGATGGGTCTTCTACTTTGAACAAACGATCGTAAAGGCGTACTTCGGCAGTTTTGGCATGTGGTACGCTTACCCAGTGTATTGTACCCTTTACTGTGAGGCCGCTGGTATCGTTGCCGCTTTTGCTTTCGGGCAGGTACTCGCAGAGTACTTCTGTTACATTGCCTTCCGCATCTTTATTGAAACCTGTGCACTTTACTATATAAGCGTTTTTTAGACGTACCATAAGACCGGGCCCAAGACGAAAGAATTTCTTTGGTGGTTCTTCCATGAAGTCTTCACGTTCTATCCATAGCTCGCGACTGAAATGCAGCTGCCTGCTGCCTGCTGAGGCATCTTCAGGATTGTTCTCTGAATTGAATATATCTTCCTGGCCTTCGGGGTAATTAGTTATAACAAGCTTCACGGGATCGAGCACGGCCATGACGCGGTTGGCTGTTTTGTTGAGATGCTCGCGTACGCAGAATTCCAATACACCTACGTCTACGATGTTCTCGCGCTTTGCTATACCTATGGTATCGCAGAACTGGCGGATAGCCTCTGCGGGATAACCGCGACGACGCATACCGCTGATGGTAGGCATACGCGGATCGTCCCAACCATTAACGTGCTTTTCGTTCACCAGTTGCAGCAGCTTGCGCTTGCTCATAACCGTATAGGTAAGATTGCGGCGGGCAAACTCGTACTGATGCGATGGGAAAATCTCCAGCTTCTCAATAAACCAATCGTATAACGGGCGGTGATGTATAAACTCGAGTGTGCATATAGAATGCGTGATGTGCTCTATGCTATCGCTCTGGCCATGCGCAAAATCGTACATAGGATAGATGCACCATTTATCGCCGGTGCGGTGATGATGGGCATGCTTGATGCGGTACATAAGCGGGTCGCGTAACAGGAGGTTAGGATGCGCCATATCTATTTTTGCACGCAGTACTTTTTCGCCATCCTTGTACTTACCCGCACGCATATCTGCAAACAATTGCAGATTTTCTTCTATGCTACGGCTGCGTGAAGGGCTTTCTTTACCTGGTTCTGTGGTAGAGCCTTTGGTGGCGGCTATTTCTTCTGCGCTGTAGTCATCTACATAGGCAAGGCCTTTCTTTATCAAGGTAACGGCGAATTCATATAGCTGCTCGAAGTAATCGGAAGCATATAGCTCATTGGCCCATTCGCTACCGGTGCCCTGTAGTAGCCATTTGATGTCAGCTTTTATGCTTTCTACGTATTCGGTCTCTTCCGTTACGGGATTGGTATCGTCGAAGCGGAGATTGCACTTGCCATTATACTTTCTTGCCAAACCGAAGTTGAGGCAGATAGAAGTAGCATGGCCTATGTGCAGATAGCCATTAGGCTCCGGTGGAAAACGCGTATGTATGCGACCGCCATTCTTGCCTTCGGCAATATCCTGTTCTATTATCTCTTCTAAAAAATTAAGTGATTTTTCTTCGCTCATAGCGCTGCAAAGGTAAAAAATGAAATGTGATGGAATGCGACAATGTGCGGAATGCGGTAATGTCACATTTTGGCTGATTTTTCTTTTGGACGTTTTGGGGTGATGGAATTGGCTGAATGGGTTGATTTTATTGCTTTATTAAAGTTTTAATGAAAGTAACTTTGTTGGGCAAAATGTCGCATTCTACGGATGTACTTTGTGGGTTTCATCCATGCCTCGTCCTGAAAATGGTTTACATGGCATACTGACAATGGCGATGTAAGAAAGTAGGTATACTCACAGGAAAGTTAAAAAAACTTACTTCTTCCTGTCATAATGCATCATTATCTCAGCGGTCCACGTATTCCCATTATCCCTGCTTTGTTCCCATTTCCAGTCAAAGCTATCAGGCTTTATATTATAGTACACAGCACGCATTTGCAGGTTGCCTTCCTGTAGTATTTTAGGCTTTGCATACAGCATTATACCGCCGCCATCCAGTCTGCCTGCCATTTGCAGGTAGGCCCCCTGGTTATCTACACGCGTTTGTTGCCACTTGTGTATGTTGGGGTTATACACATTCCAGCTTTCACTCACATAGTTCTTGCCGGGGTCGCGAAACTGTTCATGCACCACGCAGCCATCCATCTTCTTATCCACCACACTATACGCGTGGCTATTATCAGCATAAGTGATCACCCAGTCCCCCAGCCAGAAATCTAATTGCCCCGCTTCAGGTGCCGAGCATGGTTTTACCGCATCGCCTTGTGCATAGCTTCTTGTCGCAATGCACAGCAACGCTATCGTACTCAGGCACAGCATCCGGCATTTTAATTTCATTATTTATATTTTTCCCTAATGTACATAACAAAATACCTCCTTGCTCGTTATATCTTTGTCCTAATCATTTCAGTCCTTATGTTCCACAAGTATTCACTCGCGCTGCTCATCAGCGCATGTTGTTTTGTTGCCTGTCAAAAATCAACCAAGACACCACCACCTGTTCCCACTGCATCGCTATCTGTAGTTATGCGCCATCAGGGCAGCACCTCGGTTATAGACAGCGCCATTTTTTATATGGCTCCTATAGGCTTGTATTCACCACCAAGTTATGGTTTCACCTATTCTGTTCCGGGTTTTAAGAATGGCAATCGTACCGTAGGGACATTCACTGGTCTTCTTTCTGATAGCGTTTACATATATGGCCGTGCTTACGACAATACCCTTCATACGCATATC
>Ga0105240_10008900_pt1 | contig 14285 bp, 14 predicted proteins | sample KBSC54metaG_FD_80426 | JGI IMG/M metagenome (GOLD analysis project Ga0105240, IMG submission 80426) | Corn rhizosphere microbial communities from Kellogg Biological Station, Michigan, USA - KBS C5-4 metaG | ecosystem: Host-associated > Plants > Roots > Rhizosphere > Soil | place: Michigan, USA... | reverse complement strand
TGGCGCAAGGCGCCGCGTTCATCGATGCGAAGCTCGCGCTCTACGGCAACGCCGATTTATTCGAAACCGTCCCGCAGCCGCAGCGCCCACGCTCGCGGCCGAAGACCGCCAGCTTTTTTAGCGATTTTTCCGACCTGAAGCCCGGCGATTACGTGGTTCACGCCGATCACGGTATCGGCCAATTCGAAGGCCTTCGTCAAATCACGAGCGAAGCGGCAACGGGCGAATTCATGCTGCTGCGCTACGCCGAAGACGCCAAAGTCTACGTTCCGCTTGCGCGACTCGATCTGATCCAGAAATACCAATCCCTGGGCGGCACTCCGCCAACGCTCGATAAGCTCGGAACGACCGTCTGGGAAGCTCGCAAGTCGCGCGTCCGCAAATCCGTCGACGACATGGCCGACAAGCTTCTGGAGCTATACGCCGAGCGAAAGGCTTCCACCGGGCACGCCTTCTCGCCCGATTCGAATTTCCAGCGCGAATTTGAAGATGCATTCGATTTCGAAGAGACGCCCGATCAACTACGCGCCATCGCGGAAGTGAAGTGCGATATGGAATCCCCCCTGCCTATGGACCGGCTCCTCTGCGGCGATGTCGGCTACGGCAAGACGGAAGTCGCCATGCGCGCCGCATTCAAAGCTGTTGCGGATTCGAAGCAGGTTGCTGTGCTTGGCCCCACGACGGTGCTGGCCTTTCAGCACTATGAAACATTCCGCCGCCGCTTCGCCGCTTTTCCCGTCCGCATCGAAATGCTCAGCCGCTTCCGCTCCGAAAAAGAGCAGAAAAAGGTGATCGAGGATCTTGAAGCAGGCAAAGTCGATATTGTGATCGGCACGCACCGCATTCTCTCGAAAGACGTAAAATTCGCCGACCTCGGCCTGCTGATCGTCGATGAGGAGCAGCGCTTCGGCGTCGCTCACAAAGAGCGCATCAAGGAACTTCGCAAAAACGTGGACGTGCTGACGATGTCTGCCACGCCGATCCCACGCACGCTGCATATGTCGCTCGTTGGTCTCCGCGATATGAGCCTGATCGAAACGCCGCCGAAAGACCGGCTCGCGATCCAAACCAATGTCGCGCCATTTGGCGAAACTCTTGTCCAGCGCGCGATCAACGAGGAACTCAGCCGCGGCGGCCAGGTCTTTTTCGTGCACAATCGCGTGGAATCGATCGGCGCAATCGCCACCATGGTGCAAAAGCTAGTGCCGAAGGCGCGCGTCGTCGTCGGCCACGGCAAGATGAAAGAGACCGAGCTGGAGAAAGTGATGATGAAGTTTGTGCGCGATGAGGCGGACGTGCTCGTCTCCACGACTATCGTCGAAAATGGCCTCGACATCCCGCGCGCGAACACCATCCTGATCAATCGCGCCGACCGCATGGGCCTTTCCGAGCTGTACCAGCTTCGCGGCCGCGTTGGCCGTTCGAATCAGCGCGCCTACGCCTATTTGCTCGTGCCCCAGGGCGTTACGCTTACCGGAATCGCCCGCCAACGCCTCGCTGCACTGAAAGAATTCAGCGATCTGGGCGCAGGTTTTCGCATTGCAGCGCTCGATTTGGAGTTGCGTGGCGCGGGCAACCTGCTCGGCCGCGAACAGCACGGCTACATCGAGTCGGTCGGCTTCGATATGTATTGCCAGATGATGGAGCGCGCCGTCGCGAAAAAGAAAGGCGAAAAGGTCAGCGACGAACGCCGCGCCACGCTCAATCTGGGCCAGGAAGTCCGCATTCCGCCCGAATACATCGAAAACGAAAATCTGCGTCTTCGCATCTATAAACGTATCGCCGGGGTTATGTCCGAAGCGGAACGCGACGAAGTTCGCCGCGATCTCGAAGACCGCTTTGGGCCGCCTCCGCCGGCGGTGAATAATCTGCTCGACTACGCGCTGCTTAAGGCGCTCGCCGAAAAGCTGCTCGTGGCGTCGATCGATCGCCGCGGCGACCAGGTGGCGCTGAAGTTTTATGACGATACACCCCTCGGCCCCGAGTCCATGGTCGAGCTGATTCGCAAACGCCGCGATCTGCGTCTCGATCCGACGGGTATTTTGTGGATGAAATACAAAGGTTCTGACGGCGGCGCGATGGGTGCCGTCAGGAATGTTTTGCTGCAATTGCAATCGTGAGGGCCCGGCTTTTCAGCCGGTTTCGGGCGCGCTTGCTACTTCTGAGAAATCGGGGTTAAGATTCGTGAGAGTGAAAGCCATGAAAATTGGAAGTGCTGTTCGCGGGGCTGGCGCTGGTATTGTGTGCGCGGCCCTGTTATCGTTTTGTCCGGCCCGGCTGGCGGCCCAGACGACCAACACCAAAGGCACGGTGATCGAAGAGATCATCGCCCGCGTCAACAACGAAATCATCACGCTTTCGGATTACAACAAAGCGATGAAGGCAGTCCCGCAGGAAACACAGCAGGACTGCGCTTGCAACGGCGCGCAATTGCAAACCGCTATCGCTGAAGCGGAAAAAAACGTGCTGCGCGGCATGATCGACCAACAATTGTTGATTCAGCGCGCCAAGGATATGAACATTGACGTCACCACGGACGTCGTGAACCGGCTCGACGGAATCCGCAAGCAGAATAACCTTGCCACAATCGACGATCTGCAAAAGGCTGTCGAGCAGGAAGGCGAGTCCTGGGATGACTTCAAGCAACAGATCACGAACAACGCGCTCACGCAGGAAGTGATTCGCCAGGAAGTGGGGCAGCAGGTCAACATCGGCCCGGAAGACGTGGAGGCCTACTACAACGCGCATAAGTCCGAATTCAATCGCCCTGAAGAAGTAGTTCTCTCTCAGATTCTCTTGAGCACGGATGGCAAATCCGGAGCAGACATCGATGCCGTGAAAAAACGCGCCGAAGACCTGCGCCAGCGAGTGCTTAACGGCGAAGATTTTGCCACTTTGGCGAAGCGCTATTCGGAAGATACGGGTACCGCGGCGAGTGGCGGTCAGTTGGGCGTTTACCAGAAGGACGGTTCGCTGTCCAAACCCATTGAGGATGCCGTCTTCGCGTTGCAGAAGGGGCAAGTCACTGAGCCCATTCAGGTTAAGAGCGGCTTCATCATCCTGCATGTCGATCAGCATTACGCGGCCGGCCAGCAGCCGCTCGAAGTGGTTCGTGACGAAATCCAAAATAAGCTGTACGAACAGCAGATGGATCCGGCGATGCGCAAATATCTCGCGCAGCTGCGGGAAGAGAGCTACGTCTGGGTCAAGCCCGGCTACACAGACACGGCTGCAATCCCCGGCGCCACCGTGATCCAGGAAGTCGCGCCCACGCCTGACATTCCAAACAAAAAATCGAAGAAGAAACTTCCTCTACCCAAGGTCGGCGGCTGATGAAAACCGGCTTCGTGCGCGACCTCGCCGATGGGCAAGCCGTGGTTTCGCTCTTTCTGGTCCACGAAAAAGAGGTTCGCACATCGCCGCGGACAGGCAAATCCTGGCTTCAACTTTCCGTCGGCGACCGCACCGGCACCATCTCCGCGAAAATGTGGGACAACTTCGACGCGCTCGTTTCCACGTTCGAGTGCGATGACGTGATCCACATCCGCGGACGCGTGAAGACGTACAACGGCGAAAAGGAACTCACGATCGAGCAGATCGTCCCCGCCCGCGAGCACGATTATGAGATGGGAGATTTTCTCCCGCACACAAAGTACGACATCGAAAAGCTCTATGCCGACCTCCGCGCCGCCGTCGCATCGGTCAAAAATCCATGGCTGCAAAAGTTACTGATCGGCGTCATTGACGACCCCGAGATTGCGCCGCGCCTGAAGCGCGCGCCCGCCGCGATGTCCATGCACCATGCGTATATCGGAGGCTTGCTCGAACACGTCGTCAGCCTGCTCGGCCTCGCAAACGGAATCTGCGCGCATTACACGGAGCTTGATCGCGACCTCGTCATCACCGGCGTGATCCTGCACGACATCGGCAAAACCGAGGAGCTTCGCTACGCGCGCCGCATAGACTACTCCACGGAAGGGCGCTTGCTTGGGCATATCACCATCGGCACGCAGATTGTTCGCAAAAAAATCGACGCAATCACGGGTTTCCCGAAACCGCTCGCCGTCCTCGTGGAACATTTGATTCTCAGCCACCACGGCTCGCTCGAATTCGCTTCGCCCGTGGTGCCGCAAACGCGTGAGGCGCTCGCGTTGCATTTCCTTGATGATCTTGATTCGAAAATGGCAGCGGCACGCGCCACTATTGAAGCGGCGGAATCGAGCGGCGCCGTCTGGACAGATAGAAATCCCGCCTTGCGCCGCGCGCTCGCCCGACCCGAGCAATATCTGGCCGGCGCACCCGAGCAAAAGCCCGAGGCACAGCCAAACGGAAGCGCCGCCGTGAAGGTGGAAGTCACGGTGAAAAACGCATGAACGACATGCCTCTTCGCCGCGCCGTTCTCGATCTCGCGCCTCTCGAGCTCGATTGCATGAAGACGCTCTGGCCCATGGGCGAAGGCACCGTGCGCGAAATCCGCGAACGCCTGGCCGAGCGCCGCCCGCGCGCTTACACCACGATCATGACGATCATGGACCGCCTCGCCCGTAAAGGGATTGTCGAGCGGCGCAAATCCGGCCGCGCCTACATCTATCGCGCGAATCTCAGCGCGGAAGACGCCCGCGCCCAGGCGCTAAGCCAAGTTGTAGAGAATTTCTTCGGCGGCTCCAAAGAAGCCGTAAAAGCGCAGCTCGACGGCCACGCCCTTCGCACGAACAAGTCGTCCTGAGAAACGAGTCTTCGCCTCTCGCTAGTGCGCTGTCGAGCCTTGAGAGCTTTGGCTACGGCCTGCTGCTAACGCGGACTCGGCCTGGCTCGATTACCGTGAACGAACTTCGCAACCGGTCACCGAGTTTTGCCACTGCCTCGACCACGGTCGTGGACTTGGATTGACGCGCACGGCTGGGGAATCTAACTAGAATCACGCCGGCTGATGATTGGCCGCGTCCATACACTAACTCGCCGAAGTCCCTGTCCTCTGTAACCAGTACGCGCTTGTCATTGAAAGCCCGATTGAGGACTTCCTCGTCCTTTGCGCCTTTGGCCACTTCAACAATCGCAATGACACTGTGCCCGTTCTCGCGAAGCGCACGGATCACAGCCCCCGCGCAACTTTCGTCCGCCAGAAAGTCCATGTATCAGGATTTTCCGGGTACAGGCATTCCGGGCAGCAGGACCACCTCTTCGTGGGCAACACTAGCGGCGCCGTAGGCAACGGCGGCTCTGATATCATCGGGGGTCAGGTTCGGGTAATCTTCCAACAATTCCGCCTCGCGCGCACCTTCAGCGAGCTTGTGCAAGATGAGTTCCACTGTAATCCGCGTTCCTCGAATTACGGGTTTGCCCATCATAATAGCCGGATTAACTTCAACTCGTTCAGTCATCATTGGATTACCCTTTTTGTGATGATAACGCCGCTGCTCTTCTCACACAATCGCCTGTGTTCAACCGTCCTCCCGTGCTTCTTTGCCCCCCCGCCTCCCACTTCGCCTCTTCCAGCAAATACGCTAAAATTCCAACATGTTCCCCACGGAACTCAAAATCCGCGATATCCGCATCCGTCCGGCCACGATCCTCGCCCCGATGGCTGGCGTGACGGACACAGTCTTCCGCCGCGCGATTCGCGGACTCGGCGCCTGCGGCCTGATCATGACCGAGTTCACCAGCGCCGAAGGCCTTACGCGCCAGTCCGCGCGAACGCTCCACTATCTTTATTTCGACGAGGACGAGCACCCGATCGCCGCGCAAATTTTCGGCGCCGATCCCACTGTGATGGCATCCGCGGCAGCGCTAACCGAAGCACTCGGCTTCGACCAAGTCGATATCAATCTCGGCTGTCCGGTTAAAAAAGTGGTGAAGTGCGGCGGCTCGGGACTCCTGCGCGACTTACCCAAGCTCGATACCTTGCTTGGCGCCATTCGCGACGCCGTGAAAATTCCGCTCACAATCAAGATTCGCTCCGGCTGGGACGAAAACAACATCGTCGCCGTGGATGTGGCGCGCATGGCCGAACGCATCGGCATCGAAGCCATTGCAGTGCACCCGCGCACCCGCATGCAAGGTTACGCAGGGAACGCCGATTGGAGCGTGATTCGCGACGTGAAGCAGTCCGTGAGGATTCCCGTGATCGGCAATGGCGATATTCGCACGCCGCAAGATGCCGTCCGCATGATCGCCGAGACCGGTTGCGACGCCGTAATGATCGGTCGCGCAGCGTCGTCGAATCCGTGGATCTTTCGCCAGATCGCCGATTACGTCGCCACGGGCCAATACACGCAGCCGACTGACCAAGACCGTTACAAGCTGCTCGTCGAATATTTCCAGAGCCTTATTGCCGCCGAAATGCCGGACGCGATCGGCAAAATGAAGCAGTTTGCGACTCTCTTCACACACGGCATTCGCAACGGTGGCGAACTCCGCCAAGCCGTCCATCACGCGTCCACCACGACGGAAATTCTCGCCCGCGTCGACGCATTCTTCACGTCGGCTTCCACGTCGCCCGCAAACTGATTGTTTACGCCTAGGCAGCCCTTTTGCGCCGCGAGCTGCGATTGCGAGAACGCGAACCGCGTTCTTCTTCGCCGCCCTCGGATTCCTCTTCCATTCCCTCGGGCATCAGCTTCTCCGGCTTCACTTTCTTGTGAAACATCTCCATCTTTCGCAACGCGGCCTTTTCTTCCTTTAAGTTCTGGTTCAGCAATTGAACCACTTTTCTGTGTTTCATTTCGCGAGCCATGTCGATCAGCGAAGTGTACGAACAGATTTCGTAGGTTTCCGCCTTGATGCCCGCGCCAACGTTGAACACGTCGATCAGGTCCTCCGAGGGATTTTCCTCCGTGAACGATTTCTTCTCCTCGGCAAGCCCGCGAACGCCGTGGCACTCAGCCGTTTCGGGCTCTTCATCCAAAAGTTCGAAACACTGCTCAAGCCGTTTCACGTGCCCTTCGGTTTCCTTTCCGTGCTGCCGAAAAGCCTTTTCTAATTCCGGCCGCGAAGAATCGTTCGCGTTCTCTTCCAAGACCTTCACCAACTGCTGTTCGGCATCCAACATATCCTTTAATTCATGCAAAAAAAGCTCGTGCCCCGTTTCCATGATTGTCCCTTTCATACGGGCCGGGTAACCGCGCTTCGCTTTACGCCTGGACACATTCAATCGTGGCGCGAGCGCACGCTCAATCGTGGTTACGTTGTACTTTGAATCGGAAATGCAGGTATCGAGCGGTCTTGGACCAAGTGCTCTGTCTGCTGCTGGAGTGCCGGTCCGCTTCGCTCATCACTGGCAGGATCAGCGCGGAAGGATGCGACGCGTCGTGATAAACGCGGTTCGTAGCTTTCTCGGTTTGTGACCCGTTTCCGAGAGTATACCGCGATTCCACAGGCGCAGCCTTGTGGGACAGCCACGCCTGGATGTGCGAATTCGATTTCCGTATGGGCCGACAGCTAGGCGTGGGCGGCCCGGCCTTCATAGACTGGCACAAATGTCTCCTTCACGAATTGCTCGATCGACGTCGAAGTGGAATTTCCAGCCGACCGCTTTTCGAGCGCTGCCACGTGACCGCTATTGAGCGCCGCCGACAATTCGAGGATCAGGCTCGCGGCGTTTTCAGACATGCCAATCTGCATGAGCGCGGGCTTGAGCTGCTCGTCAGGCAATTGCGTGTAGGAAAGCCGGGGATTGACAATCGCCTCACCCACAATACGCGCGGCCTCGCCGTAGCTCACGTCGCGCTGGCCGAGCAGCTCGCGCGCTTCCTTGCCGCGAAAATCAAGCTTCAGCATGCGCTCGGCAGCATAACGACCAATGTCGCGAGTGGCGATCATCGGAACGGCGAGATCGGCGCGAAGCGGACCGGCCATCATGCCGAAATTCTTGATAATGCCCGCTTGCGGCAGAAGATTTTCCATGAAGTAGCCGGAGCGAATGTAAAGCGCGTTGAGGCCGCCGACGGCATTGATGAGTTCTTCAAGGCGATGCAGGCCGACGACAGGTCCGGTGTTCGAGGATTTGTCCGCGCCGATGCTGCTGAGTACCACGACGTGGTTGACAGCGGAAACCTGCAGCGCGGTAACGAGTACCTTTGCGACGACGCCTGAATAAGCTAGTCCGTCTGTTGTTGAAAGGTCGGGCGGAATCATCACGTAAACGGCTTTCGCGCCTGAGAATGCTTTCGTCAAATCCTGAGTGTCAGGGTCTGCAACATCGACGATCGCCGCTTCGGCGCCCCGCTTGGTGAAGCGTTCAAGATGGCTGAGTGTTCGTCCGACAACGCGAACTTTTTCTCCCGCCGCAAGCAATGCATCCGCAACCGGGCCTCCGGTATTACCGCTGGCTCCAACGACGACGTACATGAATCCTCCTCCGCGGCGCCAAAGCATTCGCGCGGCGCAGCACTCACATCAGATTACTGCAAGAGCCGCTCGGGTTCACGGATTCTCTCGCCCAGCGGAATCGCATTGAAAGAGCTCAGCTAACTTGACGGATTTTGGCGTTTAAACTTTTTCAAGGATCTTGCAAAAAGTTGGCCACATGCTTGCAAAATTATGTTATCAATCGTCTGTGCAGCAGAAATCTTCCAATCGACAGTTTCCCTTCTACGTTTCCACGCACGAGTTTGTGCGTCTCCTTAGCTACACCGCCAGCTATTTCTAAATTGCACTCATAAGCAGCGCGCGTTGTGCGGGTGTATCCAAGCTAAGTTTTGACGAGCAAAGGAGATTGCCATGAATCCGTATGTACCATCGGGGAAAAGCCCCATTTCCAGTTTCATGAAACAGCATTACAGGCATTTCAATGCGGCCACGGTGATTGACGCGGCTGAAGCTTACACCACGCACCTGGCGAACGGCGGAAATATGCTGCTGACGCTGGCCGGCGCGATGAGCACGGCAGAGCTGGGCATTTCCGTCGCGGAAATGATTCGCAAAGACAAAGTGCAGGGGATTTGCTGCACCGGCGCAAACCTCGAAGAAGACGTTTATAACCTGGTGGCGCACAATCACTACCGGCGCGTCCCGCATTATCGCCATCTCACGCCGGCCCAGGAAGTCGAATTGCTCGAAAAACATCTCAATCGCGTCACCGATACGTGCATTCCCGAAGAGGAAGCGATGCGGCGCATCGAGCGCATCGTCATGGAAGAGTGGTACACCGCCGATCGCGAGAAGAAAAGATATTTCCCGCACGAATTCCTTTACAAGGTGCTTCGCTCCGGGAAACTCGAGCAATATTACGAGATCGATCCGAAGGATAGCTGGATGCTCGCCGCCGCGGAAAAGAATCTTCCGATCTTTGTGCCCGGTTGGGAAGATTCGACGCTCGGCAACATGTTCGCAGCGCAAGTAATCGGCGGGAAGGTGAAGTGCCCGACGTTGATGCGCTCCGGTGTCGAGTACATGATCGAGCTCGCAAACTGGTACACGGCCACCGCGCCCAAAAATTCAATCGGCTTTTTCCAGATCGGCGGCGGCATCGCCGGAGATTTTCCCATTTGCGTCGTGCCGATGCTGCATCAGGATTTGCGGCGCGAAAACGTTCCGCTCTGGGGTTATTTCTGCCAGATCAGCGATTCGACCACGAGCTACGGTTCGTATTCCGGTGCGGTACCAAACGAAAAAATTACCTGGGGGAAATTGAGCGTCGATACGCCGCGCTTCATTATCGAGTCGGACGCGACGATCGTAGCGCCGTTGATCTTTGCTTACGTCTTGGGGTGGTGAGCAAAGGCGCGCGGTTGCGGCCGAGGCGGCCGCGCGCTTCATGAGGGATTAAATAAAGAGATCCGCGCTAACGTGAAAGTCGGGAATCGGCGCTCTTCGTACTCAGCGATGAGCATTGTTAACAGCTCGGCCAATTCCTGCTCTTCACGGCTAAGATTTTCACGATCGCCTCTCTAGTGAAGCGCTCGCATTCTTCATCCGTGCGAATCACGTGCGGAGAGTTCGCCCTAATAGTAGTCCATAGCTCTTCTCATCAAGATCAATCGTCGTCGTATTCATATGTTCCAGTTCCCGCAGTCAACCAACATCCTACGCGCTCTAATAGGCGCTTCTAAGCGAGACTTGACCCGACGAGTGAATTTCGAGTTGCACAGTGTCGCTCACGCGCAGGATAAAGGTATTCGGGCTCTTCAGCCCCCATTTTATATAGGGAATGGGAAAGCTGCTCGAGATCTCCATGCGGCCATTACCGTCATTTTGCACGGCAAGATCGAGCGTTACGTCGTGATCCCGTCCGTGCAGGCGAAAAATGCCCTTCGCCTGAACCTGCGTAGTTCCCTTCTGATCCAACGTCTCCTTTAACAAGTGGCCCTGCTGCGCGATGAGCTGCGTCGGTGAGAACACAATGTCCGGGTATTTCGCACTCTCGAGGATTTCCTTGTGCATTTTGTTATCGCGGGAGGAATCGCCGCTTTCGCCGCTCGTCGCGTCAATCACAATCGAGCCGCTCGCCTTGCCGCTGGCGGGATCGAAGCGAATTTCGCCGTCTTTCATTTTGAATGTGCCGTGGACGGTGTGGAATGTCGCGCCGAGAGTGAACTTGATCGTGCTATTTGCTGGATCGAGTTTTGCAACAGCCTCTTGCGCGCTTATCGCTGGCGGGCAGGTGGCGACAATGAAGGCAAGGCAAAGAACAATCGACCACAGAGGTACGGAGAACACTGCGAGGCTCCGCCCCATTCCTCTACGCACGGAGGACTCGCCAACTGAGGCCAAAAAGATCGCGAACGCTCAATGCATCCGCTTCAGCGAGGCCGGCATGGATCGACATCATATTGGAGAAAAATCCCGGCCTCGCGGCAAACATGCGCAGCGTCTTTTTGCGAATCCATGTGTGCTGCGCCATCAGCAGCATCAGCCGCGTAATGCGCATCGGCGTGCGCGTCATCTCGCGGTGTGCGGCGGCGTAAGCGCGCAGATCTTCGCGTGCGAGCGCGTCGGCAAGATGTTGCGAAGCCTGGAATGCAAGATTCAGCCCTTGGCCTGCGATGCCGTCGATTGAGCAAGCGGCGTCGCCGACAAGCGCAATATTGCCGCGAACCACAAAGCGCGCGCGGGCAAGCGCCGTCCGTGCACCGGATTCTGAGGAAGTCGGACGAGCACCCTCAACGCGCCGCACGATCTCTGGAAATCTCCCAATCCCTTCCGCAAGCCGCAGCCGATGATTTCTTGTGAAGAGTGCGAGACAAACTTCCGCCGGCCCCGTTGGTGTCACGATGATCTGGCAATCGTCGCTCCAGTGCACTTCGACGAAATCAGTCCATGGTGCAATCGCATAATGCTGCCGAAATGCGAACCGGCCGCGCTTGCGAACGAAAGCATCGAGGCCGGCACGCCGGCGAATCGCGGAATTCAAGCCGTCCGCGCCAATCAGCCATCGAAAGAAAAACCGCCGCCCATTCACATCGGCGGAAACGGAATCTTTCGCTTTGACGTGGGCACCCCAGATCAGGTTGACGCCTGCAGCTTCTGCGCGATCTACCAGCAGGCGATGCAGAACGGTGCGGCGAACACCATGGCCGCTTGCGCCCGCGAACTCGGCGTATACGGACGATGCGGCGTCGGAAAAGCGGATTCCTCTGAAGCGAAATTTCTGAGCGCCGTCGAGATCGATGCCCAGGGCTCGCAACGCTTCCACAGCTTCGGGCAGCAAGCCCTCACCGCAGGGTTTGTCCAGCGGCGGTCTTCGCGAGTCGATGAGTGTTACGCGGAGACCTTTTGATCGAGCGGCGATAGCGGCAGCGAGGCCGGCGGGACCTCCGCCGACCACCAACACATCGGAATGAACCACGCTTCACCCCACCCAGAGGTAAACGGAAGGGCCGTTCGCGCTACCAGCGGAGTAATACAAGCTCCGAGCAGAAGCCAGGGCCCATCGCAGCCAGAATGCTGAGAGAGCCGGGAGCAGGCCGACGACGCGAATAAAAATCCTCAAGAACTAGGAGCACTGACGTGGAGGAAAGGTTGCCCACTTTGCGCAGGCAGTCCCAGGAAGCTTCGAGATCTTTTTCAGAGAGGCCAAGCGCCGCTGCCGTCGCCTCAAGAACTTTCGGGCCGCCCGTATGCATGATCCAGCTGTGAATATTTTTGCGCGTGAGCCCCTGTTCACTGAGGAATGCGTCGACATCTTTGCCGAGATGCTTCGTCACCATTTCCGGGACTTCGGGCGCGAGCACGATTTTGAATCCTTTTTCAGAGATGTCCCAACCCATCACGCGTTCGGTGTTTGGATAGAACACTGACTTCGTGGCGAGAATCTCCGGCCCCTGAGATTCAAGCTCGGAGCCGAAGACAATCGTAGCGGCCGCGCCATCGCCAAAAAGCAAAGCGGAAATCAAGTGCGCCATCGAGAGATCGTGGCGCTGCAAGGTGAGTGAACACAATTCCACGGAAAGCAGAGCAGCAGCTTGCCCCGGATACCCACGGACGTAATCCGCCGCACGTGAAATACCAGCGGCGCCCGCGACGCAGCCCAGGCCAAAAATTGGGATGCGCTTGATATTCGGCGAAAGCCCCATCCGGTTCACTAGCCGCGCGTCCAGCGAAGGTGCCGCAATGCCCGTCACGGAAGTAACAAAAATCGCGCTCAGCTTTTTCGGACTGAGCCCCGCTTCCTGCAGGGCGCGGCATAGCGCCTCTTCCCCAAGTTCCAGCGCAGCGTCGATCCAGGCATCGTTGGCCTGCCCCCATGTCTCAAGACTTTCATAGAAATCGATTGGCCGGACGAGATAGCGGCCGTCCACTTTCATGCTGTCTTCAAGACGGTCGAGAATATCGGGATTCGGCAGGCGATGACGCCAATCGTTCTTCAGAGCCTCCACTAAGACTTCCTGCGGATAGTAGTCCCTCGGAAACGCGCTTGCCACACTGGCAATCCTCATCATTTAGTAAGGCTCCTTGAGCGCCCAAAAACCGTGACCATAAACCGGAACCAGAGAAGTTATCTTGACTCGCGCCCTTGCGCAATCAATTTCGAGTGCCGGCCTTAGATTCAATTGCTCGAACGCATTACGATGCGGTTTTGTTTCGCCTGGGATGCAGAGCGTAGTGAGCGGAATTCGGCAAGGAGTCCCGGATCCGCTGGGGGGAACGGATCCGGGAGGGGGCTGAGAGGGCTGGGGCCGGAAGAATATCGAACGGAAGCGTCGCGCCTTTTTGTCCAGGGCGGCTGCAAAGGGCCTGGTTAGTAATTCAGGTGCCGCAACAGTTGCGCCGTGCGAAACGCGATCTGCATGCTGAGTACGATCAGCGTGTCGCGAATGATAGAGAGCTTTTCGCGCATGGAGACCACCTCAATAGCCGCTCCGTATGGCAACGCGATGGCAACGGCTGTACTTCTCGGACTCCAGCGACTATCGATCCTTGCGCTCATGGGACATCCTTTACTGGGCCGTGCTAATTGACCATGCAGATCGCGCCGTCGTGTTCAATGCTCACAACCATTGACTTGAAGATGTCTACATCCCAGCATTCCGCAATACGAAGCCTGACCACATCGTTGGTCTCCGAAAGCACCGTGCCGCGCAAAGGAACTCTCAGGTCTCCCGTCACAACTCGAAGAACCACCGGCTGCCCCATCCAGACTGCGTAGCCACCTTCCATGCGCTTTTCCCTCCTGGGAAGTCGTCCTCTAACACTTGCAGTTTCGCTGCGACAAGCGGCCGCGCCAATGGCGCACGCGGCCTAATCGCATTGGTAGGAAGGTACTAGCCCGGCCGGAGGCCTCTGACGGCCCCGTTTTTGACCCACTTTTTCTGCTATTGTGGAGAAGACCCGCCCCGGTAGGCCGGCATTCGCTGCGCAGGCAAACACCAGGCGAAACGGGTACCCGCAAATGGAAACACTAAAGGCCCTGATTGAGCAGCTTTACAACGTCCGCGCCCTGATCGAATGGGGCGGGACACTGCTCGTCTGCGGCATCATCTTTGTCGAAACCGGCATGTTCGTCGGCTTCTTCCTGCCCGGGGACTCCCTTCTGGTAACGGCCGGCGTATTTGCGGGCGCCGGCACCATGGACCTCGCCGAACTGCTCGTATTCGTGACGCTATGCGCCATCGCAGGTGACCAGCTCGGCTATTGGATTGGCCGGCGCGCCGGAAAGGCGCTCTATCAACGCAGAGACTCGCACTTTTTCAAAAAGAAGCATCTCGAACGAGCGCATGAGTTTTACGAGCAGTACGGCGGCAAGACCATCATTTTGGCTCGTTTTGTGCCGATCATCCGGACGTTCTGCCCTCCCGTCGCTGGCGCTGCGCAAATGAAGTATCTGCGCTACCTGGCCTACGATCTCG
>Ga0105240_10008898_pt1 | contig 14288 bp, 11 predicted proteins | sample KBSC54metaG_FD_80426 | JGI IMG/M metagenome (GOLD analysis project Ga0105240, IMG submission 80426) | Corn rhizosphere microbial communities from Kellogg Biological Station, Michigan, USA - KBS C5-4 metaG | ecosystem: Host-associated > Plants > Roots > Rhizosphere > Soil | place: Michigan, USA... | reverse complement strand
GACGTTGAGGGAGCTCAGGCGCAAGGGCATTATCGCCCGCGAGGGCAGGAGTATCCGCTTGCTTGACCTCGATCGATTGAGCGAACTCGCGGCGCTTCCCGAGCGGGCATTCGTCAGGGAGCCGCCGTGGCTGATCTCGGTCGTCGAGACGTCGCCCGCTGGCGAAGCGAATCCGCGCCGGCAGAAACCGGACTGAGCGCGTCCGGTCCCTGATCCTTCCGGCACCTTCGCGTCATGCGTGCGATCTGGGCAGCGCGTAGGCGATCACGCTGTCTCCCATCGGCGTTTCCATGAAGTGGTGGCCTCCGGCGAAGATCACCAGATATTCGCGGCCGTCCTGCTCATAGACGATCGGATTGGCCTGGCCGCCGGCGGGCAGGGGCACGGACCACAGGACCTTGCCCGTCCGCTCGTCAATCGCGCGGAGCAGGTCGTCGGTCGCAGCGGCGATGAAGATGAGCCCGCTGGCGGTCGTCACCGCGCCGCCATTGTTGGGGGTTCCGATGCTGAACGGCAGCAGGGTCGGAATGTTCATGGGTCCGTTGCGGCGGGCCGTTCCGAACGGACGGTCCCACAGCGTCTTCCCCGTCGCGATGTCGATCGCCCGGATTCCGCCATAAGGCGGCCGTTTGCACAGGAGCTTGGTGAATGGCACGCGCCAGCCCGCATTGACGTGGACGGCCCAGGGAACGCCCCATTGCGGATCGACGGCGTGCGCCTGAGTGGACACGATATCGGTTGCAAAGCGCGGCTTGATGCCCTGCTTGTTGGCCTGCGCCCGCGGCACGAGCTTCACATGATTGGGCATGTCATTGTAATTGGCGATCATCACCCCGCGCAGCGGGTCGATCGACACACTTCCCCAGTCGCTGCCGCCATTGTAGCCGGGATATTCGATCGTCCATCGGTCGGCGCGTGGCGGCGTGAACTCCCCCCGATGGTCGGCCCGGCGGAACTGGATGTGGCAGATCATCTGGTCGATCGGCGACATGCCCCACATGTCTGATTCCCTGAGGTCCGCTTTCTTCAGCGTCTGCCATAGCGACACCGGCTGGCGCGGCGCGCGCTCGCCGGGCTCGACGCCGCCCCCGGGCGCAGCGATGGAACCCACCGGAGTCAGCGGCCGTCCAGTCGTCCGGTCGAGGATGTAGAGGTCGCCCTGCTTGGACGGCAGGACGACTGCCGGATTCCCGTGATAGTCGATCAGCGAGGGCTGGCTTCCAAGGTCATAGTCCCAGACATCCTTGTGCGCCGCCTGGAAGTTCCAGCGCGGCTTTCCGGTGGTGACGTCGATTGCCACCAGCGAGCTCGAATAGCCGTTCACCTCCGGAGGCCGGCCGGTGGAGATATAATCGTCTGCCATGTTGCCCATGGGCACGTAGACGAGCCCCAGCTTCTCGTCGCCGGCACTGGTCGTCCAGCTGTTCGGCGTCCCCCTCGCCCAGTTCTGTCCCGTCGGCGGATAGCGGTTCCAGTCGGGGTGTATCATGTCCCATGCCCAGGCGAGCTTTCCCGTCCTCGCATCGAATCCCTGGATCACGCCCGAGGGCGAGCAACGGCACTGGCCGTCGAGGATCTGGTGGGGAACAACGATGACTCCCCGGACGATCGTCGGCGCGGAATTGATCGAGGCGAGGCCCGGATAGACCCATCCCATGCCGATCTTCGTGTCCTGCTGGCCCGTTCCGTTGAAATCGGTGCACGGCTTGCCGGTGAGCGCATCGACCGCGATCAGGCGGCTGTCGAGCGTGCCTTCGATGATCCGGCTGGCGCACCCCGTGTTCGCCGCGGCTCCCGGGATCTTGTAATAAGCGACGCCGCGGCACGCAGTGGTGTACGGGATCCACTTGTCGGGAACCTTCGGGTCGAACCGCCACACGGGCTTGCCGGTCGCCGCATCGAGCGCGACGATCACGTTCTTCGCCGTGCAGGTATAGAGCAGGTTGCCGACCTTGAGCGGGGTGTTCTCGGTCCCGTAGAGCTTGCCATAGTCCGGATTGGTCGGAAGGCCGCCGGTGTGCACTTCCCAGACCTTGCGCAGGTCGCGAACGTTATCGGGGTTGATCTGCGTAAGGGGCGAATAGCGCCACGCCGCATTGGTGCCGCCCCAGGCGGGCCAGTCGGCGCCCGTTCCGGAGCCCGACGGGTCCCCCATCCCCGGCGATGACTGCGGCGGCAGCGCTGCCGCCGCCGTCCCGCCACTCGTCCCGAGGACTGCGAAGCTCGCCGCCACGAACAGCAGTCCGAGCGCGATTCCGCCCCCCGCGAGCTTCCACCGGTTGCGGTCCGCCGTCAGGGTCGCCATCGCCAGCAGCACGAGCATCAGAATCACCAGCGGCGCGACGAGCCAGGGGATCATCGCCCAGGCGTTGCCGCGTGACTCGGCGAAGCCCCAGACGGCACTGAGAATGAACAGTCCGACGTAGATCCAGCCGCCGAGCAGGAGTCCCTGGAACAGGAACCAGGCCGACGCGAGCAACGCGATTCCGGCGATCAGGAAATAGGGCGAGCCGTCCAGCACAACCAGCCACGCGCCGCCGAGCGTCAGCACGATCCCGATCAGCGCAAGGAGCAAGGATGTTAGTCTCGCGGGCTACTTCATTCGGACGGCCTCCCTGACTCGCGACGAGGGTCACCGGGGTGGGCGCTCGCGCTGTTCGGCAAACGAGCGCCCGGCGGGCTGCGTTCCACCCGGCCATCAAGTTCATCTTCGCGCGTCCCGGGCGCCCGTCTCCAGCGCCGGGCCGAATTCACCCTCAGAAGCTTCCGACGCTGCGCGCGGTGCGGTGCAGGTCCGCCGTGAAGACCAGCGACCACATTCCGCGGCAGAGGAAGCTGATTCCGACCAGGTAGCCGAGGAACGCGAACGCATCCGCAGGCGGCAGGGACAGCACGAACCCGCCGAGCAGGAGGTTGACGATCCCAACGAAGATCAGCCAGCCGCGCCCGGCGCGAATGCCGAAGGCCATGGCGAGCTCGAACAGGCCGCCAACGGCGAACCAGGCGCCGATCACCCAGACGATCGAAACGGCGCCCGCGACCGGATTGTAGAGGACGATCGCACCGGTGATGAGCGCGAGCAGGCCAAGAACCACGCCGATCCACCCGCCGCGGTGACGGATGTTCGCGAATCCGGCGACGAGGGTGAACACCCCGCCGACGCAGAAGATCGCTCCCAGATAGATTCCCGCGGCGAGGCTCGCGAGGAGCGGCTCGGTAAGGGCGAGCACCCCGACCACGAGAAAGGCGATTCCGGGCACATAATCCCAGCCCGGCCAGTCCCTGAGTGACCGGTGTGTCTGCACCGTCCGATCTGCTGTGGTTGATTGGGCCATCGATCTCCTCCTTTCGAGGGATGGACCGCGCGCGATTTACGCCGCCGGCGAGGCGAGGTCCACACGCCTTGGGACATTAAAACGGAGCCCCTCGGGCTGCGGGCCAGACAAAGGCGTTCGTGAGTTTTCGAGTGCGCACGAGGCCTCCAGGAGCAGTTCATGAGCCCGACGTCCCAGCCAATGGATCTCGAAGACCAGGGAGCTTCGATCGCGTCCCGTCTCAACTGGCTGCGCGCCGGAGTTCTCGGCGCCAATGACGGCATCGTCTCGACCGCCGGCATGATCTTCGGGGTCGCCGGCGCGGCCGTCAGCGACCGAACGATTCTCATCGCCGGAATCGCCGCGGTCGTTGCAGGCGCACTGTCGATGGCCGTCGGCGAATATGTCTCCGTGTCCTCTCAGAAGGATTCCGAGAAGGCGGAGATCGAGATCGAACGTCGGCAGCTGGCCGCCAATCCGGGCCATGGTTTGAAACAGCTTACCGGCTTGATCGCGGCGAGAGGAATCGACCCTGACCTTGCTCACGAGGTCGCGGTCCAGCTTAGCGAAAAGGATCCGTTGACGGCGCATGCACGGCTCGAGCTCGGCATCGATCCTGAAGCTCTGACGAACCCCTGGCATGCGGGCATCTCTTCGATGATCTCCTTCACGCTCGGAGGGCTCGTCCCGCTGTTAGCCTTTCTCGCATCGCCGCATTCCGCTGAAGTGGCGGTCACCGCGCTTGCCGTTGTGCTGGCCCTCGCAATAACGGGCTCCGTCTCGGCGAGACTAGGCCGCGCCCCAATCGGTCGCGCGGCGCTGCGCACCGTAGCAGGGGGAATGGCCGCCATGGCCGTCAGCTACGGCATTGGAGCAACCATAGGCGTTCGACTGTAGGGGCTTGGGCCGACCCTGCCGGAAGCGCGGCGCCATTCAATTCCGCGATGATGATGCCCATGCGAAAATTCGCTGCTCAAGAGCAGGGCGCTCGATCGCCATGCCTCGGCGCCCTTCTTCGCTTCGCCCGCGTTTGACCTTTTGACGTCACTCAGAACAATCGGACTATATGAGTCTTATATGCTTCGGACAGTGTGAGGACGCGCCTAATGTTCGCCTGTCATGGCCATGACGCTGCAACGAGGAGAACAGCGATGAACCGCGAACACGACCATGACGACCTGATCGACCTCGGAACCGCAAGCCTTGAAACCAAAGGCTCCGTCACCGGCAGGGATGACCATGCCGGCCTGATTCCGTTCGAAGGGTTGAACGACGAGTAACTCGACCAGGTGTGCGCCCGGGTGAAACCGGGCGCACACGATTCTAGCCGCGCTCACGACTGCCGCGCCGGCTCCAGAGCATGACGAAAAGGCACTGCGGGCGCCATTCGACGTTCGCCAATCGCGGATGGAATAATCGCGCTATCATCATCGTATAAACTTCTTATACGGCTGCTCCCGCTGCACTCTTCTTTGGTCATGGCCGTGACACTTCAAGAAGGAGAAGCAGCGATGAACAGTCAATCGGACGATCTGATCGAACTCGGCACGGCCAGTGTCGAGACCAAGGGCACTCCCGTCGGCATGGACGATTCCCAGGGCGGGAAGAATCCCTGGCCCGGTCTCAGCGACGAGTAAGGGTGCGGGCGTGCGCCTGCCTTACAGCGGGTGCACGCGCCTCCTTGCCTTTGCCGATGTCGCTCCAGCTTCGTGACGATCTGCATTGGTGCGACTGCGAAGGCGGCGCTGTCTTTCTGGATACTCGAGCCGACCGCTACTTCTGCCTTCCGCGCGCTAGCAATGAGGCGTTCCTGCGGCTTGCAGCTCGCACGACCCGTGAAGGCGACAAGCACTTGCTGCGCCAGCTTACCGCCAAGGGAGTGTTGGTCGAAGCCGGAACCGACGCCCCCTTTCGGCTCCCTCCCGCCATCGACGTCCCGACCCGCGACCTGGTCGAAGAGCCGTTCCGGTCGACGACCCTCCGCTGGACGCTGCGGGCGCTCGCCGCCGAGTGCCGCGCGGCATGGGCGCTACGGACGCGGCGGCTCCATAACGTGATCGAATCTGCCCGCGACCGTGGGCAAAGGCCTATCGACCCGGGCGCCAAGCAACGATGGCAGGTCGAGGAGATCGTCGCGGCTGCCGCAGCCGCAGCCTTCATCACGCGCAGCCATGATCGGTGCCTCGTGCGCGCGCTCGCGGTCCACGCGCTCTGCAGCAGGACAATGGTCAGGCCCAAGCTGGTGTTCGGCGTCGCTGCCCACCCATTCGCGGCGCACTGCTGGGTCCAGCTCGGAAGTGCTGTGCTGGTCGGCGGCTTCGAGCAGGCACGGCTTTATAAGCCTGTGCTCGTCGTCGGATGAGTCCGCGCTATGTCTTGATCCTTGCCGAGGACCCGACGAGCAGAACCGACCGCGTGCGTCTGATTGCGGAGCGGACCGGGCTGCAGCCGGTCTTCTCGAGGGGACAGATCTCCGCACTGGCCAACCCTGCATGCGCCTGCATTCCCGTGGCCGACGCGGGCTGCATCCTCGGCTCGCTGTTCCGCCGCCATGGTCCGGCCGAACCGCTTACCGCACTGCGAAAGGAGGACGCGCTGGCGATCGCCAAGAGCAACGGCCAGGCGCTGTTTGGTGCTTATTGGGGCGGCTATGTCGCGGCCATCGCGACGGGGGAGCACACCAGTCTGCTCCGCGATCCATCCGCCACTTTCCCCTGCTACTACGCCTGCGCGACGGGCTTTGCTCTGTTCGCGTCCGACGCCGAGCTCCTGGCTGCCTGCGGCGTTGCTTCCATGGTCGATGTCGAGGAAATCGGGAGGCAAATTTTCCGCGCCTTCGTGCCGTCGCCCGCAACCGCGCTCCGTGGGGTCCACGAGCTGCTTGCCGGGTTCGCGCTGCGCTTTCCTTCTGGCATGGCGATCCAGCAAGCCTGGTGGTCGCCATGGGACCATGTGTCCAATGCAGGCGCTGCGCCCGGCGAGGCTGCCGAACGGCTGGCGCGGATCGTCGGCCATTCCGTCCAGAGCTGGGCGTCGACACGCCACCGGCTGTTGCTCAGCGTTTCAGGCGGGCTTGATTCATCGATCGTCGCCGCATGTCTCGCTAAAGGCGGCCGCGATCTTGTCTGCCTGACGATGTTCACCGACGACGCGGCGGGCGATGAGCGGCCGTTTGCGCGGGCAGTGTGTGATCACCTCGGGCTTCGCCTCATCGAACGCCCGTATAGCCTCGAAGACATAGACATCACCGAGCCCCTCGCGGCGCATCTGCCAAGGCCGCGCGACCGCACGCAGGCGCTCGCCTACGAGCGCGTGAACCTGGAGGTTGCGGCGGAGCTGGGCGCGGACGGGTTCGTGACCGGTAATGGCGGCGACAATGTCTTCGGCTATTCGCAGTCGGCGGCTCCGATCGCCGACCGCTATCTGGTCGAAGGCGTCGGCGAGGGCCTGTTCCGTTCGCTGCGAGACGTGTGCCGCCAGACCGGCTGCAGCATCTTCGACGCCCTCGGACAAGCCTGGCGTCTCGCGCACCAATCGCCGAGGCATCGCGTCCGCCCGAACGCTCTCCTGCTTCATCCTGATTTCGTTCGCGGCCTTGGCGCGGACGAGCTTCGCCATCCTTGGCTCGACCCGCCCGCGGGCGCGCTTCCCGGCACGACAGCGCACATTTCTTCAGTCCTCCGAGTGCAGCCCATCCTCGAGGCTGCTCGCGGCTATCACTGGCCCGTGCTCAGCCCATTGGTGTCCCAACCGGTCATTGAAACGTGCCTGGCGGTGCCGAGCTGGGAATGGCGCGCCGGCGGCCGCGATCGCTCACTCGCACGCCGCGCCTTCGCGGCTGAGCTGCCACCCTTGATCCTCAACAGGCGGGTCAAGGGGACTCCAGGCCGGTTCGCGGCGCAGCTGCTCGATCATTTTCGTGGGCCGATCCGCGACCGCCTGCTTGGCGGTCGCCTCGCCGAGCGCGGGATCATCGATGCCGCCGCGATCGGGCAGCTGCTCGCGGGCGAACGCCCCGTCCCTGACCTGCAACGCGTGCGCATCCTTGAGCTTGTCAACGCCGAGGCCTGGATGGAGCATTGGTGCGCAAGACGAACGGCTGAACTCGCTCAATGGGACATCAGAGATCTTTTCGATGGGCGGCCTGGGCTCGCAGCCGGTCCCATTCCTTGAGCTCGGGCTGCCGATCGGAAGCGCCGGAGCGCACGCCTCTCAGCCAGTAGTCGAACCAGTCGAGCGAGCGGCGGTAGGTCGCGAGCCGGTGCGCAGGCTGCCATCGCGCGTGATGTTCGCCGGGATATTCGAACATGTCGATCGGCACGCCCGCTTCGCGAAGCGCGGCGTAGGTCTCGATCGCCGTCAGGAACTCGTCTTCCGACGCATTGACCAGCATCGGCGCAGAGATCTTTCGAGCACTGACCTCGAGGGCGACGTCTTTCCAGAACGGGTCGTTCAGGTCGAGAAGGCCGGGATAGCCTTCGGCGAGGAAATGCTTGGCGAATGAAGGGCCCGCCATCGCCGTGAAGGTGCGATCCCAGCAACAGCTGCTCATGGCCGCCGCGGCGAAGAGGGAGCTGTGGATGAGCGCCCACTCGACCGTGCTTGTGCCATCGCTGAGACCGGTGATGCCGATGCGCTTGGGATCGGCAATCCCCCCGTCCACCGCGATGCGGACACCTCCTTCGAGGGATGACTGCACGCTTCGCCGGTCGGTGAACCGCTCGAGATCCTTGCGGCCGGCCTCCTCGTAATCCTTTGAACCCTGCGTCGCCGGAGAGGCGGGGCGCCTGAAACTCAGCACCGCATATCCGCGGTTGGCGAAGGCCTGGATCGGATATTCATCGTCAGTCCCGCCGCGCAGGAAACCGCGCGTGTCATATTGGACGACGACCATAGGATATTTCTTGCCCGGCTGATAACCGACGGGGAGCACGAGGTCGGCGATGGTGTCGATGCCGAACGCATTGCGCCAGTGCAGACGCTGCGGTCTGCCGAGCGTCAGGTGGGCGAATTCGGGGTTGGGATCGAACAAGGTTTCGCGCGCGCCATTCGCCGGGTCGAGACGCACCAATCGCCGGGGTTCAACCGACGAATCGACCAAGCAGAGGAGTGAGCCGGCCTGCGGCGTGCAGCTCGAAAGCACGTCGTCGGTGAAATAAAGGCGACGCACCTGCCCGCGGCGGACATCCCAATCATAGATCGCCGTTGACGCATTCGCCCAGCCTTCCCAGCGAAAGAACCGCGCGTGCCGACGGTCCGACATCCACCAGGGCGCGTAAGCGCCGTCGCACATCGTGGCCGGACAGGTTGCTGTGGACCCGTCGGCGCGACGCGCATGGAACGCGCCCGCCTTCGCGCCGCCGCCCAGATTGGTGGCGGCGATCTCGAGTCCCTGCGCATCGATTGTGGCCTTCTCGCCCGAGTTCGCGATGATTTGCTGGTCGACTGCCACCAATGACGCCTCTTGCGGCGTCGGCGCACGTTCTGCGCCGGTTGCGATGTCCAGCACTGCGACCTGCCGGCTGACGGGCGCTCGCGGCAGCGGGTGCTTCGACAGCCAAGGCACGAAGCGCCCGTCATAATGCCATCCGTTGAGCCCCTCTTTCTCATATTGCTGGAGTTGCGCCTCGACCCCAGGGCGCGTCGCATAGACGATGTTTCGTCCGTCCGGGCTGATGCGGAAATCGACGACGTCGATCTCGGAATGGGTGAGCGGCGCGCTGCCGCCGTCGTCGACGAAAGCACGCCACACCTGTGTCGTGCCGCCTGAATGCTTGAGGAAGGCGATCCATTTCCCGTCGGCGGACCATCGCGGCGTCACCACCCGCATGAACCCCGTCGGAAAATCGGTGAACCCGCGGAAGTCGTCGAAGGTCATCAACAGGGGTTCGCCGCCCTCGTCGATGACCCTTGGCGACTGCTTGAGCGAGAGGTCGACGATGATCATCGCAAGGCAATAGACGTTCCGCTGAGGGTCGCCCTCCCTCAGCTGCAAGGCCGCCAGTCGCCCGTCGGGCGACACGGTGAAGAAAGGCTCGGCGAAATATTCGGGCTCGACCGGGCCGATGTCGCGAAGGCGCGCAAGATCTTCGGGCGTGAGCGCGCGCCGCCCGGCCGGCAGGTGCTTCGGCGGAAGGATCGTGCGGCACTCCGGACGGCTGGCCGTCTGTCCATGAGCGGCGGCCACCGGCAGCGCCCCGGCGGTTGCCGCCGCAAGCACGATGGCAGCGCGTATCACCAGACCTTCCGCAGTGAGAGCCCGAGGAAGCGCCCGACCGGCGACTGGTTCGTCGAATCGTAGGGTGCTCCGCCAAGCGATCCCGTGCGGATCGGGCTTGGCTTCTCATTGAGGACGTTGAGGGCGGAGACTCGCAGTTCCAAATTGCGGAATGGGCCTTGCGCCGCGTTGGTCCGGAAGCTTGCGTTGAGGTCAAGCGTGGTGAATGCGCCGACCGTGCGGACCGGTGTGAACCGGTTGTCAGTCGTCGACCCGATGTAATTCACGAAGGCGGAGAAACTCACCTGTTTGCGGCTCCAGACCGCGCCGGCGCGGCCGCGCCAGTGCGGCGGATGGAAGATCGTTCCTGCAAGCTGCACAATCGGCTGGTCCGCCGTGAGCTGCTGGTTGGTTGCGAGGTAGCTGGCTGCGCCGGTCAGCAGCAAGGTGCCGCCCGAACCCGTGTCGAGGCGATAATCGCCCCCGAAGTCGACGCCGTGGATGCGCTGCCGCGCCGTGTTGCGGATCGACGCGTCAATGATCGCGCCGACGCCGGCAGGGTCGAACGGCCCGCCGGTTTCGTTGACGAGACCGCCGGGGACGCTTGCGATCACGTCGTTCACCTCGGCAGCGGTGGGATTGTAGACGATGAGGTCCGAGTAGAGCGGGTTGTAGAGCGCCGTTAGGACGCTGACGATCGGCTCGGCGATCCGGTCGCGGTAATCGACGTGGAAATAGGTCGCCTGGAGATGAAGGCCCGGCACGAGACGCGGCCGCGCCTCCAGCGTCCCCGACCAGCTGATTGCATGCTCGGGCCTGAGGTCGGGCGCGCTGCCCAAGAGCAGGAGGACGGGCGCGCCCGCCAGCTGCGGCGGCGGCGTGAAGAACATCCCGGGGATCAGGTCGGCTTCTTCGACCTCGTTGATCTGGTCGAGCGTCGGGACCTTGAACGACTTGCCCCAGGTCGCCCGCACAGTGAAGTCCGGATTCGGCTGGTAGATCAGCCCAAGCTTGGGCGTGCTGACGGCCGGAATCCCGCTCCAGCGCTCGTATCGCAGCGCTGCGGTGACGGTCAGGCGATCTGCCAGCGGGACTTTCTGGTCCGGTCCGACGAGCGGCAGCGACAGCTCGCCATAGGCAAACTGGACGTTCCTGCTTTGCCGGAACTCGGCAAAGGGCTGCTCCTGCCCCCCGTTGACGAATGCCTCGCGTAGATGAAGCGAGACGTGTCTCAGGCCGCCGCCGAGCGCGAGCCGGGCAGCGCCGCCCGGCAGACTGACCAAGGGACCTTCGGCGGTGAGCTCGATGCCGCTCAGGCCGTCGACGAATTGATTATGCAGGGCGCGAGGGACGCCGTTGCTGTAATTGCTCACCTCGAGGAACGTCCGGCTCCGGGCGTTCGTCGCGCTCAGCGACGCTTGCCAGCTGCCGAGATCCGCGCGCAGGGTTGGAGTGAGCGCGAATGAACGAACATGCGGATGCGACACGATGCCGCTGACATGGACGTCGGACGCGGGCAGGAACGGATTCTGCAAGAGCGAGCGGCGGTCCATTAAGTAACCATCGAGCTCGAACGTCAGCCACGGTGCGATCTGCTGATGCGCGTTGACGACCCCGCTCAGCTGGCGATTGCGATCGGTGAGAGTTAGTGAACGGTCGACCGTCCGCGTATAGTCGCGCTGGCCAGCGTAGATGGACGTGGCGCTGCTCGCGGCGGCGGCCAGCATGAAGCCGCCGGTGGCCCAGCGATGACCTCCAACCAGGCTCAGCTCCTTCTGGAAGTTGCCGCCGTCGGTCGAGCCGCCCGCCCGGACCGTCGTCTCGAGCCCGTCATAGTCGCGCCTCAGGATGATGTTGGCGACGCCGGCGACGGCATCGGAGCCGTAGAGCGCGGAGGCGCCGTCAGCGACCACTTCAACCCGGTCGATGGCGCCGAGCGGGATTGCCGAAATGTCGATCCCCTGGTCGAGTGCGTCGTAGGCGACGCGGTGGCCGTCCAGGAGCGTCAGCGTTGCATCGGGACCAAGCCCGCGCAGGTTCAGCGTCGCGGAATTATTGAGATTCTGCTGCCCACCCTGCTCACCGCCGCCGGCAATTCCGCGATTCTGCCCGCCGCTATAATTCTGGGGCAGGATACGGGTGAATTCGGCAAGGTCGTTGATCCCGGCCTGCTCGAGCTCGCGGCGCGTAGCGACCGTCACCGGCGATGCCGAGCCGGCACCACGGATCCGCGTGCCCGTCACGGTAATTGCGGAGCTCTCCGGCCCAACATTCTGGGTGGCCACAGCGTTTCCCGATAAAGGGCTCCGCTCGACGACCAGCGTCCCGTCGACCAGGCGATACCGCAGGCCGCTTCCCGCAAGCAGCCGGGCAACGGCCTCTTCCGCGGTGAATGTGCCTGAAAGCGGCGCGGCCTGCTGCGTTCCGATCAGATCGGCGGGCGCAATGACGTTGCGTCCCGTGCGTGTCGCAACGTCTCGCAGCGCCCGTGACAGCGTTTCCGCGGGAAGATCGAAGATAAAGCGAGCCTGTGCCTGCGCGTTGGCCGCCGTGGCGCTCGCAACCGCTAGCAAAGTGTACGCGATAGTTGATGGAAACTTTCGCACGTCCGTTCTCCCCCTCCGGCCGCGAGCGGCCTTCCGATGGGAAGACGGTGAACGGGGCTATTACCCCCCTTTTTTGTTCTGAGGTCCTGGAGAGACCTTCCGCGACAGGACCAGATTGCCGTCGGCGCGTTGCTGGAGCGAAAGGCTGAATGCAGCTGCCAGCCCCTTGGCGAGGCCAGCAGTATCGCCGGCGCGAAATGCGCCGGTGACCCGCAGCCGATCGAGATCGTCGGCCAGGATGATTTGCCGCTCCGAATAGCGGTTTGCGAGCGCGACGGCTTCAGCTAGCGGCGTACCGTCGAACTGCAGCATGCCGCGGGTCCAGTCGGGAGCCGGCGCTGCAACGCTCTTCTCCCCCGAGCCGTCCGATCTGACCGTCGCGCGTTCGCCGACGCCAAGCGTCAGAGGTGAAGTTTCTCTCTGCGCGGGCCCGCGCACGTCGGCAGCTCCGGCAAGCACCTGGACGCGGTCTTGCTGCGCGCCCTGTTCAACGTCGATCACACCCTGGCGCGCTGTAACCGTCGTGCTTGCGGTCTCGACCACGAACGGCGCGCTTGTCTGTGCAATCTCAAAGCGTGCGCGGCCATGTTTCAAACGCGCGCTGCGACGGGAGCGGCTGATCTCCACCTCGACCTTTGTTGCGGTGTCGAGCGTTACTTTCGAACCATCCGCGAGGTCGACCTGTTTGATCTCGCCGACATTCGTCATCAGCATCACCGCCTCGGTGCCACCGAACAGTGGGCTACCGCGGAAGAGCATCACCCCGGCCGGCACCAGGATGACGATGGCCGCAGCTGCAGCAAGCGCATGCAGCGGTGTCCATTCCTGCTTTCTGATGATCGGTCGGAGTTGGCTCGAACGAGCCAGCGGAGAGTGTCTGAGCAGTCCTGCCTGTCCATAGGACTGCTTGACGCGGTCGAACGCTGCGGCATGTCTCGGATCTGCATCGCGCCAGCGCTGGAACTTGCTTTCGATATCGGGATCGCGATCGCTCTGCAGTCGCGCGAGCCAGCTCGCCGCCTCGCGGCGGAGCATTCCTTTGCTCTTCGGCAGACGAATTCCCACGCTCAGCCTCGATCCAGCAAGCGATCGATCTTGGCAATGGCCTTGCTCATCTGCTTCTCGACGCCCTTGATGCTGAGTCCGGTGCGATCGGCGATTTCGGCATAGGTAAAGCCGTCAATTCGATGCGCCAGGAAGATCTCCCGGGTCCGCGGTTTGAGCTTGCTCATGGCATGCTCGAGCCGCCGCAAGGTGTCGCGCGATTCAAGTGCCGCGACCTGGTCGAATTGCTCTTGTGACGCGAGCTCGAGTGTAGGCTGCGACCCCTCCCGCAGTGCCTTGGCTCTGCCCCAGTCCCGGAGAAGGTTGGTGGACACGTGACGCAGAAAGGTTTCGGGATGTTGGATTGGTCCGAGATTACCAGGCGCCATCCGCAATAGCCTCAGGAAGGTTTCATTGGCGAGCTCGCGCGCGAGCTCGCGGCATCCGGTTCTGCGGGTGAGCTGCCGCACGAGCGAGGACGAATGTTCCTCGTAGAGTTGCTGCACCCGTGCGCGCTCGTCCCCGCACTGCTCGGCCGCTACAGCACTGCATTCCCCCGAACGCATTCACGATCTCCCTCGCGAATTGCGCCGGTGAGCCGGGTGTTGAGAACATGCTTGGAAACATGCGCCGACGCCTTTAGCCGCGAGCGGCCTGGACATGCGCGGCGGCCACCCGGCCCGAAGCGGTCAACGCCGTTCGGCAGGCTCACCAAGTCGAGGTTCTCACGCCCCGGCGCCGTTTCTCGGCGCACCTCGAGCTTAGCTGGATCAGCCGTAACCGCAAGCCGCCGAGCCGAGGTCAGCCTCGTCATCCAGTCCAGGGATGTCCCGCGGAATCCGGGAGCGGATATTTGGGAAATTTTGGGGACGTATCAGTTTTGCAACTGAATTTTTCGTGCTAAGTATTTGAAATCGTTGGTGACCCCTACGGGACTCGAACCCGTGTTTTCGCCGTGAGAGGGCGACGTCCTGGACCGCTAGACGAAGGGGCCATGTTCCGGGCGCAGCCCGAAGAGGCGGCCATATGTGGATTTCGCGCTGGCTAGTCAATTAGCCGTCCGTCAGTCATCCTTCTCGCGTTCGCTCAAAAAGCGCATCAGCTCAG
>Ga0105240_10008895_pt1 | contig 14295 bp, 18 predicted proteins | sample KBSC54metaG_FD_80426 | JGI IMG/M metagenome (GOLD analysis project Ga0105240, IMG submission 80426) | Corn rhizosphere microbial communities from Kellogg Biological Station, Michigan, USA - KBS C5-4 metaG | ecosystem: Host-associated > Plants > Roots > Rhizosphere > Soil | place: Michigan, USA... | reverse complement strand
CCGGGCGTCGGGCGCAAGACCGCAAACGTCGTCCTGGGCCACGTCCACGGTCAGCCCGCGATGGTCGTCGATACGCACGTGCGGCGGCTCGCGCGCCGCCTCGGTCTCACTCGCAACATCGATCCCGAAAAGATTGAACTCGACTTGCAGCCGTTGCTGCGGCCCCGCGAATGGACCAACTTCTCGATGCGCCTCATTCTCCACGGCCGCAAGGTCTGTTTCGCCCGCAGCCCTCAATGCGCCACCTGCGCGATACTCCCCGACTGCCCGCAGATCGGCGTCGCCTCCGCGGTCTCGCGCAGTCTTCCCCGCGCATAGCGCGGGTCAGCGAAGAACTCGACGCGGCTCTCCTATCTCTACCGGTGTATTGGAGCTAACCCGGCGACATGTAATAATCGACGGTCGCGCTTGGGACCAATCCGCGCGTTGTGGCCGTGAAGCTCCGGGTAGATGATATTACGGCCGATGCGAAGGAACTCGCCTTTTCCGAACCGGAAGGCGAGATCAACCGCGCACTCGGCCTCGGACCGATCAGGGAATACCGCCTGGAAGGACCGGTGAGTGTCGTGCTGTCGTATTATCGGGCCGGCACGGAGTTGTTCTTTCGCGGTGAACTGACGGCGGCGACCGTGGCCACCTGCGCGCGCTGTGCGGAGGAGTTTATCGCGCCGAGCGACCGCAGCTTTCGCTATGTTCTGGCCCCGCGTTCGATCGGTGACGAGCGCAATGCCGATCTGCGCGCGGAGGACCTGGAGTTCTCGCTGTACGAAGGAGAAGAGGTTAACTTGACGCCGCTGATTCGCGAACAGATGCTGCTTGCGCTGCCCACGCGGCCGCTATGCCGCGAGGATTGTCGCGGGCTGTGTCCGCGATGTGGTGCGAATCTCAACGAGGGCGATTGTGGCTGCGTGATCGAAAACGCCGATGCGCGCTTGAGCGTCCTGCGTTCGATCAAGCTCCGCCGGCCAAATTAATCGCGGCGAACCGGTTCCATCGCATTATCTTTTGCGCAACTATTTGCGAACCATCAGCGAATCATTTGCAAACGATTTTTGTTAGATACGAAATTCATTTAGCTCTCGGAAGTTAAACGCCATGCAAGCACCCAAACGCCGCACCTCCCGCTCCAAGCGCAACATGCGCCGCTCCCATGATGCGCTCCGCCCGGTCAACCCGATCGCCTGTCCCAACTGCGGCGAGCCCGCGATGCCCCATCGCATCTGCGGCCATTGCGGGACCTATCGCGGGCGCGAACTCGCCGCCGCCAAGGAGTAGGTGGCAGAGGCGCAGCGGTGAAAATCGCGCTCGACGCGATGGGGGGTGATCTCGCCCCCAAGGCGATTATCGAAGGCGCGGTGCTCGCGGCACGTGACTTCCATATAGAGATCGTCCTCGCGGGCGACCGCGACGTGATCGCGCGTGAACTCGCCGCCCACAAGACCGGCGGCCTCGCGATCGAAATCCAGCACGCCAGCGAAGTCGTTGCGATGGACGATTCGCCGCTCGAATCCGTCCTCGGCAAACCCGACTCTTCGATTCACATCGGACTCGAGATGGTCAAGCAGGGCAAGGCCGACGGCTTTGTCAGCGCGGGTAATTCGGGCGCGATGATGGCGGCGGCGATGGCGATCCTGGGCACGCTGCCCGGCGTCGATCGTCCCGCGATCGCCTCCCTGGTGCCGACCACCGCGGGCTTTGCGCTGCTCATCGACGCAGGCGCCAACACCGACGTCAAGGCGATCCATCTGATGCAATTCGGCGTGATGGGCAGTGTCTATTGGCATCGCGTGCACAATGGCGTCAACCCGCGCGTGGGCATTCTCTCCAACGGCGAAGAGCCGTCCAAGGGTACCGAACTCACGCGCGCCGCGGCCCAGGCGCTCACCTCGATGGCCCCGCACGTCAATTACATAGGTTACGTCGAGGGCCGCGACATCAATCGCGCCAAGGCCGACGTGGTGGTGACCGACGGCTTCACCGGCAACGTCGCGCTCAAGACCATGGAAGGCTTCGCGGCGTTCATGCTCGGCAATCTGCGCGAAATCTTTTCGAGCGGAATTCTGCGCCGGCTCGCCTACCTGCTGGTGCGCAAAAAGCTGGCGGCCGTGCGCGAACGCCTCGATCCGTCCGAATACGGCGGCGCGCCGCTGCTGGGCGTCAACGGCGTCGCGATTATCGCGCACGGCTCCTCCAATGCGCGTGCGATTCGCAACGCGATTCGCGCCGCCGCCAACGAGGCGCTGGTGCGCCAGGTCAATTCCGACATCATCGAGATTCTCGCCGCGCATAGTCCCGAAACAATGATCGCGAAGCCTTCGAGCAAGGGTATTCGCGGGATGTTCGCGCGGATGCGCGACCGCCTCCATCTTCATCGCGAGGCCAACCCCGGGCACAAGATCGAGCGCTTCAGCAAGGGCGACAAGCCCGACCGGGCAGAAAAGCAGCACGAGCATTCCGACAATATCGACACGACTCATACGGCCGGCGCCGCGAGCGAATCAACGACGCCGCTCGATGAAAGCCACGTCGACAAGGCTGCCGCGAACCACTCGCATTCGACGATCGCCGTGCCGCTGCCGGCCAACGGCACCGTCGCCGACGCCCATCACGCCGGCGCCGAGAGTCAGGAAGCGACGGCAAGCTCCGGCGACAGTCATGAGAGCGAAGCCTCGCCACACCCCGACCATCCGCCCAAAAGCGAAACCTGATTCTCCCCGATGCAGGGGTTGCCGCACCCACGCGAGCTTCCGCCTGCATGTCATCTTGAATGAAGTGAAGGACCTCGAGCAGTCTCCGCGCGCTAGCCGCGTGTTCTGGCGGTTTTCTTCGGCGCTGGTGTTGCGGACCGCGAGCGGCGCGGCGGTTTGCTTTCCATCGCTGCCCGCAAGATGCGGTTGATGCGCGTCTGGTAACCCCTGCCGTTGGCCTTGAGCCAATTGAGCACATCCGCGTCAAGGCGGATGGTGAGCTGTCGTTTCGCCGGGGGCCATGCAACCGTGGCCTTTTTGAAGAACTCCTCACCGAGCGCCGGAATGTCCGAGTAGTCGATCTCGGAATCCCCCATCCGGTTAAGCCGTACCAAGTCGCTTTTGATAGATTTTTTGCTCACGTCGGTTCCCCTTCCTCATGGAGATGATGCGCGTGGCCTCGCTGCGCGGGGCGTGGGCTATCGTTACCAGCCGTCCGGCAAGCAAGCCCAAGGTGACAAACCGTTCCTCTCCATAATCGAAGCGGTCATCTACGAAGGTCACGCAAGCACCGGCAAACACCAATTCGGCGTCAGCGAAGTCCAGGCCGTGCTTGGCAAAGTTGCTGCGGTTTTTCGCTGTGTCCCATTCAAACCGCATTCGTAAGTGTAGCTCTTTTTGTAGTTACATCCAAGTCTCGAAATGATGGGCAGGTTGGACTCATCGTCTCCCCTGGACGCTGCGTTCTGTCAGCCAGTCTCGTCGTGCGCAACGTCTCAGTCTTTTCTCCCAGACGTGGATGTTTATATGTGTCCCTGGACGCGCTAGATTCTCCCGCCCACGCGCCTCTGACACCGCGGACTGTCTCGCACATTCCAGGCCGCGCGGATTATCTCAGGAACTTGGACGCTTCCGCCGAGTGGGCTACGTGGCTCAGCGGGGAGCCGGACCATGACCGACAATTCCGTAGTTCGCGCCCGCATCGACGAGCGCACCAAGCGGGAAGCCGCCGCGGCGCTGAAGAAAATCGGGCTCACCTTGTCCGACGCCTTCCGCCTGCTGCTGGTGCGTGTCGCCGCGGAAAAGGCGCTGCCGTTCGAGCCGCTCAATCCGAATGCCGAAACCGTCGCCGCGATGAAAGCCGCGCGCCGGGGCGAGCTCGTCAAGGTCGTCAAGCCCGACAAGCTGCTGCGCAGTCTGAATGCGGGAGATTAAATACACCACCCGCTTTCAGCGTGACTACAAGCGAGAAAAATCCGGTCGCCATGGCAGGAAGCTGGACGCCCTCCTGATCGCGGTCGTCAACCTGCTCGCCGCCGATACACCGCTCCCGCGCCGGAATTTCGATCACCCGCTACCGGCGAGTGGAGCGATCATCGCGATTGCCACATCAAGCCGGATCTCGTCCTCATCTACCGCACACCCGATAACAACAACCTCGAACTTGTGCGCCTTGGCTCGCACAGTCAGCTTGGTCTGTGAGCATGGGACACGTCTAAAGTTGGATCCTTTATCGTCGAGTCTTCTACCTGGCTATCAGATGCCGTTAACCGCGGAATCGATATGCACGATCTGCTCCCAGACGTGCGATGTTTATATCTTCGATCATACGCGCTAGATTCTGGGTGAGTTATCGCCGTACACCCGAAAGCATACCGCAACGATGAAAATTGCCTTTCTGTTTCCCGGTCAGGGATCGCAAAAAGTTGGCATGGGCGCCGATCTGGCGCATGAGTTTCCGGCCGCGCGACGGGTCTTCGAAGAGGCCGACGAGGCGCTCGGGTTCGCGCTCTCGCGGATGTGTTTCGAGGGCCCCGAAGAGGACCTGCGCCTCACTGCGAACACCCAGCCGGCGACGCTCGCGACTTCGATCGCGGCCCTGCGCGCGTTTCAATCGGAATGCGCGATCACGCCGGACCTGACCGCCGGCCATAGCCTCGGAGAATACAGCGCATTGGTCGCCGCCGGCGCCCTCTCGCTGGGCGACGCCTTGCGCGCCGTGCGCGAGCGCGGCCGCCTGATGCAGGAAGCGTGTCCGCCCGGGCGGGGCGCGATGGCCGCGCTGATCGGCCTCGACCTTGCCGCAGTGCTCGAAGTCTGCGCCGCCGCCTCGACCGCCGATGAAATCGCCGTCGCGGCCAACCTCAACGCCCCCGGCCAGATCGTTATCTCGGGCGACGCGGGAGCGGTGCGCCGCGCGCTCGACGCCGCCAAGGCCCGCGGCGCCGGTGCGTCGGTCGAACTCAAGGTAAGCGCCCCCTTCCATTGCCCGCTGATGCGCCCCGCCCGCGACGGCATGGAACCGGTGCTCGATCGCCTGCCCATCGGACCGCTGAGCTTTGGCGTTATTGCCAATGTCACCGCCCGGACAAATCGCGACGCCGCCAGCGTCAAACCGCTTCTGCTCGAACAGATCACCGGGTCGGTGCGCTGGGAGGAGTCGATGGCGACGCTGGCCGCCGCCGGTATCTCCGAGACGATCGAATTTGGTGCGGGTCGCGTGCTGGCCGGCCTGATGCGCCGGATCAACCGCAATCTCAAGGTGCGTTCCGCCGAGGACGCTGCTTCGGTCCGCGCGACGATCCAGGCGCTCGCGACAGCCGGCGAATAATCGGATTTCGCCGGTGGCATGCAACGCCAAAATGCGCGATTATCAAACTATTCTCGCCGTGACGGGGCTTTCAACTTGCCTGTGCACCCTCAACTACATAAGCTGCCCTGTCAAGCCGCTGCGCCAACGCCGTCTCGTCACGCAGGCCGGGTGAGATCTTGAGCGCCAGCGATTTTCCGGGCTGATACCCGGCAGCAGTTACGATTTCCGGCTGTGGCAGTCGATGCCCGGGCGGCCAGGAGGAACGATAATACGATGGCTGGAGATGTCGAATCGAAGGTTCGCGAAATTATCAGCGAACAGCTCGGTGTCGCGGCGGATGAAGTTACCTCGGAGGCGTCCTTTATCGAAGACCTCGGCGCCGATTCGCTCGATATCGTCGAACTCGTGATGGCCCTTGAGGAAGAATACGGCATGGAAATCTCGGACGAGGACGCCGAGAAAATCCGCACCGTCAAGGATGTCGTCACCTATATCGAGGCGCACAAGAGCTGAGCGCCGCCTATCCCTCGCGATTCCGCAAATCATTTCTGGCCGTGGACTACCGCGGCCATTGCGCTTTGATTTGGCCCGCCGGTTTCAACTCCGGCGGGCCGAACTTTCGCCGGCGCGAAATTGCGGCGCATTACCGGCCATCGGGGAGCGCCGCACTGCCCACGCGCGATACACTCTAGCCATGCGATGCCCCTTCTGCCGCCATCGCGGCAACCGCGTCGTCGATTCCCGGATGTCCGGCGATGGCTCGACCATCCGCCGCCGCCGCATGTGCTATTCCTGCAAGCGCCGCTTCACTACCTACGAGCGCGTCGAAGAGGCCGCCCCGATGGTCGTCAAAAAGGACAACCGCCGCGAGCCTTACGATCGCCTCAAGGTCATCGCGGGGATCAAGCGTGCCTGCGAAAAGCGGCCGGTCTCGATGGAGACGATCGAGCAGATTGCCGACCGCATCGAAGCGGCGGCCGCGGAAATCGGGGGTAAGGAAGTGCCCAGTTCCTTCGTCGGCAGCGCGGTGATGAACGAGTTGCACGGTATCGATCAGGTCGCCTACGTGCGCTTCGCGTCGGTCTATCGATCGTTCAAGGACATCGACGAGTTTATGCACGAGCTCGAGGATCTCATCCGCCTGCGCCAGGACAAACTGCCTGAAACGACCCGTCCTAAAGAAAAAAAAGGCGATCCGATTTCGTAATTCTCCTTGCTTAGCGACTGCTGGTGAATTTGCTCCGGTGCCATCCCGTCGATCCTCAACCACGCTGACCGCGACCACCGCGGCGCCGTCGCCAACGCCGGTCGAGCGCGAACGCGACGAGCGCTTCATGCGCGTGGCCCTCGAGCTGGCGCACGCGATGCTCGGCCTGACGACGCCCAACCCGGCGGTTGGTTGCGTGATCGTCCGCGATGGCGAGATCGTTGGCCGTGGCGCGACCGCCGCCGGCGGCCGTCCGCATGCGGAGTCTGTCGCCCTCGCGGCAGCCGGCGACCGCGCGCGCGGTGCGACCGCCTACGTCTCGCTTGAACCATGCGCGCATCAGGGGCAGACCCCGCCGTGTGCGCGATCGCTCGTCGATGCGGGCGTCGCGCACGTGGTCGTCGGTTGCCGCGATCCATATCCGGCAGTGCGCGGCCGCGGTCTTGCGATTCTGCGGGCGGCGGGCATCGCCGTCACCGAAGGTGTCCTCGAGCGCGAATGCCTGCGCGCGAACGAGGGCTTTATCGCCCGCGTCACGCGCGGCCGTCCGTTCGTCACCCTCAAGCTCGCGACTTCGCTCGACGGCCGCATCGCCGCGGCTGGCGGCGACTCGCGATGGATCAGCTCGCCCGAATCGCGCGCGCTGGTTCATCGATGGCGTCGCGAGTCCGACGCCGTGATGGTCGGTGCGGCGACCGTGATCGCCGACGACCCGCGCCTCACCTGCCGGATCGCGGGCGGTCGTGATCCGGTGCGGATAATTATCGACGGGCGACTGAGAACCCCGCCGACGGCGACGATCTTTCGCCAACGCTCGTCCGCCCCGACGCTGCTCGTGACCGCGGCGGCGAATCGCGCGCGCGCCCAACGCCGCTACGTGAAGCGCGGCGGCACGAGCGGTCCGATCGAAATCATCGCCGCGAAATCGATCGGCGGCAAGATTGATTTGATCGCACTCATGCGCGAATTCGGCCGCCGCGGATGGTCGAAAATTCTACTCGAAGGCGGCGCCCATCTGGCGGGCGCCGCGCTCGCCGCCGGCATCGTCGATCGCGTCGCATTCTTCATCGCGCCGCTCGTCCTCGGATGCGGTCTGCCGGCGGTCGAAGGTCTGCTGTCGCGCAAGGTGCGCGGCGCGGTTCGCCTGACCGGCCTCCGCGCCAACGCGATCGGCGCTGACCTGCTGGTCGAAGCCGAGGTCGTGCGCGCCCGCCAGTCCATGCGCAAGCGGCCGTAGCCTCCATGAAAGAATTTGCGCTTGCCGACCCCGGTGATAAGATTGACGCTCGGAGAATGAAACAAGTGCCCGCAACGGTTTTGGAAGACGCCTTCAGCCAGATTCGTGCCGCGCAGATGGTCGTGCTGGTTTCCGACGACAGTGATCACGCCGAGGGCGACCTCGTCATGGCGGCGGAAAAAGTTACTCCGCAGCATGTGAATTTCATGGTGACTCAGGGGCGTGGGGTGGTCTCGGTCGCGATGCCCGAAAAGCGCCTTCGTGAACTCGGGATCCCGCTCGTGCCGTCGAGTCTCGGCGGCGACATGGTCGAGCAAGCCGGGGCGCTGGTCGAGGCGCGCGTAGGCGTCACCACCGGCATCTCGGCCGCCGATCGTTCGATGACGATCGGAGTCCTTGCCGCCGACAAATCCGGACCCGAAGACCTCGTGATGCCGGGTCATGTGCTCCCGCTGATGGCGCTGAGCGGCGGCGTCATGATGCGAATGGGCCGCGCGGAGGGCGCGGTGGATCTCGTGCGCAGCGCCGGGATGCGTCCGGCGGCGGCGCTGTGCGCGATCTTGCGCGAAGACGGCGAGGCCGCGGGCCTGCCTGAACTGCGCGAATTCGCCGCAACTCATCAACTGCCGCTGGTCTTCGTCAGCGATTTGGTCTCCCACCGCCTGACCAACGAAATCCTGGTTCAGCGCGTCGGCGAGAGTCGTTTCACGTTGCCCGACGGTGAGCTGCAAGCGATCGTTTTCCGCAATATCGTCGATGGCCGCGAGCATCTCGCGCTGGTCAAGGGCAACGTCGGCAGCGGCCGTCCCGCGCTGGTGCGCTTGCATTCCGAATGCCTGACCGGCGACGTCTTCAGCTCCAACCGCTGCGATTGCGGCGAGCAGCTCGCGATCTCGATCCAGCAGATAATGGCGGCCGACGCCGGCGTCATCATCTACCTCCATCAGGAGGGCCGCGGCATCGGTCTCGGCAATAAAATCAAGGCCTATGCGCTGCAGGACCAGGGTCTCGATACGGTCGAGGCGAACCTCGAATTGGGCTTCAAGGACGATCTGCGCGACTACGGTATCGGAGCGCAGATTCTGCGCGATTTCGGCATCGGCGAAGTCCGCCTGCTGACCAACAATCCGCACAAAATAGAAAGCCTCCAGCGTTATGGAGTGACGGTCACGCGAGTGCCGCTCGAGGTCGCCCCGCATATCGGCAATATCGACTACCTGCGCACCAAAAAAGAAAAACTCGGCCACATGTTCACCCAGCTCAAGGTCGCCACCTGACCGCCGCGAGTGTACTGGCGCGTATCCGCAAACCCGGCATCACAGGCTTTTGACGGCGCAACCGCACAATCATCACGATGGGAACCAGGCATCTCGGCCGCGAGCTCGCACTCAAGGCCCTCTATCAAATCGACATCCGCGGCGGCTCCTCGAACGAGGACCTCGCGCTTTTCTTCGACGCGTTTCCGGCCGACAATGAGGCGCGCAAGTTCGCGGCGCGCCTGGTGACGGGTGTGCGCGAAGAGCAGGTGACTCTGGATAAGCAGATCGCCGACGTCCTCGAGCATTGGTCGATTGGACGGCTCTCGCGCGTCGATCATAATATTTTGCGGCTGGCCATTTTTGAATTGCAGCGGATGGAAGACATTCCCGCGCGCGTTACTATCGACGAAGCGATCGAGCTGGCCAAGACCTACGGCGACCAGGAGTCCGGCCGCTTCGTCAACGGCGTGCTCGATCAGGTTGCGACGCGGCTCAGTCTGAAGGACAAAGGTGAGGAAAGTAATCCGGCCAAACCCCATCCGGCTTGATCGAGGAACGGCGCTGATTAGCCAGGCCATCGCACGAATCATCTCTTCGACGCGGCGACCGGCTACGCTGTCGCGGCTCGCGATCGTTGCGCTTGCGCTGGTGGCCTCGGGCTGCGGCTATCATTTCGCCGCCGAGGGCAGCGGGCTTCCACCGCAGGCCAAAACTATTTACGTGGAGAAGTTCGGCAATCGCACGCGTCAGACCGGCATCAACGACGAGTTCATGCGCTTTGTCGCCGACGAGATTTCCAACCACAAACGGCTCCAGATGGTCGATAGTGCGTCCGACGCCGACCTCGTCCTGAGCGGCGAAATCATTTACGCCGACACCATCCCGACCGCCTTCAACTCCGCCGCCGAGCCGACTATCTATACGCAGACCATCACCGCCGACGCGAGTCTGCTCGACGCCCACGATCACAAGGTCATCTGGTCAACGCGCGGCGTCAGCAGCAGTCCGCAGCAGGCGCCCGTGGTGGGTGAGGCGGTGGTCACCACCTCGCCGTATTTCGTTCAGCAAAACCTGCGCTCGCGCGACATCGCGAGCATGCAGGATATCCAGGTAGCGCAGACCCAGGGCGCATCGTCGAAGCAGCAGGCGATGCAGACGCTTGCGCAAAATCTCTACGCCTCGATGAGCGAAGGCTTCTAGTGCGGCGAGTCCCGCGACCATTCATCCGGCGCGCTCGCAAAGCGGTCCGCCGGGTAGTGCGTGATGGCGATTGAAAACGCGCTCGCCTTTCTGCGCGGCGGTGCCCGAACCTCCGTCCCGGCATATCTGATTGCGGGGGCGCAGCCGTTCCTGCGCGAATACGTGCTCGATTCGCTGCGCGTTCGGATGTCGTCGGCGGGCTTCCAGTACCGGCCGTTTCAGGTCGGCGGCGCCGACGGCTACGGCGGTACCATCAGCGAACTCGAAGGCGCCGACCTCTTCGCGCCCAAGCGGTTGATCGCCTGCCGCATCCTCAAAACCCATCGTGCCAGCGCCGCCGACGCCGATGACGCCGACGGTGTTGAAGGCCGGCCCGGCGCCGCCGACGAGTCCGCGCTCGGCGCCGCGCTGGAGCGCATGTCCGGCCCGCTGCACTGCGTGCTGATTTATGAGCGTGATAATGCGCCGGCGAAAATCCGCCGCGCAGTCGAAAAAATCGGCACCGTGATTAACTGCCCGCGCCCATACGACAATCAGCTTGGACAGTACGTCGAAGCCTTCGCGCAAAACCTCGGACTCAAACTCGCCTCGAGCGCGGTCGATCTGTTGATCGGACGGCACGGCAGCGACCTTGCCGCGATTTCCAACGCGCTCGCCAAGGCCTCCATCTCGTGCGCCGAAAAGGCGAAGGTCGAAAGCGCCGACCTCGGCGCCGGCGGTCCCTCGCGGATTCCCGATCTGTTCGAGTTGGCGGAAAGCGTCGCACGCGGCCGTCCGGGTGAGGCGTTGGCGCTCTTCGATCGCGCGATTCAGACCGGCCGCGATCCGATCGAACTGCTCGCGGTGGAGTTAATTCCGCTGATGCGCCGGATGCTGGTGGCGGCGTCGATGCTCGAGCAACGCAAGACTCCCGCCGACGTCGCGCGCACCCTCGGGATGCAGCCGACCAGTCCGCTCGTGATGCGTGCGGTTGACGGTGCAAGGCGCTTCGGCGCGCCGCGCCTGATGCGCGCCCATCGGCGGGCCTCTGAGCTCGACGCGAAATTCAAGAACGGCCTGATTCACGAACGTGAATCAGCCATCTCGGCGATGTTGCTGGATCTGATGGCGCCCTGACTTGCCGGCGGCATCTCGAGACGCCGCCAGCCGCTCGGGACGACTAGCTCTTGGATGCGGCCGGCGCAGCCTCGGCCTTCGCCGCTTCGTGCGTGCGATGGTATCGGCGCGAAAGCCGCGCGACCTTGCGCGCGACCGTATTCTTGCGCAGCGTGCCTTTGCTCGCGGCCTTGTACAGCACCTTCATCGCCGTCTGCAGTGCGGTCGCGGCGGCCTGCTTGTCGCTGCCCTCGATCGCTTCAAGCGCGCTCTTCGAGGCGGTGCGGACGCGAGTCTTGATCGCGCGATTTCGCTGCTGGCGCTTCAGGCTTTGGCGATGGCGCTTCTCGGCTGACGGATGAATCGGAATATGCGGCATAAGCAGTCATACCTAACAGTCCTTCCGCCCCCGATCAATATCTACCGGCCCCCCGGGGTAGTGGGCGGTTTTGAAAATGGAAACCGTTGAATCCAAAATTCAACTCGCCTGCGAACTGATTCGCATACCAGATGGATTGCCCCTTGATCGGGCCAGAGACGCCCCCACGCGCGCTCAAGCCATGTTGTCGAGCACGCAGATTGTTCACGCTAATAGCCCGCTGCTCGCCGTCGCAGACGAGACAGATGCAACGTTTAACCGCTAAGGTTGGCGGGGTTGTGCCGCCCGCATCGCTGCTTGATGGCTAAATTGAGGGTCAGCTATGGCGAGGAAGTCTTGATAGAGTTTCGCAATTTCATCCATGATCATCTCATCCGTAACTTTCTCGCCGCGAGATAGACGGTCAGTCTTGGCGATTTGAAACGCAACGGTTAATGATGCTGCCGCGACACGATGTTGCGCCAATTCCTGCTTACGCAGAATCGTATCTAAACCTTGATGCGTGACGGTTCCGCCAGGGGTTCCGGGTGATCCAGCCATGGGTCGTATCTCCTTCTTGTGTTTGATGCTTTAGGTGTCATATTAGAGTCATGCCTAGTCGAGCAAGCAGAGGCGGTGAACGCGCCGATCCGATACAAAACGCACTTCGCGTTGTGGAAGAGTCCATCGGCGAGATTCTGAAGCTCGCAGAGGGCAAGAATCCCCATGCGCAGGCGCTATCCGCACTGGGAGCGTCCAAGGGCGGGAAAGCGCGGGCGGCGAAGCTATCCGAGAAGAAGCGAAAGGCCATCGCCAAGAAGGCTGCCGCCGCACGTTGGAACAAGAACACTTGACGAATTGACAAGTCTCCGGTATTAGTAACAGACATGGCGGCGGCGGGGACGGATGCGCGGTTAGCAGCGCTGGCGAGCACAATTCGCAAAATGATGGCGAATCGCGCTGAAATTATCTACCCTCCGCATGCCCGCGCCGAGATGACAAAAGATCAAGTGATCGCGGCTGATGCGCAATTCGCTCTCAAGGGAAGTGCAGTCGTTAGGTACGAAGCTCATGGCACGGGTGAATGGAGGGCCACGTGTCGAGGACGAACAAGGCAAGGTGAATCGATTGAGATATGTGTATGTGTTTTCGAGGAGGACAACCAAATTCAGGTTGTGACTGTTTATCGGGTTTAGAGGCAGAACGCGGAGGCAAGGCAAAATGACGTGCTTAAAGTGTGGAGCTAGCCGCATTCGCACGAACACGCTGCCTCGGTATCAGGATGACGGATTGGTCGGGTTGCCGAACGTGGTGATTCTGAATGCGGCGAAGCAGCATATCTGCGAGGAGTGTGGGGCGGATAACGGCATATCGGTGCCGGATGTCGAAGGGCTAGAAGCGGCGGTCGCGGTGACGCGAGTAATGATTCCCGTGAGATTGAGTGGTCGCGAGATTCGTTTCTTACGCACTGCGCTCGGACTGAAGGCTAAGGAATTGGCGGAGCAGTTGGGAATCGGCGGCGCTGGAGAAAAAATCTCGCGATGGGAAAACGAGAAGTCTCCGATCTCATTGCGAGACGAAAAGATGCTTAGGATTTTAGCGGGCCATCATCTGTCGGATCGTGCGAAGGCGATTGAATTTGATGAAGCCAAAATCTTCGAGATGAAGATACCGGCAGTAGTTGAAGCTCCGAAGAAAGAAGTGGGAATGGAATTCATCAGGATTCGGATTTCAGATAATACCTGGGCTGAGCCAGCAAAAGCCGCTTAGATTTCTCTCATTGGAGAGGCGGATAACCCCTGATTGGTTTTGCCAATCAGGGGTTTTTTATTCGACACTGTTGCTCAGTACATCGTTCTCCTCGGCGCGCTCCAACAGCCGCGCCTCAATCTCACCTGAAGCCCGGATCGTCGCTCTCGACACACTTCTCCGCTTGCGCAAATTTCACCGCATGGTCCCAGTTCAACTTTTGCCCCTGCCGGCTGTCGATCGTCGCTTGCATCTGCGGATTACCCATCATCTCGACCACCCGGTCCTTGAGCTGCTCGCAGTCAGCCTCCGATGGCAGGTTGTTCCTCTGCACCGCCCATTTTGAAAGCGGGGCTGAAACATCGGGCGCGCCCGGACGCGATGCCATCGGTGGCGGCATTATCAGCATCCAGCCGCCGAATGCGATCGCTAAGCGGTGGTGAAAGTTCATTTCTATTCCCCCTTTGAATCGCGCTTCGCTTCGTTCCACAGCGCGTCGATCTCTGCGGGACGCATCTGCTTCAAGTCGAGACCGCGACTTGATGCGAGCCGCTCTACCGTCGCAAAGCGCGCGGTGAACTTGTCGCACGCGCGCCGCAGCGTCTCCTCCGCATTGTGCTCGATAAACCGCGGCGCATTCGCGAGCGCGAGCAGCATGTCGCCGAGCTCTCCCGCCGCCGCGTCCGTATCGTTGTTGGCGAGCGCGCCCTCGACCTCGTCCATCTCCTCGCGCACCTTGGCCAGCACGTCGTGGATGTCGTGCCAGTCCATCCCGGCCTGACGCGCTCGCGCGCCGAGCTTTTCCGCCCGCGCGAGTGCCGGCATCGCCCGCGCCACGCCGTCGAGCGCCGACTTAGCCCCGGCCTGTGCGCGCTCCGCCTGCTTGATGCGATTCCAGTTGTCGATAACT
>Ga0105240_10008893_pt1 | contig 14295 bp, 16 predicted proteins | sample KBSC54metaG_FD_80426 | JGI IMG/M metagenome (GOLD analysis project Ga0105240, IMG submission 80426) | Corn rhizosphere microbial communities from Kellogg Biological Station, Michigan, USA - KBS C5-4 metaG | ecosystem: Host-associated > Plants > Roots > Rhizosphere > Soil | place: Michigan, USA... | reverse complement strand
GCCCTTCCCGCGGAGCGACTTCCGGTAGACGAGCGAGATCGGGATCCGCGTGCCGTCCTTCGCGACCGCGGTGATCGCCTCCGACGCGTAGTCCGCCGGATCGTAGCCGCCCAGCACGGGATAGCGCTTGAGGAGGATCCGCTCGCCCGTGCGCACCACGTGCTCGTAGACCGAGCGGGGCGTGACCAGGCTCTCGTAGACGAAGCGGAAGCGATCCGTCCCGAACTCCGCGTTGGTGCCGGGCTGCGCGCAGTACACCGCCTCGTCGAACGCGACGTGGCGCCCCTTGCCCGCGGCGAACTCCGTGATCCGCAGGCGCACGAGCCCGCGGTCCCGCTCCACCGCCACCCAGAAATCGCGGAAGACGTGGACCTCCTCCAGCATCACGAACGGGCGATGCGCGATCACCTGCTTCCAGTTGCGCGGCGAGGGATCGTCCACCGGCGCCCGCACGAGGCGGAAATTGCGGCCTCGGTCGTTGGTCCGGATGAAGAACTCGCCGCCGCGGTGCTCCACGTAGTACTCGACGCCCTTCCGCCGCGGGACGAGCGTGCGCAGCGGCGCCCGCGGCTCGCCCGACGGGATCACGCGCACCTCGGACGTGTCCTTGCTCACGATGGCGAGCACCACGAAGGCCTCGCTCCTCGAATCGCACACGCCCATGTCGTAGAGCTCGTCCGGCTCCTCGTAGACCACCTCGTCCGCCCCGCCCAGGGTGAGCCGCCGCAACCGGAAGCCGCGCTTCGTGGTCTCGTGCTCCTCCACGTAGAAGAGCGTGCGGCTGTCCGCCGCCCAGGCCGCGGAGGTGACGCGCACGGCCGTGTCGCGCGTGAGGCGTCCCGTGGCGAGGTCCTTCACGTGCAGCGTGTACTGGCGGAAGCCCGTGAAGTCGACGGTGTACGCGAGCTTCGATCCGTCCGGGCTCACGTCGAGCACGCCGAGCGCGGTGTACGCGCGGCCCTTCGCGAGCTGGTTCTCGTCCACCAGCACTTCCTCCGGCGCATCCATCGAGCCCTTGCGCCGGCAGTAGATCGGGTATTGCAGGCCCTCCACCTCGCGCTGGTAGTACCAGTAGCCGTGCCGCGGATACGGGACGCTCTCGTCCGTCTCCTGGATGCGGGCGAGCATCTCCTCGTAGAGCGCGCCGCGGAAGCGCTCGAGCGGGCGCATCGCGGCGCTCGTGTAGCGGTTCTCCGCCTCGAGGTAGGCCACCACCTCCGGATCCGACTTGTCGCGCAGCCAGAAATAGGGGTCCACGCGCCGGTCCCCGAAGCGGACGAGGGTGCGGGGCTTCCGGCGCGCCACGGGCGGGGCGGCGCCCGGGGAGGGCTCGGGATTCGGCGAGGCGGCGTGAAGGAGCATGGCGGCGGCGGGTCCGCGGGCGCGCGCGGGGGAAAGCGACGCGTCGGGAGAGGGGCGGATTATAACGACGTCAACGGCCGGCGCGGAGTTCCGTTGAAGGACGCGTAGGCCACCGCATTCCAACAACCGACAAGGAGTTCCCCATGAAAGTCGTTTCCCTGGCGGCGCTCGTCGCCGCGATCGCCCTGCCCGCCGCCGCGCAGGTGAGCACGCCGCGCGTCGACCAGCGCCAGGCGAACCAGGAGGCCCGCATCCAGCAAGGGGTGCAGTCCGGCCAGCTCACCCCGAAGGAGGCCGCCCACCTCGAGCGCGGCCAGGCGAAGGTGCAGGCCCAGGAAGACAAGGCGAAAGCGGACGGCAAGGTCACCGCCCGCGAGCGCGCGAAGCTCGCCAAGGCGCAGAACAAGCAGAGCCGCAAGATCGCGCGCAAGAAGCACAACAAGAAGACCACGGCGCCCGCCACCTGACCGCTCGCGCGGAGCAGCCGGGCCCGCGGGCTGAGGCTCGCGGGCCTTCTTTGCGGCGCCGGGGGCGCACGCCCGGCGGGGTACAATCGCGAAAGCGATCGAGCCCCCATGTACGCGTCCCCGCGCACCCTTTCCGAGTCCCGGCCGGCCCTCTACGAGGAGCTCCTGGGCGAGGCGCGCGCGCTCCTCGCGGGTGAGCGCGATTCCACGGCCAATGCCGCCAACCTGGCCGCCCTCCTCTTCCACTCGCTGCCGGACCTGAGCTGGGCCGGGTTCTACTGGCTGAAGGGCGGCGAGCTGGTCCTGGGACCCTTCCAGGGCAAGCCCGCGTGCGTGCGGATCGCGCTCGGCAAGGGCGTGTGCGGCACGGCCGCCCGGGACGCGAGGACCGTCGTGGTCCCGGACGTGAACGCGTTTCCCGGCCACATCGCGTGCGACTCCGCGTCCCGCAGCGAGGTCGTGGTGCCGGTCGTGCGCGGGCAGCGCGTGATCGGCGTGCTCGACCTCGACAGCCCGCGCCTCGCCCGCTTCACGGACGAGGATGCGCGCGGCCTCGAGGCCCTGGTCCGCGCGTTCGTCGACGCGACCGAGCCCGGCTGACATGTCCTACATCGACGATTCGCTCATCCCCGGCGAGACGGTCGTCCACCGCGCGCACGTCTCGTGGTGGTCGCAGGCGGGCCTCGTCATCCTCGGCGTGGTCCTGCTGGTCGCCGTGATCGGCCTCTTCTTCCTCCTCGCGGCGTGGATCAAGGTGCACTCCACGGAGCTCGCCATCACCAACAAGCGCGTGATCGCCAAGTTCGGCTTCATCAAGCGCGACACGGTCGAGATCAACCTGGGCCAGGTCGAGGCGCTGCGCGTGGAGCAGTCCTTCTGGGGCCGAATGTTGAATTTCGGCACGATCCTCGTCTCGGGCACCGGCGGCGCGCTCGAGCCCATCCCCAGCATCGCCGACCCGCTGGTCTTCCGGCGCAAGTTCATGGAAGCCACGGACCGCCCGATCACGATGCCGCGCGCCTGAAGCGCTCACGGGCGGCCCGATGACGCTCGCGTCGCTCCTGGTCGACTTCAACTCGTACTTCGCCTCGGTGGAGCAGGAAGCGGAGCCGCGGCTGCGGGGGCGCCCGCTGGGCGTGGTGCCCATGCTCGCGGACACCACCGTGTGCATCGCGGCGAGCGTCGAGGCGAAGACCTTCGGCGTGAAGACCGGGACCAAGGTCGCGGAGGCGCGGCGCCTCTGCCCCGCGATCGAGTTCGTGATCGCGCGCCACGAGCTCTACATCGACTACCACCACCGCGCCGTCGCCGCGGTCGACTCGGTCGTGCCGGTGCGAGCCGTCCTCTCGATCGACGAGATGGACTGCGAGCTCACCGGCCGCTGGCGCGAGCCCGCGCGGGCGCTCGAGCTCGCCCGCAAGGTGAAGGCGACCCTCGCCACGCAGGTGGGCGCGCACCTGCGGACCTCCATCGGCATCGGCCCCAACACGTTCATCGCGAAGACGGCGTCGGACATGGTGAAGCCGGACGGCCTCGTGCTGATCGAGAAGGCGGAGCTTCCGGAGCGCCTCTTCGAGCTTCCCGTCCGGGCGCTCTCGGGCGTGGGCGCCCAGATGGAGAAGCGCCTCGCGAAGCACGGCATCCGCACGGTGCGCGACCTTGCCGCGCGCTCGAAGGAGGAGCTCTGCGCGATCTGGGGCGGCGTGGGGGGCGAGATCATGCACGGGCGCATCCGCGGCGAGCCGCAGCATCCGCTCGAGAACGACACGGCCTCGATCTCGCACTCGAGCGTGCTGGGGCCGGACCGGAGGAACCCCGAGGACGCGTTCGCGGTGCTCGATCGCCTCACCCAGAAGGCCGCGATGCGCCTGCGCAAGGCGGGCTACTACGCGGGCCGGATCTCGGTCGACCTCAAGTACCTCGACGGCAGCCACTGGCGCTCCGAGATGCGCCTCGTGGACACGCAGGACACGGTCACGTTCCTCCACGCGCTCGAGAAGCTCTGGGCCGGCCGCCCGCGGGACCGGCGCACGATCCTGCGCGTGGGCATGGCGTACTCGGACCTCGTGAGCGAGTCCTCCCACACCGGCTCCCTCTTCGCCTCCGAGGGGAAGTCCAGGGCGCTCTACTCGGCACTGGACCTCCTCAACGCGCGCTTCGGCAAGCAGGCCGTGTACTTCGCGAGCGCCCACAAGGCCCGCGACCGCGGCGGGCTGCACATCGCCTTCAACCACATTCCCGACCCGAAGACGGACAAGTAGCCGCCTCCGTCATTCCCGCGAACGACGATTCCGTCATTCCCGCGAACGGCGATTCCGTCATTCCCGCGAACGGCGATTCCGTCATTCCCGCGTAGGCGGGAATCCAGCCAGAATCATTGCGATTCCGTCATTCCCGCGTAGGCGGGAATCCAACCCATCCGTTGAACGGTCATGGAGAAGAACTTCGCCGTGTACATCATGGCGTCGAAACGCAACGGCACGCTCTACATCGGCGTCACTTCGGACCTGCCGAAGCGCGTCTGGGAGCACCGCGAGAGCGTCGTCCCGGGATTCACAAAGGATTACGGCGTGAACATCCTCGCCTGGTACGAAATGCACGACAATGCGGAATCCGCGATCACGCGCGAAAAGCGTCTCAAAAAATGGAACAGGGCCTGGAAGATCCGATTGATCGAGGAACGCAATCCCGAATGGACGGACCTCTTCGCGGAGATCTGCGGATGATGCGTTCCGGCGGCCTGGATTCCCGCCTGCGCGGGAATGACGAGACGAAGAGAAGTGTCATGCGTTCCCACGGCCTGGATTCGCGCCTGCGCGGGAATGACGAGACGAAGAGAAGTGTCATGCGTTCCCACGGCCTGGATTCGCGCCTGCGCGGGAATCACGGGACATGAAGGACAATGTCGTCGTCATCACCGGAGCGTCGAAGGGCATCGGCGCGGAGCTCGCGCGCCAGCTCGCCGCGAAGGGCGCGAAGCTCGTGCTGGCGGCGCGGAGCCTCGCGCAGCTGGAGGCCGTCGCCGCGCAATGCCGCGCGTCCGGCGCCGCGGTCGTCACGGTGAAGGCGGACGTCGCGGTGGAGCGCGACTGCCAGGCGATCGTCGCGGGGGCGGTGCTGGCGTTCGGGTGCGTCGACACGCTCGTGAACAACGCCGGCATGAGCATGTGGGCCCGCTTCGAGGAGATCCAGGACGTCTCCGTGCTCGAGCGCATCATGCAGGTGAACTACATGGGCGCGGTGTACTGCACGCGGCACGCGCTGCCGTACCTGCGCGAGAAGGGCGGACGCCTCGTGGGGATCTCCAGCCTCGCGGGCCGCACGGGCGTGCCGACCCGCACCGGGTACGCCGCGAGCAAGCACGCGATGGCGGGCTTCTTCGATTCGCTGCGGATCGAGCTCGAGGGCTCGGGCGTGTCCGTCACCATGATCTATCCCGGGTTCGTCGCGACGGGCATCCGCGAGAACGCCACGGGCCCGGACGGCCTGCCGATCCTCGTGAGCCCGGTGCGCGAGGGCGAGGCGATGGGCGTGGCGGAATGCGCCCGACGCATCGCCCGGGCCATCGAGCGGCGGGAGCGGGAAGTCGTCATGACGGCGCGCGGTAGAATGGGCCTTTGGCTGAAGCTCCTCGCCCCCTCCCTCGTCGACCGCATCGCGAGGCGGGCGATCGAGCGGGGACAGTGATGGCGCCCACCGTCTGGATCACCTATCTCGTCACGACGATCGTCCTGTCGCTCACGCCGGGGCCGGGCGTCTTCTCGTGCCTTTCCAGCGGGCTTCGCCACGGGCTGCGCCTCGGAGCCTGGAACGGCGTGGGGATGCAGGCGGCGAACGCGATCCTGCTCGCCGGCGTCTCGGTGGGATTGGGCGCGATCCTCCTCGCCTCGGAGACGCTCTTCACGGCCGTGAAATGGCTGGGCGTGGCCTACCTCCTCTACCTGGGCGTCGTCACCTGGCGCTCGCGCGCCGCGAGCTTCGGGGTGGACGGCCACGACCGGGCGCGGGGCGCGCGCGAGGTGTTCCTCCGCGGCTTCCTCGTGAACCTCACGAATCCCAAGGGCATCCTCTTCTTCGCCGCGATCCTCCCGCAGTTCATCGACGTCGACCGGCCGCAGGCCTTGCAGTACGCGATCTTCGCCGCGACCACGTTCGCCGTGGACGCGGTGGTGATGACCGGCTACACCGCGCTCGCCGCGAAGGTGCTGCGCGTGATGAAGGACCCGGCGCGCCTGGGCTGGGTGAACCGGGGGCTGGGGGGCGCCTTCATCGCGGCCGGCCTTGGCCTCGCCGCATTCCGGCGTGCCGCCGCGGTGGCCGCCTGATTTCCGCAAACGAACCACGAGGAGAATGACATGACGATCAAGGTCGGAGACCGGCTGCCGGAGGGCAACATCCAGGAGTTCATCGAGGTCGAGGGCAACGGCTGCACGATAGGCCCCAACACGTTCAAGGTGCAGGACCTGGTGAAGGGCAAGAAGATCGTGATCTTCGGGCTGCCCGGCGCCTTCACGCCCACCTGCTCCGCGAAGCACGTGCCGAGCTACCTGCAGAACCTGGACGCGCTCAAGAAGAAGGGCGTGGACGAGGTCTGGTGCTTCGCCGTGAACGATCCCTTCGTGATGGGCGCCTGGTCGCGCGACCAGAAGGCCGCCGGCAAGATCCGGTTCATGGCGGACGGGAGCGCCGAGTACACGAAGAAGCTGGGGCTGGACCTCGACCTCAACGCCCGCGGCCTGGGGATGCGCTGCCAGCGCTTCGCGATGGTGGTCGACGACGGCGTCGTGAAGGCGCTGAACGTCGAGGCGCCGGGCAAGTTCGAGGTCTCCGGCGGCGACCACATCCTGAAGGCGCTTTGAGAAACCGGGGACAGACCCCGATTCTCATTGCGGCACGGGCGGCGGAACGTCCGCGAAGAGGGACGAGAGTTCCTGCACGTCGCCCGCCTTCACCCATTGCGCCATGCCGCTTCGCCACACGAGCGAAGCGCGCGTGAGCTCACCGGAGGCCGCCTGCTGGCGAAGCGCGGCGAGGTCGAAGGGGCCGGCCTGGCCGGCGCCCACCGCCACGTGGAATGCGACGACTCCGGGAACCGGGGGCGGCATCGCCCCGGCGGCCCCCGCACCCATGCTGTTCATCATCTGCGCACCCATCGCGATGCCGGCGCCCAGGCCCACGCCCGCGCCCGCCGCGCCGCCCGGGTTGCGCGCCGCATCGCGGATGGACGACGCGCCCTCGTACTGCGCATAGGCCTGGAGGTTCCCCACCGCGGCCATGGCGCCGCGCGCGTCGATCGCCTTCTCCACTTCCTCCGGAAGCCCGATGTCCTGCACCTGGACCTCCACCAGCTCCAATCCCATCGCGTCGAAATCGGGCGCCAGCCTGTCGCGCAGCCGCGTGCCGATCTCGGCCACCTTCGCCTCCATCTCGATCACGGGAATGCCCAGGCCCGGCAGCACTTCCTTGATGCGCAGGCCGATCTTCCCGCGGAGGTTCTCCTCCACCTGCGCCACGGAGAAGCGGCCCTCGGTGCCCACGAGGTCGCGGACGATGATCCCGCCGTCCTTCGCGCGGATCGCGTACAGGCCGTAGGCCGTGACGCGCACCATGCCGAAATCGCTGTCGCGCATCATCGCCGGCCCCGGGGTGCCCCACTTGAGGTCGGTGAACTTCCGCGTGGAGACGAAGTACACCTCCGCCTTGAACGGGCTCTCGAACCCGTACTTCCAGCCCTTGAGGGTCGCGAGGATGGGCATGTTCCGGGTGGTGAGCGCGAAGGTGCCCGGCGGGTACACGTCCGCGAGCTTCCCCTCGTTCACGAACACCGCCATCTGCCCCTCGCGCACCACGAGCTTCGCGCCGTACTTGATCTCGTTCCGGTAGCGCTCGAAGCGGAAGGCGAGCGTGTCGTCGGTGTCGTCCAGCCACTCGACGATGTCGACGAGCTCGCCCGTCAGTTTGTCCCACAGCGCCATGGTGTCCCCCTTTCGGATCCGTTCCCCGCGCCTAAGGTACCCTTACGGGCCTCCCAAGACAACGCGCCCGCCATGTCCCTCACCGTCTCCGCGCTCCACATCTACCCGGTGAAGGGCCTCAAAGGCCTGGATCTGCGCGAGGCGCGGGCGACCGAGCGCGGCCTCGAGCACGACCGGCGCTGGATGGTGGTCGATGCCGCGGGCGAGTTCCTCTCGCAGCGCGTCCTCCCCCGGATGGCGACCGTCTGGACCGCGATCGAGGACGGCGCGCTCGAGCTCTCCGCGCCGGACATGGCGCCGATCCGGCTGGCGCTCGCCTCCGAATCCGGGGAGCCCGTTCGCGTGCGCGTGTGGTCGAGCGAGTGCGACGCGCTCGCGCCCTCCGGCGAGGCGGACGCGTGGCTCTCGGAATACCTGGGGATCGCCTGCCGCCTCGTCCGGATGCGGGAGTCCACGCGCCGCACCTCCAACGCGCTCTACGCCGGCCCCGGAAAGCTCATCGGGTTCGCGGACGGCTACGCTTGCCTCGCCACGTCCGAATCGTCCCTCGCGGACTTGAACGCGCGCCTCGTCGCGAAGGGCGAGCGGGCGCTTCCGATGAACCGGTTCCGGCCCAACATCGTGGTCTCCGGCGGACGTGCCTACGACGAGGACGCGTGGAAGGAGATCGCGGTCGGCGGGGCCGTCTTCCGCGCGGCGAAGCCGTGCGGCCGCTGCCAGGTGACCACGACGGACCAGTCGACGGGCGAGGTGATCGGCCCGGAGCCGCTCGCGACCCTCGCCGCCTACCGCGAGCACCCCGAGTTCGGGATCATGTTCGGGATGAACTGGGTGATGGCGAGGACCGGGACGATCCGCGTGGGCGACGTTGTGGACGTGCGCGCCTGACTAAGGCGCGCGCAGCGCGTGCGCCGCGAAGCAGAGCCAGCCCGCGATGAAGGCGAGGCCGCCCGCCGGGGCGAGCGGACCGGCGGAGCGGCCCGTCATCGCGAGGAACCAGAGCGAGCCGCAGAAGAGGGCGATCCCCGCGAGGAAGAGCGCCCCGGCCGCGGCGAGCCACGTCGACGTGCCCCAGCGCGCGGCGAGGCCCACCGCGACGATCGCGAGGCCGTGCACCAGGTGGTAGAGCACGGCGGTGCGCAGGAGCTCGCCCGCGTCCGGATGCGCCGCGCCGCGGGCGGCGTGCGCCGCGAAGGCGCCGGCGGCGACGGCGAGCGCCATCGCGAGCGCGCCGCAGGCGAGGAATGCGCGGGCCATGCGCGATCCTACCGCGCCTCGGGCCGCGCCGGCGCCCGGTGCAGCAGGAAGGCGGCGAGCGACGGGAGGAGGAAGAGCGCCCCCAGCATGTTGAGGAAGAACATGAAGGCGAGGAGGATTCCCATGTCCGCCTGGAACTTGAGCGCCGAGCCGGCTCAGGTCCCCACGCCGATCGTCATCGTGATCGCCGTGAAAACCATCGCCGTCCCCCGCTCCTTCAGGGCCTCGTAGAAGGCGGTCTGCAGGTCCTTTCCTTCCCGCAGGTGCGTCTCGATCCGGTCGTAGAGGTAGATGCCGTAGTCGACGCCCACGCCCACGCCCAGCGCGATCACCGGGAGCGTCGAGACCTTGAGCCCGATCCCCAGCGTGGGCATCAGCGCCTCGCAGAGCACCGAAACGATCGCGAGCGGGATGAGGATGCAGAGCGTCGCGCGCAGGCTCCGGAAGGTGACGAGGCACATCGCCAGCAGCGCGCCGAAGATCGCGAAGCTCATCTCCCAGCGCGCCTGGTCCACCGCCTCGTTGGTCGCGGCCGCGACCCCCATGTTGCCCGTCGCGAGCTTGAATTCCAGGTGGGGCGTGGGGTGCTCGGCCGCGTAGCGCTTCACTTCCGCCACCAGGCGGGCGAGCGTCTCGCCCTGCTGGTCGGTCGTGTTCACGAGCACCTGCATCGCGCCGCAGTCCGGGTCGAGGAGCCCCGTCGACGTGTCGATGGGCGAGACCGCCTGCGCCATCACCTGCGGATCGCGCGGGAGCTGCCGCCATTTGAGATTTCCCTCGTTGAAGCCCGCGTTCACGACCTTCGCCATGCCCGGGAGCGAGATCACGGACTGCGTCCCGGGGACGTTCTGCATGTGCCAGTCGAAGCGCTCGATCGCGCTCATGATGTCGTAGCGCGTGCAGGCGCCCTGCACGTCGTGGGTCTGGGCGATCACGCCCAGCGTGTTCACCCCGATCGCGAACTTCTCGACGATCTTCGCGTTGTCCCGGTTGTAGCGCGAGTCCGGCCGGAGCTCCGGGACGCCGATGCCGTAGTCGCCCACCTTGAGGTTGCGCTCCTGGGCGATTCCCGCCGCGAGCACCACGACCGCGAGCGCCACGATGCCCGTGGCACGCCGCCGCTCCACGAACCGCGAGGCGGCGTGCCACACGCGGTCCGCGCGGCTCTCCTGCCACGCTTGCTTCCCGAGCGCCCGCTTCGACATCCGCAGGTACGAAAGGAGGATCGGGAGCAGCATCTTGTTCGTGACGATCATCCACGCCACGCCCAGCGAGGCCGTGATGCCCAGCTCGCGGACGATGTCGATCGGGATCAGCATGATCACGGCGAAGCCCAGCACGTTCGTGAGGAGCGCGAGCGTGCCGGGGATGAAGAGCTTCCCGAACGCGCGGCGGGCGGCGGTGAGGCCGTCCACGCCCGAGAGCACCTCGCGCTCCCAGGTCTTCGTCATCTGCACCGCGTGCGAGACGCCGATCGAGAAGATGAGGAAGGGCACGAGGATCGAGAGCGGATCGATCCCGAAATGGAGGATCGGGAGAGTGCCCAGGAGCCAGAGGACGGGCATCATCGCGACCGCGATCGCGACCACCGTGAGCTTCACGTCCTTCACGAACCAGAGCATGAGGAGGAGCGTGATCACGAACGCGATCCCGAAGAAGAGGATCACGCCGCGCGCGCCCTCCGCGATGTCGCCCACGGCCTTCGCGAAGCCGATGATGTGCACCGTCTGGCCGTCGCCCTCGTACTTGGTCCGCAGCGCCTCGAGGCTGCGCGCGAAGTCGAAGTAGTCGAGGCGCTTGCCGGTCTGCGGGTCGATCTCGAGGAGGCCGGCGGCCACGAGCGCCCCGGAGAAATCGGTGGCGACGGTGCGCCCGACCTCGGTCGACTTGTCGACGTTCGCGCGGACGGTCTTCAGGTCCTCGTCCGTGCCCTGGAAGGTCGCCGGGATCACGTTTCCGCCGGAGAAGCCCTCCTCGATCACCTCGATGAACCGGGTGTTCGGCGTGAAGAGCGACTTCACCGTCGGGCGGTCCACGCCGTTCAGGAGGAAGACGTCGTCGGTGAGCGCCTTCAGCTTCGCCATGTACTGCCGCGTGAAGATGTCGCCCTGCCTCTGCACGAGCGCGATCGCCACCCGGTTGGCACCCCCGAAGACCTTCTCGTACTGGCGGTAGACCTTCATGTACGGATGTTGGAGGGGCACCATCTTGTTGAACCCGGCGTCGACCGCGAGGCGCGAGGCGGAGACCGCGAAGATCGCGGTGAGCGCCGCGAAGAGTGCGAGCCATGCCTTCCGGTGGCCGAAGAGGGCGTCCGAGATCGCCTGGATGAAAGCCTCGAGCCTCATCGGGCGGCGGCCCTGCGCGCGAGGGGAAGCGGCAGCCTGCGCGCGCCGCCCTCGCCCAGGATCATCACGGCGTTGGGCGCGCCCGGGAGCGGCTTGGAGAACGCCTTCGAGGTCCCCGTCTCCAGCGGCCCGAACGAGCGGCCGTCGTCGCGGCTCACCAGCACCGTCCCCGCGCTCCCGGCGAGCACGATCGCCCCGTCCGGGAGCCGCGCTCCGCCCATGAGCGTCGCGGTCGACGCGTTGTGCACCGCGGTCCACGTCTCGCCCGCGTCCGCCGAGCGGAATATCTTGCCGCGGAGCCCGAAGGCGACCACCCCGCCGTCCGCGGCCACGACGCCGCCGAAGAGCGAGCCCTTGTAGGGCGATGCCACCTTCGCCCAGTCGCGGCCCTCGTTGGGCGAGGCGAGAATGGTCCCCTCCTCCCCGAAGATGAGGAGGCGGCTCGCGGAAACGCGGACGATCGCGTTGAGGTGCTTGTCCTCGGCGATGATCTTCCTCCCGCTCCACGTGCGCCCGCCGTCCGGGGTCTCGAGGTACGCGCCGTAGGCGCCCACCGCGATGCCGTGCCGCGCGTCGAGGAAAAGCACCGAGAGAAGCGGACGCTGCTCGGCCGGCGCCGAGTACTGCAGCCCCCAGCTCTCGCCCCCGTCCTCGCTCGCGAGGATCACCGTGTCGTGGCCCACGGCCCAGCCGTGCTTCGCATCGGCGAAGGCCACGGCCGTCAGCAGGGGCGCCACGGGTGCCGCGGCGCGCCGCCACGTGGCGCCGTCGTCGTCGGTGAGGGCGATCGTGCCGGCGTCGCCCACCGCGACGATGCGGCTGCCGACGCGCACGCCGTCGATGAGGAGGAGGCGGCGCAGCGTGGCCTGCGGAAGGGGAGCGGCGGGCACTATCGCGCGCGGCGGGCCGGGCGCGGGCGCGCCCTGCGCCCCCGCGAGCGCGGGAGCGAGGAGGATCGCGGCGAGGAGGATCGCGCGCCCGGCGGCGCGGGTGGGGCTCATCGCGGCCGCCGGGACGAGGCTGCGGGCTATCGCGTGCCGATGCCGCGCAGGTTCTGGGGCGAGTAGTCGCCGGGGGAGCGTTTGAGCGGCTCGTAGATCCGCTTCTCCTCGTTCCGCAGCCCCATCGCGATGTAGCGGCCGGACTGCAGGTCGTTGTGCACCTCGACCCCCGAATACCACATCGGCACGTTGTACCAGTTCTCGTTGTGCTGCTCGGCGTAGCGCCAGAGGTCCCCGCGCCCGTCGTACGCGTCGATCGCGACCACCGCCCAGCTGTCCTCGTCGATGTAGAACGTGCGGCGCGAGTAGATGTGGCTCGTGCCGGGCTTCAACGTCGCGTCGACGACCCACACGCGGTGGAGCTCGTAGCGTGCGAGGTCCTGGTTGAGATGCCCAGGCTTCAGCAGGTCCGAATACTTGTACTTCGGGTCGTCCATCCGGTAGGAGTTGTACGGGATGTACATCTCCTTCTTGCCCACGAGCTTCCAGTTGTAGCGGTCCGTGGCGCCGTTGTACATCCCGAAGTCGTCGTTGGTGCGCAGCCCGTCGGCCGCGGTGCCGGGGTTGTCGTACGCGACGTTGGGCGCGAGGCGCACGCGGCGCTGGCCCGGGTTGTACGTCCAGGCGCTCCGCGGCTCCTTCACCTGGTTCACGGTCTCGTGCACCAGCAGGATGTAGCCGGCGAGGCGCGCGGGCGCGGTCGTCACCTGCAGGTAGTTGAGGATCATGTTGGGCTCGCGCTTGTCCGGCGGGATGGCGCAGTTGCCGTACTGGAAGTCGTACTCGTACTGGAACTTCACGAGCGCGTAGTCGCCGCTTCGCGTGACGGCGGCCTGGTCCCAGTCGAGCCCGTAGGTGCCGCCGCGGTAGCGCAGGAGCGTGTTCCAGATCGCCTCGTTGCCGTCCTTCGGGATCGGGAAGGGAATGCCGCCGGTGCAGCCGTCGACGCCGTTCCCGCCGGGTGCGAGCTTCGCCTTCGCGGCGCACTCCTTCGTCTCCTGGTAGTGGCAGGCGGGGAAGGCGGCGCTGCGGCGCGTGGGGTAGACCACCATCTTGTAGTCCGGGTACTTGCGCATCATCGCCATGGCGCCCGGCGCGAGCTCGGCCTTGTACTGGTCCATGTTCTTCGCGTCGATCGTGAAGAGCGGCTTGTCGCCCGCGAAGGGGTCGGGATAGTAGCCGCCCTCCTTGTAGCCCGCGACGGGCTTCGTGAGGCCGCCGTCCCACGCGGGGATGGTGCCCGCGGCGTTGCCGGCCTTCTCCGCCCCGATGGGTGTGAGCGTCGTTCCCAGCTTGGCGAGGTCCGGGCCCGCGAGCTGCGCCGCGGCCGGGACCGCGAATGCGGCGAGCGCGGCGAGCGCGGCCCATGATTTCGTCGAGATCATTGTCCTTCCTCCTGTCTGATTTTGTCGGCGTTGCGCGCGTTTCGGGCGGGCGGCGTCAGAACGAGTAGCTCACGACGATCGAGTAGAAGTCGCGGTCCTTGAGGGGATTCGCGCTCGAGCAGAAGCTCGCCGGCTGGCCCGGCGTGAGCGCGGTGCCCGGCACGGCCACGTCCGTCCCGCAGAACGTGCGGCCGCCGAAGTAGCTCGTGTACTGGGCGTCGACCAGCCACTTCCGCTGGTATTCCCACGAGGCGCCCACGGAGACGGACTTCGTGTCCTCGTTGAAGTTGGGACCGACGCCCTTCACGTCGTGGGAGAAGGCGATGCGCGGGGCGACGTTGCCGTTCAGGAAGAGGTTGCTGTACTCGAGGCGCCCGAGGAGCCGGTAGCCCCACGAGAAGTTGGTGAGGAAGCCCTGCGTCTGCACCGAGAAGGCGCTCGAGACGACCGCGCCGAACGGCGTGGCGGGCAGGTACACCGCGGGGCCGGCGAACTTCTGG
>Ga0105240_10008891_pt1 | contig 14296 bp, 12 predicted proteins | sample KBSC54metaG_FD_80426 | JGI IMG/M metagenome (GOLD analysis project Ga0105240, IMG submission 80426) | Corn rhizosphere microbial communities from Kellogg Biological Station, Michigan, USA - KBS C5-4 metaG | ecosystem: Host-associated > Plants > Roots > Rhizosphere > Soil | place: Michigan, USA... | reverse complement strand
GGTCAACATCGACGCCTCGTTCCAGCGCCATATAGTACGCGAAGAGCTGCAGCGGGATGACCTCGGGAATGGGCAGCAGGTACTCGCTTGCTTGCTCTACAAATACGCAGTGCGTAGCAAGGGCTGCAATCTCCCCATCCCCTGTATTCGCGATTGCGATTACTCGGGCTCCCTGCTTCTTGATATCCTGTAGTAGCTGAAGCGTTTTCTCGTAGCGCAGCACTGAATCGTCCAATTTGCGGTCGACTGTGGCGAGAGCCACGAGAGGAACATGTTCGCTGACCAGCGCGTTTGGACCATGTTTGAGCTCGCCGGTGGGGTAGCCCTCGGCGGTTACATACGAGGACTCCTTCATCTTCAACGCACCCTCGCGCGCGATGGCGTAGTGCACTCCGCGCCCCAGGAAGAGAAAGCTTTCTGCGTCGCTGACTTTCGCGGCAACATCTTTCATCGCTACGCGCCAGCCTTCAAGCTGTCGATCGATCGCAGCCGGGAGCGCACGCAGTTCGGTGATGCGATCCTTGAGCTGCTCCTCCTCGAACGAACCCAGCCAGCTTCCTTCGTAGAGGGCCAGCAGGTACAGCGCCGTGAGTTGGCAAGTGAAGCTCTTTGTCGCCGGAATCGCGAGCTCTTTTCCTGCGGCAAGCGGCATTGCCGCTCCGGCCTCGCGCATCATGGCGCTGCCTGGCACGTTGGCGATGGCCAAAGTCTGCTGGCGACCCTCCTTGGCGAAGCGCAAGGCTGCGAGCGTGTCCGATGTCTCGCCGGACTGGGAGATCACCAGCACGGAAGGCAGCCGGGGATTGACGGCTGGCCTGCAGCTGTACTCGCTTGAATACTCGACGTCGACAGCAAGCCCGCACAGATCCTCAAAAATGATTTCCGCCGCCAGCCCGGCATGACGGCTCGAGCCGCTAGCGGCAATCAGCATCTCGCCGCGCGAGTTGAGCCACTGCTCCATGGGCGCAAATACGTCTTGCTTCAGGCCATTGCCGTCCAGATAGAGATCGAGTGTGCGTTGGATGGCCGCTGGCTGCTCAAAGACCTCGCGCAGCATGGCATGAGCGAATTCAGTCACTGGATGTCCTTCCTGAAAAGGGTGATCGTTGCCCACCTGCATGGGCGAGGGCGTTTCTTTGATTCTAAGTGCCGCGGAAGCTGGTTAATTTAAAGGCGTCGCAGCCGCGCGCATGCTTCGTCCAAGTCGGGATCTTTCTTGGCGAAGCAGAAGCGCAGCAAATCTTCGCCTCGGCCCGGACGGAAGAACGCGGAGCCTGCTACTGAAGAAACGCCAGTTTGCGCTAGGAGGTGTCGGGCTTTTTTTGCGGCGGTGTCGCCGGGAAGCCGCGTAGCTCTCGTGAGCACGTAGTATGCGCCCGCAGGGATACTGGGCTCCATGCCTGCATCGCGCAGGGCAGAGACGATGCGTTCGCGCTTGGACTGATGATCGGCGGCGAGTTTGGTGTAGAACTCAGGTGGCAGTTGTTCCAGGCCCGCAGCGGCTCCATGCTGCAGGGCGGACGGAGCGCAGACATATGTGAGGTCGTGGAAGTAGCCCATGGCTGCCAACCACTTTGCGTCGGCGGTTACATAGCCGAGACGCCAGCCTGTGACGCTGAATGTCTTGCTGAAGCCTGACATTACGATGGTGCGTTCGCGCATGCCCTCGAGGGTCGCCAGGCAGATGTGCTTGGCGCCGTCGTATACGAAATACTCGTAGATTTCGTCGGTGAAAACGAAGAGATCGTGCTCGCGAGCAAGCTCGGCGATGGCTTCCAGTTCTGTGCGGCTGAAAACCTTGCCACTGGGATTGGCCGGAGTATTCACGATCATTGCTCTGGTCTTTGGAGTTACCGCCGCACGCATCGCATCCACGTCGAGAGCCCAATCGGAGTCAGCAAGCGGGACCAGCACGGGCTTGATCCGCATCGACTTGAGAGTGCTTACGTGATAGCCGTAGAAGGGCTCAAACACTAGTACCTCGTCCTGGGAATTGAGGAGAGCCATACAGGCGGCGTGCAATCCGGCGGTGGCTCCGCATGCCACCATCACCTCGGTCTCAGGGTCGTAATGCAGGCCGTAGTCGCGTTGCTGTTTGGCTGAGATTGCCTTGCGGAGTCGCTCAATGCCGTCGAGGCGGGTGTATATGTTGTGACCGGCGAGGATAGCGGCGATTGCTTCGTTCTCAACGGGGGCCGGAACTGGCGTGTCGCATACGCCCTGGGCGAGGTTGATGCCGCCAATGCGATCGCACTCGGTGGTCATAGCGCGAATCTCGGATTGCAGGGCTCCGGGCGCCAGCTCGCTTAGCGCAAGACGGGACGCTGTATGCGGATGAGGCACAAGGGTTTTGCTCACGGGGAAGTTGCTCCAGGAGCCATTTTACAGTCGAGTGCCGTTCGACACACCCCGGTTCAATTGGCGGAGATAGAATCGTGCATTCGGTGAGGTACGGTGCACGAACTTTCCATCGTCTCCAGCATTGTTGATTCGGTGACCGAGACGCTTGCGTCTTACCCCGGTGCGCGGGTTAAGGAGGTTCGACTTCGGGTTGGCGCGCTCGCTTCGGTGATCGAAGACTCGCTCCAGTTCTGCTACGGAATCGCAACGGAAGGCACGCCCCTGGAATGCTCAGTGCTGGTGGTGAAGATTCTTCCGGTTAGGATGCATTGTGATAAGTGTGCGCAAAATGTGGAGATTGCAAGCCTGCAGAGCTTCCGCTGTCCGCATTGCGACGAGCCAGTTATGGATATGCGCCAAGGTCGGGAGTTGGAGATCGATTCCATTGAGATTGACGAAGCGGAGAAGAGTGTATGAGCACGCGGATTGTTGAGCTGCGGCAGGGGATCCTGAAGAAGAACGACGAGCTGGCCCGCGGGCTGCGCAGCCAGTTTGAGGTGGCCGGTGTGCTGGTGCTGAACCTTGTCTCCAGCCCTGGAACGGGGAAAACGGAATTCCTGCAGCGTACTCTGCGAGAACTGAGAAACTCGGGTGCGAGGGCTGCGGCGCTGGTTGGAGATCTGGAGACAGACAACGATGCACGGCGGCTTGCGGCCAGCGGTGCTCCGGTGCGCCAGATCAACACGCACGGAATTTGCCATCTGGAAGCTGAGATGGTCTCGAAGCACTTGGAAGGATGGAATCTCGCCGGGCTCGATTATCTGTTCATAGAAAATGTGGGCAATCTGGTTTGCCCGTCCAGTTATGACCTGGGCGAGAAGATTCGGGTAGCGCTGCTCAGCGTGACGGAAGGTGAGGACAAGCCGCTGAAATATCCAACGCTATACAACTCTGCGGATGTTGCGGTGATCACGAAGATGGACATCGCAGAGGCCGTAGGGTTCGAACGTACGGCGGCGCTCAAGAACATCAACGAGATTCGTCCCGGAATCCGCATCTTCGAAACTTCTGCAAAGATGGGCACAGGCATGGCAGAATGGCTTGCATATCTGGCCCAGGCACGACCGAGCCGATAAGGTCTACCCGGAGAAGGAAAATGCGAAAGACAGCAAACTCCGCCACAACCCGACAAAAGCTTGCCGATTCCGCTGAAGGAGTTGATTCTTACTTGGCTCTGGTTCCGGAGCCAGCCCACACCACTTTAAAGAAAGTCCGCACGGCCATTCGATCGGTAGTCCCCGCCGAGGCGACTGAGGGTATCAGCTACGGGATGCCTGCATTTCGCTACAAGGGCGCGCTAGTTGGGTATGCAGCATTCAGAGACCATTGCAGCTTCTTTCCAATGCAGGCTTCCCTGATCGACGAAATGAAGGATGAGCTGAAGAGCTACCGCACCGCGAAAGGGACGCTGCAGTTCTCGCAGGAGAAGCCGCTACCTGTGGCGTTGCTGAAGAAGATGGTGAAGCTGCGTGTTGCTGAGAACGAAATCCGGTCCGCTGCGAAGGGCCGGAAGCGGTCTTGAGGTGATCCAAATCACATCTGGGCATGTTCTCTCGGCGGTATAAGGGGGATGCTATGTGCCTGGCAATTCCTGGAAGAGTGGAACAAATCACGACCGACGGCGGCGTTCGTATGGGCCGCGTGAACTTCGGCGGGGTGGTCAAGAACGTCTGCCTCGACTACGTACCTGAAGTGATCGTGGGCGATTACACCATTGTGCATGTTGGGTTTGCCCTGTCGAAGATTGATGAGCAGAGTGCGCTGGAAACTCTCGATCTGTTTCGCAAGATGGGCGCTCTCGATGAAGAACTCGTGACCGAGGAGGAGGCATTTGCCCGGGCAGCGAATGCTCCGCAGTCGGCATGTCCTGACGGAAGCTGCGAACTGACGGGGAAAGACATCCGAGAGAAGAGCGAATCGGGCCAATGAAATATTTGAATGAATTCCGCAATGGCGAAGTCGCACAGAAAATGGCGCGCGAGATCTGGCAGGTCGCTACGCGGCCGTGGAAGATCATGGAGATCTGCGGCGGGCAGACGCACTCAATCATTCGGAACGGAATTGACCAGATGCTTCCGCCGGGAATTGAGATGATTCATGGGCCGGGGTGCCCGGTGTGCGTGACGCCCCTCTCGCTCATTGACAAAGCTCTGGCGATTGCGGCTGAACCAGGAGTGATCTTCTGCTCGTTCGGCGATATGCTACGCGTGCCCGGGACCGAATCGGATTTGTTTCAGATCAAAGGCCGTGGCGGCGATGTCAGGGTTCTGTATTCGCCCCTGGATGCAGTGGAACTGGCGATCAGGAACCCAGATAAGCAGGTTGTGTTCTTCGGGGTCGGTTTTGAAACCACTGCGCCAGCAAATGCGATGAGTGTGCATCTGGCGAAGCGGCGCGGCGTGAAGAATTTTTCGCTGCTGGTTTCGCACGTACTGGTGCCGCCGGCGATTGAAGCGATTATGAGTTCGCCGGAGAATCACGTTCAGGCCTTTCTTGCGGCAGGACATGTGTGCAGCGTCATGGGGTTCTGGGAATATCCGGCGCTGGCGGACGACTTTGAAATTCCAATTGTGGTTACGGGATTCGAACCGCTGGATCTGCTCGACGGTATTCGGAGGGCAGTTATTCAATTGGAGAAGGGCGAGCACCGGGTCGAGAATGCGTACGAGCGCATCGTGACGTATGCGGGGAATTTCGAAGCGCAGCGACTGTTGGCTGAGATATTCGAGGTGACTGACCGGTCGTGGCGGGGGATTGGAATGATCCCCAAGAGTGGTTGGCGACTGAACGACAGGTACCGGGACTTCGATGCGGAGCAACGATTTCAGATCTCGGGCATTCACACTGAGGAGTCACCGCTCTGTAAAGCAGGCGACGTTCTTCGCGGAGCCATCAAGCCGGCCGGGTGCGGCGCGTTCGGCAAGGAATGCACGCCGCGGCATCCGCTCGGCGCGACGATGGTGTCGAGCGAAGGCGCTTGCGCAGCATACTTCAACTACGGTCGATACCTTTCGGCTGAAGAGCTAGCCAGTGCCGGAGCGGTTCATGCCTGATCATGGCGCGCCGGACTTCTCGAAGTGGAGTTGCCCGTTACCATTGCGGGACTACCCGACGATAGTGATGGGCCATGGCGGCGGAGGGAAGCTGGGCAATGAGCTTGTGGAGTATCTGTTCCTGCCTGCCTTTCACAACCCCGCACTTGAGAGCCTTGGGGATGCAGCGGTGATCGAGCCTGGCCCTGGGCGGCTGGCGATGAGTACGGACTCGTTTGTTGTTCAGCCTTTGTTCTTCCCGGGAGGATCGATCGGAGCTCTGGCGGTGAACGGCACTGTGAATGATCTTGCCGTGTCTGGAGCTGAGCCGATGTTTCTGAGCGCAAGCTTCATTCTTGAAGAGGGATTTCCTCTTTCGCAACTCGCTGCGGTTGTGGATGCGATGGCGGAGGCCGCGGCGAAAGCGGGCGTTCGCATCGTGACCGGAGATACGAAGGTGGTTGAACGCGGCCATGGGGACGGCTGCTACATCAATACCGCGGGTGTGGGCTTGCTTCGGCAGGGGATCAGCGTTGGACCGAACCGCGCACAGGCCGGGGATGTGGTGCTGGTCTCGGGGACAATGGGTGATCACGGGATGGCAATCATGAGCGTGCGGGAGGGGCTGGAGTTCGAGAGCCAGATACGTTCGGATTGTGCAGCGCTGAACGTAATGATTGCCGATGTTCTGGACGCGGTGGGGTCGTCGGTCCATGCGATGCGCGATCCTACGCGCGGCGGACTGGCTTCAACGCTGAACGAGATTGCAACCGCATCGAACGTTGGTATAGATATCGAAGATGCAAAGGTTCCTGTGCGGAGCGAGGTGCAGTCGGCCTGCGAACTGCTGGGACTGGATCCCGTCTACGTGGCGAACGAGGGCAAGGCAGTATTTTTTGTCGCACCTGAGGCCGCAGATCGCGCGCTCGAAGTGTTGCGGGCACATCCTCTTGGTGTGGATGCGGCCCGGATTGGCGTGGTGACGGCGCAGCACCCTCGCATGCTGGTATCGCGGACGGCGATCGGCGGGAATCGTGTGATTGCGACGCAGATTGGCGAACAGCTGCCGAGGATCTGCTGAATTTTAGATTGTGTTTTGTCGTTTCCGATGGCCCGCAGAACTGAGCAGCAAGCAGACAGTCTTCCCTTACTTAACGATGATCGTTATCTTGGCCGTTGAGCGCCCGTACTGGTTAGTGGCATTCAGCGTGTACGTTGTGGTGGCCAAGGGGCTGACGGTGGCGCTAGTGCCGTGGACGCCTCCTATTTTGTCTATGAAATCGTAACTATCGTTTGTAGCTGACCAGTTAAGCGTGACCTGCGCACCGGCGCTGATCGTAGTGCTGCTCGCGGAGAAACTTGAGATTGCTGGAGGGTTTCCGGTAGGCGCGGTTGCGGTGTCGTAGCCGGGCCACGCAGGAGTCATCTGCACGACTTCGAAGTTCGACGACTGGACAGTGTCCAGATTGTCGAGGTCATCATCGTTCCAGCGCGGGTCGGGAACTCCCTGGAAGTAGAAGTAGCTGCCGTTGTCGGCGAGGATCATGCCGTACTTCTTCATCGCGGTGAGGATGACCTGGTTGGCTTTCGAGAAGCCTGAGATGTCGAAAGACGATTTGAGGCGGACGCGCATTCCCATGATGTTGTTTACGCCATAGGTTGTGCCGGCAGCGTGGCTCGCGGGCTGCACGAAGTAGCCGCCGTTGGCGCCGTTCCTGGTCTGCTGCATGGTGAATCGGATGGCGTGGTTGATGGATCCGGCAGCGACTTCATCGTAACGGATCAGGCCGGGGAAGATGGGCAATCCGGCAGCATCGGCAGAGGTCCAGCCCCAGGGGCGCTGCTCGTAGCTTTGCATGTCCCAGATTGTCTCTGACGATGAGTTCCATGCACCGTTGCAGCGGTGGGTATTGAACGTCTCGTAGAGGAAGCAGCTGGCGCGATCGAGGACCAACACATGCGAATCGCCGATGTAGGTGTTCGGCCAGCCGGAACAGTGGGCGGGCGAGCCTTCAATTGGAGCAGAGATGGGGAACGGCGCGGAAGCCACATCGCTTTCATCTGCGTAGTCGAGCACGGAAATGGGGACCACAGGAGTGGTGCTGGAATCGACGACGATGTAGGGAATGCCATAGTTGCCGCCAAAGGTGGACGAGAAGTCGTGGTGGAGGTGTAGCCCGGCAAATCCGGCGGCGGAGGTGATGGCCGAGTTGTTCGGATCGAGGGGTGCGGTGGAGATGTCGGTGTTCCAGGGAGTGGTGGACGGGAAGGGAACGTAGCCGTTCAGATTGGCGTTATTGCCGGTGCTCATCTGGCTGCATGCGGAGGCAACGACAGCGGGGTTGATAGTGAGGTTGAATTTTGCGGTTGCAGTTTGCGGCGGCTGCGAAGAATCACTCACTGCGAAGGAAACCACGGACGTCCCGGCGGTGTTGAGTGCGGGCGTACCGGAGATGGAGCCATTGGAGGAGGTAATGGAGAGTCCTGAAGGGAGGCCGGTGGCGCTGAACGTGTAAGGAGTTGTTCCGCCCTTGGCGGAAATTGAGGCGGTGTATGCGCCTCCAGCGGTTCCGCTGGAGAGATCTGTGGTGCTGATGCTGAGGGCGCTGGGCTGAGGAGGTGGCACGGGGTTATTGGGAGTGGATGGGGTTCGAGTGATGCTGCCGCATCCTGCGAGAAGTGTCGTGCAGATGAGGAAGAAGTATCTGTTCGTACGCATGACGCCCCCTATGTTTCACGCGAGCCGAGCGGGGGGACAGTGCAGATGAGCAGCCGATCGGAGGTCGTGATATGCGGCGCAGTTTGGGGGCAGGATTGATGCAAGTGGTGCAGTGAACCAAGACTCTCGTGGCGGCGAGGATATGAGATCGCCGGACTCGGTACAGGAGAGCTTGGCAGGCCCGGTATTCCGGTTGCGTTGAGTGACTGCTACCAGAATGAGCGGGAGTGAGGGTGTATTCAAGGCATCTGGGTTGATTTTCGCGCAACGGACATTACCGAGGTGCGACGGCAGGACGGGCGAAAGTCAGATTGCGGATTGTTGGCGGCTGAGACGGCACTTTGCGGCAATTTCGGGGCCGTCGCATTCCATTGCATGAATGCGAAGTAGATCAGGAGACCTTTTCGAAAGCGCGCTGGATTCGGTCGGGGATGGAGGCGGGAGCGTCATCAAGGTTATAGCCGATCTCGAGGACAGCGGCGGGCGGATCTGGAAGAGCTTTCAGGGCTTCGAGGGTGGTTGGCCATTCGATGGTGCCATCTCCGGGCCAGACGTGTTCATCGCGGACGCCATGATTGTCGTGAATGTGGAGCTGAGCGATTCGTTTGCCGAAGATGTTAATGGACTCAATAATTCCGGGAGCGATGTGAGCATGGCCGAGGTCGAGGCAGACGTCGATCTGGTCGAGGTGAGCCATATCGAGGATCGTCATGAGGTGCTCGGGAGAGGCAGCGTCGCTGGTAAGGTTCTCCACCAGGACGCGAACCCCCAGAGGTTTGGCAAAGGCCCCGAGGTGCTCGAGCGCTGTAGTAGCGAATTCGAGCAGACGCATGGAGAAGCTGTCGAAGTTCTCGCCGAGGTGAACGACGAGTTTTTGGATCGGGATGTGTTCGGCAACTTCAAGAGCGCGCTTGATCTCGTCCATGGCATCAATGCGGCGCGATTTTTCCGTGTGGACGAGATTGGCTGCGGGAGCACCGGCGCGGCCCATCTCGCGGTCTGGCCAGAGCGGGGCGTGCATGGACCACGGTTGAAGTGGATAGGAGGCGAACCATGCGGCGAGCTCTGAGACGTGCTCTCGGCTGGTGTAGTCGAAGTGCTGACGGGCGGCGAATATCTCCACGCCCTGTGCGCCGCAGCCGGCGGCGATTTCGAGGATTCCGGGGTGCAGCCGTTGTTTAAGGAAAAGATGGGTAGACAGAACGGGCAGCATGCTTGGACGGTTCTCCTCGAAAGCTCTCACAATTGTCTCATCTTGAAACAAGTGGTCGGAGCGCTTGTGGGCAAGGCTTGGAGGTGTGCAGTTGGCTCTCTCCAAGGTTCGGTCTACTCGCGCCGGGTTTGTTTCCTTAGCATCAACATGACGATACTGAAGGCCTTGCGCTACTGAGTTGCTTTGATGATCAGCCCCTCGGCTGGGTCGAGCGTGACACTCCGGGGCACGGCCTGGCCTTCTCGCCCGGGGTTGGTGGAAGCGATGACCACTCCTTCCTCACAGGGGATTTCGCGCAGACCATCTGCGAGATTTAGACAAATGCGGAAGCGATTTCTGGCGTCAGACCGGAGGAATTGGAGAACGCCATCCGCGGCCGACATTTCAGTGAGTGAACCAGACACAAGCACAGGCTGCTGATGGCGAAGTCGAAGCAGCTTTTGATAAAGAGCGAGCATTGAAGTCGAATCCATCTTCGAGGATTTGACGTTTAGGGCTCGATTGAAATCTCCAATGGGTAACCACGGCGTTCCGGAAGTGAATCCGCAATGCGGCGAACTGTCCCAGGGTATCGGGGTTCGTTCAGGATCGCGGCCCATTCCGATGCCGGGCTGCCGCTTCTCTGCGGGATCCTGAACCTGCTCGGCAGGGATAAGTACATCTTGCATGCCGAGCTCTTCACCGTTGTAGATAGTCAACGAGCCGGGTAACGAGAACAGAAGGAGTGCGGCTGCGCGCGCCTTCGGTTGTCCGAGACGCGAGGCGATGCGTGACTTGTCGTGATTGCCGAGGACCCAGTTGGGCCATGCTCCAGCGGGAAGGGCGGACATATAGTCTCTGACAGCGCGCGCCAGTTCATCGGGAGTCCAGGCACATTGCAGAAGCTGGAAATTGAACGGGAGGTTCGCACCTCGAAGCTCCTGCCCGTAGTAGCTCATCAATCGAGGAATAGGTAGATAGATTTCTCCGATCAGAACGCGATCTCGAAATTCTTCGAGTACGCCGCGCATCTCGCCTACGAGCGGGTGGATCTCCGGCCGGTCTGCGTCGTAGATGGGCAGATACTGCGCGCGAGAGCCCTGGCCTGCGGTATAGGCGGGATTCGGCGGGTTATCGCGAAATTGGTCGTCTTTGATCATCAGCCACATGACGTCAACGCGGAAGCCGTCGACACCTTTGCGCAGCCAGAAAAGAAGAGCGTCGAACATGGCTGCTTTTACGGCCGGGTTGCGCCAGTTCAAGTCAGGCTGTTCTTTCAGGAATTCGTGGAGGTAATACTGGCGGGACTTCCCGTCGAACTCCCACGCGGATCCACCGAAGTGACTTTGCCAGTTGTTGGGCTGATCGCGCCAGATGTACCAACCGCGTTTTGGATTGTCGCGGGAAGACCGGCTCTCAAGAAACCAGGGGTGCTGATCGGAGGTGTGATTGGGGACGAAGTCCAGAATGAGGCGGAGGCCGAGTCGGTGCGCGTCCTCGAGGAGTCGATCGAAGTCTTGCATAGTGCCGAAGATTGGATCGATGCCGCAGTAATCGGCGACATCGTATCCGAAGTCGGCCATTGGAGAGGGATAAATGGGAGAGATCCAGATTGCGTCAATGCCAAGCTCGACAAGATAATCGAGCCGGTTGCGAATGCCGTTCAAATCGCCGATGCCGTCGCCGTTACTATCCTGAAACGAGCGCGGGTAGACCTGATAGACGACAGCGTGCTTCCACCAACTCAAATCCTGCATCCCACCTATTACTCTCCCGCAGTTTTCAGCGGACAGCAAGAGCCATGATTAACGATCTCTGGTACAAGAACGCAATCTTCTACTGTCTTTCTGTCGCCACATATATGGATGCGAATGGCGATGGTGTCGGTGACTTCCGAGGGCTTTTGCGAAGGCTCGATTATCTGCAAGGCATGGGTGTGACGGCGTTGTGGCTGATGCCGTTTCAGTGTTCGCCCGGTCGTGACAACGGCTACGACGTGAGCGACTACTATACGGTCGATCCTCGCTATGGGACGCTTGGCGACTTCGTCGAGTTCACGCATGGATGCAAGCAGCGCGGGATGCGCGTCATTATCGATCTCGTGGTCAACCATACGTCTGATGAGCATCCATGGTTCAAGGAGGCGTGCGCCGATCCGCAATCGAAATACCGCGAGTGGTATGTTTGGTCTACAAAGAAGCCGAAAGATGCGAACACGGGCATGGTGTTCCCGGGCGTTCAGAAGACTACGTGGTCGTATGAGAAGACGGCGCGACGGTGGTACTTCCATCGTTTTTACGACTTTCAGCCAGACCTGAACACGACGCATCCGGATGTGCAGGCCGAAATCCTGAAGATCATGGGATTTTGGCTCCAACTCGGCGTGGACGGCTTTCGCATGGATGCTGTCCCATTCGTCATCGGGCAAAAGGGACCGGACTTAAAACGTCCCATTGAGCATTACGAGATGCTGCGCGCGTTCACGGAATTCCTCTCATGGCGAAAGAGCGGGGCGATGATCCTGGGCGAAGCCAATGTCACGCCGAAGCATGACGTGCAGTACTTTGGGGATGCTGGCGAACGGCTGCAGATGGTCTTCAACTTCGATGTAAATCAGCATCTGTTTTACGCTCTTGCGTCCGGGGACTGCGCACCGCTGATCAAGGCAATGGAAGAAACGCGTTCTCGGCCTGCATCGGCGCAATGGGGACATTTTCTGCGCAATCACGATGAGCTTGATCTGGGTAGGCTGACCAGTTCGCAGCGCCAGAAGGTTTTCGATGCTTTTGGCCCCGACAAAGAGATGCAGCTGTATAACCGGGGTATCCGGCGCAGGCTGGCGCCGATGCTGCAGGGCGATCGCCGCCGGCTTGAGCTTGCATACAGCCTGATGCTTACGCTTCCCGGCACGCCATTGATTCGCTATGGTGACGAGATCGGCATGGGCGACGATCTGCGCCTTCCGGAGCGCCAGTGCGCCCGAACGCCCATGCAGTGGTCGAAGGAGCCGCAAGCGGGTTTTACGAAAAGTTCGAAGCCGGTTGTGCCGGTGATCAGCGAAGGCGCGTACGGATTTGAGCACGTGAATGTAGCTGCCCAGCGTCGAGATCCCAACTCAATGCTCAACTGGATGGAACGCATGATCCGAATGCGGAAAGAAGTGCCGGAGATTGGATGGGGAGATTTCAAATTCCTCAACGTGAAGACGGATCAGGTGCTGCCGATGCGTTACGAGTGGCGTAACAACTCGGTGGTGTTACTGCATAACCTCTGCGCGGAACCTGTTGAAGTGCAGCTGCGGCTCGGCTGGAGTAACTCCGGTGATCAGGGACTGGTAAATCTGCTTTCCGAGGATCACAGCATGGGCGCCGCGAACGGAACTCACCGCATTTTGCTTGAGCCATACGGATATCGGTGGTATCGGGTGGGCGGCCTGGATTACCTGCTGAAGCGGTCAGAAGCGTGACCGGAAGCGTGTTGATCATCCAAAGGCCGAGTGGTCATTGTAGAGATTGTCGAAGAGCTTGAGAGTGACGCCGTAACACTCGCAGGCGGTGTCGGCGAGGCGGTCGCGGTGGAGGATCCGAATGTGACCTCTGCGGTATTCGATGAGGCCGGCACGTTGAAGGCTGCTGGCGGAAATGGTGACTGTCGAGCGTCTTGCCCCGAGCATCTGCTGAGGAATTCTTGCGTGAGCGGCAGGTCTGAGTCGTGAACACGGTCTTGAACCATGAGCAGCCAGCGGGCAAGCCGCTCGATGGCGTCGTGCTGTCCGTTGCAGGCGATCAGCTGGTTTGAGATCAGGTTTTGATATTGGATCAGCCGCAGAACAAGGCGACGCATCAGTGCGTCCTCCTCGAAAAGCTGGCTGAACTCCGCAATGGGCATGCGAAGGGCGCTGCCGGGGACCTGCATCATGCAGTCGCGCGGTGGCAGCTCTGGTCCGAGAAGGTGGATAGCCTCGGGGCAGCCCTCATACCCACTCATCGCGACCTCTACCTGAATGCCTTCATCAAGAAGAGCGATGAGTGACGATAAGCCGGAAGTCAGAAAGTTCACATAGCGTGGCCGTTTGCCGATACGAAACAGGTTTGCCTTGAAGGGGAGAGACACGGCTTCGAATCGCGACAGGATCGTGGGTCCCGCTTGTTTCGTGTATGCGTCCAGAAGGCGGTTAGTGAGTGCCTGGGCCATGTGAACCTCGCTGATGAGTGACTCGCACCCGTAATGGAGACTGATTTCCCTTTTGATCAAATCAGATGGGTCGCAGCTCTGTTCGATACCGTACGGACGGGGATGGCTGCTTGCTGATGTTCAGGAGATTGTTGCTGGATCTGTGCGATATCGTACCGACGCAAACGGCGAAGTTGGTTAGGTTTGTTAAGGTTCACCATTCTGGGCCGGTTTTCGCAGACCCGTTTTCGGTTGCGGAGGTCGTCACTCCTTCAGATCGGGGCTTTATCGAATGTGCGGATGCAAGTTGTTGTGTGTTGGCAGCGATGTGCAACTCGTTGAAGCAAGAGTGCAAATTCTCTCTGTTCATTTCTCTGCAAGGGCGGTAAACAGTGCGGGTGGCCTGAAAACGCTGGGAGAGGAATTTGACGTTGTTCTGCTTTGTCACTCTCTTGAAGGGGAGGAGCGGAGTGCCGCCACTCACTATGTACGGAAACGCTGGCCGAGCGCCAAACTGCTTCAGATTGTTAAAGCCGGACGTACCCAGGAATCGGACGGGGCAGACGCTGAAGTGGGCGGGATTGCCGGGCCACGTGCGCTGTTGCGCTCAGTAGAGGAACTGCTGAGCAGGAAGCCTGATCATGCTCTTCGCAAGTGCGGGTTAAGAACGACGAAACTGCCAGAGCGGCGGACAATCAAAACCGGCGAGCGAACATGCTCGCAGATGAACTGGGTCCAGCGTGCCACCGATCGAATTGCACACTGCAATGCCCTGCTTGG
>Ga0105240_10008890_pt1 | contig 14296 bp, 14 predicted proteins | sample KBSC54metaG_FD_80426 | JGI IMG/M metagenome (GOLD analysis project Ga0105240, IMG submission 80426) | Corn rhizosphere microbial communities from Kellogg Biological Station, Michigan, USA - KBS C5-4 metaG | ecosystem: Host-associated > Plants > Roots > Rhizosphere > Soil | place: Michigan, USA... | reverse complement strand
ACAGATGAAGTATGCGTACGCAGGGCAATGTCATCCTTACCATTGTTCTTTTTAATGAAGAATGTGTCCTGCATATCACGTGCGGGGTGCTCTTCAGGGAAGTTTAATGCTGAGAAGTTATGCCAGTCGTCTTCTATCTCCGGCCCTTCAGCAACCACGAAACCAAGGCGTTTAAAAATATCGATGATCTCGATCCTGGTTAATGATAACGGATGACGTGAGCCGACTTCAAAGCCTTCGCCAGGTAGGGTAAGATCAAGTTCTGAGCCGTGAGTTTTATCTCCTGAGTCGAAAGATTCTTTTAGCTCAGTATATTTCGCCTCTGCTAATTGTTTAAACTGGTTCAGCACCTTGCCATAAGTACGCTTTTCTTCCGGTCCAACAGTCTTAAACTGATCGAACAGGTCTTTAATAATGCCTTTGGTCCCTAAAAATTTAATGCGGAAAGTTTCCAGTTCCGCAGCATTGGCCGGTGAAAAAGCGTTGATCTCGGCGGTATATTGATCTATTTGTTCTTGCATTATAAAGCCCTCAAAAATTGTTCGGCTGTTAAAACCGGTATAGTAGATTGTTTATAGTCTTTTATGTTTCGGGTGATGATAACATCGGCGTTAGCACTTATCGCTGAATAGTATTGCACTGCGTCTTCAAAATCAGTGAAATTGCTTTTTAATGCTAAATCGATTTCTTTTTCTCCTACTTTGATTAAAAAGATAATTGATCTCAAATGCTTTAGCAAAAACAATGCGTTGGGGCGATCAAATTTGTTGAGGAAATAATGCACATTCATGAATGCAACGGACGATGTCATACCCTCAATAGTATTTTGATAAGCCAAAGTGAACAGATTCAAGGCTTGTGTATCAAAACCAGGCCTTTTTAACAATCCATCCAATATTACATCACTGTCGATAAATACTTTTTTCACAAGCCGTATTTTTCGTCCAGGTGTTTATGGTATTCCGCTTTATGATCAAAGTCCGGTACTGGATCCCCTGAAATGGTTAAATTTTGTATCCACTCAGGTAATTCTTCCTTTGCTTTCATCCTGAATGGTTCTTTCTCACTCTCCACCTCTTTCTTGAAAAAGCTTTCTGCAAGTTTGGAAATACTAGTATTCCGCTTCTTGGCCACCTGTTTTATCTGTTCGATCAGACCCGGTTCGATATTTAACGTCAATTTCATGGCTATTGCACTTATACGTACAAATATAAATAATTTATACGTATAATTTTATTTGATCACGCCCAGCTCTTTACCCACTTTGGTAAATGCGGCTATAGCTTTATCCAAATGTTCCTGCTCATGTGCGGCCGATATCTGCACCCTGATGCGTGCCTTACCCTGCGGAACAACCGGGTAATAAAAACCGATCACATAAATTCCTTCTTCCAGCATTTTTGCAGCAAAGTCCTGCGATAGTTTCGCATCATATAACATTACCGGCACAATTGGATGCACGCCTGGTCTGATATCAAAGCCTGCTTCAGTCATTTTGCTGCGGAAGTATTGGGTGTTTCTTTCCAGTTTATCGCGTAGTTCTGTTGTTTCACTCAATAAATTCAAAACGGCGATAGATGCCCCGGTGATAGAAGGCGCCAATGTATTCGAGAACAAATATGGTCTTGAACGCTGTCTCAGCATATCGATGATCTCCTTACGACCCGAAGTAAAGCCACCCGACGCGCCGCCCAGCGCTTTGCCTAAAGTACCGGTGATAATATCGATCTTACCCATTACATTATGGTGCTCGTGCGTACCGCGACCGGTTTTGCCCATAAAGCCCGAACAATGACTCTCATCGATCATCACCAGCGAATTATATTTCTCCGCCAGCTCGCATATCTTATCCAACTGTGCTATAGTACCGTCCATGCTGAATGCGCCATCAGTTACAATAATGCGGTGACGGCAGCTTTGAGTGGCTTTCAGTTTTTCTTCAAGGTCGGCCATGTCATCGTGTTTGTAACGTTGGCGCTGGGCCTTGCATAAACGTACGCCATCGATGATCGAAGCATGGTTTAATTCATCCGATATGATCGCATCCTGCTCATTAAATAATGGCTCGAATACGCCGCCATTGGCATCAAAAGCTGCCGCGTATAAAATGGTATCTTCAGTGCCCAAAAACTCTGCTATTTTAGCTTCCAGCTGTTTATGTATATCCTGCGTACCGCAAATAAATCGTACCGACGACATGCCATAACCATGCGTGTCCAATGTTTCTTTGGCAGCTTGTACCACTTTAGGGTGACTGGATAAGCCCAGGTAATTGTTTGCGCAAAAGTTGATCACTTCCTTACCACCCTGCACCGAAATGTCGGCGCCTTGTGGTGAGGTAATAATGCGTTCTCTTTTATACAATCCGGCTTCTTCAATAGCGGCGAGTTCCTGTTCCAGCACAGGTTTCAGGGTAGTGTACATAGTGTGTAATTATTGAGGCTGTAAAATTAAGCATTTGTGTTGCAATATTTAGCAGGGTCCGCAAACGCTTGCGCTCACGCTCACAACGCCGTGAACGCTCGTGAACACTTTTATTTACTCAATACCAATAGTTTGCAGTTTTGGGAATGTGATGAGAAATTCCGGGCATCTTTTTTTTTAAAAATATAGCACGCATTTGCCGAAACAATTACCCCTCCCGATAGTTATCGGGGAATACGCAAAGGCATTTGGCCACTAACCCGGGTTCAAAAATTAATTTGATTTTTTGTATTATCGCAACGCCAAACTTTATGAAAACCCTAAAGCTTATTGTTGTTTGTATAATAATCATTTTTGTCCGATCCCCCGCCCGTGCACAATCGCTGCCGGAAGGTACCACCGCTATCGAGGATTATTACCGGCGGGCACAATTATCCAGTGCCGCTGATACCAATGTCTCCTTTACCATTCGCCCGCTTTTTCCAAATCAAATTAATACTAACTACATACAAAGTAGCTCTGACAGCCTCCCGGGAAAGTATAAACTCCTCAGCTTAAAAAACTTATATCAAAGCAGCGATAAAAAGTTTCAATTAAGCCTTTTGCCATTTAACGTTGAAACCCAGTTTACTTCGCATCATCCTTATGGCTGGAACGATGGCGCAATGATCCCAGCAAAAGGAGCGGAGGCATTCGTCAGCGCGGGTATTTTTATGTGTTACGGCCCGTTAACAATCCAACTAAAACCAGAGTTTATAACGGTTCAAAATTCTGAGTTCGATACCTTCAATAAAAATTCATCCGCCAATGCCTTGGTGCGTTACTACAGCATTTACAACAATATCGATTTGCCCGCCAGGTTTGGTACCGGACCTTATACCAAAATATATTGGGGACAATCCAGCGTACGGTTAAATTACAAGGCAGTATCATTTGGGCTATCTACAGAAAATTTATGGTGGGGCCCGGGTATCCGGAACTCCTTATTGATGAGCAACACTGCCCCTGGTTTTCCGCACCTCACACTAAATACCCGGCATCCTGTGCAAACGCCTATTGGCTCTTTTGAAGCGCAGGTTATTGCCGGCAACCTGGATGCTTCAGGGTATTCGCCTTTAGAACAGGATAATATTTACCACGGCGCCAATTTATATGTTCGCAAGCCTAATAATTGGCGCTATATAAATGGAATAATTGCAACATGGCAACCTAAATGGATACCGGGCTTATTCCTTGGCGCTGATCATAGTTCCGTGTATTATTTAAAAAGCCTCGATGTTTTTAATGATTTCATCCCGCTGTTTCCTTCAGACGTTTCGGATGGCAGGTCCATCCGGTTAACCTCCGTTTTTATGCGCTGGCTCTGGACGCAGGAACACGCTGAAATATATTTTGAATGGGGGCAGTATAACAATACTTCCGGCGTTTTGCAGGAATCGTTAGCGCCCAACGCCCAGCGCGCCTATGTTTTCGGTATCCGGAAATTGCTGCCTTTCGGTTCGTCAAAAGACGAAAATATCCTGCTGGGCATCGAAGCTACCCAGCTCCAGACAAACTCCTACGCCAATATCTTCACCGGCGACGAATGGTATACCAACCGTTATGTAAGGCAAGGCTATACTTACCAGGGCCAGGAGCTGGGCGCAGGCATTGGCCCCGGAGGTAATTTACAAACCGTAGATGTTAGCTGGGTAAAGGGGCTGAAAAAACTGGGACTCCAATTGGAGCGCTATGCCCATAATAACGACCTGTATTACCTGACCTATACCAACACCCGCGATTTCAGAAGGCATTGGGTTGATCTGAGCATGGCCGCCATCGGCGAATGGAATTATAAAAACTTAATTTTTAACGCGAAAATTCAGGCTATTAAATCATTCAATTATCAATGGTATTTACCGGTTGATTCGACAAAGCCAACAAATTCGGTCACTGTGAGTGGGGTAGATGCGTTTAATTTACAGGTACAGGCCGGGGCCACTTATTTATTTTAACCGCTTTATTTTGATGAAGAGGATACTAGTTTTATTAACCATCATAGCTGCATTAATTTATGCTTTCCCAGGGAACGTAAAGGCACAGTCGCTGCCGGTAACATCGCATGTGCTGAATGATTATTACAGGACAATGCAGCTGGCAGGGAAGGTTGATTCAAATATATCTTTTACCGTCCGCCCGCTGTCCGCTTTTGCTTTAAAAACAACAAACATTTTTGATCCCGATAGCGCATCAGAGTCCGGCCATTGGGTTAAAACGAAGCAGGTTGTATTTGGCAACGGTCGCGGACGATTCAGCATATTGCCTTTAACCTGGCAGCAACAGTTTAACTCCGATCACCCTTATGGCTGGAACGATGGTGCGATGATCCCCGCTAAAGGTTATCAAACGCTTATCAGCGGTGGTTTTTATCTGAAGTACGGTAAGCTTAGCATCCAGTTTCAGCCCGAGTTCGTTTACGCAGCCAACCCGGCATTCAATGGTTTTGCCTCCGGTCATTCAGATGCCGAACTGACCCAATATTACACCTATCATAATTTAATAGACAATCCTGAACGCTTTGGAAATGGGCCCTACACTAAAATGTTCTGGGGACAAAGCAATATCAGTTTAACGTTCGGCTCAATTGCTGTCGGGTTATCCAATGAAAACTTATGGTGGGGACCGGGCATCAGGAATTCTTTAATATTAAGCGATAACGCCCCCGGGTTTAAACATTTTACTATTAACACCGTGCGCCCGGTAAAATCCCCTATCGGGTATTTTGAAGGACAAATCATAGCCGGTCGGTTGGATGGCACCAGCTATTCGCCACTTCCAGTTACCGGACTGTCTGATGGTACAAATCTGTTCACCCCCAAAGACCCCGACTGGCGGTATTTCACCGGGCTCAACATCAACTATCACCCCAAATGGATACCCGGGTTAACGCTCGGCCTCACCCGGACATTTGACGCATATCACAACGACATTAAGGGATTTAGCGGGTATGTTCCCTTTTTCACGCCATATTCAAAAGCGTCCACATTCCAGGGTACTGGCGACCGCTTCCCGCGCGACCAGTACACTTCATTTTATGCCCGCTGGTTGTTCAAAAAAGTACAGGCCGAACTCTATTTTGAATACGGTTTGAACGACAATTTATATAACCTGCGCGACTTTGTCGGCTCGCCCGATCATTCAAGGGCTTATATATTTGGTTTGCGGAAGTTGTTCCCTGTAAATGGCTCGCCCGACCAGCATATTCTATTTAGCGCCGAGATCACCCAGCTTTCCCAATCGCCCGACAGGCTGGTGCGCAACGCCAACGGATGGTATATCCACAGCGAAGTAACCCAGGGCCAAACCAATCAGGGGCAGGTGCTTGGCGCCGGAACAGGCTCCGGGGGTAATCTGCAATCGGTAGAAATAAGCTGGATATCCGGGTTAAAGAAACTAGGCATCTCCCTCGAGCGCTATGAGCACGACGTTGACTTTTACCAGAACTATTTCCCCGACATGAACGGCAACAGTCGTAAATGGGTCGATTTTGCCCTCGGTCTGCAAGGCAACTGGGGCTACAAAAACATCATATTCAACGCCAAACTACAAACCATCAAATCCTTTAACTACGAATGGATATTAAACAATTATGTCCCCAGCCAATATTATGTACCGAATAATACGGTGTATAATCTTCACGCGGAGTTAGGGGCAATGTTTAGGTTTTGATGTCCTCTGCCCCGAATTACTCTCCACGCGTCATTGCGAGGAACGAAGCAAACTCCGAACTATACAGAGCAAATATGCAAAGGCTGCATATTGTCTGAACTATGATTTACAAAATTATGTCATTGCGAGGATACGAAGCAATCGCATACTGTACAGAGCCGCCTTGCTCACGGTCTGAACCATGATTTATAAGATTTAAAGATTACCTTGATTACTGCAAACTGCCTACTCAAAACTGCCAACTGAATCCGGGCGTTTCCCGCTGATAGAAGCGGGCCGGGTCATCTGCTCATACTACACAGGCGTTAGTCACATGGCCGGTATCCGCTACTACCCCTAACGCGGATTTCGTTTCATGGCGGGGTTACAAAACGATATAAACGGGTGTTACACTGAGCTTAGTCGAAGTGTGGTGCGCAAAGGCCCTTACTTCATATTGTCTGAACCATGATTTACTTGATTAAATGATTTTTGGAGCTTTTTGTGGAGAACGATGTGATTTTTATGTCCGACAGAACATGGTACTATTAAGTTTCTATTTGTTATTTTACGTAAAATAAAATAATGGCAATAATACGTCCACGTTTAAATGATTTTTATCACGTTCCTATTACCCAAGAAGAAGTGGACTTTGCTATTCCCTTTTTGGATGAAGATATTCCATTATACGTTGACCCATTTTTATTATGGAAGTCGCCATCTATGCAAGACAATTCGTTACACCTATCCATAACAAATTGCTTTAATTATTTAGGCTATCTTTTAAATAAAGATAAAGAATCTGACGCAATAGCTATGCTAATACACGCTTCTGAATGCGATGAAGTCGGATTGGGAAACTCAAAAGCCAAAACTGGAAAACGGATAGGAGAAAAAATGGCACAAGCCATTTTAAATACTTTTAAAACCATACCGCAAATAAATAAATCAGGTTTTACTCATTTTGAGGAAATCCAATTATTAGTTGACAATTTTTCGAAGGATAGGGTCAGTGACATTGCATGCAATTTTATACAATCTTTCTTAATAGACTTTACAATTGAACAGTGTGAGAAATATGGAATACCAATTGAAAAGACAACACTCTCAAATGTATATGATTTAAAAAGCAATAAATTCAAAACGGAAAATACCCATCTTCCAGTAAATCCTGTCAATCAAAAGCCATTGCTTTTAGTGCCCAAAAGGTGGTTGCGCTCCATCCCATGGATTAATTCAGATGATTATTTTCATAGTTTTTATGTTTCGAAAATACACATCGACGGAGCAGATTTTCCTGACCGAGTAAAGTTATTAAGTTTTAACCGCGATAATTATGATATCGTAAAAGCTTATACTTCCATAAAAGAAAAGCAGTTTGAAAATTGCAAAAACGATCCATTATTTACCCAAATTCCAGTTACTTCCGCAAAAGGTAAAATGAGTGCAATTACTCGATTACCAACAGGAAAAACAGATAATGCAGATAGGAAATATGAAGATAATGTTTGTCAATTAATGAGTTCGCTGGTTTACCCGCACTTAGATTTTGCAGAGGAACAAAGCCGAACCGATTCAGGAGTTTTGATAAGGGATCTGATTTTTTATAATAACAAATCGTATGATTTTTTAAACGAGATTTACAATAACTATGATTGCAAACAGATTGTGATGGAATTAAAAAATGTACACGAAGTTAACCGTGAGCATATATTTCAACTTAATCGGTATTTAAATGATCAATTTGGTAGATTTGGCATTCTTATCACAAGAAACCCACCCTTAAAAAGCATTTTTAAAAACACCATAGATTTGTGGTCTGGTCAAAGGCGTTGCATTTTAATACTTGATGATAGTGATTTAAGGTTGATGACACAAGTCTTTGAAAGTAAACAGAGATATCCTATCGAGATTATAAAAAAGAAGTATGTAGAATTTACAAGGGCATGTCCATCATAATATAATAAGAATTATGACAGAAGAAGAGATTAATAAATTTGAAAAAATACAAGGGCAAATTAAAGGATTGTATAACGAAATTGGCACTCTTTCAAAAAAGAATCCAAATGATGCACTTAACAAATTTAAACTAAAATTCATAAATCAATTGTTAGTTTTATCTAATGCTTTTCTAATTGGCGACTATAAACCATTAGAAGGGTTTGAACAATTTGAAGATGACGACTTGCCTACTGCTAGTGATGTGACAGTAATTCTCGAACAATATTTAAATTGTTTTGAGAAACTTCGATCGGATAATATATACCAGGAACGCACAAGAGCGTGGCACTGGCTTGTTAATGGGAAACCCTCTGAAATAAGAACAACCACACCAGAAAAATTAAGGGAAAAATAATGGCAAAAACAGCAAAACAAAATTTACCCACTAGAAATCAAGTTAATAAATTTAGTATGTTGAAAGATTTATTGGCTTCGATCTATTTGGAAATGAAAGAATTTTCGAAAAAGAAACCTGATGAACCTTTAAACAAGTTTAAAGTAAAAAACATAAATAGAGTATTGGAGCCTATAAAGGAAATACTATTGCATCAACCAACGATAGAATTTTTAGACTTATTAGACGAGGATACTCTTCCATCAAACAGTGACGCTATATTAGTAATTGGCCAGTTCACTGCGGCTATGGAGCGCTTTTATAACAAATATCATTATTATAGCCAAGCCGAATCAAAAAATAGATGGTCTACAGTCGAAAATCCCATAGAAAATTGACCTCCGCTGACATAAGTTTCTAACTTCCAGTGATTTGTATAGTTTGGAGATTGCTTCGCATTCTCGCAAAGACGGGCGTAAAGAATCATAGTAATCCTTCAATCAAGCAAATCATGGTTCAGACAATATGCAGTAAGGCCTTTGCGCACCATACTTCGAGAACCTCAGCATGACACCTTTTTTATTATGGTTCAAACGCGTTAAGGATTGCAACGGATACCGGCCCAGTGCCTAAGGCCTCGCAGGCGTATGAGTGGAAAGCCTGACCCGCTTCTACCAGCGGGGAACGCCCGGATTCAGTTGGCAGTTTTTAGTTGGCAGTTTGCAGAACCGTTATTCTGGGAAATTCAGGTTCAGAAGACATGTAGTAAAGGCCTTTGCGCGCCGCACTTCGAGAGCCTCAGTGTGACACCCCCTTTTTGGGTTTTGTAAAATCTGTGAAATCCAATAATCACTTGAATCAGTGATTCAGACAAGTTAATGCAGCCACGCCTCTCACACATACTCCAAATACCCCGTGCGGAATTGGAAATTATCCTTTACAGTTTCTTCGCCCAAAGCTCCTGTAAGTTCCTTTTTCATGTGTTCGGTAAAACTGCTGCAACAGCATAAAATGGTGATCTGTTTTCCGGCATTTGTTATGAAGACTGGTAGGTTAGTTTTGGGGCAAACTTGATGGATAACATCTATTTGCAGGTCAGTGATTTCCATGGGGTCTGTGAATGTTTTTCAATTAATAATACATACTGATTATCAATTTGTTTTTCACAATAACTACACACGCGCCCGTTCAAGCGTGCCGCTTGAATGCTGAAAATTTAAGCGTCCACGCTTAAGAATTGATGTTGGCGTAGAGGGAAAATGCCCCGATTGGGCTTTCCGTTCCATTGACTTGCATAGTTTGGGGATTGCTTTCCCGAAATGAATTCGGGACAGGCAGTTCCTCGCAATGACGTGGTGGAGAGGGGTTCAAACAATATGCAGGATAATTCCCTTCGCGCTGCACTTCGACTGAGCTCAGTGTGACACCCTTTGTTTATGTGTACTTTTATAGAACAACGGAATCCACTAATCATTCAAATCAACGGTTCCCGGCATAGATTATACACCCAAGTCCTGCCACAAAAAACAGGAACATAGCGAACAGCGCGAGGTTGATACTTTTGGGAGCTTTGACAAATTCGCGCCAGATGAATACGCCCCAGAGGGCAGCAATGAGGGTAGCACCTTGCCCCAGACCGTAGGAGATGGCCGGACCTGCTTTGCCTGCGGCAATGAGGTTGAGTGAGTTACCCAGTCCCCAGATCAACCCGCCCAGAACGCCTACCAGGTGTGTGGGCATCCGGGTTGCAAAATACTGCCTGTAATTTACCGGCGGACCGTCAATCGGCTTTTTCATCAGCAGGGTATTAAACAGGAAGTTGGATATAAAAATGCCGACCGAGAAAATAAACACGGCGGTATAAGGCGTCATCTTTCCGGCTGCAGGGTGAACAAAGTCCTGCAGATCCATGGCGGCGGCGATAAAGCGGTAGAAAAATGACATGAGCAGTCCGGCCACCAGCGACAGCAATACCCCGCGTGCCGATACCTTTTTACCCTCGCGACTGGTGCGCAGGTAAGCCAGCGCATTGAGCAAAATAGCCACCATCACAAAAGCCACACCGATGAACAGGAACACCGGGTCGCCCTTTTGCTCAGCAAAATAATTGACAAGTACGCCTAATATCAGCGCCAGGCCGATCCCCACCGGGAAGGCCACCGACATGCCCGCAATGGCAATAGCCGCCGAGAACAGGATATTGGCCGCATTAAAAACCACCCCGCCTATAAATGCGCTCAGGATATTTGAACTGCTGGCCTGTTGCAGGTCGGTGGTGAAGCCGCGCCCTTCGGTACCCATACTGCCCAAAGTAAAGGCGGAGATCAGAGAGAACAGCAGGATGCCGATCACATAATCCCAATAAAACAGCTCAAAGCGGAGGGTTTTGCCGGCCAGTTTCTGTGTGTTGGCCCATGAGCCCCAGCACAGCATGGTTACTATGCAGAACAAAATGGCCAGCGGGTAAGTGTGTACTATAAACATATTTCAGGAATTAGGTTGGTTCAAAATTTTACCCTCTCTGTCGTTGCTTCGCTCGACATCTCTCCCTAAATTTAGGGAGAGAAAGGTTTTTTGTTTAATTAATTTCATGACGATAAGGTGCGGCTGCCTGTGCACCCAGCCGTGTTACGCTAATGGCTGCTGCCCGGCATCCAAAGTTTACAGCATCAGGCAATGTCCATCCTTCGGCCAGTGCAACGGCCAATGCGCCGTTAAATACATCGCCCGCCGCCGTTGTATCAACTGCTTTAACAACAGGTGAGGGGATAAGCACTTCCATATCGGCATTGCTGATAAAAGCACCCTTTGCACCCAGGGTAATAATAACCGTGTCGACGCCCTTGCTTCTTAACGCCATTGCCGCAGCTTTGGCGCTTTCTATATCTGTAACACGGATGCCGGACAGCATTTCGGCCTCGGTTTCGTTTGGTGTGATGATGCTGATATGCTGAAACAGCGCATCAGGAAGCGGGCAGGCAGGAGCGGGGTTCAGGATCATTTTCGTGCCATTGATCGCAGCTATTTCTGCGGCATATAACACGGTATCCAATGGAATCTCCAGCTGCATCAGTAATATCGCGGCGTTTTTTATCACAGCAGTTGCCGGTTCGATGTCGGCAGGGTTTAGTGTTGCATTTGCACCGGAAGCCACCACAATGGTATTCTCGGCATTCTTGTCAATAGTGATCAGCGCCACGCCCGAGGGATTAACCGGATCGGTAAGCAAAAAGTCGGTATTGATGCCTTCTTCTTTAAATAGCTGTGCGGAACGTTCGCCAAAAATATCGTTGCCGATTTTGGCAATGAAGGTGACGTTGCCGCCCAATCTTTGAGCTGCCACGGCCTGGTTAGCGCCTTTGCCGCCGGGGTTCATAAAGAAATTACCGCCCAGAATGGTCTCACCCGGTGCAGGCAAATGTTCGGACATGATGACCATATCGGTATTGGTGCTGCCGATAACTACAATGGAAGAAGGGTTCATAATTTATTTAAATATAGAAATTAGTGACCGGAGATCAGCGATTAGTTGCGAATCTTATTACCGATGCAATTTGTGTCATTCTTTATTCAAAATCCGTGGTTTTATCACTCCGCGCGTTGTATGCTTACCTGTTGTTCTTAATTTAGTATTTATAACAACATCAGAACCTATGAAAAAAATAGCAGTATATGGATTCGGCCGTATCGGTCGCCAGTTTTTGCGTATCAGTCTTGACAGGAAGCTTTCTGTGCCAACGGCGGTTGCCGATATAAAAGATGTAAAAACGCTTTCAGCATTATTCAGCGTAGATACTAATTATGGACGATGGCAGGGGAATGCGGGTACCAATGAGCAGGGTTTTGTTCTGGACGATCAGGAGATCCGTTATATAAACTCTTTAAGCGGGATCCCTAACTGGGGAGAATTGGGTGTAGAGCTGGTTGTTGATTGTTCGGGCCGGGGGACTAAACGTGAAGGTGCCCAAGCTCATTTAGACAAGGGCGCAAAGCATGTTTTGGTGAGTGCGCCCAGCAAAACGCTGGAGGATTGCGATGCCGTACTGCTAAAAGGAATAAACCTGGACGATTTTGACCCGCAAAAGCATTTTATCGTAAGTATGGGCAGTTGCACTACCAACGCGCTGGCGGCCCCGATAAAGGTTATCCGCGAGGCGTTTGGTATTGAGTATGGCTTGTTTTCTACCGTTCACTCTTACACCAATTCGCAATCTTTAACAGACCAGCCAATGGCCGACCGCCGGGACTCCTGGGCGGCTGCTGAAAATATTATCCCTTCCTCATCAGGTGCAGCGAAAGCTTTGAAATTTATTTGGAACGATCTGAAAGTGACAGGAAAAGCATACCGCGTTCCAACAAGGACCGGCAGTATTGCAGAACTTAATTTGGTTACTACAAAATCCTGCTCAGCCGAAGAAGTTAATGAAGCATTTAGAAAAGCTGCCCGCGGAGAACTTTTAGGTGTAATGGATGTGCTGGAAGATGAGTGGACCTCGGCAAGGATAGTGAGTGATCCGCATTCGTCGTTGATGGATATGAAGCTTACTACCCGGCAGGAAGGCCTGCTTTCGGTGGCATCATGGTATGATAATGAATGGGGTTTCAGCAGCAGACTGGCGGAAGTTGCAGCTTACATAGCAGAAAGGATATAGCCTGAACCTACTAAAGGTGGTACAGGAACGGATAAAAACTAAATCTGCTTTTAGTTAGCGGAATACCAGGCCGCAGTGTAATCCTTGTTTTCGTACATTAATTTGGCGGAAACAATGCCGTGCTCTCCTTTATGAATAGCCATGTAATCGATAAAGTAAAAATACTCAAACAAAGGATTTTTTGATTTCGGGAATACCACACACCACAGGAACTTATCGGTAAATGGTTTCTGAGTATAACTTTCAATATGCTCGATCAAATACGATGAGGTTCTAACTTCTAAAGAGTTTACATCAACAGTAGCAGGTAATTCTGCCGGGTTGCCTTTAAAATAGTTTGATAATTCTGAGCTCATATTAATGAGCAGTCCGCCTTCAATTTTCATAAGTGGTTAAACGCAAATGATTTTTGATAGGTTATAGGAAAAGAGAATTAAGTTATTCACAATCCACTATACTTATAGGGCATGAATGTGGAGTATTCTTAAGGTTGTGTACATCATAACGCCCCGGTAAAGGGTCTTCTGTCATTATAGCCTAATAAAAGTGTTAAATTTTTAATGCAGATTAAACATTTCATTCGTATACATGTCATAGTTAGTAATTTTGCGTATATTTAGTATTGCTTAAACAAAGGTGATGAAAGCCGGGAATGCCATCGTAAAAAAGAGTCTCGTCGTGTTACTGGCGACCCTCTATCTTTTTATTGCGGTGTCGTACTTGCTTTACCTGCCCAAGTTTAGCCCGCTAAGGATCACAAGCAATCTAATTCCGGCAAAATCTCAATTGATAGTAAAATCTTCTCACAAGGTAAAAAACACCGGTGCTAACGTTTTGGTGCTGATACACCGGGCATACAAATCGACCATAGAAAATAAACGCGAAATATTCAGTAAGCTGTTACAAATAGGTCTTGTCGCCGTATTTATTATAGCAGGCAGTTCCTTATTTAAACAGCTGATGCCATTTATGGCGAGGGCTGTAAGGCACCACCGATCGCAGCAATATGCTTACCTTAGTTATTGCACATTGCGTATTTGATGGGCACAGCATATTTTTATGGCCCTATTGATACTATTGAAAAACATATACGTTATATTGCTAATACCTAAAAAATTATCATATCAATTTATAAGATCATGAAAAGGATATTCAAATATTTAACACTTACCGGCTTGAGCGCAGTAATGTGTTTGTT
>Ga0105240_10008884_pt1 | contig 14300 bp, 12 predicted proteins | sample KBSC54metaG_FD_80426 | JGI IMG/M metagenome (GOLD analysis project Ga0105240, IMG submission 80426) | Corn rhizosphere microbial communities from Kellogg Biological Station, Michigan, USA - KBS C5-4 metaG | ecosystem: Host-associated > Plants > Roots > Rhizosphere > Soil | place: Michigan, USA... | reverse complement strand
TCGCTCGTCTTGTCCATGCGCTGGGCCAGACGGTCCAAGGCCGCGTTCGGCGAACAACCGGGGCGCACCTGTTTCGGCATCGTCCAGGGCGGAGTTTTCCCGCATTTGCGGGAGCGTTCTGCCCTCGCGCTGCAGGAAATCGGCTTTGAGGGTTATGCCGTGGGCGGGCTGGCAGTGGGAGAAGGGCAGGCGGCGATGTTCGACACGCTCGAAGCGACCGTGCCCCATCTGCCGTCGGATCGGCCCCGGTATCTGATGGGCGTCGGCAAGCCGGACGACATTGTGGGCGCAGTGCTGCGCGGCATCGACATGTTCGATTGCGTGTTACCCACCCGATCCGGCCGCAATGGCCAGGCCTTTACCCGGAACGGCCCCCTCAACCTGAAAAATGCGCGCCACGCGGAAGACCAGGCACCGCTGGACCCCGATTGCCGCTGCCCCGCCTGCCGGCAATTCAGCCGCGCCTATCTGCATCACGTGGTCAAATCCGGCGAGATCATCGCGGCCATGCTGCTGACCTGGCACAATCTTACTTTTTATCAGGATCTGATGGATGCTCTTCGCGAAGCCATCAAAAACCGCCGGGCGGCGGAATTCGCAGCAGCTTTTTCCTCCAATGCGAGGCTGCAGACGATCGATAACCGGTAATTTATCGTCGATATCTATTGGGGTGGTTGGCGAGAAAAGGGGGGCGATCTTTCAGCGACGTCAGAGTGTCGGCTTTTTTTGCCGCGATCCCGACGATACGCGAGCGATGAGATCAGCCCAGGAATCGTAGCACTGACGCCACGTGAATTTTTCCTCGAATTTCTTCCGCCCATTTTTTCCCAGGCAGCGAAGTCGGGCCTTTGTCAGGGATGACAATGCCAAATACATGTGATCTGGATCGTCCATGTCGACGAATATGCCGGTTTCATTTTCTGAAACCAATTCTTGAAGTCCGCCGATGCGGCCCGCAATAACTGCGCGCTCGGCGCGCATTGCCTCAAGAGCGACCAAAGAAAACGCTTCCCACCGTGACGGCACTATTATCGCATCAAGCTGCCGAATGTGACTGTCAATCTCTGCGTTTGGAATCCAGCCCACGAATTCGATATTGCCGCTAATGGAAGTCGCGTTTAGCTCATCTGCGCGCCCTCCAATCACCCAGAGCTTCATGTTGTTGAGGCGATGGTCTCGAAAGATTCGCAATAGGCGGTCCACCCCTTTCTTAGGGTCTATTCGGCCTATGAATCCCAGGTTTATTTGCGATTGATTGGCTACAAATCGCGGTCGACTTTCCAAGTTTTTATCGGGCAATCCGTTGAGGATGGTATGTTGAATTTTCTTTGGAATACCAACTTTCAGCGCTTCTTGCTGCTCGAACGTCGATACATTCACAATTGCGGCCGTCCGAAATGCGAGCAAGCGTTCCGCCAACCCGTACGCGAAGCTTTTTATTTTGCTTGCCGATTGGGCGAATGACCAACCGTGCGCGCAATAGACGATGGGCCATTGCTGCTTTATGATGCGAGTGTAGGCGCCGGGAAAAGAGCTGTGCGCCAGGACCACATCGGGCTGGATATCTCGCAAAATTTTATTCACGCGAATGGCGACGGCAAGCAGCTGCAGAGGGTTGCGTGAGCTTTTATACTGATGGATTTTCACCCCGGGGGTGTTTTCAGGGACTGGCGAGAATCTCAAATCCGCCAGTACATGCACGGTTGCGAAACGGGGATCCTTGCTTTGGGTTTGGGCAAGCATTTTTACGAATGTGGCAACCCCGCCGGAATATCGTTCGGCTACGTGAACCACCGTTATTGGCACGTGTGATTCCTTTTCGGGCATCAAAATAGCCTCGTACTACGCGCTCAAAATCGGGCCATTCGGCGGATGCAGCAAGGGCGCAATTAGGCCGCCAATGGCAGGCGCTATTAAGTGAAAATTTTGAAGATCGCAAATTTTGTCGCGTTGACGATGCGGGTCGCCTCATCCTCGGCTCTTTAGGGCAATCAAATTTCCAAAGACCGATTTGGGAGCGGGATCTAGCCAAATCCACCTACAATAAGTGGTCATTCAACACCTGTTGACCGCGCGGGCAAGCGAACATACGGTCCCGGCCGAAGAGCCCGTAGCTCAGTGGTAGAGCATCTGACTTTTAATCAGAGGGCCGATGGTTCGACCCCATCCGGGCTCACCAAGTCCTTCTCATGGCAATGAAGGCGGCGGCAACATTTACGGCGCTCCGGCTGGGTGGCGGATTCTCAAGTATTTGTAACTAAATGATTTTTCAGCTCACCTTGCGGCATCCGGGTGTTTTTAACATCGATCGGATAAGGTCGCATGAGGGTACAATAAGCCGAATCAAGAGAGTGAAATGAAAGTTCTAGTGACAGGAGCCGATGGATTCATCGGCTCTCACTTGGTGGAATCACTTGTGGGGCGAGGCTACGATGTCCGAGCTTTCGTACTCTATAATTCCTTCAACTCCTGGGGTTGGCTCGATCAACTGCCTGGCGATGTCAGGGAGAAATTGGATGTTTTCACCGGAGATATCCGGGATCCCCATGGCGTAAAAATAGCGATGACGGGATGCGAGGCGGTTCTTCATCTCGCTGCCCTGATTGCGATTCCCTACTCATATCATTCGCCGGATACCTATGTTGATACCAATATCAAAGGTACGCTTAATGTCGTGCAGTCCGCGCGTGAACTCGGTGTCAGTAGAGTTCTTCACACCTCGACGAGCGAAGTTTATGGCACCGCTAAGTTTGTTCCGATAACGGAGGAGCATCCCCTTCTAGGCCAGTCGCCCTATTCGGCGTCCAAGATCGGCGCAGATCAGATTGCATATTCCTTTTACGCGTCTTTCGGGCTCCCCGTAGTCATCGTGCGGCCCTTCAATACATTTGGTCCCAGGCAATCTGCCAGGGCCGTCATTCCCAGCATCATCACACAACTTGCGAGCGGGAAACGGACGATCAAATTGGGGGCCACCACGCCGACACGCGATTTCAATTATGTCGACGACACGGTCAACGGATTTGTCGCGGCTTTGGAATCAAAGGCGGCGCTTGGAGAGGTTGTGAATTTTGGCAGCAATTTCGAGATTTCTATTGGTGATACGGCGGCACTGATTGCCGAGGAAATGGGAATGGACCTCTGCATTGAAACCGACGAAGACAGGCTCCGCCCGAAAAATTCAGAAGTCGAACGGTTATGGGCGGACAATAGTAAAGCGAGATCCTTATTCGGTTGGGCACCGGAGTATGGTGGTCGTGACGGATTTCGCCGGGCCCTTGGTAAGACTGTCGCGTGGTTCAGCGAACCAAAAAACCTGACTCGCTATCGCGCCGACCGGTACAATATTTGAGATGACTCAGCCAACCCGATCCATCGAGTGCGAATTTCTTGCCGGTCTGCGGCAGATTCTCGGGCCTGCGACAGGCACGATCGCGCTGCACGAACCGGAATTTTCCGGCAATGAATGGAAAATGGTGAAGGATACTCTGGATTCCACCTTCGTCTCGTCAGTCGGAAAATATGTAGATGAATTTGAAGATCGGCTTGCCGCCTTTACCGGGGCCAAACATGCGATTGTTGTTGCGAATGGTACTGTTGCTCTCCAGATCGCGCTGACACTGGCCGGCGTTCGTGCCGGCGACGAAGTAATCGTTCCTGCGCTTTCATTTGTCGCGACGGCTAACGCGGTTGTGCATGCGGGTGGGGTGCCTCATTTCGTGGACAGCGATCCGATTTCGCTGGGCATCGATTCCCAATCCCTGGCCGAACATTTAATGCATTCGGCAGAGATGACATCTGCCGGTCTTCGCAATAAACGCACTGGTCGACGTATTGCCGCGATCGTGCCGATGCACACTTTTGGCCATCCGGTTGATCTAGATCCTCTGTTGGACTTGGCTGAAAGGCTCAAGCTGCCGATCGTGGAAGATGCGGCGGAGGCGCTTGGAAGCAGATATAAAGGGCGTCATGCCGGTACGTTTGGTCTTGTTGGTACCCTCAGTTTCAATGGCAACAAGATCATCACGACTGGCGGTGGTGGAGCGATCCTCACAAACGATACTGATATTGCTCGCCGGGCCAAGCATCTGACTACCACCGCCAAACGTCGCCACCAGTGGGAATTCTTTCACGATGAAGTGGCGTGGAATTTTCGAATGCCCAACATCAATGCTGCTCTAGGTTGCGCTCAGATGGAGCGGCTGCCGGCATTGCTGGATAACAAGCGGCGATTGGCCGCGCGCTATCGCGAAGTCTTCTCGAAAATCGCAGGCGTGGAATTCGTTTCAGAGCCGCCCAATAGCGAGAGTAATTACTGGCTGATGACGATTAAGTTATTTAAACCAGAAATTGCAATTCGAGATACGATATTGAAAGCGGCAAACGAGGCGGGGTACCAATGCCGACCGGTTTGGACGCTGCTCCACCGGCTACCAATGTATGATACTGCTCCCCACGCATCCTTGAAAATCTCTGAGAAGCTGGAAGCCGCTTTGATCAATGTTCCTAGCAGTCCGAAGCTGGGGGCATTTTGATTGGCAAGCGAAAAATCTGTGTCGTCACCAGTGCGCGAGCCGATTATGGCTTGTTGCAGGGATTACTGACAGCGCTCGTCAACGCCCCCGATGTTACGCTTCAGCTCATCGTGACTGGGATGCATTTATCTCATCAATTCGGCTTTACCGTTCGTCAGATCGAAGCTGATGGATTTGATATCGCGGCGCGTGTTGAAATTCCATTATCGTCTGATACGCCAGCTGGAATTGCTAGGTCTATGGGGTTTGGCACAGTGGGGTTCGGTGAGACTTTGGCCCAGCTGAATCCCGATATATTTGTTGTACTCGGAGACCGTTTCGAAATTCTCGCCGCTGCTCAAGCAGCTTTGGTTGCCCGCATACCTATAGCGCATATCCACGGGGGGGAAATTACCGAAGGCGCATTCGATGACAGCATCCGTCATGCCATCACGAAAATGGCGCAGTGGCATTTTGTGGCCGCCGATTCGTACCGTGATCGCGTAATACAGATGGGCGAGGATCCCAGTCGAGTTTTTGTGACGGGCGCGCCGGGGCTTGACCATGTCGTGAATATGCCTTTTCTGGATCGGAAGGCTTTGGAAGCATCTCTCGCCATGCGCTTGGGGCGGCCGCTTTTTCTCGTGACCTATCATCCCGTAACATTGGGCATTGAAGATCCTCTGGCGGCGCAGGGGGAGCTGCTGGCGGCACTTGACCGGTTTCCAGATGCGAGCATCGTATTTACTCATCCAAATGCGGATCCCGGCGGTCGCGCTCTTACCTTACAGCTCGGAGAGTGGGTGGCTCGCAACGGCTCGCGTGCGAAGTCCTTCACCTCGTTGGGGCAACAGCGCTATTTGAGTCTGATGCGCTGCGCAGACATCGTTATCGGGAATTCCTCGAGCGGGATCATCGAAGCGCCCGCCTTAAAACGTGCGACAGTCAATATTGGTGACCGGCAAAAGGGGAGGCTGAGAGCGCGGTCCGTCATCGATGCGCCGGAAGATGGTGCGTCGATAAAGGCCGCGATCGAAAAAGCGTTGTCGGCCAATTTTCAGAACGACCTCGCTGAAACGGTTTCGCTTTACGGTATGGGCGGTGCTAGCGCAAAAATCGCCGAAATACTAATTCATGTCCCGCTTACCGATCAGAAGCGCTTTTTTGACATTCATTTGGGAAGCTAACATGAGGACCTTTGTTATCGCTGAGGCAGGGGTGAATCATAACGGTTCGCTCGAGATTGCAAAACAGCTGGTTGATGTTGCCGCCCAAGCAGGCGCGGACGCCGTGAAATTTCAAACATTCAAGGCGGATTTGCTTGTAACGCGCGGCGCGGCCAAAGCCGATTATCAAGCTCGGACGACCGACGGGAATGAGAGCCAGTATGACATGATCCGAAAGCTGGAACTGTCAGATGAGGCTCATGATGTTTTGATCGCGCACGCTCGTGAACGAAAGGTCGAATTCTTTTCTACGCCATTTGACCAGCAAAGCTTAATTTTGCTTACCAAACGGCTTGGGTTAGGGTTGATCAAGATTCCTTCCGGTGAAATTACCAACGCGCCCTATCTTTTGGCGGTTTCGCGTGCAGCCAAGAAAATAATTCTTTCCACCGGGGCGAGTAGCCTAGGGGAAGTCGAGGCAGCATTGGGTGTTCTGGCATTCGGAATGACTCAAGATTTTATGTCCCCCCCGACGGGTGACGCATTTAGGCAGGCATTTGCATCCCGCGCTGGGCAAGCGGTTCTGAAAGACCGTGTCACGCTGCTTCACTGTACAACGGAGTACCCGGCACCATTCGAGGATGTAAATCTGAATGCCATGGCGATGATGAAAAAAGCCTTCGGCCTAAATGTCGGCTACTCAGACCATACTTTGGGAACGCATGTGTCCATTGCCGCCACCGCGCTTGGGGCGACCGTAATCGAGAAGCATTTTACGCTCAATCGCAATATGCCGGGGCCTGATCATAAGGCATCACTGGAGCCGGCTGAGTTGCACAACATGATATCTGCAATTCGCGATATAGAGTTGGCCATGGGGGATGGCGTCAAAAGGCCGGCGGCTTCGGAATGGAAAAATCGTACAGTTGCGCGTCGCAGTCTGGTCGCTCTTTCTTCAATCTCCGAGGGGGAAGTCTTTAATCCGGAAAATGTCGGCTGCAAGCGGCCGGGTACAGGGATTAGCCCGATGGATTATTGGCATCTTTTGGGTACACGAAGCGCGCGATCCTATGCTCCCGACGAGGTTATAATATGAAGTTGGGCTATTTTGCGGATGGACCTTGGGCGCATCGCGCATTGGAAAAGATTGCGCAAGATGATCGATTTGAGTTGAGTTTTATTGTTCCGCGATATGATGCCCGTGATCCGGTATTGGCGGATTGGGCGAACGAGCTCGGAATTGATTTCCTCCCGATTGAAAATGTAAACCGCTCAGCTGATGTGGAAATTCTGAAAGCTTACGGGGCGGATATTTTCGTCTCGATGTCGTTCAATCAAATTTTGAAGAAGGAAATCATCAATCTCCCAAGGCTTGGTTTTATCAATTGCCATGCCGGAGCGTTGCCCTATTACCGCGGCAGGAACGTCCTAAACTGGGCGCTCATAAATGATGCATCAGAATTCGGAGTTACGGTGCACTATATCGATGAAGGGATCGATACTGGTGATATCATCGTTCAGAAATTCTCACCCATTTCAGATCGCGACACCTATAAAACGCTATTAGACCGGGCGGTGGTCATGTGTGCGGAAGCTCTACATGAAGCCCTTGGTTCCTTGCATGCTGGAAGCACAAAAAGACTCTCCCAAAGTGATATCGATCCGGTGGGGTTTTATTGCGGTCGCCGCGTGGAAGGCGACGAATTGATAGAATGGAGTTGGCCTAGCCGGCGAATCTTCAACTTTGTACGCGGAATTGCAAGCCCTGGCCCATGCGCGCGTACCTTTTTGGGTGCGTCAGAAATTGTTATTGGTGATGCTGCGATGATTGCTGGGGCGCCCGAATATATAGGGACGCCCGGAGAAATCGTCCGTGTCGTGCAGAGGGGAATAGTTGTAAAAACAGGCGACACCACAATCCTGTTGAAGGACATTGCCGGAGCGGAGAATTTTCGGTTTCGCATCGGGCAGCGATTGGGTGTGAGCAATCAGACAGGGCTGCTTTTGGAGCTGAGACGGCGCATTGAAGAGTTAGAGCGCCTTATTAAGTAGTGCTATAAAATAGGATCGTTGCCTGCGATGAGCAGTTGGAAGGAAATTGTTGTTGGTCCGCAAACGTCCTTGCGCGAGGCCATTGGGATTATCGATAGATCCTCACTTCAGGTTGCGCTGGTTCTTGCTGACGATGGGCGTCTTTCGGGGGTGCTTACCGATGGTGATATCCGGCGCGCAATTCTTCGGGGTGATGATCTGGATATAGCCGCCAGCCAAGTAATGAATTCCAACGCGACGCAGGTTTCCGCGCGAATGCCGCGCGAAGAGATGCTGGCGCTTATGCGTCGCCGCTCGTTCCATCACCTTCCATTGGTCGACGAAAGCGGTCTGGTAGTTGGGCTTGTAACACTGGATGAACTGGTTGGCGCCGTTCGCCGACCGAATTGGGTTGTTCTGATGGCGGGGGGGCTCGGTACACGGCTGCATCCTCTAACCCAGCACAAGCCGAAGCCGCTTTTGGCGATAGGAAACAAACCGATTCTTGAGACAATTCTCGAAAGTTTTGTGGACCAAGGGTTCGGCCGGTTCTTCATTGCGGTCAACTATAAAGCTGAGATGATCAAGGAATATTTCGGCGATGGCTCACGGTGGGGAGTCGAGCTGGAATATCTACATGAGACCAGCCGTCTTGGCACAGCCGGCGCGCTATCGCTGCTTCCTGGCAGGCCAGATGTACCCCTTATCGTTATGAATGGTGATATTCTCACTAAGGCGAACTTTGAAGGACTGCTGAATTTCCACGTCGAGCATGGGGCAGCGGCAACGATGGCCGTGCGCGAATATGTATATCAGGTTCCGTACGGGGTAGTGAGCCTTGATGGCGTTGGCATAACCTCAATAGAAGAAAAGCCGCTTCATCGCTGTTTTGTTAGTGCCGGAATCTATGCGTTATCGCCTGGAGCTCTTGATCATTTTCCTTCTGGTGACTTTTTCGACATGCCCAGCCTGTTTGAAAAACTTTTGGTCTTGGGCGAGCGCACTGCCGCTTATCCGTTGCGCGAATATTGGCTAGATATCGGGCGGCTAGAAGAATTTGAGCAGGCCCAGAAGGATTGGGGTGAGGCCGCGGGATGATCGGTAAAGAGAAGGTCCTGGGGTTAATAACCGCTCGCGGAGGATCAAAGAGATTACCGGGAAAGAATTTAGCGCTCGTTGCGGGAAAGCCGCTCATCGCTTGGACGATTGATGAAGCAAGGCAGTCGAAGTTTATTGATCGTTTGGTCCTTTCCTCCGACAGTGTCGAAATTATATCGACAGCGTTGTCATACGGATGCGAAGCGCCATTCAAGCGCGCGGATTTTCTGGCGAGTGACGAAGCATCCAGCATCGACGTGGTCATGGATGCATTGGCCCGGTGTTCCGGTTACGACTGGATAGTCCTGCTGCAACCCACCTCGCCAGGGCGGATAGCTGCAGACATTGATGCCGCTATAAGCCTTTGTATGGAAACGGGAGCTCCAGCGGTTGTCTCTGTTTGCCTAGCTCAGGAAAATCCACGCTGGATGTACCGGCTAGGTGTTGATCGGCGATTGACGGCAGTGGTTTCGCTACCTGAATCAGGCCCCCCCCCTGAGGGACCGGTTCACCGGCTGAACGGGGCGGTTTATGTTGCCAGGACAGGTTGGCTCGCTGGCAAGAGAAGCTTTATAAGCGACGAAACAGTAGCCTATGAGATGCCAATATCGCGATCGGTCGACATTGATTTTGAGAACGATCTCGAGGCATTCCGAAAGACAGTGGAGTAGATAGAAGATGAATGCTTATCCTCGCCGTCGTGAATTCGATATCGAGCCGTTCAAGCGTGCAGAAGCCTCATCAACGCGATATGGCTTGCCTCATAAAGTTGGGTTTTGCAAAAGGTGCGTGATATCCAACCAGCGCCCCAATTCGACTGTCGAGTTTTCTCATACCAAAGACAGCAAAAAGAGCACGATACACTTCGATGCTGACGGGATCTGCGATGCATGCCGCGTTGCCGAACAGAAAAAGAGCATTGATTGGGAAGACCGCGAACGCCAGCTTATGGCGTTATGCGATAAGTATCGTAGCCGCAATGGAAGCTATGATTGCGTGGTTCCGGGATCGGGGGGCAAGGACAGCTTCTACGCTGCGCACATGCTTAAATATAAGTATGGCATGCATCCGATAACTGTTACCTGGGCGCCCCATGTCTACACGGATTGGGGTTGGAAGAATTTCCAGAGTTGGATCCACGCGGGCTTTGACAATTTTCTGTGCACGCCAAACGGGCGCGTTCATCGGCTCTTGACCAGGCTGGCAGTCGAGAATCTATTCCATCCGTTTCAGCCCTTTATTTTGGGGCAGAAAGCATTGGCGCCGAAGATGGCGTTGTTACATAAGATTCCGCTCATTTTCTATGGCGAGAACGAGGCGGAGTACGGCAACCCAATCGCGGACACCAGCGACGCTAAACGCGATTTTTCATATTTTACGTCGGATGATATCTCAAAAATATATTTGGGCGGTACGTCGGTGGCTGATTTGACGGAGAAATTTTGTATCGACCAACACGAACTGCAGCCCTATCTTCCGGCAGATCCTGTGCAATTGGAATCCATAGGCGCTGAAGTTCATTATCTCGGATATTATCTAAAGTGGCACCCGCAGGGTTGCTATTACTATGCTGTAGAGCATGGCAACTTCCAGGCTTCTCCGGAACGGACGCCGGGCACTTTTAGCAAATATAATAGCATCGATGATCGGATTGACGATTTTCACTATTATACAACGTTCATCAAGTTTGGGATCGGGCGTGCAACTTATGACGCGGCTCAGGAAATCCGCTCCGGCGAGCTGCTGCGGGATGAGGGTGTTGCGCTTGTGAAGCGTTTCGATGGCGAGTTTCCGGAAAGATTTGAAAACGAAATCTTTGAGTATCTCAGCGTACCTCCAAAGCAGTTTCCGGATGCGTCGAGGATGTTCGAGCAAGCACTGATGGATCGAGAATATTTTATGCACCTGGCGGATACCTTCAGATCTCCCCACCTTTGGAAATTTGAAGAAGGCAGCTGGAAGTTGCGTCATCAGGTTTGGCAAGAGAAAGACTAGGATTGGCCGGCACACGCCTTATCGCTCGCCTTGACGTAAAGGGAGCGAACCTTATCAAAGGTATCCATCTGGAGGGACTGCGCGTAATCGGCAGCCCCTATGAGCACGCTCGCCGGTATTACGAATGTGGAGTTGATGAATTGATATGCATGGATGTTGTTGCTAGCTTATATGGCCGCAATAATCTTCATGACATTATTCGCAGTGTCGCGAGAGACATTTTTGTTCCCCTGACGGTAGGCGGCGGGTTGCGATCGGTGGACGATGTGCGCGAGATTTTGCGAGCAGGCGCCGATAAAGTTGCAATCAATACGGCCGCTGTTAAACGCCCGGAGCTAATCCGGGAAGTCGCGCGCGTATTCGGTTCGCAGTGCATGGTTCTTTCTGTAGAAGCCAAGCGCCAGTCCAATAACAGTTGGGAGGCATATACGGATAACGGCCGGGAGCGCAGTGGTCGAGATGTGCTAGACTGGGTAAAGCAAGGGGTCGATCACGGCGCCGGCGAAATTCTCGTTACTTCGGTCGATCGGGAGGGCACGCGTAAGGGGTTTGATCTTGATCTTATTCGAAATATTTCTGAAGCCGTAGCCGTTCCGGTTATTGCCAGTGGTGGTATGGGGACGCCTTATCATCTGGTCGAGGCAGTAAAACAAGGAAAGGCCGACGCGGTAGCAATGGCGGATATCCTCCATTATAATCGTGCAACTGTGGCTGGCATTCGATCTGCGGCGAGGAACGCTGGTATTTCGGTGCGGTCAATATGACGCGACAAGTCACAGTCATCGATTACGGCGTGGGAAATCTTTTCAGCGTTCGCCGCGCGTTAGAAAAATGTGACGCGCAAGTTCTCGTAACGGACGACCCAGAGAAGATCATGAATTCGGCACGAATCGTACTGCCTGGTGTGGGTGCGTTTGCGGATGGCATGCGAGGCCTTGTTGATCGCGGACTCGATATGGTCATTAGGGAGTACGCGAAATCGGGGCGTCCGCTTCTAGGTATTTGCTTGGGGATGCAAATGCTGGGCACGATTAGCGAAGAATTTGGTGTCCATGATGGCCTAGCTATCATTTCCGGACGAGTAGCGGAAATTCCGCGTACTGGTTCAGATGGAATAGCACATAAAATCCCGCATATTGGATGGGCGTCGCTTGAGATGCCGCGCATGCGGAACGGCTGGAAGGGGACCATTCTGGAAGCGATTGAACCTGGAGATTCTGTTTATCTGGTTCACTCTTTCGCCATCACGCCGACAGACGATGCGGATCGCTTAGCCGATTGCACTTATAACGGCAGAATTATATCCGCAGCGATCCAGAGTGGTAACGTAATCGGATGCCAATTTCATCCGGAAAAGAGTGGGTCAGTGGGCCTGAAAATTCTCGATCAATTCTTGACTTAGACTTTTCATGAAGAAATCTGTTGCGCTGCTGGTTGAGAGCCCGTTTTCGGAACGAGATTATCAACGCTTTGGTGTTGTGACACTGCAGCGCGAGTTTGACGTCTCTATTCTGGATCTGACAAGCTGGCTCAAGCCAAGGGTCTGGAAGAATTTATCTCACACCACGTTTGCGCCACCGAATTACCGGCCCATCTCCACTGCCGAGCAATGCCGTGCAGACCTCAGGGCGAACCGTTACCTTTTTGCTTTCGACTACCTGTCAACAAGCGCAAAGGCGAATTCCGTTCGTGGAGAACTGAAAAGGCTCGGTATCGCTCGGATAACAGTGAGTACTGGTCTGGTTCCGACATTGCCGCGAAGAAATGTTTTTAAACAACTTGCTTCACTGAAGTATCGAACAAACAAGCTAGCAGTTCTTATTTCTTGGATAAGAAAATTGATACTAGCTCGCTGCAGAATTACATTGACACCCGAATTTGCGGTTGTCACCGGTACTGCAAGCCTGCACGATCCAGCAATCAGAGATGCGAAGAAAATTTGGGCCCACTCTCCGGATTACGATATTTTTCTTGATGTTGGGCGTCGCTCACAGCACCCAAATAATGCGTATGCTGTCTATGCGGATGAAGATTGCGCATTTCATCCCGACTTTCTTCATGACAACATAAAACCATTCGTTCGACCCGAGAGCTTCTATCCGGCCTTGATGCACTTTTTCCGGGAATTCGAGGAAAAGAGCGGCCTCGCAGTGATTATCGCCGCGCATCCTCGATCGCGCTGGGAGGACCGGTCAGAACTTCTGGAGGGACGCGAGGCGGTCAAAGGGAAAACAGCAGAATTGATGGCCGGTGCGGCTCTGGTGTTTGCCCATGCGAGTACGAGCATCTCGTTCGCGGTGTTATCCCGCGTTCCCCTTGTGTTCCTGACGTCGGACGAAATGGATAATAGCTTTTATCGCGATGAAGTGAGGATGCGCAGTGAAGTTTTTAGCGCTCCATTGATCAATATCGATCATTTTGGGGACGAGGAATGCCGGGCAGCGGCGGTAGCCGGGGTTGATGGACACGCATATGAAGACTATCGCGAGCGATACATAAAGAAATCCGGCACACAAGATATTCCCCTCTGGGATATCATTGTCTCCCAAATTGGCGCACAGAAATTTCCTTAGTTTTTAGCGGGGCGCGGCGTATTATGATCAAGCTGCTGTGACAAAAATGTTTCGTGGGCGCATGGATCGCCGCGGATCAGAGCCAGCCAGCCTTCCCAGGAGGTACGCATTTAAGCTCCTGGCAACCCTAGCAGCGGCGATCGCTGGCGTCGCTGTTGACGCGTTTGGATCGCGCGCTCTGGGGCCTGCGGGTTACGGTCAATATTATTATCTCCAGCAATTTTTTTGGGTCGTTTTTTCGCTGCTCAGCGGCAGTGTGTCTTTGGCATTTGTGACGCGCGCAGCAAGGCGACCGCGCGCTCGCGGATTTACGTTTGTTTATTTGTCTTGGCTGCTTTTGATCCCGATCACGATCGAATCTTTCATAGGAATTCTGTTCTACTTTGGGGCCGCTGACATTATTTGGCCAGATACAACGATCTTCTATGTGCAACTCGCGGCCATCGCGTCCTTTTTGCTTTTTTTAACGCGCGAGGGAACCTCAATGGGCGATGCCTATGGGCTGACTGTCCCGTTGGAAATCGTGCGAACAGCGCAGCGCCTAGTTTCCGTAATACTTATTGCGTCGCTATTTGCCGCGAAATTGCTGACGCTTGCGAATTTTTTTCTATATGCAATTGCGATAAATCTAGCCCTGACGATAGCCCTTTTTGTTGCGTTGCGCGCGCATAAGGGACTCCTTCTTCCGCACAGACCATTTGATGCTCGGCGCCTTCGCGCCGCAGGAAAATATTTTTTTGATTACAGCGCTCCACTGATGACGTTCCTACCGATCGCGATGGTGTCGACTGTTTTCGATCGCTGGTTGCTACAAACCGTGGCAGGAAACACAGATCAAGGGTATTTCTCGCTTGCCTATCAAATAAGCCAAATGGTTCTTCTGTTGGTGACGGCCTTCATGCCGCTTCTGATGCGAGAATTGT